>Ga0210390_10000097_pt1 | contig 87892 bp, 84 predicted proteins | sample IncBWH11OmetaG_FD_161050 | JGI IMG/M metagenome (GOLD analysis project Ga0210390, IMG submission 161050) | Forest soil microbial communities from Barre Woods Harvard Forest LTER site, Petersham, Massachusetts, United States - Inc-BW-H-11-O ...
ATTTTCCGTCCTCCCGGGAGCCGCGATCGGGCTTCGAGGTTTTCTAGCAGCCCGTCCCCGGCCTGTCACCCGACGCCGGGGCGTCGAGGGGCGCGCTCGCTACATCACCAGGCTTCGCGGCCGCGGGCCGGGCGGGTAATGCCGGGGCCGGCGTCGGCGAGCTCGCGGAGCGCGCGCTGCTCGGCTTCGTGCTTGTCGAACATCGCCCTGGCGGCGGCCTGGCGTTTGGCGCTGAACTCCGTCCGGTTGTCGCCCGCCCATTGGTAGGAGGCAGCTCGCGGCGCGTTAGCCCGGCTGAAATGTGGCATCACATAGCGCGCGTAGAGCTCGTAGGAGCGCTTTGTCGCCTCCCAATCGGCCCAGTTGTGCGCCTGATGCAGAAAGGCGCCGAATTCGCCTTGTTTTTGCTGCAAGCGTTCGATCAACGCGATCGCGTCATCCGGTGTGCCGCACACACCGTAGCGGTTCTCGACAAACCATTCGAGCGGGTCCCGCCCTGCCGGCACGATAAACCGCGGTTGGTTGTTGTTGGCATAGCCGAGATAGCGCTCAAAGCCGAAGCGGGCGTTCTTGAAGGCCTGCTCGCGGGTCTCGGCGATGTGCATCGGTCCGACGAGGCGCAGCCGGTTGGCGTCCATCGTGCGGCCGTGTTCGGCGGCAACGTCGTTGGCGATCTGCCAGTTCGCCGATAGCGCCTCGTAGCCGAACGGGTTGGTTGCGGCGACGCAGATCATGGCGAGGTCGTATTTGCCGGCAAGCCGTCCGCCCGACGGCGTGTTCGAGCTGACCACCGCGACCTCGGGATAGGGCTTCGTGTAGGGCAGTAGGTGCAGCCGGGCGCCCTCCATCGTGTACCAGTCGGTCTTTTCGGTCACGATCTCGCCGCCGAACAGGCGCAGGATCGCATCGAGCGCCTCGGCCATGCGGTCGCGCTGGGTCAACGGGTCGATGCCCATCATGATCGCGTCGCCGGCGAGGAGGCCGGGGCCCGCGCCGAACATGACCCGGCCGCGGGTCATGTGGTCGAGCTGGACGATGCGGTCGGCGACCATCATCGGGTGGTGGTAGGGCAACGAGATCACTCCGGTGCCGAGGCGGATGTGGCGGGTGCGCTCGGCGGCAAACGCGATAAAGATCTCGGGCGAGCTGATGATTTCGTATCCGGCCGAATGGTGTTCGCCGATCCACGCCTCGTGAAAGCCGAGCTTGTCGAGCCAGGCGATCAGTTCGAGGTCGCGCTCCAGGCACTGGGTCGGGTTTTCCTCGTTGGGATGAAACGGCGGCAGAAAGATCCCGTGGCGCAGATTGACGAGTGACATCGCACCCTCGCTGAGTTACCGATTTTTGTTGCGGGCAGCGGCCCGTCGGACAGCATCGGGGCGATGCTAGCGAAGATCGCCGGACAGGAAAACGCCTGTTCCTGCATGGCACTTGCCGTAGCGTTGGCCAACGGGAGGGATAGGATGGCAATCAAGCGCGAAAAGATTCAGCCACAGGGCATCCATGTTCGCACGGTCAACGGCCAAGCGAGATATACGCAGGTCGTCACCGTCAGCGGCACCGGCAAGATGATCTTTGTCGCCGGTCAGCTCGCGCGCGACGCCAACGGCAACTGCGTCGGCAAAGGCGACATGCGGGCCCAGATCGAGCAGGTCGGCGAGAACATCAAGACCTGCCTCGAAGCCGCAGGCGCCACCTTAGCCGACATCGTCAAGACCAATACTTTCGTGACGAATTACGAGGAGTTCGCCAAGCACCCCGACATGCGGATGCGCTATTTCGGCCCTGCGACGCCGACCAGCACGACGGTCGAGATCAGCCGCCTCGCTGACCCTGACGCAATGATCGAGGTCGAGGCGATCGCCGTCGTCGACTAGCGGCCGCTCGAGGCCCGGCGGGACTTCGTTCATTTTCGCCTAATCGATTAACGTTAACGTCATCAAAGCGTCACCCTCCGGCAAATTTTTGTCGCTAGCGTCCGCGCCGCGTCAAAATTTCTCCGAAGGGATCATCGATGCGAAACCGGGTTCCGCAACGTGCGGCGACACGCCGGCGTTTCCAATTGCTGAGCGGCGTGGCGCTCTATGCGATGGCGGTCAACACGATGGCGCCGCTCGCGGCGGTCGCCGCCGACACCGGTGCCAACGACGGCAACACGACGACGCCGATCAAGCACGTCATCGTCATCATCGGCGAGAACCGGACCTTCGACCATCTGTTTGCGACCTATCAGCCGGTCAACAAAGGCGAGACCGTGCTGAACCTGCTGTCGGAGGGCATCGTCAAGGCCGACGGCACGCCGGGAGCCAATTATGCCAAGGTCCCGCAGGTCAGCGCGCAGGACCGGACCGTTTACCAGCTGAGCCCGCCCGGGCAGACGCCGTACACTACCCTGCCGCCGCCGTTGGCCGGCGGTGGGTACACCGGCGGCGCGCCGCCGTTTCCGACGACTGCCGCAGCCCAGACTTATGAGAACGGGCTGCCGCCGGGCTACTACAAATTTCTGACCACCGGCGCGGTTCCCGCGTCGATCCTCGGCAAGCCGGACATCCGGATCGTCTATGACGGCAAGAACGTCAATATGCTGCCGCCCGGCCCGTACCAGCTGACGCCGGGGGTCGGTTACGACGACTACGCCGAAAGCCCGGTGCACCGGTTCTACCAGATGTGGCAACAGCGCAACTGCTCGGCCGCCGCGGGCTGTCAGAACACATTGTTTCCTTGGGTCGAAGCGACGGTTGGCGCGGGCAGCAACGGCAAGCCGCCGCCGGCCGGCTTCACCTACGAGGAAGGCGCCACCTCGATGGGCTTCTACAACGTCCAGCAAGGCGACGCGCCCTACTTCAAGAAGCTCGCCGACACCTATTCGATGAGCGACAACTATCATCAAGCAGTGAACGGCGGGACCGGCGCCAACCACATCATGCTCGGCACCGGCGACGCGATCTGGTTCAGCGACGGCAACGGCAATCCGCTGACCCCGCCGCACAACATGAAGGTGGCCGCCGGCAGCCCGAACGCCGGGGTTGTCGACGAGGTCGAAGATCCGAACCCGCTCAAGGGCACCAACAATTGGTACACCGAGGACGGCTACGGCGGCGGCTCCTACGGCTCGCCGTCCTATGGCGGCGGCAGCTACACCGAGTGCGCCGACGCCTCGCAGCCGGGCGTGCCGGCGATCGCCAATTACCTGAAGGCGGAGAAGGTCAAGCCGAATTGCCAAGCCGGGCACTATTATCTGCTCAACAACTACAACCCCGGCTATTACGGCGACGGCACCAGCGCCTACGCCGACATCAAAAATCCCTACAACACCGTGTTCACGGTGCCGCCGTCGAGCGTCCGCAACATCGGCGACGCGTTACTGAAGCAAAACGTCACGTTCGCCTATTTCGGCGACCAGTTCAACGCGTACCTCGCCAACCCCTACAACAACTACGTCACTCCCGACAACCAATACTGCAACATCTGCAACTTCTTCCAATACTCGACGTCGATCATGACCAAGCCCGCCGTGCGAAAGATGGCGTTGCAGGACACCCTCGATCTTTACAACGACTTGACGAGCTGCACCGCGAAGAGCTGCGGCTTGCCGGCGGTGTCGTTTGTCAAGCCGAGCGGCTATCTCGACGGCCACCCGGGATCGTCAAAGCTCGACCTGCTCGAAGGGTTTGTCAAAAAGATCGTCGACATGACCAAGGCGAACAGCACGCTCTGGGCCAACACCGCCATTTTTATCACGATGGACGAAGGCGGCGGGTACTATGATTCGGGTTATGTCCAGCCGCTCGACTATTTTGGCGACGGGACGCGCATCCCGATGATCGCGGTGTCGAAGTACAGCACAGGCGGCAACATCTCGCACACCTACACCGATCACGTCTCGGTCCTGAAGTTTATCGAGGCCAATTGGACGGTTCCGCCGATCACCAAGCGCAGCCGCGACAACCTGCCGAACCCGCTCGCCGGAGCCGACCCCTACAAGCCGACCAATATTCCGGCGATCGGCGACCTGATGGACCTCTTCAACTTCAAATCCTGACGTCCTCCCCCGGCAAGGTTTCACCGGATCGCTTGCACGCTCGGCTCGCCGGTCCCGCTCACGGGGCCGGCGGCCGCGGGCAAAACCGCCACCGAACAAGCCGAGCCGGTGGCGCGCCTTCGGGTTCGGCGGTATCCTGACGCCGCATGCTGGGAGGATCGGATGATCAAAGGTCTGCATCACAACGCCTATCGCTGCCGCGATTCGGAGGAGACCCGGACCTTTTACGAGGATTTTCTGGGATTGCGGCTGGTCAGCGCGTTCGAAATCGACGAGGGGCGCGCGCTGCACACGTTTTTTGAAATGGACGACGGCTCCTGCCTTGCCTTTTTCGAGGTGCCGGGCGCGCCCTTTGAGTTCAAGCGCCAGGACGCGCTCGACCTGCACATCGCGCTCGGCGTCGAGCCCGAAACCTTCGAATCCATGCTGGACAAGGGAAAGGCGGAAGGCCATGAGGTCCGCGGCCCGGTCGACCACGGCTTTGTCCGCTCGATCTATTTCCGCGACCCCAACGGCTACATCATCGAGTTGACGGCGCCGACCGGCGTTCACGGCGAGATCATGGACCCGGCGGTCTCAAAGCCGCGCGAGGCCCTCGCCCGCTGGCAGGCGGCAAAGCCGGCCTGACCGCCTCTTCCTCGGCGAGACGACGGAGGAACGCCGGATGACCGCGGCGCCGCTTAAGATCGCGGTCGTCGGCGGCGGCATCGGCGGGCTCAGCGCCGCGGTGGGGTTGCGCCAGGCCGGGTTCGAGGTCGACGTCTACGAGCAGGCGCCGCAGCTGACCGAGGTCGGCGGCGGCATCAATTTGGGGCCGAACGCCGCACGCATCCTCTATAGGCTCGGCCTGGGGCCGGGGCTCGACCGCGACGCCGTGCGCCCGGTGGGCAGCCACCAGCGCCGTTGGCAGGACGGCCGCACCTTGCAGCGCGCCGCGTTGAACCCGCTCTGCGAACAGCTCTACGGCGCGCCCCACCTGACGGTCCACCGCGCCGACCTGTTGGCGGTCATCGCCGCGGGCTTCCCGCCGGAGCACGTTCATCTCGGCCACCGTCTCGTTGGCCTCAGGGATTTCGGCGGCGGCGTCGAAGCCCGGTTCGAAAACGGCGCCCGCATCGCGGCCGACGTGCTGGTCGGCGCCGACGGCATCCACTCTTCGGTGCGCGCCGCCTTGTTCGGCGACGAGGCGCCGCGTTTTGCCGGCTGTGTCGCCTATCGCGGGCTGGTGCCGGCCGAGCGCATCGCCGATCTCGGCCTCGAGCGCGGCTCGCAATCCTGGGTCGGGCCGGGCGCCCATCTCGTGCACTACTTTGTCTCGCGCGGGCGGCTTTTGAACTTTGTCGGCTGGACCGAGCACGACACCTGGAACCGCGAGGACTGGACCGACCGCGCCACGGTCGAGCGGGCGCTCGCTGCGTTCGAGGGCTGGCACGGCGAAGTCCGCCGCATCATTGCCGCCGCCGAGACCTGCTTTATCTGGGCCTTGTTCGACCGCGACCCGCTGCCCCGCTGGTCGGTCGGGCGGGCGACCCTGCTCGGCGACGCCTGCCATCCGATGTACCCGTTTATGGGCCAGGGCGCCGCCCAGGCGATCGAGGACGGGGCCGCGCTCGCCGCCTGCCTTGCCGCCGGCGCCGACGACCCGGCCGCCGCCCTCTCGCGCTACGAGCGGCTGCGCCTGCCGCGCGTGACCCGGCTGCAGCAAATGTCGCGCGCCAACAAATACCGCTACCACATGCGCGACGGCCCCGAGCAGGAGGCGCGCGACGCCGAATGGGCGCGGGCCGCCGACCGCGCGCCCGAAGCGCTGCGCTGGCTGTTCGGCCACGACCCCGCCGCGATCGGCGCCGCCGCCGAATAGCGCGCCGGTCGCCGCACGGCGTCCCTGGCCGGCGCCGACCGCAGCCGTCCAGCGGAGGAACCCCGGCAAACGAGCAGACGCGGGTTCTTTTCTTCTCGCTCCGGCATCGCTAACATCGCCGCAAAACAGCCTGTCCGTCGCCGCGACGCGCCGGACAAAAAGAAACTCGGGTCCGCGATCAAGCACCCTGAGAACCGGGAGGAAGAATGATGACGGCAGCCGGAACCGTTCCGAGCCAGCTTTCCGAAGCCGAGCACAGCCGGCAATTGCGCCGCGCGATTGTCGCGAGCACCGTAGGCACGGCCATCGAGGCGTATGATTTCCTGCTCTACGTAATCGTTGCCCCGCTGGTCTTCGCGAAACTGTACTTCCCGTCATCCGAGCCGCTCGCCGGGACCTTGCAGGCTTTCGGCATCTACGCCGTCGGCTTTGTCGCGCGCCCGGTCGGTGCAGCGCTGTTTGGCCATTACGGCGACCGCATCGGGCGCAAGGTGACGTTGATCTCGACCCTGCTGTTGACCGGCTTGTCGACGTTTGCGGTCGGCTTCGTCCCCGGCTACCAGACAATCGGCATCTGGGGTGCGGTTATTCTGACCGTCGTCCGCTTTATCCAGGGTCTCGGGATCGGCGGCGAGTGGGGTGGCGCCACTCTGATGTCGATGGAATGGGCGCGCACCAACAAGCATCGCGGTTTCATCACCTCATGGCCGCAATGGGGCGGCCCTGCGGGGTTGTTCCTCGCCAACCTCGCGGTGCTCGCATTCAGCGCAATTTCCGGCGACCATTTCCTCACTTGGGGCTGGCGCGTCCCGTTCTGGCTTTCGATTATCATGGTCGGGATCGGGATGTACATCCGCCTCGGCATTCTCGAGACCCCGGTATTCGCGCGAATTCTTGAGGAACGCCGCGTCGAACGCACCCCGGTGCTCGAGGTGCTGAAGCGCCAGCCCAAGCAGATCATTCTGACCGCGTTGTGCCGGATGGCGGAGCAAGGCCCGTTCTACGTCTATGCCGCCTTTGTCTTCGTCTATGGGACCAAAGTCTCCGGCGCGTCGCGCGATTTCCTGCTGACCGCCGTTTTGGTCGCTACCGCCCTGTCGGGTATAACCACCCCGCTTGCCGGCCACATTTCCGACCGAATCGGGCGCAAGCGGATGTACCTGATCGGCGCGGTTACGACCGGGGTCTTCGCCTTCGTCTATTTCGCGATGATGAACACGATGGTGCCCGGGCTGATTTTTCTCGCGATCGTGCTGTCTTTCATCCCGCACGACATGATGTACGGTCCGCAGGCGGCGCTGATCGCCGAATGCTTCACCCCGCGGCTGCGCTACAGCGGCTCCTCGCTCGGCTTTCACCTCTCGTCGGTCATCGCCGGCGGGCCGGCACCCTTGATTGCGACGGCGCTGTTCGCGGCGTTTGGCTCGGGCTATGTGGTCGCGCTCTACATTCTGTTCACCGCGGTCGTCAGCGTCAGCGCCGCCTCCTTCCTGCCCGACTACACCAACCGCGACATCTCGCAGGAGCACGACGCGCTCGAAGCCGCGCCGCAGGCCGCCGCCTCGTCCTGACGCCGGTTGCGACCACTCCCGCGGCCGGAACTTGGCCGGTGATGAATTGCGCATCGTGCCCGTGCCAGGCTTAATGCTCGCGACCGAGGGAGGGCGGCGATGATGCGGGTGCTGACGGGCGGCAGGCTGATCGACGGGACCGGCGCCGGGCCTGTCGAGGCGACGATCGTGGTCAAGGACCGGCGGATCGAGGCGGTCGAGAGGCGTGGTTACGCTGACTGGCCGGCCGATGCCGAAATCGTCGACGTCTCCGGCATGACGGTGTTGCCGGGGCTGATCGACACCCACGACCATCTGGCGATGCACGGCTATGATCTGGCGCGGCGCTGGGGCATCGACGAGCCGCAGACGACCCGCACCCTGCGCACCGCCAAGGTGCTGGCCGACACCTTGGCCGCCGGCTACACGACGATCCGCGACGCCGCAGGCCTCGACGCCGGGTTCAAGCGCGCGGTCGACGAGGGGCTGATCGCCGGGCCGCGCCTTGTCGTCTCGCTCGTCATCATCTCGCCGATCGGCGGCATCGGCGACCGCGTGAGCCCGTCCGGTTTCCCGTGCTGCGTCCCCAACGACCCCTTATTGCCGGACGGCGTCGTCAACAGCCTTTCCGATGTCCGCCCGGTGGTGCGCCGCGTCGTGCGCGCCGGCGCCGACGTAATCAAATGCGCCACGACCGGCGGCGCCAGCTCGCGGCCGGGGCACGGGCCGCATGACGGCGCCTTCAACCTCGACGAGATGCAGGCGCTGGTCGAGGAGGCGCACGCGCTCGACCGCCGGGTCATCTGTCACGCGCTCGGCGGCCGGGGGCTTAGGATCGCGGTCGAGGCGGGCGTCGATTCGGTCGACCATGGCTGCTATCTCGACCAGCAGCCGGAGCTGCTCGACAAAATGGCGAGCCGCGGCATCTTTTTCGTGCCGACCTTCGCGGTCTACGATTTCCACCGCAAGTCGCCGCAGCCGCATGTCCGCGAGCGCGCCCGCGAGCTCGAGGGGCACCATGTCGCGAGCCTGCGCGCGGCCCTCGCCGCCGGGGTCAAGATCGCCGCCGGCACCGATGCCGGCGGCCACGGCCACCCGGCGAACGCCATGGAAATCGCCTGTCTCGTGCGGGCCGGCATGGCGCCGTTGGAGGCGTTGCGCGCAGCGACCGGCTGGGCCGCCGAATGCATCGGTCGCGGTGACGATCTCGGGACGGTCGAAAACGGCAAGCTCGCCGACCTCGTCGTCGTCACCGGCGACCCGCTCGCCGACGTGACCTTGTTGCAGGACCCGGCGCGGATCGCGCTGGTGCTGAAGGACGGCGAGATCGCCGCGAACCGGCTGCCGCCGTCCCGCGCCGGCTAGGGTGCTAGTCGCCGAGCTGCGTCTTCAGAAACGGCGACATCCGGTCCCAGGCCTGGTTGGCGCAACCGACGTCGTAGGCCGCGCTGCGCTCGTTGAAAAAGGCGTGCGCGGCCTCGTAGCGATAGATTTCGCAGTGGCCGCCAGCCGTCTTGAGCGCCTTTTCGAGCTCGTCGACCGCGGCCGGCGTGCACCAGTCGTCCCGGTTGGCGAAATGCCCCTGGAACGGCACCCGAACCCTGGCAGGATCGGCAAATTCCTTGGGCGGGATGCCGTAAAAGCACACCGCGGCGTCGACCTCGTGCACATGCACCGCGGCAGCAACAGTCAACGCCCCGCCCATGCAAAACCCCATGACCGCGACCTTGTCGCTGTGCTCTTTCAAATGCAGTGCGGCGCCGCGCAAATCCTGGTGGGTGGCGTCGGCGAAGTCGAGCCCGGTCATCAAGTGGTTGGCCTCGTCCGGCGAGGCGGTCAGGCGTCCCTTGTAGAGATCGGGGGCCAACGCGTTGTACCCGGCGCGGGCAAAGCGGTCGGCGACCCCGCAGATCTGGTCGTTGAGACCCCACCATTCCTGGATCACGATGACGCCGGGCCGCGCATGTCCCGCCGTCGCCAGATAGCCGCGCGCCGCCACGCCGTCGGGCCGCGCAAAATCGGTCATGATACCCATCGGTCCCCTCCTGGTCAGGCGTCGGCAAAGGCCGGCATGACCTCTTGCGCGAACAGCTCGATCGAGCGCATCGCCTCGTCGTGGCTGATCGTGCCAAAGGCGAAGTCGCAGACGTAATAATTAACCCCGGTCATCTCGACCTCGCGCGCGATGTAGTCGCGCACCTGCGCCGGCGTGCCGGCGATCGCGTCGCCATGCTGCTGCAGCACGCCGAAATCCTCGGGCAACGCCGCTTCGAGCGGGAACGGCACGTTGTAGTCGTGCCACAACTGGCCCATGTGACGGCGCCACGCCGGGTAGCCGCGGCGCGCGGTGTCGAGCGCCTCCGCTTCGGTGTCGGCGATGATGATGTGGCGGTTGACGCCCATCAGGGGCAGGTCGGCCTCCGCGCGGCCGAGCTTTCGCCACTCGGCGCGATAGGCGTCGACGATCGCGCGCACCTGCTCCGGCGGTCGCCGGGTCACCGTGTTGGCGGCGTTCCCCGCGGCCCACGCGACACTCGCCGGGTTGCCGAGCCCGTACCATACCGGCAGGGGCTGCTGGAACGGCTTCATGACGATCGGCACGTTGTCGAAATCGTAGAACTCGCCGTGGAAAGTCAGCCGGTCTTCGGTCAGCCCGCGGCGGATGACCTCGAAGGCTTCGCGGAACTGCTTGGCGCCGGTCTCGAACTCGACCCCGTAAAACCCGACCTCGACCGGTGAGATGCCGCGGCCGATGCCGTATAAAAAACGTCCGCCGCTCATCTGGTCGAGCATGCAGATTTCGTCGATCAGCCGCAGCGGATGGTAGAGCGGCAATAGGTAGACCATCGGGCCAAAGCGCAACTGCTTGGTCCGCTGCGCCACCGCCGCGAGGAACACGCTCGGCGACGGGGCATAGCCCAACGGCGTGTTGTGGTGCTCGGCCAGGTGGTAGCCGTAGAACCCGGTGTCGTCGTAGGCCTCGATCAGCTGCAGCCGCTCCTCGAAATGCCGGTTGAGCGGCTGGCCGCTATCGTCGAGATGGTCGAAGATCCCAAACTGCATCTGCCTCTCCCAAGCGCTTTATCTAAACCGGCGTGTCGAATGATTTTCTGAACGGCGCGGCCGGCGGGCGCCTTCACAGCGCCTCGGCGACGGCGGCGTGGTAACGGCGCAATGCCCCGAGGTGGTCGGAGAGGGTGTGGCCGGGGAGGCGCTTGTGGTGGCGGCGGTCAAACGTCGTCGTCAGGCACAAGTGGGAGGCGCCGGCCGATTTCCAAAAGCGCGCCTCCTGCGCCCACTCGGCCTCCTTGCCGGCCCCCATCGACACCCAGGCCTCGACGCCGACCTGCCCCGGGTCGCGCCCCGCCGCCTCGGTCAGACGGCGCAGCCGGTCCAGCATTTGCGTGGCCTCGGGGCCGGGCGGATAGGCGTTGGGCATCCAGCCGTCGCCCCATTTGGCGATCCTGTCCAGGGTGCGGTCGTGATGGCCGCCAAACCACACCGGCACCTTGCCCGAGGCCGGGCGCGGGTTGATGCCGGCATCCTCGATCGTGTGCCAGCGGCCCTTAAAGCTGACATGCGGGGAGGCCCACAATTTCTGCATGACCTCGACCTGCTCCTCGGAGCGGCGGCCGCGATTGTGGAAATTCTCGTTGAGGCCGGTGAACTCGACCTCGTTCCAGCCGACCCCGATGCCGAGGCGGAAGCGGCCGCCCGACAACACGTCAAGACAGGCCGCTTGCTTCGCGACAAGCACGGTCTGGCGTTGCGGCAGGATCAACACACCGGTCGAAAACCCGAGCTTTTGCGTGCACCCGGCCAGATACCCGAACAGCACGAACGGGTCGTGGAACAAATCCTGCGAGCTGTTGCGGTCCCAGCCCGGCCGGCTCGCGGCGTTGACGCCGAGCACATGGTCGGGCGCCTCGACAAAATCGTAGCCGATCGCCTCCGCCGCCTGCGCGTATTCCCGGACGACCGCCGGCTCGCCGCCGATGTCGCTCCACGGCAACAAGGTCCCGAGTTCCATCGCTCTGTCTCCGATACCTGCCTCAGGCGCTATTCTAGCGCGGGCGGCTGGCGGGTTGAACCAACGGCCGATCGCCCGGCCGGGTGAGGGCCGGGTCTCGTCCACGCGGTCGGACGGTGTGCACCGGGGAGGCGCCGGGCCCCGCTCACCACTTGTTGCGCAATTCGCGCAGCCGCAAAAATACGGTTTTCTGATCGGGCCGGTCCGGCAGGTCGGGAAAGGCCTCGCGCAGCCGCCGGATCACCGTCGGGCTTGTCAGCCGGAAGAATGTGTTGATCTCGCGCTCGGTGGCGAGCGTCGTGACGAGCGGCCGGTTGGTGTCCTGCTTTTCGACCTGCGGCAGCATGTTTTTGGCGTCGGCGTTGTCGGGCTCGCGGTCGAGCGTAAAGGCAAGGTTGCGCGCGATGTAGTCGTGCCCCGGATAGATCAATGTCCCTTCCGGCAGTTTTGCCAGCTGGCTGACAAAGGTGTTGTAGAGCTCGTTCGGGTGCCCGCCATTGTGGCAGTTGCCGGCGCCCGCGTTGAACAAAGTGTCGCCGCAGAACAATGCCGGGGTGTCGCCGTGCGCCATGACGCAGATATGCGACATCGTGTGGCCGGGCGTGTCGAGGCATTCGAGCTCGACGGTCTTGCCGACCTTGATCGTGTCGCCGGCGCGCAGCCCTTCGTTCATTTCCGGGATCTTGTCGCGGGCGTTGACGTGGGCCAGCACCTTGGCGCCGGTCGCGGCGACCATCTCGGCATTGCCGCCGGTGTGGTCGCGATGCTCGTGGGTGTTCAGGATTTGGGTGATCGCCCAGCCCTTGGCCTTGGCGGCGGCCAGGCACTTCTCATAGTCGAGCGGGTCGACCGCCAACGCCTCGCCGGTCTCGCGGCAGGCGATCAGATAATTGAAATTGCGGCCGGAGTTTCCGGTCCAGATCTGTTCGACGATCATTGCTCGCCCTCCGGGTGTTTGCGCCGATCAGGATGCGGAGCGCGCCCCGCTCCCGCGCTCGCCCGCTTCTATTGCGCGCGGCCCGCCTTGTCCACTTCCGTGCAGCCGCGCGGCCTCCGCGATCGGGCGATGAGGGAGGCGGGGGTAAGGAGTGACTCGTTCCGGGTCTGTCGAGCGAGGTATATATGCGTAGCCTGCGGCTCCTCGGACGACGTTCGACACTGTGAGGCGCCGAGGAGTTCGCCGCGTTTGCAAGGAGAGGCTGCGTGAGCAGTGGTGGGAGCGGCTGATGGGCGAGACCGCGGTGCGGCAGGGCATCCACGAGCTGATCGCCGCTTATGCCGAATGCATCGACGACGACCGGCTCGAAGAATGGCCCGGTTTCTTTGTCGAGGGCTGCCGGTACCTGATCACCAGCCGGCAGAGCCACGAGGCAGGCTATCGCCATGGCGTCGTCTACGCGGCCTCGCGCGGTATGCTGGTCGACCGGATTTTGGCCCTGCGCCGCGCCAACATCTTCGAGCCGCACCGCTACCGCCACGTCGTCGGGCCGACTCGGGTCGGCAAGATTGCCGACGGCATCGCCGAGGTGCGCTCGAATTTCATCGCGGTGCGGATCATGCACGACGGCGAGATGAGCCTCTTCGCCGCCGGCCGCTACCTCGACCGCATCCTCGTCGCCGCCGAGCCCTACCGTTTTGTCGAGCGCCTTGTCATCCTCGACAGCGACAAGATCGACACCTTGCTTGTCATCCCGCTATAGCCGGGGCGCGCTTGGCGTTCTCACTCGGCCTTGCGGCGGCGCCAGAAGCAGCAAAATGCGACGAGCGCGAGGGCGAAGGTGGCAAGCGAGCGCGGCTCGGGGACCGCCGCCGGCAGCTCCTCGGACAGGGTGACCAGCAGCGCGTTTGGGTTGAAGCTCGCAAAAACCGTGTTGAACGTCTGGGCGCTGCCGTAAGGCGAAGGAAAGCCGATGTACGACAGGATCTGGTCGTTGACGTCAAAGGTGTTCGGACCCGCCGACACCGGCGTCGTAAAGGTGCCGACCGAAAACATGGTTCCGAATAACGGCACCCCCGGGGTGAAGCCCAGCGACTTGCCGTCGACAAAAGCTTGGTAAACATCGCCGGCGGTAGACTCGACTTGAGGCTGCACCTTCATGATCAGGGTGCCGGTGAACGGGGCGGTGAAGGTGTACGGGCCGCCGATCCCGCCCACCGCGCCGCCTGGGCCCAAACCGGTGCTTCCGGTCGGGGCGGCGTTTGTGGTCCTTGCGTTTTCGGGGAAGGTGCCGATCGGGGTGGGCGCAGCGCCGGCGCCGCCGGAGACGAGGCTCATCAGCGCCGCTCCCGGCAAAAGAAACCTGTTCATCCGCCCCTCAGGTAAGGTTAATAGCGGCGGTGTCGTAGCATGCGGGTTGCCGGACGGTCAATATTCAGCCGGTCTGACTGCCGTCCAAATTGCGTCCCGACCCGTCTCTAAAATCGCCACCGGCGGTCATCCCCGGTAGAACCGCTTGTCTTGCCCGACCAGCCGCCGGCTCGGCAGACGGACCCGCTTGGCGTCGTCGGCGACAACCTGCCCGATGACCCGGGCGGGCCGGCCGTGACGTCCGAGGATCGCCAGGATCTCGCTGCAATCGCGTTGCGCGGCGAGCACGCAGAACCCGACCCCCATGTTGAAAACCTCGAACATCTCGGCGTCGTCGATCTCCCCGTATTTCTGGATCAGGCCGAAAATCGCCGGCGGCGGCGGCAGGTTGTCGATCTCGAACCCGACCTTGGCGGCGACCCGCGAAAGGTTCAGGAGCCCGTCGCCGGTGATGTTGACCAACGCCTTGACCGCCGGGGCATGATCGATGATGTCGAGCACCTCCGCGACGTAGATCAGGGTCGGGCGCAGCAATTCCTCGCCGAGCGTGCAGCCAAGCTCGGGGAAGACATGGTCGACCGCGAGCCCGCCGCGCTCGAAAAACACCCGCCGCGCGAGGCTGAGCCCGTTGCTGTGAATGCCGCTGCTGTCGATGCCGATGACCGCGTCGCCCGGCATCAGGTCGCGGCCGGTGATGATCCGGTCGAGCGGCACCAGCCCGACCGCCATCCCGACGAGGTCGAACCCGCTGACCACGTCCTTCAGCTGCGCGATCTCGCCGCCCGAAATCGATATGCCGGCCTGCCGCGCGCCGTCGGCGAGCCCGACCGCGAGCGCGCCCAGCATCTCGGCGTCGGCGGCGCCGACCGCGATGTAGTCGACCATCGACAATGGCCGCGCGCCGACGCAGATCACGTCGTTGACGTTCATCGCGACGCAGTCGATGCCGATCGTGTCGTATTTCCCGACCATGTCGGCGACGACCGATTTCGACCCGACCCCGTCGGTGCAGAGCGCCAGCCCGAGGCCGCCGCCGATGTCGACCACATTCGCGAAATAGCCGATGTCGAGCGCCACGGCACCCGGTTGACCCGCCGCCGGCCAGGTTCCCCGGATCGCGGCGACGATCTTGCCGAGGCCGCGCTCGGCGGCGGCGATGTCGACCCCGGCCGCCTTGTAGAGATCCTCACGGGTCGCCATCCCGAACCCCGATCCGCCGCCTCACCGCGCCCTGCATACACCCGACGGGGCGACGGCGGAACGGAACAGCGGCGGCCCTGCAGCGGTCACAACCCCACCGCTGCGGAAGCCTTGTCCGAAGGCCGACTTAGCGGGGCGCCGCGCGCGCCCGGATCAGCGCCGCGAGCCAGGCGCGGAACCGGCGGTCGGTCTCGGGCCCCTCGGGCAAGCCGGCGCTGCGGCGCAGCTGCGCGCCGTAGACCGCGTCGCCGAGTGCTGCGGTGGCGATCAGGTGAACCAGAAACTGGCTGTCCTCCCGCGCGACCGGCATGCCGGGCGGGGCCGCGGCCAAGCGGCGGGCGTGCAAATGGTCGGCGATTTCGCGCTGGATCATCAGCGACGCGCTCTCGTCGCCGTCCGGGTCGACCGTGGCGAGCCACGCCAGGCGCCGCCCCAGGCCGTCGCGGAACGCCTCGAACACCCGCTCGAGCTGCTCCTCGATTGCGTCGCCGGACCCGGTCATCGCGGCGACGAGCTTGTCGCGAAGCTCGAGGACCGCCTCGCGCGTCAACGCGCGCACCAGACCCGCCCGGCTGCCGAAATGGTGCAGGATCAGCGGGTGCGAGACGCCGGCCGCGGCGGCGATGTCGTGCAGCCGCAACCCTTCGGGCCCGGTGCGGGCGATTGCGGCCTGCGCCGCCTCGAGAATCAGCCGGCGCGCCTCGTCGGGCGACCGGCGGACCCGCTTGACGTTCTCCGCCATCTGCCGGTCTGGCCTCTTGACAGTGCCGCTATTGACAATTATGTCAGTTAGGATCTGACAGGATCGAGCATACGGAGACCCGGCTATGCCACAACCCACCGGCACGCGTCTTCACCCGATCACCGCCTTGCGCGCGATCCGCAACCTGAAGCGCAACCGCGAGGACACGCGGCAGGCGGTTGCGTTGATCGACGCGCTGCGCGGCAAGACCTCGCTGCGCCAGTTCGCCCGCTTTCGCCAGACCGAAACCGGCCGCGCGGTGCTCGCCGAGCGCCGCCGGCTGCTCGATCGGCTCGGCGACCGCGAACGCCTTGCAACACTCCCGCCCGGCACCCTCGGGCGCGCCTACCACGATTTCATGGCCGCGGAAAACCTGACCGCCGCGGGGTTGGTCGCAGCCTCGCAAATCCGCGAAACCCTGCCTCCGGGCGAGGATTACACGCTGTTCCGCGAGCGCAGCCGCGAAACCCACGACCTCCTGCACGTCGTCTCCGGCTATGGCCGCGACCCGCTGGGCGAGGTGTGCCTGACCGCGTTCTCGTTCGCGCAGACCGGCCTCAAGGGGTTCGCGGTCATCGCGATCTGGGCCGCACGGCGGATTGCCCGGCGGCTCCCCGGCCAGCCGGTGCGGCGCGCGGTGCTCGAAGCCTATCGCCATGGACGGCAGGCCAAGTGGTTGTATGACGCCGACTGGGAGAGCCTGCTGGCCGAGCCGGTCGAAGCGATCAGGGCGGAGTATGGCGTGCAGCCGCCCCACTATTACCCGAAAGTGCTCGCCGCCGTGCGCGCCCAGCGGGCGGCAACAGCGCACCCTGCCACCGCCGCCGCCTGAGCCGCGCCGGCACGCGGTCGCCTAAGCGGGCCTTGCGAGCTCCACGGCCGCGATCCCGCGCTTTACCGCCGCGGCGCGATCTGACACGATCCTCCCGGCTCACCCGGGAGGACACGAATGCGCAAATACATCATCGAGCGCGAGTTGCCGGCGATCGGCAGCGCCGAGCGCCAGGCCCTGAAAGAAGCCGCGCAAAAGTCGAATGCGGTCTTGAAAGAGCTCGGCCCCGACATCCAATGGGTCGAAAGCTACGTCGCCGGCGACAAGACGTTCTGCGTCTACCTCGCCCAGAACGAAGAGATCATCCGCGAGCATTCGCGCAAGAGCGGCTTCCCGGCCAACAAGATCACCGAAGTGCGCCGCATGATCGACCCGACCACCGCCACCGACGCGTAACCTTCACCCCCTCGCCGATCCGCCGACGTTGCCCGCCGCGGCAAAAACGCTACGGCATCGGCCGGCGCGCAACCGCAAATGAAGAGGCCGCTCGGCATCAGCCCGACGGCCTCTTGTGCCGCATAACTGGCCTTTAGGAAATTCAGCGCTTGCGGATCGGAGGCGGGAGGCACACGGGTTGATTGGGTTACGAATGGTGAATAATCGTTAACGGTTTCCTATTTGGAATTTTGCCATATTTATGTGTTAGGGTACGTCTCCTTTAGCGGGAGGATGAAGCAAATGGCCAACCCAACAGTCCCCAGTGTGTCACCGCAAGAGATCAGGGAACTCATTGAGAGGGCGGCGAAGGAACCCGGTATCAACGATCTGGCCGCCCTGATGGAATTGTCTCAGGAGGTTGTCCAAATCGAGCAAATCAGAGCGGAAGCATCCCCACAACACTTTATGGTGCAAGTCACCGGCACTGCCGGTTGGGTCTGGTGACGAGTGCCGTCTTGGGGCGAGATCGAGAAGGAAATAGCGACGGTTGACCTCAGTCAACTGAGTCCCGGTGTATCGCCATTCGACTTGGTAAGACGCAAATACTTGGTGACGATGCACGCCTTAACCGGTCGCGCCACGATCCTCTACGCGACGAAATGGACGGTGCCAAATCCCGGGCCGGGCGTGCCGCCCGGGATGCAGAGCATTGGCCCGGGTGATATCCACGGCTTCATGGAGGCGGTGCACGGCCTAAGCGAGTCTAATCTCGACCTCATATTACACAGCCCCGGAGGTAGCCCGGAAGCAGCTGAGGCAATCGTTCTGTATCTCAGGTCAAAATTCGATCACATTCGAGTTTTCGTCCCGCATATGGCGATGTCCGCAGCCACGATGGTGGCTTGCGCTGCCGATCAAATCGTTATGGGAAAACATTCCTTTATCGGCCCGATTGATCCTCAGTTGCAGCTACAGACTGCGCTCGGTGTGCGCTTTGTTCCTGCGCAGGCCATCATTGAGCAATTCGAACTAGCAAAAACTCAGGCTGCCGATCCGGCAAGTCTCAGGGCGTGGCTTCCTATGTTAAGTCAGTATGGCCCTGACCTTCTCGTTACATGCACTAACGCAACCAAACTCGCCGAGTTGCTGGTGACTGATTGGCTGACCTCCCACATGTTCAAGGGTGATCAAGACGCCGCTCAGAAAGCGGCGGATATAGGGCACTGGTTAGCCGATCATAGTAATTTCATGACCCACGGGCGCCCTATTTCTCGTGACGTTGCCGAGCAAAAACGTCTGAAGATCGTGCGGCTGGAAGAGGATCAATCTCTGCAAGATGTCGTGCTTTCTATTTATCATGCAACAGCACACACGTTTGCCCGAACTGGTGCCGTGAAGATCATCGAAAATAATTTGGGAAAGGCATATATGGAGGCCGTCCAGATGATGTTTGTTGGTATGCCTCCACCACAACCACAACCCGGCGCGCCGCCGCCACAAAGGCCGTGACTAAAGTATCTGCGCATTCGTTGGCGTAGATCGTTCTCTCTCTTCCTCTTCTTGCATGTGCAGGAGCAGAGATTTTTCTGCACGAGAATATAGCCAACTGCTTACGCCATTTAGCGTGTCCAACACACAGTCAAGATGTTTCCTCGTTATACGCTTCTTGTAATGGTCTTCCATATAACGGGCAGGGTGTGCAAGGTTACGGATGTCTCTTACCACTTCTGCGTAGTCGCCGATTTTTGCCTTCCGCGAATCCCAATCGTCCTTGCCGTATTCGAGATCAGAAGGTAACCACCCCGCAGCTTTTGCCACGCGGAGAAGCTCGGCAAGCGTCCACTCTAGAAGCGGCTTGATAGCCTTCTTATGTCGAGGGACTTTGTTTGTCGCCAACGCATCGTCGGGATACGCACCAATGATTAGCAAGAGTGCGGTTTCTAATTCCGCGCCAGCCATCACGCATCCGGCTAAATATGCGTTGGCGCGTCTGCAACGCTCAGTCTCTCTCTGGTAGTAGCTGAAAATCCTACGTAGCTCGGTTTCCTGCATTTCGGTGAGTGCTATCGGCGAGAGGATGGCATCAGTGTTTGTCTGGTCGCTCATGATGAAAGTCGCGAAATCGTGCTGATGCTTACGCCGTAGCTCTTGGCGAGGTCGCGCGTCGGCTCGCCTTTGGCGAGGCGCTGCCGCGCCTCCTTGATCTGGTGCGGGGTGAGTTTCGGCTTACGCCCCATCCTGACGCCCTTGGCGCGAGCAATCTGTCGGCCTTCGTGCGTGCGCTTGATGATGCGCAACCGTTCATCCTCAGCCATGGCCGACAGCATCGCCATGAAACCCCGCCCCATAGGCGTTGTGAGGTCAATATAGCTGCGGTCGAGAACCCTGATTGAGGCTCCGGCATCGATCACCTGCTTGATGATCTGCAAGCCGTCCCACATTGAGCGCGTCGCCCTGTCCCATTCCGCGATGACCAATTCGTCGCCGGTGTCGAGGTCATCGAGCGCGCGCGCAAGCTCGGGGCGTCCGCTCATGCTCTTACCCGATGCCTTGTCGGCATAGATCGCGGCGCATCCGAGGCGTTTGAGTGCCTTCATCTGCCGCGCAAGGTCTTGCTGCCGCGTGCTGACACGCGCGTAGCCGATGAGGCGTTTTGCGGGTTTCGTTTTGAGACTCATTTATGACGACGCTAAGCGCCTGATTATGCGAAGGCAAGCGCCTTCGTCATAATTCTTCGATTGTGCAACACGGGAGCAAGTGTGGCGGCCGCGATCTGCGGCTGCGGCTGCGGCTGCGGCTGCTCGGCCATTTCGTCAGGGAGACGGGATGCTCTGCTTACCGTGTGTCTCATGCATCGAGAATGGCCCGGAGAGGCGGCCGACAGAATTGCCACAATCGCGTGATAGAGCCTCCGTCCTGAACGCGCCGTGTTCTCAAGGGGGCGGATGGGTCCCGGGACTGGCTGACATTGCGTTTGGAAATCGTAGCGGGGGCGGTTGGTGGGTGTGCCGGTCTTTTGCCGGAGGCGTTGTTGCGGGGTGCTCGATATCGGCCTTCGACGGATTTCCCGCTAATTCCCGGTTCGGCGCTAGGAATTCCCGGTTCTTGCGTTTGAAATTCCCGGTTTTGCGCGCCGACTTTTGGCTTGAACTGATTGATTTAACTCGATGTTGGAGGCTGCGATGAGGTTTTTCCCGGTTAGTTCGCGGTTACACGGGAATTGGGCACCGCAGCGGGCGGCGTCGGTAAACGCCGCCCGCTTGCGATGCTCGTCGGGGGTTATTGGTGCAGCTGGTAGAGGCGGGTCACGTTCTCGGATGTGATCTTGCGGCGCACCGCGGGCGCGATGTTCGCCATGTTGCGATCGAGGGTCGCGCGCGAGCCCGGCCAGATGCAGTCGGGGTGCGGGTAGTCGGCACCCCAGATGATGTTGTCCTCGCCAATCAACGGGATGATCGGCTCGAGGAACTGGTCCTGCTGGTAGGTGACATACCCTTGCCGGCGGAAATAGTCGCTAGGCTTGAGCTTGAAGTTGAGGCTCTTGCCGCGGTCGGCGTATTCGGTGTCGAGCCGGTCGAACACATAGGGCAGCCAGGTCACGCCCGACTCGCCGAGGACGAAGTTGAAGTCGGGGTACCTCTCGCAGGCGCCCGACGCCAACAGCGACACCAGCACTTCCATCGTGTCGAGCTGGAACAGGGCCGAGCGCACCAGCCGCCACTGGGTAAAGTATTTCTGCTCCTGCTCGGGGCTGTCGGGGGCGCGCAGGGCCTTGAAGCCGGTCGAGTGGAACGAGATCGGGAAGCGGCACTCGGCCGCCGCCTCCCACAATGGGAACCACAGATCGGTGTAGAGCGGCGGGGTCATCCGCTTGAAGGCGAGGTCGCCGCCGCGCAATCCCAGCTTGGCGCAGCGCCGCACCTCGGCCGCGGCCTCGGCGGGGTCGGTGTTCGGGATGATCGCCAACGGGTAGACCCGGTTCGGGTCGGCGCGCTTGGCAAAGTCGGCAACCCAGTCGTTATAGGTCCGGTCGGCCCAGGCGCGCAGCGGCGCGTCGGCGATCAGGTCGTTGATCATCAGGCAGCCATAGACGATCTCGGCGTCCTGGCCGTCGCGGTCGAGGTCGGCGATGCGCAATTCGGGCGTCGTCGGCCGCGGCTTGGCGCCCGGCTTCGAGCTCCACTCGAAGCCCAAATCCTTCATCTCGTCGATATGGCCGAAGGCGCCCTTCTGATACGGCAGGAAACCTGGGCCGATGCCGTTCCACATCCCCTTGTCCTGCGTGTCGACAAACCAGTGGAGCCCGTCCTCCTTCTCCTCGACGCGGGGTGCCGAAAGCTTCCATTTGTTGGGCGCCTCCGACGACCACAAATCGGGCGGCAGATAGGTCAGGTCGATGTGGTTGTCGCCGGAGATCAGTTTTTCTGGCATCAAGGGCTCCTCTTGCTCCTCCGTGACGTCGGACGAGACGGCTGAGGACGCCATCGTACGTTCGCAGGACAGCCGAGGCTACAGAAATACGGCAATTCCGTCGCCCCGGACCCGCACGAGCCGCGGCGCGGGTGTCGGCGGTCAGGCCGGCTTTGCGGCAGAGGGCGCGACAGCCCCCTAATTTCGGCCGGCTTCGTAATCGGCGCGGACGCGGTTGCGCAGGTTCGCCGTGCCGGCCGCGATGTAGCCGCCGTCGATCGCGATCTCGGCGCCGCTGACAAAGCGCGACTCGTCGGAGGCGAGGAACAGCACCAGCTCGGCGCATTCCCGCGGCGTGCCCTGGCGGTGCAACGGGATCGCGGTGCGCGCCGCATGGGCAAAGGCCGCGCCGCCGCTCTGGAAGAACCCGGTGTCGGCGATCTGGCCGGGATGAACCGAGTTTACCCGGATGTTCCACGGCGAGAACTGCAGGACCGCGGTCTTGGTCAGCCCGCGCAGCCCCCATTTGCTCGCGGTGTAGGCGGCGTCGTCATGCGCGGTCAGCCCGGCGGTCGAGGAGATGTTGACGATCGAGCCGCTGCCGCCCTCCGTTGCAACCGTGTCGCGGATCGCCGGCGCGCAATGTTTCATGCCAAGCATCGCCCCGGTCAGGTTGACCGCGATCGTGCGGTTCCACGCCTCGAGCGTCGTGTCGACGATCCCCTGGCGCGCGATCGTGCCGGCGTTGTTGACGAGGACGTGCAGCTTGCCGAAACGGGCCAACGATGCCGCGACAACCTCGCGCCACACCGCCTCGTCGGTCACGTCCTGCCGCAAAAAGAGCGCCCTCCCGCCGTTCTCCTCGACCCGCCGCGCCAGTGCCTCGCCGGCGGCCCCGTCGATGTCGGTCAGCACGACCGCCGCACCCTCGCGCGCGAACAGCTCCGCCTCGGCGGCCCCTTGGCCGCCCGCCGCGCCGGTGATCAGCGCCACTTTCCCCGTCAGCCTCGCCATGCCCGCAACTCCGATGCAGCCGCCGCGACCTTAGCATCGCCGCCAAATCACGCGCGAAAAACAAATCCGCGCCCGCCCGCAGGGAGACCGCTCGAAATTCGACACCCCTCCCCGACATCGGCCGGGTGGCGACGCGAACCCTCTCTGGCGCGTATAACACGGGGTCCGGGGCAACATCGCGGCCGGGCGGTTGCGCGGCGGAGAAAGTTGTTGGCCCAGACCCCTGACGAGAACGACCAGGATCAATCGCGCTCGCGCGCCCTGATCGGGCTCGTGATCGTGGCCGTGCTCGTGGTGGCCGCGGTCTATCTGGTGCACGCGCTGCGCAAAGAATCGCAGCTCGAGGACTGCCTGATGTCGGGGCGGTCGAACTGCGCGCCGATCGAGGCTCCCGCCGCCAACAGATAGGCCCGCGACCGCGGCCGCCTCTGCTACACTCGCCGCGACACGAGCGGGGCGAAGGGCATGATGATCGAGATTCCGGCGCGCAGCGGCAAGGCCGCTCGCCTGCGCCAAGGCCAACTCGTCAAGGTCATCAACACGACCGGCCAGCAGGTCGTCGACACCTGGGCGTTCAACGCCGCGGACCTCGGCGAGTTCATGTCGATGGAGCACAGTCGCGTCGCGATCGGCCGGATCATCCCGAAACCGGGGGACGCGCTCGTCACCAACAAACGGCGGCCGATCCTGACATTGGTCGAGGACACCTCGGGCGGCATCCACGACACATTGTTCGCCGCCTGCGACCGCTGGCGCTACGAGCTGCTCGGCTGCGCGGGTTATCACGACAACTGCACCGACAACCTCGCCGCCGGGCTCGCCGAGCTCGGCCTCATCCCGCCCGAGACGCCGGGACCGCTCAACCTTTTCATGAACATCCCGGTCGTCGACGGCAGCCGGGTCGAGGTGCGAGCGCCGGTCAGCACGCCCGGCAGCCATGTGTCGCTGCGCGCCGAGCTCGACTGCGTCGTCGCCTTCTCCGCCTGCCCGCAGGACCTATTGCCGGTCAACGGCCTCGCGATGCGGCCGACCCACGCCCATTTCGAGATTATGGGCTAGGAGCGGTTTCCGACCAAGTTGCCACGGTGTCATTGCGAGGAGCACAGCGACAAAGCAATCCCGACCGGACGCCACCCAGCGGCTTGCGATTGCTGCGCTGCGCTCGCAATGACAGACTCCAGAGAGGCGGTGCGGCCTGATCGGAAACCCCGCGCTCCAGCCGCGCTCGCGCTCGCTGGGTGGCCGACTGCCGCCACCGAACGCGGGGTGACCCGATGGTCGGTCAGCGGCGGAACACCGCGACGATTTCGAGATGCGGGGTCCACACGAACTGGTCGACCGGTATGAGCCGTTCGAGGCGGAAGCCGCCGGCGATCAGCGGCACCGCGTCGCGGGCAAAGGTCGCGGGGTTGCACGAGACCGCGACGACCGTGTCGAGCGGGCTGGCAGCAAGTGCCGCGGCCTGGGCGAAGGCGCCGGCGCGCGGCGGGTCGAACACCGCGGCGGCGTAGCCGGCGAGCGCCTCGGGCAGGATCGGATCGCGCGCCAGGTCGCGATGCTCGACCGTCATCCGGGAAACCTCGTGCGCGGCGGCGGCGAGTGCCGCAGCGCTGTGGCGGTCGCCCTCGACCGCGTGCACCGGGCCGCCGGCGGCGAGCGTCAGCGCGAAGGTGCCGAGCCCGGCGTAAAGATCCAGCGCCGGGCGGTGCCTGCCGATCGCCGCCGCAACCTCCTCGACGAGAATGCGCTCGGCGGCTTCGCTCGCCTGCAAAAAGGCGCCGGGCGGAGCCGCCACGGCGACCCCGGCGCGCATGACGCGCACCGGACGGCGCTCGACGACCGGCACCTCCGCGCGGCGCGAGCGCCAGACGACGCGGGCGAGGTCAGCCTCCGCAGCCAACCCGCCGAGCGCTTCGAGCGCGGCAAGGCCGGGCTCCGCGGCGGCCTCGACCACAAGGTCGACGCCGCTGTCGGTACGGGTCAACGTTGCCTCGATGGCGCTCCCCGGCGGCGTCAGCGACGGGGCGCGCTCGCGCAGTGCCGCGACGAGCGCGAACAGCGGCGGCTCCAGCACCAGGCATTCGCGCAGGTCGACGAGGTCGTGGCGGAACCGCTCGCGGAACCCGACCCGCGCCGTCCCCTGCGGGTCGCGCGGCCGCGCCAAGCCGAGGCGCGCGCGCCGCCGGCCCGGCGCGACCGACCGCAGCGGCTGGACGACGCCGGGGTCGACCCTGACGCGTTCGAGCGCCGCCCAAAGCGTGCCCAGCTTTGCCGCGCGGTAGGCATCGTCGTCGACATGCTGCAACGCGCAGCCGCCGCAACGCCCGAAATGGCGGCACGGCGGGTGGCACCGCCCAACCCCCGCCGCCAGCAGCTCGACAACCCGGCCCTCCGTTGCCCCGCCGCGGCGGGGCGGGCCGAGCACCGCACGCACGCGGTCGCCGGCCGTCGTGAACGGCAGGTAGACGGGCTGGCCATGCCAGTGCGCCACGCCGTCGCCCAAGGCGCCGATTCGCTCGACCTGCAGCTCGATCAGCTCTTTTGGCGGTTTCATGACGGTCAGTTTGCCGCGGAACGGTTACGGGCACGGCCCCGGGGAAGCGGGACGCCGCCGGTCCTTATAATCGCCATACTCGCTGTTTTGATTTCGTGCCTCGACGACGACGCACCAGAGGGGACGGGATGTATCGTTGGGTCTATTGGAGCGGGGTCACGCTGTTTGTCGCATGGACGGTTTTTTCCGCCTACAGCGCGCTGAACGGGCTGTAGCCTCCAACTCGAAATCGCCCGCGACGGAAATTTTTCCGACGTCCGGCGCATCCGCTTTCGCCGAAGGCCGCCGCAAATCGGGTCACGGGGCGCGCCGGCACACGCATCTGCAGCACCTGCTCTCGAGGGCTCCGCCAGCCGCCCGCGATTGACCCCGAGGCCGATCGCCGGCACCGTGCGGGCGCCTCGAGGGTGCCCCCGGCCGGCTCAGGCTGCTCGGACGGAGAACAAGATGGACGACCTGCGCGAGGGCGTGCCGCACAGCTCGCATTGGGGCGCGTTTTCGGTGCTGGCGCGGGAGGGTGGCGTCGAGATCGTGGCGCATCCGCGCGACCCCGATCCCTCGCCGTTGCTCGCCAACATCCCGGCCGCCGTCGCGCATCGGGCGCGGATCGCCCGGCCCATGGTCCGCCGCGGCTGGCTCGAGAACGGGCCCGGCGCCGACCGAAAACGGGGCCGCGACGAATTTGTGGCGGTCGCCTGGCCGCGCGCGCTCGACCTCGCCGCGGCGGAATTGCGCCGGGTCTACGCGCGGCACGGACCAGGCGGCGTGTTCGGCGGCTCCTACGGGTGGGCTAGCGCCGGCCGCTTTCACGACGCGCAAAGCCAGATTCACCGCTTCTTGAACCTCGCCGGCGGCTATGTCCGCTCGGTCAACAGCTACAGCTCGGGGGCAGCGACAGTCATCCTGCCGCACGTCGTCGGCTCCCAGGCGATCGTCGCCGGCAACAACGTCAGCTGGGCCGAGCTGGTCGCGGAAAGCGCGCTGGTGCTGAGCTTTGGCGGCATGGCGCTCAAAAACAACGATGTCGGCGGCGGCGGCACGAGCCGGCACGTCGCCCGCGGCAATCTGCGTGCGGCGCATCGGCGCGGGGTCGAGTTTCACCTGATCGGCCCGTTGCGCGACGACCTGCCGGCCGATGCCGGTGCCGTCTGGCACGCGATCCGGCCCGGCAGCGATGTGGCGCTGATGCTGGGCCTCGCCCACACGCTCGTCGCCGAGGGCCGGCACGACCGCGCCTTTCTCGACCGTTGCTGCGTCGGCTGGCCGGTCTTCGAATCCTACCTCCTCGGCCATGACGACGGCTGCCCGAAGGACGCGGGCTGGGCCGCGGAAATATGCGGTCTGCCGCGCGACGAGATCGTCGAGTTGGCGCGGCGGGCGGTCGGGCGCCGCACCCTGATCACCTGCTCCCAGTCCTTGCAGCGCGCCGAGCATGGCGAAGAGCCGGTGTGGATGGGCCTGGTGCTGGCGGCGATCCTCGGTCAGGTCGGGTTGCCGGGCGGCGGTTTTGCCTATGCGCTGGGCTCGACCTCCAACACCGGCAAGCCGGCGTTGGCGGTGCCGCTCCCGAGCCTGCCGCAAGGCCGCAACAGCATCGACGACTTCATCCCGGTCGCCCGCGTCGCCGACATGCTGCTCAATCCCGGCCAAGCGTTCGACTACAACGGCCGGCGGCTGGCCTATCCCGACATCAAGCTCGTCTACTGGGCGGGCGGCAACCCGTTCCACCATCACCAGGATTTGAACCGGCTGCGGCGCGCCTTCGCGCGCCCCGACACGGTCATCGTCCATGATTCGGTGTGGACCGCGACCGCGCGCCACGCCGACATCGTGTTTCCGGCGACGATCACCCTGGAGCGCGAGGACATCGGCGGCGCGGCCGGCGACCCGCTGCTGGTCGCGATGCACCGCGCGGTCAAGCCCTACGGCGAGGCGCGCGACGACCACGCGATATTTGCGTCGCTGGCCGAGCGTCTCGGTTTTGCGCGCGAATTCACCGAGGGCCGTTCGCCACGGCAATGGCTGGCGCAGATCTACGAGCCGACTCGGCGCGCCATGGTCGAGCGCGGCCTTGACGCACCGGATTTCGAGGGGTTCTGGGCGGCGGGCGAACTGCTGCTGCCGACCCTGCCGTGGGACGGCGGGGTCCTGCGCGACTTCCGCCAAGACCCGGCGGCGCACCCGTTGCGCACCCCGAGCGGCAAGATCGAGATCGCCTCGGCAACGATCGCCGGCTTCGGCTACCCCGATTGTCCGGGGCATCCCGCCTGGCTGCCGCCGAGCGAGGGCCTCGGCACCCTTGCCGCCGCGCGTTATCCGCTGTGCCTGATCGCCAACCAGCCGGCGACCCGGCTGCACAGCCAGCTCGATTTTGGCGCGACCAGCCAAGCCGCGAAAATTCACGGTCGCGAGCCGGTGCGCCTCAACAAGGAGGACGCGGCGGCGCGCGGCATTCGCGACGGCGACATCGTGCGGCTCTACAACGACCGCGGGTCCTGCCTTGCCGGCGCCGTGCTCGGCGACGCCGTGCGCCCGGGTGTCGCGCAACTGTCGACCGGCGCCTGGTACGACCCCGAAGACCCGGCGGCCGAAAAGTCGTTGTGCGTCCACGGCAACCCGAATGTGCTGACCCGCGACATCGGGACGTCGCGCCTTGCGCAGGGCTGCACCGGCCAGCTCTGCCTTATCGAGGTCGAACGCTTTGAACGCCCGTTGCCGCCGATCAAGGCATTCGACCCGCCCTCGCCCGCTTCCCGCAAGGGATGAGTTGACGGTGCTGCCCCGGGCGGCTCCGGCGCTAACCCTGGCGCCGCAAAAACTCGCACAATAATTGGGCAACCCGCTCCGCCTGCTCCTGCTGCACCCAATGGCCCGCGCCGTCGACCAGGTGAACGCCGACCATGCGGGTGCAGGCAGCGGTTTGCATGCGCTCGAAATTGCCGGGGCGCTGGTAGGTGCCCCAGTCGCTCTTGCCGGCGACGAACATCGAAGGCACGTCGATCGTCCGGCCCGAAAACAGCTGCAACTCGGAATCCGCGAGGCCGGTCGTGCGGCTGCGGTACCAGTTGAGCCCACCCTGAAACCCGGTTCTCCGGTATTCGCCGGCGTAGACCGCCAGCTCGTCGTCGGAGAGCCAACGGCAGGCCGCGACCTCGGTCGCCGACGGCATCACCGGGACCACGGTCTGCGCCATGTCGCGGTCGCGGTCCATGATGTAGTAGGTCGGCATCTTCGCCAGCTCCTCCGCGCTCCAGGACTTCAGCGGATAGGGCCGGTTGCCCTGCCAGTCGGCGCTCTTGTAATAAAAATAGCCGCGCAGGAAGGCGTGCACGCCTTGTGGGCAATGCCACATCTCGTCATTGGCGGGCCGCGTCGAGTAATACCACTGGTAATGCTTGCGCGGCGGGTCGAGCGCCGCAAGCGCCCGGTGGATGTCGGGGACGAACGCCGACAACGGCGGCGCGTCGGCGGTGTCGAACGGCAACGCCGGCGGCCCGGCGAACGGCGCGCTCATAAGTGCCACGGAGCGGAATACATCCGGCCGCACCAGCGCGCACCAGGCCGCGACCGAGGCGCCGAAATCGTGGCCGACGACCGCGGCGACCGAGCGGTGGCCGAGCGCCGAGACGAGCCCCAGCGCGTCGCGCACCGCGTTCAAGATGCTGAACGAATGCAGCTCGCCGTCATAATCGGCGCTCCACCCGGTCGTGCGGCCATAGCCGCGCTGGTCGGGGGCGACGACGTGAAACCCCGCCTCTGCCAATTGCGGCATGATCTTGCGCCACGAATAGGCGAGTTCCGGGAAGCCGTGCAGCAGCAGCACGCATGGCCGGTCGCGCGACGCGAAACCGGCCTCCAGCACGTGCATACGCAACCCATTGACCCCCGGCGCAAAACGCGCGCGGAGGCCGGCCGGCAACGCGGCGCCGTCGAGCGGCGGCAGTTCGGGCATGTCTCTCTCCCCTCCTCGATCGTTGCCGGGTCGCGCACCGTTCCGGCGCGCTCGGGCGGTCTCGACCGCGACGGCGATCATCGACGATGCGCGACAACCCGTCCATGATCCGCGCGAGCAGCTCGCCCGCGCAAGCGCGCGCCACAATGCCGCCGGGCGTCAACCCCGCCAGGGAGAGGAGGTCGGGGATCGACAGCAACACGCCGGCACGGGTGCGAGGTGCCGCCGAGATCGGCTTTGCCCGACGCAACGGGGCGACCCGCCTCGCCCATCTTTACGAGCGCGACCCGCTGCGCGTGCTGTTCCCGCGAGCGGAGCCGGGCGAGCCGCCGATGGCGGCGATCGTCACGACCTCGGGCGGCCTCGTCGGCGGGGACCATCTCGAGGTCTCGGTGCGGCTCGACGGCGGCGCCGCCGCGCATGTGACCGCGTCGGCGGCGGAAAAAATCTACCGCTCGCTTGGCGACAACGCCGCGGTCAACCAGGCGCTGACCGTTGGCGACAACGCGGCGCTCGAATTTTTGCCGCCGGAGACGATCCTCTTCGACGGCGCCCGCCTTCGCCGCAGAACGGTGGTCGACCTCGCCGCGACGGCGGGTTTTCTCGGTGGCGGCATCGTGGTCTTCGGCCGCCGCGCCCGCGGCGAGCACTTCACCCGCGGCCTTCTGCACGAGGTCTGGGAGGTGCGCCGCGCGGGTTCTCTTGTATGGGGCGACGCGCTGCACCTCGACGGCGACATCGGCGCACTCGTCGACGAGCCCGCGTGCCTCGACGGTGCGGCTTCTATTGCGACGTTGATCCTGATGCCCGCCGCCGATGACCCGCGGCGCTATGTCGCCGGAGCGCGCGCGGTGCAGGCGCAAACCGCGGGGACGGATGTCCGCGCCGGCGCCACCGTGGTCGGCGGGCTGCTCGTCGCCCGCTGGCTCGCCAAAAACGCGATGTTGTTGCGCCGCGCCTATGCCGATCTCGCTTGCCATTTGCGCTCGCAAGCGATGGGATTGCCGCGCCGGATGCCGCGCATTTGGCACGTCTGATGCTTGGCGACGTGGGCGATGAACCTGACACCGCGCGAAAAGGACAAGCTCCTGATCTCGGTAGCGGCGATGGTCGCCGAACGGCGGCTGCGGCGCGGGGTCCGGCTCAACTATCCCGAGGCCGTGGCGCTGATCACCGACTTCATCCTGGAGGGAGCGCGCGACGGCAAGAGTGTCGCCGAGCTGATGCGCGACGGTGCTGCCGTGCTCGGCCGCGAGCAGGTCATGGAGGGGATCGCCGAGATGATCCCCGAAATCCAGGTCGAGGCGACGTTTCCCGACGGCACAAAGCTCGTAACCGTCCACGAGCCGATAAGGTAGGTCGCAGACATGATCGAAGGCCACCGCCCCTCGCCCGCCTCGCTACGCTCGGCACCCGCCCGCGTATCGCGGGAGAGGGGGACCCAGCCCGAAGGGATGGGTGGTGAGGGCAAGGCCGCGATGATCCCCGGCGAGCTGTTCCCGGCGCAGGGCGACGTCGAAATCAACGCCGGCCGGCCGACCGTGACCCTGACCGTCGCCAATATCGGCGACCGGCCGATCCAGGTCGGCTCGCACTATCATTTTTACGAGACCAACGCCGCGCTCGCCTTTGACCGCGAGCAGGCGCGCGGGTTTCGCCTCGACATCCCGGCCGGCAGCGCGACCCGCTTCGAGCCCGGGCAAACCCGCGAGGTCCGCCTCGTCGCCTATGCCGGCCGCCGCCGCGTTGTCGGCTTCAACGCCAAGATCAACGGCGCGTTATGACAGCGACACCCGTTACAAAAACGCCCGCTACAAAAAGGCCCGTTACAAAAACGATTCCGCCCATATTTCTCCTCTCCCCTCGTCTGCCGGGGGGAGAGGGTGGGGTTAGGGGGGCCGATGGGTCGAGCCGCGGCCTACCCCACCTCACCCTCCCATCGCGGGGCGATGGGCCCCTCCCTCTCCCCCCCAAGGGGCGGAGAGGGGCTTGCGCCGCGCGCTCGCAATTTGCGGCATAGCCTTATGGCAAACACGATCTCGCGCGCGGCTTACGCCGGGATGTTCGGGCCGACGACCGGCGACCGGCTGCGGCTTGCCGACACCGAGCTCGTGATCGAGATCGAAAATGACCGCACGGTCTATGGCGAGGAAGTCAAGTTCGGCGGCGGCAAGGTGATCCGCGACGGCATGGGCCAGAGCCAAGCGACCCGCGCCGAGGGTGCGGTCGACACCGTCATCACCAACGCCGTGATCCTCGACCACTGGGGGATCGTCAAGGCCGACATCGGCATCCGCGACGGCCGGATCAGCGGCATCGGCAAGGCCGGCAACCCCGACACCCAGCCCGGAGTCGACATCGTGATCGGCCCGGGCACCGAGGCGATCGCCGGTGAGGGGCGCATCGTCACCGCCGGCGGCATCGACTCGCATATCCACTGGATCTGCCCGCAACTGGCCGACGAGGGGCTCTACAGCGGCATCACGACGATGCTCGGCGGCGGCACCGGGCCGGCCGCCGGCACCGCGGCGACGACGTGCACGCCGGGGCCGTGGCATCTCGCGCGCATGTTGCAGGCGGCCGAGGGGATCCCGGTCAACCTCGGCTTTTTCGGCAAGGGCAATGCATCCGACCCGCGCGCCCTCGTCGAAATGGTCGAGGCCGGCGCCTGCGGCCTTAAATTGCACGAGGATTGGGGCACCACGCCCTCCGCGATCGACACCTGCCTTTCGGTCGCCGAGGCGCACGACATCGCGGTTGCGATCCACACCGACACGCTCAACGAATCCGGGTTTGTCGAGACCACGGTCGCCGCCTTCAAGGGCCGCAACATCCACGCCTTTCACACCGAGGGTGCCGGCGGCGGCCACGCCCCCGACATCATCAAATTGTGCGGCCTGCCGAACGTGCTGCCGTCCTCGACGAACCCGACCCGCCCGTACACGGTCAACACCATCGCCGAGCATCTCGACATGCTGATGGTGTGCCATCACCTCGACCCGAACATCCCCGAGGACGTGGCATTTGCCGAGAGCCGCATCCGGCGCGAGACGATCGCCGCCGAGGACATCCTGCACGACCTCGGCGCGTTCAGCATGATGTCGTCCGACAGCCAAGCGATGGGGCGGGTCGGCGAGGTCGTCATCCGTACCTGGCAGACCGCCGACAAGATGAAGCGCCAGCGCGGGCCCCTGCCCGAGGACAGCGACCGGTCAGATAATTTCCGCGTCAAACGCTACATCGCCAAATACACGATAAACCCGGCATTGACGCACGGGCTCGCCGAGCACATCGGCTCGGTGGAGACCGGCAAGCTCGCCGACCTGGTGATCTGGTCGCCGGCGTTTTTTGGCGTCAAACCCGACCTGGTTCTGAAGTCTGGCACGATCGCGGCGGCCCTGATGGGCGACCCCAACGCCTCGATCCCAACCCCGCAGCCGGTGCATTACCGGCCGATGTTCGGCGCCTTCGGCCGTTCGTTGTCGGCGTCGGCGGTGACGTTTCTGCCGACTGTCGCGATCGAACGCGGTCTGGCGCGCGAGCTCGGATTGCAGCGGGTCGTGCTGCCGGCGCATGGCATCCGCGCAATTAACAAGGCCCGCATGGTCCACAACGCTGCCACACCCGAGATCGAGGTCGACCCCGAAACCTACGAGGTCCGCGCCGACGGCGTCCTGTTGACCTGCGAGCCGGCGACGGTCCTGCCATTGGCGCAGCGCTATTTTTTGTATTGAGCAATGCCGACCCTCGCCCGCCTCGCCATGCTCGGCACCCTCTCCCGCAATGCGGGAGAGGGTGGGGCCCGCCGCGTCAGCGATGGGAGGGTGAGGGTCTATTTCCGCAGGGGTGGCTAAAGTATGCGCCGGGCGATTGCGGCTCATCCCAGCGGCGCGTGGCCCGCGGACGCGGCCGTCGACACCGTGACGCTCGCCTATCTCGACCGGCATCGCCGCCGCATCCGGCTCGTCGCCGATTCGGGCGAGACCTTTCTCCTCGACCTGCGGCACCCCCGGCATCTCGCCGACGGCGACGGGATCGAGCTCGACAGCGGCGGTTATATCCGCGTTCGCGCGGCACCCGAGCCGGTGCTCGAAATCGCGGCCGACGACCATGCCTCGTTAGTGCGCATCGCCTGGCATCTCGGCAACCGGCATCTGCCGTTGCAGGTCGCCGGCGACCGGCTGCGCATCCGCGCCGACCACGTAATCGCCGAGATGGTCGCGGGTCTCGGCGGGCATCTCAGCGCGCGCGACGCCCCCTTTGACCCGGAGAGCGGCGCCTATGCCGCCCCCGCGCACCACCGACACGATGACCCGCCCGAATAGCCCCTCGCGGGAGAAGGAGGGCTGGGAGGGTGAGGGTCAGCCTGCGTCGTCGCCTCCGCCCTCACCCGCCGCGCTTTACCGCCTGCTCGCCTGGCTGTCGCCGGGCTTTCCGGTCGGCGCGTTCAGCTATTCGCACGGGCTCGAAGCCGCCGCCGACAGCGGCGCCGTCCGGAATCGCGCATCGCTGCAGGCGTGGACCGCAACCATCGTCACGCGGGGCAGCGGTCGCACCGACGCCGACATCCTGCGCGACGCGTACAGGGCCGCCGAGTGCGGCGACCTCGCGGCGCTGAGGGTCGCGAACCGCCGTGGGCTCGCGTATCGCGCGACCGCGGAGCTGGCGCTCGAAACCGCCGCCCAGGGTGCTGCGTTTGTCGCCACGTGCCGCGCCGCCTGGCCCGGCGAGCTTCTCGACCGGTGGGCGGCAACCGGCGATGATGTGTGCCATGCCGCCGCGGTCGGTGCGGCGGCCGCGGGGGCCGGCATCGCGCTCGGCGACGCGCTCGTCGGCTACCTGCAGGCGATGGCCGCCAATCTCGTGTCGGCCGGGCTGCGCCTCGGCCTTGTCGGCCAGACCGACGGCCAGCGCATCCTCGCCGCGCTCGAACCGGTTGTCATCGCGGCCGCCGCGGCGGCGGTCGGCCGCGGCCCGGCCGATTTCGGAAGCGCCACCTTCGTCGTCGACCTCGCCTCGATGGCGCACGAAACCCAGTACACGAGGCTGTTCCGCTCATGAACGAGCAAGCACGACGCGACCCGTTGCGGGTCGGCATCGGCGGGCCGGTCGGCTCGGGCAAGACCGCGCTGATGGACTGGCTGTGCAAGAGGATGCGCCGCCGTTTCGAGATCGCCGCGATCACCAACGACATCTACACGCGCGAGGACGCCGAATTCCTGACGAGGAGCGGCGCCCTGCCGCCGGACAGGATCCGCGGGGTCGAGACCGGCGGCTGCCCGCACACCGCGATCCGCGAGGACGCCTCGATCAACCTCGCCGCGGTCGCCGACCTGCACCGGCTGTTCCCGCGGCTCGACCTGATCCTGATCGAGTCGGGCGGCGACAACCTCGCCGCGACCTTTTCTCCCGAACTCGCCGACCTGACGATCTACGTCATCGACGTCGCGGCCGGCGACAAAATCCCGCGCAAGGGCGGCCCCGGCATCACCCGCTCGGATTTGTTGGTCATCAACAAGACCGACCTCGCCCCATTGGTCGGCGCCAGCCTCGAAACCATGGATCGCGACGCGCGGCGAATGCGCGGCGAGCGCCCGTTCGTCTTCACCAACTTCAAATCCGGCGACGGCGTCGCCGCTATTGCCGATTTCGTCATCAACCAAGGCGGGTTTTGAGCCGGCCCGATTTGCGAGCCTTTGTTGCCATTTTTTTGACGCAAACGTGAACCGGCTCACACCGCCGCGACCCAATCTCGACTGAAATGGTTAAGACCGGCGTTCAGCCGCATAGCCATTTCAGGAATCACGAAAATGGCAGACGAAAAACCTTCAGGCGCCTGGGGAAGCAGCTTTGTCGTCTTGGCGTTTGCCGCGGTCAGCGCCGCCTACGTGGCTTGGCAGCCGCCTGCCCTCCTCAGCACCCGCCCGACCGAACCCGAATACGCGGTCCACGACCTCAACGGAATGCGGCAGGACATCGACGCCCGGCTGTGGCAGGACCCGCTTGGCGCGGTCATTCGCGACATCGATGACCGGAGCGCGCGCAACTCCACGGCCAGCGCCGTCGCACATGACGAGGCGGGGTTCGACCATCAGCGCGAGGCCACGCTGGTGCTCGGCGTCACCTTGCCCGGCGCATCCTATCCCGAAGTGGTCGAAACCCGGCGCCGGTTGCGCTACGCGGTGCTCGCAGCATTGCATGTGGCCGGCTTCACGCCAACCGACGAAAAGCATATCGGCTATTGGCGACCGGATACCGTGAAGCCGGTAACAAAGGCGGCGCAGACCGAGGTCCGTATATTGCACAACGACTGGCCGGGGGCGATGGATGTCGCCGCGTCAGGCAACACCTTTGAGGCCGATTTGGGGATCGGGATCGCGATACGCCCCGCCGGCACAGCGCAACCAACCGATGATCCGGCTGTGGATCAACCGCCGCTTCCCGCGATTGTTCCGTGGGAGGAGTTCGACAACGAGCAAAAACATCACGTTCTGGTGTTGTGGCTCGACGAGGACGTCCTGACCGCCGGGCGCAGGCCGATCGCCAGCCTCGCCGCGCTGAGCAACAGTTCCGGCCTGCCTTCCGGCAGCACGTTCGCGCTTCTTGGGCCCGAAGATTCGACGATGCTCCGCGCGATGGTCCACGAAGAGGTGTTACCGAACAACCCCGGATTTTCCATGTACAATTTCGGCGCGACCGCCGAAGAGGGTATACTTCTTCACGGGATTGCGCAGAGCGAAAATATCGAAGAACGCTTAAAGCAATCCAAAATTCAATATTATCGGACGATCAACAGCGACGACCAGCTGGCCGAAGCGCTTGGCTGTGAACTGATGCGGCGTGATGCCAACCTTGGCCTACACTCTGAGGAGAAAACATCGGCTAACGGAACGAAAATAGTGTGCGTCGGGCCCCCCAAGGGAGCGAGCAACCACATTGTTCTGATTTCGGACTGGGACACGGTCTACGGTAGAGATCTGAGCAACACTGTAAAGGAAATTTTCACCGACGGCCAAAATACCGATGGCAACGTCCAAAAGGGAGACAGTGACGCCCAGAAAGGAGCCAGTAACGACCAAAACACCGTCCGAGAATGGATCAGGCAAGTAAGCTATTTGCGCGGGCTCGATGGCCGGCTGCCGGATCGCCAATACACGAATCAGACAGCCTCGCCGCAGAGCGGCGGCGGCACCCAGCAGGCCCCAGGCGATCAGACGGGGACCAACCAGCCGACAGCGGCGACGCCGGAGACCGCGAGCCGCTATGAAAGCGCCGAAGGGCAGAGCCAGTTCGACTATCTACGCCGGCTCGCTCTCGATCTCAAAGAGCGCGACGCCGAGTATCGGCGAAAGGGCGAAGGGAGTATCGGAGCGATCGGCGTCCTGGGCAGCGATGTCTACGACAAGCTTTTGATCTTGCAGGCGCTGCGGCCGGAGCTTCCGGAAGCGTTGTTCTTTACCACCGATCTCGACGAATTGTTGCTGCCGCAAAACAAGTCCCATTACACACGATATCTGCTGGTCGCCTCCAGTTTTGGTCTGACGCTGAACGACGGGCTGCAAGGCGATATCCCACCCTTTCGCAACACCTACCAGACCGCGATGTTTTTCGCGACGCTAGCCGCAATCAATAACGAACCCAAGCAAGGGGCTGACGTCGCTGCCAGCCACGGCACTACCACAGCCGCGCTCAAGGTCGCCGATCAAGCGGTCGGCCAGTCGAAAAATAATGCAGAGAAACCGGATGCCGCGTCGCCCATCACGGATCGGGTCTCGGGCCTATCGAAGCTGATCAAGAGTTGGCTCAAGACGCCACTCTTATTTCAGATCGGCCGCACCGCACCCGAGGCGTTGCAGCCAAACGACCAAAGCACTTCCCCGTGCAAGCCCGCTTACATTTTCACCTGCGACAGCATTCGGCCGGACTCACGGAAATTGTACCCGGTGCCCGGTTCAGACGCCTATTTTGGCGCGATCTGTACCTCGGCCGTCTTGCTGCTGATCGTCGCATTCAGCATTCGCCCCATCCGAGAATTCTGCATTCGCTTAGAGCCGCATCCAGACGGTGTAACCTGCTCTGCGAATCCCAAGATCGGCGTGCTGGCCCTGGCCATCATGCTCGCGGCCCTTCTTTCTACTGGCTTCTGGTGGAAATGGCCATGGATCGCCGATCGTCTTACCGAACAAGGTTTGGGCGAGCCGATGTCGCTGTTTGAGGGGATAAGCCTGTGGCCGTCGATCCTGCTGCGCGCGTTCGGCGCAGGGCTCTCGCTCTGGCTCATCTTCTACACGCTGCGCACTCTCGAAGACAATTTGCAGGAAACCGCCCGAGAAATGAGCCTTTCTCCGCCGCCAACGACTTTATGCGGCGAATTCGCGTTAATGCGCGAGCAGTGGAACAGGATTACGCGCGACGGCAAGTCTTATCCGAGCCTGGGCGCTAAAATACTGGCGCTGATATGGTTCGATTCGTTACCACGCCGCGGTGGGGGCGTGCGGTTGCCGTTTGATGAGTTCATGCAGGGATTTGAGGGCCGGCGAATCGCGCGCTGCACTCGTGCGCTGATTGCGACCGGTTTGATGTTTGCGGCTGGCTTCATTTTAACGTGGCTCCTCGGACCGCCGAACGCGCCGGCGCGCGGCTCGGTAGCGAAGAACTTTTTCCTTTGCGCGACTTTCGTTGATGTGCTCTTCACCCTTTTTCTGGCCTTTCTAGTGGCTGATGCCACGCTTTTGTCCCGCGCGTTCATTAAGCGATTGACCGCTGTCAAAACAATTTGGCCGGATACTGCACTCGGCTTGTTTAAGCGCAAGTTCGAGCTGGACGACGCCAACCTCGCCGATTGGATGGACATGCAGTTTCTGGCGCGCCGCACCCGCTGTATCACTCGCATAATTTATTTTCCCTTTATTGTCCTGGCGTTGCTGCTGGTTTCGCGGAGTGAGCTGTTCGACGACTTGATGACGCCGTGGTCTATCCTGGTTTCCCAGGCGATCATTGTCGCAATCGTGATTGGATCAGCGATTTCATTGAGGTCGGCAGCGGAAAACGCCCGCGCTGTGGCGAGCGAGCATCTGAACGCGCAGATCATCGCGGCGAAAGGTGAGGCGGTTTCGCTTGGACGTGCCGCCCGGTTGGAGAAGCTATCGGAGGAGATCAAGAATTTGCGGGAGGGCGCGTTTGCACCCTGGACGAGCCAGCCGATCGTCGGAGCAGTGCTGCTGCCGCTGTTGACCTATGGCGGGACCTGGCTGCTGCACGCCTACGCATTGCCGGGGAACTGACACCGGCGGCTCGCCACCGGAAAAAATCACCTGCGCGCGGGGTCAGGCGTCTTTAAGCTGCGCCGATGCTGACTTTGTATCACACCCGCTCCGGGGGCGGGGTGCGGCCGGCGGACCTCGCCCAGGCGAGCTTGCCGGAGAATGTCGCGTGGATCGATTTGCTCAATCCGGAACCCGAGGAGGTGGCGTTTGTCGAGCGCACGACCGGCCTGCATGTGCCGGCGATCGAGGATTTGAGCGAGATCGAAAGCTCGAGCCGGCTGCGCAGCCGCAACGGCGCGATTTATCTCAGCGCGCCCTTGGTTTACCGGGCCGACTCGGACCAGCCGCTGACGACGCCGGTCGGTTTTGTGCTGACCCGCGAGCGGCTCGTCACGGTGCGCTTTGAGGAGCTGACGTCGTTCACGACCTTTGTCGGCCGCGATCTGGCGGACGAGACCGATCCGCTGACCGCCGCCGCGGTTTTTGCCGGGCTGACGGATGCGATCGCCGACCGCCTCGCCGACATTCTTGAACAGATCGCCGGCGAGCTCGACGCGCTGTCGCACCGGCTGTTTCGCAACCCGGTCACCGAGCGCCGGCCGCCGGCGCGAGAGAGCGCCGACCTCAGGGTCATTCTGCGCCGCGTCGGCCACAATGGCGACCTCGCCTCGAAGATCCGCGACAGCCTGCACGCGCTGGGGCGCATTGTCCCCTACGTCGCGAGCCTAGCCGCCGAATGGCTGCCGCCCGAAATCAAGCCGAGGCTCGACACCGTGCGCCAGGACGTGGCCTCGCTCAGCGACTACGAAGGCCACATCGCCAACAAGGTTCAGCTGCTGCTCGACGCCACGCTGGGCCTGATCAACGTCGAGCAAAACAACATCATAAAAGTGCTGACGATCGTCTCGGTGGTCGGCATTCCGCCGACCCTGATCGCCAGCATGTACGGCATGAACTTCAAGGGCATGCCGGAATACAACTGGTCGTGGGGCTACCCCTACGGGCTCGCGATGATCGTGCTGAGCGCGATCCTGCCGCTGGTCTGGTTCAAATGGCGCGGCTGGATATGAGCGAGACGGATGTCAGCGAGGGCGGGCGGCCCGATGCAAAACCGCTCCCGGAAACGGAAAACGCCCCCGGAAAACCGGGGGCGTCTGGCGTTTGAGCGAAGCTGCGCGGGTGCGCGAAGCCGCTCGGCGACGCGTTACGCGGCCTCTTTGTGCTCGACCGCCTGCGGCTGGCTCTGGGGCTGGCCGCCGCCGATCTCGATCTTGCGCGGCTTTGCCTCCTCGGGGACCTCGTGGACAAGGTCGACATGCAGCATGCCGTTATCGAGGCTGGCGCCGACGACCTTGATGTGGTCGGCGAGGCTGAAGCGACGCTCGAACGCGCGGCGCGCGATGCCGCGGTGCAGATAGCGGCTCTCGTCCTCTTCCTTTTTCGCCTTGCCGGTCACCAGCAGCGAATTCTGGTGCGCCGTCACCTCGACCTCGTCAGAGGCAAACCCGGCGACCGCCATCGTCAGGCGATAAGCGTCCTCGCCGGTCTTTTCGATGTTGTAGGGCGGGTAGGCGAGAGCGGCGTTGTCGACGCGGCTCGCGGCGTCGACCAGGCGGGTCAGCCGGTCAAAGCCGATCGTCGAACGGAACAGCGGGGAAAAATCTAAACGGTCCATTGACCACATCCTCCATCGAGCAATATGGGGCCGGCACCCGCAAGTAACGCCTGATGCCGGCTCGGTTGATGTGCAGTCCCGAAACGGCCACCGCACGCAGTAATAGTTGGTGTCGAAACGCTCGCGGTCAAGGACGGGCAGTCGGTACCTTCAGCCCAAACGGCGCCGAGCGGGCCGATGTGGGCGCAAGCGGGGTCCGGCGTGGGTCAGGGCTTGATGCCGAAGCCCTGGAACCGCTTGTTGAAGCGCGCGAGCTGCCCGCCGGTGTCGAGCAGGCGGTGCTGCCCGCCGGTCCAGGCCGGATGCGACTTTGAATCGATCTCGAGGCGTAACGTGTCGCCCGCCTTGCCGTAGGTCGAGCGCGTCTGATAGGTGGTCCCATCGGTCATCACGACGGTGATGTCGTGATAGTCCGGGTGAATACCCTGTTTCATGCGGCACCCTCCAACGCGGGCCGGCTCCAAAGCGGACCGGGCTTATACCGCAAGCCCGCCGGCGCGGCAACCGCTGCTGCCCGCGGCCGTGGCGCCGCCGGGCACGCCAGCCTTCGCTTATGATGAAGCTCGCGAACCGCGGCTGGAGAGTAGCGCGATCAGGGTTTCCGCTCGGAGATTGACAGGTTGCGGGCTCGGGATAATCATTCGCGCCGGGATGAGCTCCCGGGTTTGCGAGGGGGGCTGTTGATTCTCGCGGCATCGAACGGTGCGGCGGGATCGTTGCGGCAGCGGCGCCGTTTAGGCATCGCAAACCGCGCGCAGCCCGCCCGAAAGCATTTTGCCCGACCCGGTCTCGCGCGTGCGTCGTGGGGGAGGTGCGCGCCGCGCGATTTGCGGCGTCGGAGGGATTGGTAACGGAGACGATAGGAGATCGCGATGCCGTTCGATGGTACGTACTACCCCGCAACGACACCCTACGACACCGGACTCTTCCCGTTGTGGAGCCGGCACGGCTGCCGGCTGTGGTTTCACACGCGGCTACGCGGCAAAAAGCCGGCCGCGCCGGGCCTGTTGCGCGCCCCGACGCCGGCCGAGCGCGATCTCGCGGTTGCGGACCTGCTGCGCGAAGCGAAGGACATGATCGCCGAGCCGAAGGATTGGACGCGGCGCACCTACCGCTCGTTCGGCGGCCAGCGCTGCGCGGTCGGCGCGTTGCGGGCGGCGGCAAAGCACCTGAACGACCCCGCCACCGCGTGGTCGGCGCATGCGCTGTTGATCGACGTCGCCCGGTCGCGCGGCTTTACCAACGTCGAGACGATGAACGACCGTTCCTCGCATGTCGCGGTCATGGCCGCGTTCGACCAGGCGATCCGGACGGCAGAGCGCTCCGCCGCATCGCGCTGACAGGGCGCGCGAAAGCGGGCATCCGATCGGGCCGGGCGGCACGGCCAACGGGCCGGCCTGCCTGGCTGGGAGACTAGCCGACCATTTGTCGGGCAACGGCGCGGCGACGCCTCGCCGCGCGCCGGCTGTTGCAGGTGCCCCCGGACAGGTGTTGCTCATGGGTTTTCCGGATCTTCGAGCATACTGAACTGGAGCCGATTGCGCGGCGGGGAGCGATATATCCAATCAGCGGCGCGATGTCGGCATAGTGGGACTTGACCGACTGGGCGGCGTGCCGATGCGGACGTCTTCCAGCGAGGGCCGCGGAATCAAACCCATTCGCCCGCGCCGACAAAACGCCGGGAGTTCCGCTGGCGCCGGCTCGTAACCAGGGAGGCAGCCGGTGGCGCCGGAAGACCATATTCGCGGCGGCGAGCCGCGCCCGTTCACCGGCGCGGAATACATCGAAAGCCTGCGCGACGGGCGCGAAGTCTATATCGACGGCGAGCGCGTCGCCGACGTGACGACCCATCCGGCGTTCCGCAACTCGGTGCGCTCGCTCGCCCGTCTCTACGACGCATTGCACGACCCGAAAACGAGGGACGTGCTGACGGCGCCCACCGACACCGGCTCGGGCGGCTACACCCACAAATACTTCCGCGTCGCCCGCTCGCGCGAGGAACTGGTCGCCCAGCAGCACGCGATCGCCGCATGGTCGCGCCTGACCTATGGCTGGATGGGCCGCACCCCCGACTACAAGGCCTCGTTGATGAACACGCTCGGCGCCAACGCCGAGTATTACGGCCGGTTCGCGGCGAACGCCCGCAGCTGGTATCGCCGCGCCCAGGAAAACGTGCTGTTCATGAACCACGCGATCGTCAACCCGCCGGTCGACCGCGGCCGGCCGACGAGCGAGGTCAAGGACGTCTACGTCACGATCCAGCGCGAAACCGATGCCGGTGTCGTCGTCTCGGGCGCCAAGGTCGTGGCGACCGCGGCGGCCATCACACACTACAATTTTCTCGGCCAGAATGCCGCGACCGCGACGTCGGACCCCGACCTCGCGGTCATGTTCATCCTGCCGATGGACGCGCCGGGCGTAAAGCTGATCTGCCGCAATTCCTACGAGCGCATCGCCGCGACCGTGGGCTCGCCCTACGACTACCCGCTGTCGTCGCGCTTTGACGAGAACGACGCGATCTTTGTCCTCGACGACGTGCTGATCCCTTGGGAGAACGTCCTCGTCCACCGCGACCCGGAAAAGATCCTGAGCTTCTACCCGCGCTCCGGGTTTTTGAACGGGTTTTGCTTTCAGGGCTGCACCCGGTTCGCGGTCAAGCTCGACTTTATCTGCGGGCTCGTCGCGCGCGCGTTGCACGCGACCGGCGGCGACGAGTTTCGCGGCAACCAGGCGATGCTCGGCGAGATCGTCTCGTGGCGCAACCTGTTCTGGTCGCTGTCGAACGCCATGGCGACCAACCCGCAGCCCTGGGTCGGCGACGCTCTGTTACCGAACCTCGAAGCCGGCCTGTCCTATCGCGTGTTCGCGCCGGACGCCTACTCCAAAATCAAGGAGATCATCGACAAGATTGTCGCCTCGGCATTGATCTACCTGCCGTCCTCGGTCAAGGATTTCGCCAACCCCGCGATCGACCCGTATCTCGAGCGTTATGTCCGCGGGTCGAACGGCATCGGCTACAAGGACCGCATCAAGCTGATGAAGCTGTTGTGGGACGCGGTGGGCACCGAATTCGGCGGCCGCCATGAGCTTTACGAGCGCAACTATGCGGGCAACCATGAGGACATCCGCATCCAGGCGTTGACCGGTGCGCGCCGCAACGGGACGATGGACATGATGACCGATCTCGTCGACCGGTGCATGGCCGAGTACGACGAGCGCGGCTGGACCGGCGACACCTGGCTCGACACCCGCGCTTAAAAGCGTCGCCGGCGCCGGGACGCGTCTTTTTTCACACGCAATCGAAAAACGCGAAGCGCTCGCCGACCCCGAGCCCCTCCTGATAGGTCCGGCGCAACCGTGCGGTCTTGCCGTGGGCGGCGCAGGCGTCGCGCGCGAGCTCGGTTGCCCGGTCGAGGCCGTTCATCACCCCGTCATAGCGTATCGAGACATGGGTGTCCGAGCCTTCGACGATCTGCACCGGGTCGCAGGCGCCGAGTGTCAGCAACGCGCCCAGCAGCGCGATCCGACCCGCTCTCGGCGCTGCTCGCAACCGAGGGTTCCCGCCATTGCACTTCTGCCGCATCACGGCATGCAGTATCATATGTTTATGATATATCTTGTCCATGATCTGCCGGATGCGCTTGCGCCCGCTTCCCGCGAGGATGCGCTTTTGAAAGCGCGCCCCGTTCCGTCGCGCCCCTTTGCGTCGTCTTGTTATTGCGGTGAGGCAAACGCGCGATATGGCGATGGCACGGCCGGGCGCCGTTGCGTTGAAAGCTGCCGATGCGCCTGAACCTGTCGCGCCAGTCGCTGGTCCCGTTTGTCGTCGCCTGCGCGATGTTCATGCAAAACCTCGACTCGACCGTGATCGCGACGGCCTTGCCGACAATCGCACATTCGCTCGGCGAAAGCCCACTGCGCCTCAACGTCGCGATCACCTGCTATTTGTTGAGCCTCGCCGTGTTCATCCCGATTAGCGGCTGGACCGCCGACCGGTTTGGTGCGCGCCGCGTATTCAGCTTGGCGATCGTCGTGTTCACATTGGGCTCGGTCGCCTGCGGCGTCTCGACCTCACTGCCGGCGCTGGTCGGCGCGCGCATTTTGCAGGGCATGGGCGGGGCATTGATGGTGCCGGTCGGCCGGCTCGTACTGCTGCGCACGGTGCCGAAATCGGACCTGGTGCGGGCTATGTCGTTCGTCAGCGTGCCGGCGCTGATCGGGCCGGTCATGGGGCCGCCGCTTGGCGGGCTTATCGTCACCTACGCTTCGTGGCGCTGGATCTTTTTTATCAACATCCCGATCGGGATTCTCGGGATCATCCTCGTTAACCTGCTGGTCGGCGACCTGAAGGAGACCGGTAGGCGGCCGTTGGACCGCAGCGGCTTCCTTTTGACCGGGATCGGGCTCGCCTCGCTCGCCTTCGGTTTTGAGAATGTCGGCCGCGGGGCGTTGCCGGCGGTCGCCGTCGCCGCGCTGCTCGCGGCGGGCGTGGCCTGCTTGACGCTCTACGTCCGCCACGCCCGGCGCGTGTCGAATCCGATCATCGACCTCGCCCTGTTCAGCATCCCGACCTACGCGTCGGCCTCGGCTGGCGGCTTTCTGTGCCGCATGGGGCTCGGGGCGCTGCCGTTCCTGCTGCCTTTGATGCTGCAAGTCGGGTTTGGGCTCAGCGCGTTGCATTCGGGGCTTTTGACCTTCGCCAGCGCCGCGGGCGCGATGCTGATGAAGACTTCGGCGGTCAAGATCCTGCGCACCTTTGGCTTCCGCATCGTTCTCGTCGGCGACGCGGTCATCAGCGCCGGGTTCCTGTTGGGTTACAGCCTATTCCGGCCGGACACGCCGCACCTGGTGATTTTTCTGGCGTTGCTGAGCGGTGGCTTTTTCCGCTCGCTGCAGATGACCAGCATCAACACGTTGGGCTACGCCGACGTGCCGCCCGCGATGCTGAGCCGCGCCACCAGCCTGTCGAGCATGGCCCAGCAACTCTCGCAAACCGCCGGGGTCGCGACCGCCGCGCTGATGCTGCACACCGTGCTGACGTTGCGCGGCGGCACAACCCTGGTCGCCGCCGATTTCTACCCGGTCTTTGTCGGGGTCGCGATGATCTCGCTGTTGTCGGTGCCGTTTTTCCTAAAGATGGCGCCTGATGCCGGCGCCGAGGTCAGCGGCCGCGCGCCGGCCCGGTAGTCCTTTGTCGCATTGGATCGATCCGGCCGGCGGTCATTTCGGGCGCTCGATCAGGCAGGCGTCGCCATAGGAGAAAAAGCGGTAACGCTCGGCGACCGCGTGGGCGTAGGCCGCCTTGACGCGCTCGAGGCCGGCCAGCGCCGCGACCAGCATCAACAAGGTCGAGCGCGGTAGGTGGAAGTTTGTCAGCAGTAGGTCGACCGCGCGAAAGCAGTAGCCCGGCATGATGAAAAGCCGCGTCTCGCCGGCGAATGGCCGCACCGCGCCGCTCTCCGACGCGGCGGATTCGAGCAGACGCAGGCTGGTCGTGCCGAGCGCCACGATGCGCCCGCCGGCATCTCGCGCGGCGTTAATTCGCTCGGCGGTCGCGGCTGGCAACTCGCCCCATTCGGCGTGCATCGGGTGGTCGCGCGGGTCGTCCACTTTTACCGGCAGAAAGGTGCCGGGGCCGACATGCAAGGTGAGGCTCGCGAGCCCGATGCCGCGTCCGGTCAATGCATCGATCAGCGCCGGAGTGAAATGCAACCCGGCGGTCGGGGCGGCGACCGCACCTTCCGCGCGGGCGAACATCGTCTGGTAATCGGCCCGGTCGCGCGGGTCGCCGCCTGACGGCCGCCTGATGTAGGGCGGCAACGGCATCGCGCCATGTCGGGCGAGGGCCGCATGAAACGCCGCCCCTTCGATGTCGAAGCGCAGGGTCAGGTCGCCCTCGGGATGTTTTTGCGCCACCGTCGCGGCAAAATCGGCGGCGAAGTCGACCCGGTCGCCCGCGCGCAGCCGGCGCGCTCCTTTGGCAAAGGCGCGCCACGCCCCGCCGCCCTCCTCGCAGTGGAGGGTGATCTCGACCGCCGCGGCGCCACGTTTGCCGGCGAGGCGCGCCGGGATCACCTTGGTGTCGTTGCACACGAGGAGGTCGCCCGGACGCAGCAAATGCGGCAGGTCGGCGATATGCCGGTCGGCGAACGGGCCCGCCGCCGGGATGTGCAGCAGGCGCGCCATCTCGCGCGGCTCGCACGGGCGCTCGGCGATCAGCGCGCGCGGCAGAGGGAAATCGAAGTCGGCAAGGCGCATCGGATCCATCGGCCGAGATAGGGCGGCTCCGCCGCGCCCGTCAATCGCCGCCAACGAACTACAATAATCTATAGCTATATTGTTCGCATTGACATGCTGCTGCGAGTGTAATTAGGTGACCCACATCAGGGAAGGGTATTAACCGCGGCAACCGAGGGCGATATGGCGCGAGTCGACACGATTTCGAAAGCCGAGGCGGTCAAGCAGCAGAGCCGCCAGCTGCGCGGCCACATCGCGCGCGACCTGGCGGAAACCGCCATCCCGTTCGACAAGGAGGGGTATTCGCTCCTCAAATTCCACGGGATCTATCAGGGCTACGACCGCGACAGCGCCACCGAGCTGAAGCAACGCGGCGAGAGCAAGGTTTGGCAGTTCATGGTTCGGGTGCGCATCCCGGGCGGGCGCCTGACCGCCGAGCAATACCTAGCCCTCGATGATATCGCGGAAAACCGGGCCGACGGCTCGCTCAGGATCACGACGCGCCAGAGCATCCAGTTTCATGGCGTCGTCAAATCCGGGCTCAAGGCGGCGATGGCCGAGGTCAGCCGGTCGTTGCTGACGACCTTGGCGGCCTGCGGCGACGTCGTGCGCACGGTGACGACGGTGCCGGCGCCGATCCGCGACGCGGTGCACGACCGACTCGAAGCCGATGCGCGGCGCCTCTCGACCCATTTGCTGCCGCAGACCGGAGCCTATCACGAGATCTGGGTGGACGGCGAGAAATGGCCGGGCGAGGCGGCGCCGGCAGAGCCGCCCGACCCGCTCTACGGCGAGCGCTATCTGCCGCGCAAGTTCAAGGCCGGGCTCGCGGTCCCCGAGGACAACACGATCGACGTGCTGACCAACGATCTTGCGATCGTGCCATTGTGGGAAGAAGGCCGCCTCGCCGGCTACGATTTCCTGCTCGGCGGCGGCCACGGCATGACCCACAACATGCCAAGGACTTATCCGCGGCTCGCGACCCCGGTCGCGTTTGTGGAGCCCGACGACCTGCTCGACGCGGCGGCGGCGGTTGTCAAATTGCATCGCGATTGGGGCGACCGCGGCGACCGCCGCCACGCCCGGCTCAAATACGTGATCGCCGAGCATGGCGAGGAATGGGCGCGCGAGCGCCTCGGCGAGTATCTCGGCAAGCCGCTCGACCCGTGCCGGCCGTTGCCGCCGCTCGCGGTGCCCGACCATCTCGGCTGGCACGAGCAGGGCGACGGCAAGCTCTATCTCGGCATCCCGGTGGCGAGCGGGCGCATCGTCGACGGCGCCGGGTCGCGCATCCGCACCGCGTTGCGCGAGATCGTAGCGCGCTTCCGCTGCGACCCGATCCTGATGCCGAGCCAGGACATCATCCTCTCCGAGATCCGCCCCGAAGACCGCGACCCGATCACGGCGGTCCTGCATGCGCACGACGTGCGGCTCGCCGAGGACATGCGGCCGGCCGAGCGCTGGGCGCTCGCGTGCCCGGCCTTGCCGACCTGCGGCTTGGCGTTGACCGAGGCCGAGCGGGTGCAGGGCGGCATCGTCGCCGACATCGAGCGCCAGCTCGCCCGTTATGGGCTCGAAGGCGAGCGCCTCAGCATCCGCATCACCGGCTGCCCCAACGGTTGCGCCCGCCCCTACACCGGCGACATCGGCGTCGTCGGGCGCATGCCGGGCTATTACGCGCTGTTTGTCGGCGGCGATTTTGAGGGCACCCGGCTCAACACACTGCTCGTCGACAAGGTGGCGCTCGGTGCGATCGGTGAAATCCTGCATCCGCTGTTCGCGATCTTTGCCGCCGAGCGCAAGGCCGGCGAGGGCTTTGGCGATTTCTGCCACCGCGTTGGGTTGCCGGCGTTGCACCAGGCGCTCGCGCGCCAGAGCGGGGCCCGGCTTCATGCTGCCGATTAGCGTCGATCTCGCGCAGGTCCGCGTGATCCTGGCCGGCGACGGTGCCGCGGCGCGCCGCCGGCTCGCCTTGCTCGACGAGGCCAGTGCGGAGATGCTCGAAATCTACGCGCCCAATCCCGAGCCAGCCTTGGCCGCGGCGGCGGGCGCGCGCCTGCGGCGGCGCTGGCCGCTCCCGACCGAGGTCGCGCGAGCCCAGCTCGTCTTTGTCGCCGGCGTCCCCGAGCCGGTGGCGGGTGCCGTCTGCCAGACGGCGAAGGCTGCCGGAGTGCTGGTCAATGTCGAGGACGACCGGCGGCGTAGCGATTTCCACTCGGCCGCGGTGATCCGGCGCGGCGACCTGACGGTTGCGGTCTCGACCAACGGCAAGAGCCCCGGCCTCGCCTCGCTGATGCGGCGGGTCTTGGAGCAGCGGGTCGGCCCGGAATGGGAGTTGCGGCTCGACGAGCTCGCGGCATTGCGCCGCGCCTGGCGCGCCGCCGGCGCCGACCCGGCCGCGGTCGGCGATCGCACCCGCGACTGGGTGGCGCGCCACGGCTGGCTCGACCCGGCGCCGCCCGCCCCTTCACAGCAGCCGCCTCAGCCGATAGCTTGACCGCCAACGCGTTTTGAATGGAGGCAGGCGAATGGCGGTTATCGCGATCATCGCTCAAGGCATGATGGGGGCCGAGGTCGGCCGGCGGCTGCACGAGAGCGGCGCCACGGTTCGCACCCTCTTGTCGGGCCGCAGCGCCAAGAGCGCCGAGCGCGCGCGGGCCGCCGGCATGGAGCCCGCCGCGGACGAGCATGCGCTGCTCGCCGGCGCTGATTTCTTTTTGTCGATCCTGCCGCCGGGCGAGGCCGAGCCGCTGGCCCGCCGTCTGGCGCCGGCGTTGAAGGCGCTCGACCGTAAGCCCGCCTATGTCGACTGCAACGCGGTCAGTCCGCAGACCGCGCTGAGCATCGCTGCGGCCATTGCCCCGAGCGGCGCCGAGTTTGTAGATGGTGGGATCATCGGCGGCCCGCCGCGGCCCGGCTACAGCCCGACGATCTACGCCTCGGGGCCGAACGCGGGCCAGACCGCGGTCCTGCGCGACTGGGGGATCGACTGGCGCATCATCGACGGACCGGTGGGCGCCGCCTCGGCATTGAAGATGTCCTATGCCGGGATCACCAAGGGTACCACGGCGATCGCCTGCGCCATGCTGCTCGGTGCGGCGCGTTTCGGGTGCGGCGAGGCGCTGATCGCCGAATTGACCGAGAGCCAGCCCGAGATGCTGGCGCGGATGCGCTCGGGCATCCCGCGGATGTACGACAAGGCCTACCGCTGGGTCGCCGAGATGGAGGAAATTTCCGACTTTCTCGAAGAGAGCCCGCCGTCGCGGGACATCTACGCCGCGGTGGCCCGCCTCTACGCCGACCTCGCCGCCGCCTACGACGACAAGCACCCCAGCCCCGACAATGCCGTGCGGCTGCTCGATCGCGTGCTGGGCAAGCATTCGTAGGCCGCCGCCCCTCACCACCCTCACCCCGCATTGCGGGGAGAGGGACTCGCCCGGCTCCCCGCCAACCGCATCGTCATCCCCGACGATCCGATCGAAACCCGGATCACTAGTGGTCCGAGTTTGACGCCAGGGGCCGGCTCTGGACCCCCGCTCTCGCGGGGACGACGGGGATGAGAGAGCGGGAAGCATCAAGCTCCCTCGCACCAGTAGAACGCCGCACCAGCAGAGCGCCAATCGGTAGAAAACCGCGAGTAGGACACTGAAGCATCGTCGGGAATGCGAGGCGGCGCTTCCCTCGACCCCGATTTCATCGCCGCCCGCTTGTTCAAAAACAGCACCTGACCCGTCTCAAACTCAGCCTGTTCAGCCCATTCTCCGCCTCAGCCAAGTCAATATCCCGCCACCCAAACCCTTGCGGCCGCAAACCCGCAAACCTGCATCGCCTTCCAATGAAATCAGAAAACCGGCAAAATCCCGCGCAGCAATCCGCGAACGCGGGAATGACGGGTAGTGTCGCAGGGAGGACCTCGAAATGCCGGAGCTTTCGGACATCCGATCGTCGCAACGAGAGCTCGACGATTACTACGCGCAGTTGCAGGCGCAGCACGTGACGCCGGCCTGGATCGGCGGCGGCATCAGCATCGAGCCGCGGAGCGACGCGGCGCCATATCTGTGGCATTGGCGCGATCTGCGGCCGCAGGCGATGCGGGCGGCCGAATTGGTCGGAACCCAGCAGGCCGAGCGCCGGGTGCTGCGGCTGACCAATCCCAAACTGCCCGGAGTCGCCAGCACGACACTCGTCGCCAACATCCAGATCGTGATGCCGGGCGAGATTGCCCGAGCCCATCGCCATACAGCGGCAGCCCTGCGCCTGATCATCGAAGGCAGCGGGGGGTACACCGTCGTCAACGGCGAGCGTGTTCCGATGTACCCGGGCGACCTCGTGCTGACGCCCAACTGGTCATGGCACGACCACGCCAACGACACCGATAGGCCGATGATGTGGCTCGACGGCCTCGACACCCCGCTGGTGCGGATGCTCGAAGCCGGGTTCTACGAAGAGTATGAGCGGGAGCGGCAGGACATTGGTGCGGCGGTCAACGCCTCCCAGTGGCATTATCCGATGTCGGAGATGCGCGCCGCCCTGGAGCGGCTGGCTGCCGCCAACCCCGCCGACGCTGGCGAGAGCATCATTCTCGAATACAAGAACCGGGTCACCGGGGGACCGGTCATGCCGACCATCGCCTGCCATATGCAGCTATTGCGCCCTGGCGAGAAGACGCGGGCGCGCCGCCGTGTGTGCCGCACGAACTATCACGTGGTCGAGGGCGGCGGCTATTCGGTGGTCGGCGGCGAGCGCCTCGACTGGGAAGACAAGGACGTGTTCACGGCGCCGACCTGGACGTTCTGCGAGCACGTCAACGCCGGGGACCGCCCGGCCTTCCTGTTCAGCTTCAGCGACGCCCCGGTGATGCAGGCCCTGAACCTCTACCGCGACGAGACCAGCCCGTAGCATCGCGAGTGGGAGCGGCGCCCCACCCCGATCCGGCCGAGGGATCGCGGGTGAGGAGGATTGTTTCGGGGCGGGGGGTTCGCTAGGCTGGCCGCGGCAAAGCTGGGGAGGGCTGGGCATGGCGACCGTCGTTGGCCAGGGCGACTACACATACCGGATCGTCGAGGATTGGGCGAAGTTGCCCGACGGCTGGTCGTTCAAGGAGGTGGCCGCGGTCGGGGTCGACAACAACGACGATGTCTATTGCTTCAACCGCGGCGAGCACCCGGTCATGGTGTTCGACCGTTCCGGCAACTTTTTGCGGTCGTGGGGCGAGGGGCGGTACCCGCGCGCGCACGGTGTCCATATGGGGCCGGACGATTCGATCTATTTGACCGACGACGGCGGCCATTTCGTGCGCAAATGCTCGCTCGACGGCAAGGTTCTGTTGGAGCTGGGCGTTCCCGGCAAGCCGGCGCCTTATCTGAGCGGCGAGCCGTTCAACCGCTGCACCCACACCGCATTGTCGCCAAAAGGCGAGATCTACGTTTCCGACGGCTACGGCAACGCCAAGGTCCACAAATATGCGCCCGACGGGAAGCTCCTGATGTCGTGGGGCGAGCCCGGCAGCGATCCCGGCCAGTTCAACCTGGTCCATAACATCTGCACCGACGCCGACGGCTGGGTCTATGTCGCCGACCGGGAGAACCATCGGGTTCAGGTGTTCGACGGCAACGGCAAGTACGAGACGCAGTGGAACAATTTGCACCGGCCGTGCGGCCTCTACATGCCGTACGCGCACCAGCCGGTCTGCTATATCGGCGAGCTTTCGGTCAATCGTCTCAACGCCAATCTCGGGCCGCGGGTCAGCATCGTCGATCATCAGGGCAAGCTGTTGTCGCGCATCGGCGATCCGTTTGCCGGGACGGCGCCGACCTCGTTTATCGGGCCGCACGGCCTTGCCGTCGACTCGCGCGGCGATCTTTATGTCGGCGAGGTGTGCTGGACCTTGTGGCCGGGGCTGTTCCCCGACCAGCCGCATCCGGCCAATCTGCGGGCGATCCAGAAATACGAGCGGGTGCGCTGAGCTTACGACGAGTATTCCCGTGGCCGGGCTTGACCCGGCCATCCACGCCTGCGGGCGCTCGAAGCAGAGACGTGGATGCGTGGGTCAAGCCCGCGCACGGGTGTCCAAATTCTTCGGGCTTCGAGGGAAAAAGAAATGGCAACCATTGTCGGCCAGGGCGACTACAAGTACGAGATCGTCGAGGATTGGGCGCAGCTTCCGGACGGGTGGTCGTTTAAGGAAGTCGGCTCGGTCGGCGTCGACAAGCACGACAACGTCTATGTCTTTAATCGCGGCGAGCATCCGGTCATGGTGTTCGATCGCGACGGCAATTTCCTGCGCTCCTGGGGGGAGGGCCAGTATCCGCGGGCGCACGGCGTCCATATGGGCCCTGACGATTCGATCTACCTGACCGACGATGGCGGGCATTTCGTGCGCAAATGCTCGCTCGACGGCAAGCTCATGCTCGAATTGGGCGTGCCGGGCGAGCCCAAGCCTTATATGAGCGGCGAGCCGTTTCACCGCTGCACCCACACAGCCCTCTCGCCGAAAGGCGAGATCTACGTGTCCGACGGCTACGGCAACGCCAAGGTCCACAAATATTCGCCCGACGGGAAATTATTGATGTCGTGGGGCGAGCCCGGCACCGGCGAGGGCGAGTTCAACATCGTCCACAACGTCTGCACCGACTCGGACGGCTGGGTCTATGTCGCCGACCGCGAGAACCACCGCGTCCAGGTGTTCGACGGCAACGGCAAGTACGAGACTCAGTGGAACAATTTGCACCGGCCGTGTGGGCTCTACATGGACTACACCCGCCATCCGGTCGCCTATATCGGCGAATTGGGGCCGGTGCAGCCGGTCAACCGCAACAGCCCGAACCTCGGGCCCCGGGTCAGCATCGTCGACAACCAGGGCAAGCTGTTGTCGCGGTTTGGCGAGATGCACGCCGGCACGACCCCGACCGCGTTTCTCGGGCCGCACGGGCTCGCGGTCGACAGCCGCGGCGACCTCTATGTCGGCGAGGTGTCGTGGACGCAATGGCCGCAATTCTTTCCGGACAAGCCGCGCCCCGACTATATCCGCTCGTTGCAAAAATACGCACGGGTGCGCTGAGCGCCGGCGGGCGGCAGCCGCGGCGGCGATGAGCCGGCTCGACGAGGCGCTCGCCCGCCTCGAGCGGGCCGTCGCGCGGCTCGAGGCCGCGTGCACCGGCGTCGCCGGCGAGGGGGAGACGGCCGCCCGGCATGTCGCCGAGACCGAAGCGGAAAACCGGCGGCTGCGCGCCGCCGCCGAGGACGTCGCCGCCCGCGTCGACGGCGCGCTCGCCCGGGTGGACCAGGCGTTGGGGGCGGGCATTGGGGAGGGGGGGTGAGATGAGCCAGGTTGCCGTGACGGTCAATGGCCGCCCGTACAAGATCGCCTGCGACGACGGGCAGGAGCCGCGCATCCGCCGGCTCGCCCAATATGTCGATGCGCGGGTCGGCGAGTTTGTCAGGACCGTCGGCCAGGTCGGCGAGGCCCGGCTGCTGCTGCTGGCGGCACTCGTCATCGCCGACGAATTGTCCGACGCCAACGAGGTGTTACAGCAGGAGCAGAGCCGCGCCCGCGCCGCCGAAACCGAAGCGGGCGAGGCCGCCGACGCCACGGTGCGCGGGGTCCACGGCATTGCCCAGCGGATCGAGCGGCTTGCGGCCCGGCTCGAGAACCCCTAGCTTGGCGATGCGGGGTGGGGCTGCGCGGTGCGTCAGGCCGCACGTTACCCCGGGGCCGATACCTACCTCATGGGTGCTGTCCCTGCCGGAGTCGTGGCTCCGGCACATGGCGCCCACCTGCTATGGCGGGCCACGGTGGGATTGCACGCCAACGGCCGAGGCGGCTCCACCCCGCAGCCCTCCGGGTTGTTCGCTAACATATCGAAGGGACCCGGAAAGGTCGGTCGCTTGCCGTCGCCGCCTCCGTCGAAAGCGGGCCCACGGGCAACCAACTAGTATTTGCGGCTCTGGATTCCCGCCTTCGCGGGACTGACGAATAAGAGAGATGATCAGGAGGCGAGGCGGCGCCCGTGCAACGATCGTGAACATCCTATTTTGCGGCGACGTGATGGGGCGGCCGGGGCGCGAGGCGGTCCGCAAACACGTTCCCGGCCTGCGTCGCGACCTCGGGCTCGACCTCGTCGTCGTCAATGCCGAGAACGCGGCGCATGGCGCGGGCCTGACCGAGCGCCTGTGCGGCGAGTTCCACGATTGCGGCGTCGACGTGTTAACCACCGGCAACCATGTCTGGGACCAGCGCGAGCTGATCGCCTATGTCGAGCGCGACCCGCGGGTGCTGCGGCCGGCGAATTTCCCGGCGGGCACGCCGGGCGCCGGCTGGCGCCTGCACCGGTTTGACGACGGCCGCAGCGCGCTTGTCGTCAACCTGATGGGCCGGCTGTTCATGGACGCGCTCGACGACCCGTTCGCCCGGCTCGGGTCAATCCTCGCCGAGCATCCGCTCGGCCGCGGGCCGAGCGCGATCCTCGTCGACATGCACGCCGAGGCGTCGAGCGAAAAGATGGCGATGGGCCATTTCGCCGACGGCCGCGTCTCCGCCGTGTTCGGCAGCCACTCGCACATCCCGACCGCCGACGCGCAAATCTTTCCGGGCGGCACCGCCTACCAGACCGATGCCGGCATGTGCGGCAACTACGATTCGGTGATCGGCTTGGAAAAGGCGGCGGCGGTGCGCCGCTTTGTCACCAAGATGCCTGGCGAGCGCCCGCAGGTCGCCGAGGGCGAGGCCACCCTGTGCGGCGTCCTCGTTGTGACCGACGACGCGACCGGGCTCGCCTGCCGGGTCGAGCCGGTGCGAATCGGCGGCCGCCTCACCCCACATCTGCCCCGCCTTTAGGTCAGCGCCCGCCAGATTTTGTGCGGGGCGCCATTCCCCGCAAGCGCTTGGCGCGACTGGCCGGTGCCCCGCCGAGACGCCGCAATGCTGCCATATTGGGTTGTTAGCCGGATTGTGAACCCGTATGAGCAGTGGCGTCGAGTTGCACCCCAGGCGCACGGGGAGCCGCGCGGAGAACGATGGCTGGCCATTCGCAATTCAAAAACATCATGTACCGGAAGGGTGCGCAGGACAAAAAGCGCGCCAAGGTCTTTACCAAGATCATCCGGGAGCTGACGACCGCGGCCCGCACCGGGCTGCCCGACCCGTCGGCGAACCCGCGCCTGCGCGCCGCGGTCTTGGCGGCGCGCCAGGCCAACATGCCCAAGGACACGGTCGACCGCGCGATCCGGCGTGGCGCCGGCGGCGACGGCGAGGCCGCCTATGACGAGGTGCGCTACGAGGGCTACGGGCCCGGCGGCACCGCCGTCATCGTCGAGGCATTGACCGACAACCGCAACCGCACCGCGAGCGAAATTCGCGCCGCCTTCACCAAGTCCGGGGGGGCGCTCGGCGAGACCAACAGCGTGGGTTTCCTGTTCGACCGTGTCGGCGAGATCATCTACCCGGCGGCGGTCGCGAGCATCGACGACATGCTCGAAGCGGTTATCGAAGCCGGCGGCGACAATGTCGACAGCGACGCCGAGCAGCATTCCGTGACCTGCGCGCCCGACGACCTCAACACCGCGCGTGATGCCCTCGAAGAGCGTTTTGGCCCGGCGAGCTCCGCCCGGCTCGCATGGCGCCCGAAGACCACGGCAGCGATCGACGAGGACACCGCCGCCGCGCTCTTCAAGCTGCTCGAGGCGCTCGAGGACAGCGACGACGTCCAGAACGTCTACGCCAATTTCGAAGTGGCCGAGGACGTGATCGCCCGGCTCGGCGTCTGAGCCGGCGCCGGGGGGCGGCAGCGGGCATGCGCGTGTTGGGGCTCGATCCCGGGTTGCGGCATACCGGCTGGGGGGTCATCGACGTCGACGGCAACCGGCTGTCCCACGTCGCCGACGGTGTAGCCCACGCCGCCGCCGACCAGCCGCTGGCGATGCGGCTCGTGGCGTTGTTCCGCCAGATCGGCGAGGTTCTGGAGCGGTTTCGTCCGGATGAGGCGGCGGTAGAGGAAAGCTTTGTCAATCGCAACGCGGCCTCGACGTTGAAGCTCGGCGTGGCCCGCGGGGTCGTGCTTCTGGCGCCCGCCGAACGCGGCCTGCCGGTCGCCGAGTATTCCGCCAACCTCGTCAAAAAGGCGGTGGTCGGCGCCGGCCACGCGGAAAAAGCGCAAGTCCAGCTGATGGTGCGGCGGATCCTGCCCGGCTTTGCGATCGGCGAGGCGGACGCGGCCGACGCGCTCGCGGTGGCGATCTGCCACGCTCACCACGCCGAAACCCGCCGCGTCTGGAACGCGAGCGCGGGAAAAATCCGCGGATGATCGCAAAGCTCGCCGGCATTCTCGACCAGGTCGCGGCGGACGCCGCCGTCATCGACGTGAACGGGGTCGGCTATCTCGCTTTCTGCTCGACCCGCACCTTGGGTCGGCTGCCGCCGGTCGGGACGCCGGTGCGGCTGTTGACCGAAACCCACGTCCGCGAGGACCATATCCATCTTTACGGTTTTCTCGACGCGGGTGAGCGCGACTGGTTTCGGCTGCTGACGACGGTGCAGGGGGTCGGGGCGCGGTTGGCGCTCGCGGTGCTGTCGGCGCTCGGGCCCGAAGAGCTCGGCCTCGCCATCCTCGCCCAGGACCGCGCCGCGCTCGCCCGCGCCGACGGTGTGGGCGCGCGGCTCGCCGGCCGTATCGTCAACGAATTGCGCGACAAGGCCACAAGCCTCGCGATCGCGCCCCCGCTTGCGGCGGCATCCGCCTCCCCGCCGCCCGCCGGCGAGGGGCCTGCGGCTGACGCCGTCTCCGCCCTCGTCAACCTCGGCTACCGGCGGAGCGAGGCGTACGGCGCCGTCGCCGCCGCCAGCCGCCGGCTTGGCACGCAAGCCGCGACCGACGCGCTGATCCGCGCCGGGTTGCAGGAGCTGGCGCAAGGGGTGGCGCCATGAGCGAGGGCGAGCGCCGCATCCTTGACCCCGCACCGGCCGATGGTGATGCCGTGGAGGCGCCGCTGCGCCCGCAGAACCTTGCCGAATTCGTCGGCCAGCGGCGTCTGCGCGACAATCTGCGGATTTTTGTCGAGGCCGCGAGAGCGCGCGGCGAAGCCCTCGACCACGTGTTGTTCTCAGGCCCTCCGGGGCTTGGCAAGACCACGCTTGCGCAGATCGTCGCGCGCGAGATGGGGGTCGGGTTTCGCGCCACCTCGGGGCCGGTGATCCAGCGCGCCGGCGACCTCGCGGCTTTGCTGACCAACCTGCAGCCGCGCGACGTGCTGTTCATCGACGAGATTCATCGCCTGGCGCCCTCGGTCGAGGAGATCCTCTATCCCGCGATGGAGGATTTTCAGCTCGACCTGATCATCGGCGAAGGCCCGGGCGCGCGCTCGATCCGGATCGACCTCCCGCGGTTCACCCTGGTCGGCGCGACGACCCGCTCCGGGCTGATCACCCGGCCATTGCGCGAGCGCTTTGGCATACCGCTGCGGCTCGACTTTTACGAGCCCGCCGAGCTCGAGCTGATCGTCGTGCGCGGGGCCGCGGTGCTGAGCTTCGCGCTGCGGCGCGACGGCGCCGCCGAGGTCGCCCGGCGCGCCCGCGGCACGCCGCGCGTCGCGATGCGCCTGTTGCGCCGCATCCGCGATTTCGCCGCGGTCGAAGGGCTGGCCAGCGTCGATGCCGCCGCCGCCGATGCGGCACTCGTCCGACTCGATGTCGACGAGCGCGGGCTCGACGGCATGGACCGGCGCTATTTGCGCTGCATTGCCGAGCGCTACGGTGGCGGCCCGGTCGGGGTCGAGACGATGGCGGCAGCGCTCGGCGACGAGCGCGACGTGATCGAGGAAGTCATCGAGCCATTCCTGATTCAGGAGGGGTTTGTCCAGCGAACCCCCCGCGGGCGCCTCCTGACCGGGCTTGCCTTTCGCCATCTCGACCTGCCGATGCCGGCAACCCTGCCGGCCCAGCTCGACCTTCTCGCAGGGCTGCCGCTGTTATCAGGCGAAGCCGAGAAGGTGCCGTGACAACCGCCCCCAGCCCGCCGACCGCCCCCAGCCCGCCGACCGCCCAGCCCCACGACCATCGTCCAAAAGACGCCATAAAAGGTCCGAAGAATGCAGCCTTCCGCCGTCGAAACGTTGCCGCTCGCCGGCACGGTTCCCCATGACTTGTCGATTGTCGCGCTGTTCTTGCAATCGGATGCCATCGTCAAAATCGTCATGCTGATCTTGCTGTTGGCGTCGTTCTGGTCGTGGGCGGTCATCTTCGACAAGGTGATCCGGCTGCGCCGGCTGCGCCATTCGGCGGCCAATTTCGAGGAAAGCTTCTGGTCGGGCGGCTCGCTCGACGACCTTTATGAGCGCATCGGGCAGCGCCCGCCCGACCCGATGACCGCGGTGTTTTCGGCGGCAATGCGCGAATGGCGGCGCAGCGCGGCAAAGGGGTTGCTCGGCACCGCGATCATGCGGGCGAGCCTGCAGCAGCGGATCGAGCGGGTCATGAACGTGACGGTCGGCCGCGAGATGGAGCGGGTCGAGCGGTTCATGGCGTTTCTTGCGACGGTCGGGGCGACCGCACCCTTTGTCGGGTTGTTCGGCACCGTCTGGGGCATCATGGACAGCTTCCAGTCGATCGCCGCCTCGAAAAACACCAGCCTCGCGGTCGTGGCCCCCGGAATCGCCGAATCGTTGTTCGCGACGGCGCTCGGCCTCGTCGCGGCGATCCCCGCGGTCGTCGCCTACAACAAGCTCGCCACCGATTTCGGGCGTTACGCCGGGCGCCTCGAAGCGTTTTCCTCGGAGTTCAGCGCGATCCTGTCGCGCCAGCTCGACGAGAGGCCTTGAGCCGTGGCGGCGCCCAGCCTTGGCGGCAATGGCCTCGGCGGCAACGGCCGCCAGCGCACACGCTACCGGCCGATGGCTGAGATCAACGTCACGCCGCTCGTCGACGTGATGTTGGTGCTGCTGGTGGTATTTATGGTCGCCGCGCCGCTCTTGACGGTCGGCGTGCCGGTCGACCTGCCGCAGACCCAGGCGCCGCCGATCACCGACCCGAAAGAGCCGCTCGTCATCTCGATCAACAATGAGGGCCACATCTTCATTCAGGACACCGATGTCGCGGCCGATGCTCTGGTGCCGCGGCTGCAGGCGATCACCGGCGCCAACCCCGACGCGCTGGTCTATGTCCGTGCCGACAAGACAATCGACTACGGCCGGGTGCTCGAGGTCATGAGCCTGATCAGCGCCGCGGGTTTCCAGAAGGTCTCGCTGATCGCCGAATCGCCAAAAGGCGTGCCGGCTGCGGCGGCTGCCAACACGGCATCCGCCGGGCATACGGCGCCGGCCGCTAGGCGCTGAGGTCGCCTGGCTGGCCCAAGCGATGAGTGTCGCCGCCGTGCATCCGGCCCTGCCGCCGGAACCCGACCGCCCAGAGCCGACGCCCGACGGCGTCGGGCGGCGCGGGCTGGCCCTCTCGGGAGCCTTGCATTTGTTGCTTGCGGGCTTGCTGATTTTTGGGCTGCCGACGTTGTTTCACCCGCCGACCCCGCAGGAAATGCCGATTGCGGTCCAGCTCGTGACGATGGGGCCGGAAACCCGGGCGACGCATCCGAACCCCGAGATGCCGCAGCGCGCGGCGACGCCCGAGCCGCCGCTGCCCGGGCCGCCGACCGAAAAACCGGCGCCCGCGCCAACCCCGCCCAAGCCGGCGCCGCCGCCCACGGCCGCCGAGGCGCCGCCGGCGCCGCCCGCTCCGGCACCGCCGCAATCCAAGCCGCTGCCGCCCGCCCCCGCGACACCGCCGGCGGAGCAGCCCAAGGAGGCGGAATTGCCGCCTCCGCCGCCCCTGCCCCAACAAAAGCCGCTGCCGCCCCCGCCGCCGCCAAAGCCCGCGGTCGAAGCAGCGTCGCAGGCGCCGCCGGAACGGCCGCAGCAAGTGGCGCGCAACGAAGCAAAGGCCGAGGCCAAGAAATACAACCCCGGCCAGTTCGACGCGTTGCTGAAAAACCTCGCGGCGCAGGATGCGCCGCCGTCGCCCGATGCGCCGCCGCAGACGACGCAGGTGGCCTCGGGCCGGGCGTCCTCGCAGCCGCGCGCCCCCCTCGGCAGCCAGCTCAGCGCCAGCGAAGTCGACATGATCCGCGAGCAGATCTCGCGCTGCTGGAACATCCCGGCCGGCGCCCGCGACGCCAAGGACCTGGTCGTCGAAATCCGCGTCGAGGTGCAGCCCGACGGCACCGTGCAGCAGGCGACGATCGTCGACCAGGGGCGGCTTGCCGCCGACCCGTTCTTCCGCGCCGCCGCCGAAAGCGCCCGGCGCGCCTTTTTCAACCCGCTCTGCCGGCCGCTGCGTCTGCCTCCGGACAAATACGAGGTCTGGAAGGACCTGGTCGTCGATTTCAGCCCAAAGGATGTCTTATGAACAAGAACCGCCTCGTTTTGCCCGGCGGGTTGGTCCTCTTAGTGCTGGTCTTGCTGATGGCGGCGCCGGTGCTGCTGCTGCCGTCGGCACCGGCACAGGCCGAGCTGCGCATCGACATCACCAGCGGCCAGGTCCAGCCGATGCCGATCGCAATCCCCGCTTTTGCCGGCGGCGGCGGCGAGGAAGCGCAGGCCGGCAGCGACATTGCCGGCGTCGTCTCGGCCGATCTCGAGCGCTCAGGGCTGTTCCGCCCGCTCGATCCGCGAAGCTTTATCGAGAACGTCTCGGCGACGAGCGGCGCCACCCCGCAATTCGCCGACTGGCGCCAGATTAACGCCCAGGCGCTGGTGACCGGGACGGTGCAAACCCAGGCGGACGGCCGGCTCGGGGTCCAGTTCCGGCTGTGGGATGTGTTCGCCGAGCAGCAGCTGACCGGCTTTGGCTATACGACGACGCGCCAGAACTGGCGGCGGATCGCGCACATTATCGCCGACGAAATCTACAAACGGATCACCGGTGAGGACGGGTACTTCGACACCCGCATCGTCTATGTCGCCGAGTCGGGACCGGAGCAGACCCGGGTCAAGCGGCTCGCGATCATGGACCAGGACGGCGCCAACAACCATTACCTGACCGACGGCCGGGCGCTGGTCCTCACTCCGCGCTTCTCGCCGACCGCGCAGGAGATCACCTACCTCTCGTTCGCCGGCAAGCAGCCGCGCGTCTACCTGCTCAACATCGACACCGGGCAGCAGGAAGCGATCGGCGACTTTCCGGGCATGACGTTTGCCCCGCGGTTTTCGCCCGACGGCAACCGCGTCGTGATGAGCCGCGCCGTCAACGGCGCCAGCAACATCTATTCGTACGACCTGCGCACCCATCAGGCGCAGCGGCTGACCGACGACGACGCGATCGATACCTCGCCATGCTATTCGCCGGACGGCGGCCAGATCGTTTTCAACTCCGACCGCGGCGGCTCGCAGCAGCTCTATGTCATGAGCGCCGGCGGCGGCGGCGCGCATCGCATCAGCTTTGGGTCGGGCAAATACGGGACCCCGGTGTGGTCGCCGCGCGGCGACCTGATCGCCTTCACCAAGATCAGCGGCGGCTCGTTCGCCATCGGGGTGATGCGGCCGGACGGCTCGGGGGAGCGGCTGCTGACGCAGGGTTTTCTCGTCGAAGGGCCGACCTGGGCGCCTAACGGCCGGGTCCTGATGTATTTTTCGCAGGGACCGTCCGATTCGCGCGGCTATGGCGGTTCGCCGCACCTGCAGACGATCGACTTGACCGGGTACAACCAACGTGACGTGCCTACGCCGGGGGCTGCGTCCGATCCGGCATGGTCGCCATTGCTGCGCTAGTGGTGCGATGCCAATGGATGATCCCCATCCGTTGGCTGAATTGCACCATCAACCCGTTGATTGGTAGGCCGATTCACACAACGCTTGGGAACCAAGCGTTTCGATCGGACCACTAGCAGTCCGGCATCTTATTCGAGGGGGTTCGAGCAATGCGTATGAGATTTGTTGGGCTGGGAGGCTTACTGTTGCTGGTCGCCGCCTGCAGCAGCACGCCCGAGACGCCGCCGCCCGCGCCCGCTGGCCCGGCCGGGCCGCCGGGCGGGACCGCGATGAGCGCCGCCGTGCCGGGCTCGCAGCAGGATCTGGCGCAAACCGCCGGCGACCGCGTGTTTTTCGAGTTTGACCGCTCCGACGTCACTCCCGAAGCCCAGCAGACCTTGCAGCGCCAGGCCGAATGGCTGCAGCACTACCCGAATGTCAGCGTGACGATCGAGGGCCATTGCGACGAGCGCGGCACGCGCGAGTACAACCTCGCGCTCGGCGAGCGGCGCGCCAATGCCGCAAAGCAGGTGCTGGTGGCGGCGGGGATACCGTCCTCGCGCATCTCGACGATCAGCTATGGCAAGGATCGGCCGGTGGTTCCGGGCTCGAACGAAGAGGCGTGGGCGCAAAACCGCGTTGCGATCACGACCGTCAACTGACTGCCGACGGCGGCCGGCCGCCGCGTCCGGCGGATCGATCCGCCGCCCGCGAGCGCGGCGAGGGCGCCGGCGGCCCAGCGAAATGTCGACCAACCGGGCGCGCGAGCCGTTGCGGCGGCTGCGGACGCCCTTTTTTTGCCCAAAACGCGCCGTAGCACCGCATCTTCCGATGTCTGCGTCGCCGGCGCTTAGCGCGTAACGCCGCCCCCTGCTGCCACGCGCATTCCGAGAGGCTCCGCTGATGATTCGGCGCTCGTATCTGCCGCAAGCCTGCCCGACGGTGCTGCTCGTGCTACTCTCGATGGCGGTTGCCGCCCCGGTCGTCCGCGCGCAGGACGCCTCGACCCAGGATCGCCTCGACCGGCTGGAGCGCGACCTCAGCATGCTGCAGCGCCAGGTCTATCGCGGCACCGGCGGCGAAGCGCCGCCTGGCGCCGAAAGCGGCGGCGGCACCGCGGTCGACTTGCAGGTGCGCATGGATCGGCTCGAGCAGGAAATGCGCGACTTGACCGGCCGGGTCGAGGACGAGACGAACCAGGTCCAGCAGCTCCGCCAACGGCTCGAGCAGGTCAACAGCGACATCGACGTGCGGCTCGGCCAAGGCCAGGGCCAGGACGCATCCGTCGCGCCGCCGCGACCGGCGCCGCCGCCGCTCGCCGAGCCCGCGGCGTTGACCCCCTACGGTCGTCCGCCGCGGCCGCCACCGCCGCCGGGATACGCCAATTACGGCACGCTGACGCCGCCCGGGGAGGGGCTGCCGGCAGGGGGCGGAGGCGACACGCCGTCCTACCCGGGCCCGACCCAATCGGCGCCGCCCCGGATCGCCAGCGCCGGCGAGAGCATGCGCGGGGCCGGTTCGGATGCGCTGCCTTCGGGCTCGGCCTCGGCGCAGTACAATTCCGCGTTCGGGCTGTTGCGAAAGGCCGACTATCCGGCCGCGGAGGAAGCCTTGCGCAGCTTTATCCAGCAGCACCCGAGCGACCCGCTCGCCGGCAACGCGCAGTATTGGCTCGGCGAAAGCTTTTACGCGCGCGGCAGGTACAGCGAGGCCGCCGCCGCCTTTGCCGACGGCTACAAGCGCTATCCGAGGGGGTCGAAGGCGGCGGACGGCCTCTTGAAGCTCGGCATGTCGCTGGCCCGTGCCAATCAAAAACACAATGCCTGCATTGCGCTGATGCAGCTCGACCACGACTTCCCGCATCCGGGCAGCGCCGTCAGGGAGCGCGCGACACAGGAGAAAAAGAAGCTCGGGTGCTGAGCTGCGCGATCGCGGTGCTGCCTCTCGGGCTCGACGAGTTCGCCGCCCGGATCCACCGGCTCGCCCGGTTCGAAAGCGCGCCGTTTCTCGCCGTCGCCGTGTCGGGCGGACCCGACAGCCTCGCTCTTGCGATCCTCGCCGACAGGTGGGCGCGTCGGCGCGGCGGCACAATCTCCGCGCTCTCCGTCGACCATCGCCTGCGGCCGGAAAGCGGCGCCGAGCTTGCCCGGCTCGCGGATTGGCTGAAGGCACGCTCGATCCGTCACCAGGTCCTGGTCTGGGATGGAGAAAAGCCGCACGCCCGCGTCCAAGAAGCCGCCCGCGCCGCGCGCTATCGGCTGCTCGCCGAGTGGTGCCGCGCCGAGGGTTGCCTGCATCTCTTGACCGCGCACCATCGCGAAGACCAAGTGGAGACGTTCATGCTGCGCCGGGAGGCGCGCAGCGGCCCGGACGGTCTCGCCGGTATGTCGGCGATTCGCGAAATCGACGGGTGCCGTGTCCTGCGCCCGCTGCTCGATGTCCCGAAGGCGCGCCTGGCGGCGTTGCTTGCCGCCGAGAACCAGCCCTTTGTCGTCGACCCCAGCAACCGCAACCCGGCGTTCGCCCGCACCCGGCTGCGCGAGCGCGCGACACCGGCGGTCGGCGACGCGGTTGCGGATCGAATTCGCGCCCATGGCCGCGAGCGGACGGTGCGAGGGCGCGCGTGCGACGCGCTGCTCGCGCGCACCGTTTCGGTGCATCCGGCCGGGTTCGCGGTGGTCGACCCCGCTCTGCTGTTGTCGGCGCCGCCGGAAGTCGGGGCGCGTGCGTTGTCCGCCATCGTCTTAGCACTGGGCGGCGGCCGTTATCCGCCGCGGCGGCGGGCGGTCGCGCACATGTTGCGCGTGCTCGGCGGCGAGGCGCGTGGCGGGCATGCCCTCGGCGGCTGCCGGTTTGTTGCGTGGCGTGGCCAGGTTCTCGTCCTGCGCGAGCTCGCCGCCGCGGCCGCGCCGGTGGCGGTTCCGCCCGGCGCCGCTATTCTTTGGGATCGCCGCGTCGAGGCGAACGGCGCCGCGGCGGCCCCGGTGCTGACGTTGGGCTATCTCGGCCGGGACGGGGTCGCCGAGCTGCATCGCCGCGAGCCGCAAAACCCGCCTCGTCCGTTGCCGGCGCTGACCCATCCCTTTCTACCTGCGCTTTGGGACGAAACCGGGCTTGCCGCCGTTCCTTCTCTCGGGTACCGCCGTGACAGAGGAATCTTGCTGCCGAGCCTCGTTTTCAGACCTGTCAATTCTTTGTCCCATGCAAGCTTCGCAGTTGTTTAAGCTGGCGCGCGGCTTATGTGTTGGCTGGGCAAAAATGGTCGCGGGCCGGGCTCGATTGGCGTAGGTTGGTCATAGCGTGCTGGCCGGCTCGGCATGGAAAGGCGTTTGACGTGAATAACTTCGGCAAGAATCTCGCCCTTTGGATCGTAATCGGGCTGCTTCTCGTCGCGCTCTTCAACCTGTTTCAGACATCGTCAAACCGCGGGCCGCAGTCGACCCTTGCCTTTTCCGATTTTGTCAACGACGTCAATCGCGGCCAGGTCGCGGACGTGACGATCCAGGGCAACACGATCAGCGGCCACTTCACCGACAGCCGCGCCTTCACGACCTACGCGCCCAACGACCCGAGCCTCGTCGGCAGGCTGATCGACAAGGGCGTGCGGATTTCCGCCGCCCCGGTCGACGACAACGTGCCATCGCTGTTCGGCGTGTTGATCTCGTGGTTCCCGATGCTGCTGCTGATCGGCGTGTGGATATTCTTCATGCGCCAGATGCAGGGCGGCGGCGGCCGGGCGATGGGCTTTGGCAAGAGCCGGGCGCGGCTTCTGACCGAAAAGGTCGGGCGCATCACGTTCGAGGACGTGGCCGGCATCGACGAAGCCAAGCAAGAGCTCGAGGAAATCGTCGAGTACTTGAAGGACCCACAGAAATTCCAGCGGCTCGGCGGCAAAATCCCCAAGGGCGTGCTGTTGGTCGGCTCGCCCGGAACCGGCAAGACGTTGCTCGCGCGGGCGATCGCCGGCGAGGCGAACGTGCCGTTCTTTACGATCTCCGGCTCCGACTTTGTCGAGATGTTTGTCGGCGTCGGCGCCAGTCGGGTGCGCGACATGTTCGAGCAAGGCAAGAAAAACGCGCCCTGCATCATCTTTATCGACGAAATCGACGCGGTCGGCCGTCATCGCGGCGCCGGCCTCGGCGGCGGCAACGACGAGCGCGAGCAGACCCTGAACCAGTTGCTGGTCGAAATGGACGGGTTCGAGGCGAACGAGGGCGTGATCCTGATCGCCGCCACCAACCGGCCCGACGTGCTCGATCCGGCCTTGCTGCGGCCCGGGCGGTTCGATCGCCAGGTCGTGGTGCCGAACCCGGATGTCGTCGGGCGCGAGAAGATCCTCAAGGTCCACATGCGCAAGGTGCCGCTCGGAGCCGATGTCGACGCCAAGATACTGGCGCGCGGCACGCCGGGCTTTTCTGGAGCCGACCTTGCCAACCTCGTCAACGAAGCGGCGCTGATGGCGGCGCGACGCGGCAAGCGCTCGGTGGCGATGAGCGAATTCGAGTTTGCCAAGGACAAGGTCATGATGGGCGCCGAGCGGCGCTCGCTGGTCATGACCGAGGACGAGAAAAAGCTGACCGCCTACCACGAGGCCGGGCATGCCTTGTGCATGCTGTACGCCGAAGGCCATGAGCCGCTGCACAAGGTCACGATCATCCCGCGCGGCCGCGCGCTCGGCATTACGATGTATCTGCCGGAGCGCGACAAATACAGCCAGTCGAAGCTCGAAATAAAAGCGATGCTGGCAAGCCTGTTCGGCGGTCGCATCGCCGAGGAATTGATCTTCGGGCAGGACAAGGTGACGACGGGTGCCGCCGACGACATCCGTCGCGCGACCCATCTGGCGCGCCGCATGGTGACCGAGTTCGGGTTCAGCGAAAAGCTCGGCCGGCTGCGCTATGCCGAAAACGAGGAAGAGGTGTTCCTCGGCCATTCGGTGACCCAGCGCAAGAACGTATCCGAGGCGACGGCCAAGCTGATCGACGAGGAAATCCGCCGGCTGGTCGACGAAGGGGAAGAGACCGCGCGCGACATCCTGACCGCCCGGCTCGACGAACTGCACGCCTTGGCCAAGGGGCTGCTCGAGTACGAGACGTTGTCGGCCGACGAAATTCGCCGGATCATCAAGGGCGAGCGCATCGTTCGCGAAAGCTCGGCGCCGGCTCCGCAAAGCGATGACGGGCGCACCGGGCGGCGCAGCTCGGTGCCGCCCTCGGGCCGCCCGACCGGGCTCGAGCCCGAACCGCAGCCGGGCGGCTGAGCGCCTCGGCGGGCGCCCCGGTTGTTCCCGAGGTTCCCGGTTACTTGCGTCACGGGTGACCGCGGGATTTGGTAACGTTGTATTCTTGAAATTGTTATTTGACAGCGGCGCGGTTGTTCTGCACATTGACAAGTCGCGCGGACTTACTTAAAGCCCTGGTGACATTATGACGCGGAAGCTGTTCGGCACTGACGGGATCCGCGGGACCGCAAACATCGAGCCGATGACGCCGGAAACGGCGTTGAAGGTGGCGATCGCCGTCGGCCAATGCTTTAAAAACGGGGCCCACAAGCATCTCGTCGTAATCGGCAAGGACACCCGGCTGTCGGGCTACATGCTCGAACCGGCGCTGACCGCTGGTTTTGTCACGATGGGCATGGACGTCGTGCTCGTCGGCCCGCTCCCGACCCCGGCAATCGCGATGCTGACGCGCAGCCTGCGCGCCGACATCGGCGTCGTCCTCTCGGCCTCGCACAACCCGTACGGCGACAACGGCATCAAGCTGTTCGGGCGCGACGGCTACAAGCTGTCCGACGAGATCGAGCAGAAGATCGAAAGCGCGCTCGCCAAGGGCCCGACGCGGCGGGCGAGCCCGTCCGAGCTCGGACGGGTCAAGCGCCTCGACGACGCCGGGGGCCGCTACATCGAATTCGTCAAGCAGAGCTTTCCGCGCGGGCTGCGCCTCGACGGGTTGCGAATTGTCGTCGATTGCGCGCACGGGGCGGCCTACAAGGTGGCACCCACCGTATTCTGGGAACTCGGCGCCGAAGTGTTTTCGCTCGGCGTGGCGCCTGACGGGCTCAACATCAACCGCGAATGCGGCGCGCTGATGCCCGAGCAGATGCGGCGCGAAGTGCTGGCCCGGCGCGCCGACATCGGCATTGCCCTCGACGGCGACGCCGACCGGCTGATCGTCGCCGACGAGCATGGTGCCATCCTCGACGGCGACCAGCTGATGGCGCTGATCGCGACCGGGCTGTCGCGCGGCGGACGGCTCGCGGGCGGTGCGTTGGTCGCGACGGTCATGTCAAATCTCGGGCTCGAGCGCTATCTCGGCGGCCAGGGGATCGGCCTCCACCGCGCCGCCGTCGGCGACCGCTATGTCGTCGAAAAGATGCGCAGCCTCGGCTGCAACCTCGGAGGCGAGCAATCGGGGCACATCATCCTCGCCGATTATGCGACGACCGGCGACGGCCTGATCGCGGCGCTGCAGGTGCTGGCCTCGATCGTCGAAACCGGGCGCCCGGCGAGCGAGGTGTGCCGGCTGTTCACGCCGGTGCCGCAATATGCGAGCAGCGTGCGCCACGGCAACGTCGTTCCGCTCGACCGCCCGGCGGTGAAGCGCGCCATCGCCGCCGGCGAGGCCCGGCTGGGTTCGACGGGTCGCCTGTTGATCCGCCCGTCCGGCACCGAGCCGGTGATCCGGGTCATGGCCGAAGCCGAGAACGAGGAACTGGTGGCCTCCGTGGTCGATGAAATCTGCGCCGCGATCCGCTCGGTGGCGTCGGGCATCGACGACGTTCCGCAAGCGGCGGAATAGTGCGTGGCCGCGTCCTGATCGTCGCCGGCTCCGATTCCGGCGGCGGTGCCGGAATCCAGGCCGACATCAAGACGGTGACGATGCTCGACGCCTTTGCGGCGACGGCGATCACCGCGCTGACCGCGCAAAACACCGAGGGCGTATTTGGCGTCCTGCCGGTCCCGCCCGACTTTATCCGGCGGCAGATCGAAGTCGTGCTCGACGACATCGGCGCCGACGCGGTCAAGACCGGCATGCTGCACGACAAGACGGTGATCGAGACGCTGGCGGCGATCTTGCAGGAGCGGGCCGCGGACGTCCCGTTGGTCGTCGACCCCGTGATGGCCGCCAAAGGCGGCGCCCGCCTGATCGAGCCCGACGCGGTCGATGCCTTGAAACACTTGCTGATCCCTCGGGCGACGGTGCTGACCCCCAACCTTCCCGAGGCCGAGATCCTGACCGGCGCCGCCGTTGCCAATGTTGACGAGATGCGGGCGGCCGGCGAGCGCCTGCTGAGGCTGGGCTGTCGGGCGGTGCTGGTCAAAGGCGGGCATTTGCCGGGCGAGACGGTGTTCGACGTGCTGGTGACGCAGGCCGGCCACCGGATGTGGGAGAGCCCGCGCATCGCCTCGCGTCATACCCACGGTACCGGCTGCACGCTCGCTTCGGCGATCGCCGCCGGGCTCGCCCAGGATCTCGACATCGACACCGCCGTCGACCGCGCCCGCGCCTATGTCCAGCGCGCGATCGCGAGCGCGCCCGGCCTCGGCCGCGGCCACGGCCCGCTCGACCACGCCCACCCGCTGCGTCCTATGCACGGTTGATCAGCGACGGTATCGAGGCTGGCGCATCCAGGGAGCGGGCGATGCGGCTTGAGTTTGTGACGGTCGACGTGTTTACCGACCGGCGGTTCGGCGGCAACCCACTGGCGGTCGTGCTCGACGGCGCCGTGCTCACGCCGGCGCAAATGCAGTCGATCGCCGGCGAGTTCAACCTGTCGGAGACCACCTTCGTGTTGCCGCCGAAAGACCCGGCGCACACTGCCGAGGTGCGGATTTTCACGCCGAAGTCGGAAATGCCTTTTGCCGGGCACCCGAACGTCGGCACGGCGTTCGTGCTGGCCCGGCGCAATCCTGGCAACCGCACACTGGTGTTCGAGGAGAAGGCGGGTCTGGTGCTGCTCGACGTGTTGGCCGAAGGCGGCGAGATCGTCGGCACCCGGCTGCGGGCGCCGCAGCCTCTGTCGCGCGGCGCCGACGCCCCGCTCGACATGGTCGCGGCCGCATGCGGGATCGCCCCCGAGGATATCGAGACCCGCAATCACCGCCCCTGCGCCGCGGGATGCGGCGTCGACTTTATCATGGCCGAGGTCAAGACGCGGCGGGCGCTGGCGGCCGCGCAGCCACACGCCGAGGTGTTCGCTCGGCATTTCCCGGGCGACATCGGCATTCATCTTTATCTGCGCGACGGCGGCGAGGTCGACCTCAGAGCGCGAATGTTCGCGCCGTTGGACGGGGTGCCCGAGGACCCGGCGACCGGGAGCGCCAATGTCGCGCTCGCGGGCCTCTTGGCGAGCTTGCGGCCCGAGCCCGATCTTTCGCTGCGGTTGCGGATCGCCCAAGGCGTCGAGATGGGCCGGCCGAGCCTGCTCGATGCCTCCGCCGAAAAACGCGGCGGCAGGGTCACCGAGATGCGGATCGGCGGGCGTTGCGTCGCGGTGATGAGCGGCACGATCGAGGTTTGAGATTGCCGGCGGTTTGAGAATTGCCGGCGGCGCTAGAACCGCACAAAGATCGTGCGGCAAGACGGGGAGGATGGCATGTCGATCAGAATCTTGTGCGCCGCGGCCTTTATGTTGATCGCAGCACCGGCGCTCGCGCAGACCGCCGCGACGATCCAACGGCTCAACGACAAATGGGCCAATGCCTTCAACAAGGGCGACGCCGCGGCGGTCGCGGGGATGTACGCCCAGGACGCCTATGTGCTGCCGCCGGGCCACGCCATGGTCAAGGGGCGGGGCGCCATCGAAGCCTTCTGGAAGGCGGCGGCCCAGCAGGTCGGGAACGCCAAGCTCGTGACCGTCGACGTGCTGCCGCTCGGCCCGCGCGCCGCCCGCGAGGTCGGCACCGTCACGCTCGAAACCAAGGCGCAGCCGCCGCAGCAGATCGTCGGCAAGTATTCGGTCGTCTGGCGTAAGATCGGCGGGCGCTGGCTGCTCGCGACCGATATCTGGAACACGGACAAATAGCAGGCGACCGAAGGTGTGGTGGCGAGGGGCTGTCGCCGGGCCGCGGCGCCGCAGGATGGTGTGGGGACGGCCCCTTGAGTGCAACGGGTGAGACGAGAAGATCCTGCCTGGGCGCTCGCGGTCGTGTGCCCGGCCTGTTTGGTTCGGCATCCCCAGGTGGTTCCGCGTCCACTCCCAAACGGATGAGAGACCTTGCTGGCCGCCACCCTACACGGGTTTTGCGGATCGTCGAGCCGACCCGATCAGCATCTTTTGCCCCGCGGCAGACGCGCGCCGAGGCGGCGGGCTGCGGCCGGTACGCCTCCCCGCTCGTCATCACGGCCCACACGATGCGGGCCATTTTTGTTGGCCAAAGCCACGGCGGCGAGCTTGCGCGGCCTGTGGCCGAGCATCAGAGGCGCTGCGGCACAGGCGTCGCGTTGCCCGGGGTCAGGCGGCGCAGGCGCGGCGGTCGCGGCGGCTCTTCATCAATGGCTGGATATGCCGGCCGAACTGGTCCATCCCGACGAGGAAATCGTCAAAGGTCAGCATCAGCCCCTTGGTGCCGGGCAGGCCCGCGGCCTCGTCGAGCATCTGGGCGACCGCGGCATAGGAGCCGACGAGTGTCCCCATGTTGAAGTTGATCGCCCCCACCGGCAGCGCGATCGACTTGGCGGTCGACCCGTCGGTCGCGGTCGGGTCGGCCCCGGCCTCCTTGGCCATCCACGCCAATGCCGCGGCATCGACGCCGTCATTGTAGTGCCGCCATTTGGCCATTGCGGCGGCGTCGGTCTCGTCGGCGATCACCATCAGCAAGACATAGGTGCCGACATCGCGCCCGGTGCGCGCCGCTGCCGCCAGCATCCTGTTATTGGTCGGCGCGTGCGCGGTCGGCGTGTTGACCCCCGACCCGATCACAAAATTGTAGTCGCCGTATTCGGCGCCGAACTGCATGCCGCGCTCGCTCTGGCCGGCGCACACGATCTTGACCGGCGTCCGCGGGCGCGGGCTCAAGCGGCAGTCGTCCATGCGGAAGAAATCGCCCTTGAAGTCGGACCGCCCGATTTCCCACAGCTCGCGCATGACCCGCACATATTCGGTGCTGTAGTCGTAGCGGCGGGCGAAATGCGCCTCGCCCGGCCACAGCCCCATCTGCTCGTACTCGGCCTTGGCCCAGCCCGAGACGAGGTTGACCCCAAAGCGGCCGGGTGCGATCGAATCGATCGTCGCCGCCATGCGCGCGACGATTGCCGGCGGGATCGTCAATACCGCGACCGAGGCGTAAAGCCGGATGCGCTCGGTCACCGCCGCGAGCCCGGCCATCAACGTGAACGATTCGAGGTTGTGGTCCCAGAACTCGCTGACCCCGCCAAACCCGCGCAACTTGATCATCGACAGCGCAAAATCGAGGCCATAACGCTCCGCCTTCAGCACGATCTCGCGGTTCAGCGCGAAACTCGGCATGTATTGCGGCGAGGTCGTCGAGATCAGCCAGCCATTGTTGCCGATCGGAATAAACACGCCGATATCCATGATCCCCGCCCCGCACCGTTGCGACACTGTCGAAACGCGCGCAACATACGTGCCAAATCACAGTGCAGAAGGAACACTCGCGTCCGGCGGGCGCGGGTCGCGGCCGGGGCGCCGGCCCTAGCCGGCGTCCGCCTCTATGACGCTGCTGCGGCGTCGACTAGGCTTGACGCGGTTTGGGGCGACCTCGGCCGGCACCCGATCGGAACATCGGGCCACACAAGCTCGCGGGCGAATGACGAAATTTCGCATCCCTTTACCAGGCGGCGGGATGATCGCGGCGGTCTTTGTCGGCCAGTCTTTTGGCATGGCCGGGATTGTCTCATTTCCGGCGCTGCTGCCGCAGTTCCGGCATCTGTGGTCGCTGACCAATGGCGAAGCAGGGTTGATCAGCGGCATCTATTTTGCCGGCTACGTCGTCACAGTCCCAGTGTTGAGCGCGCTGACCGACCGGCTCGACCCGCGGCGCATCTATGTCGCGTCGCTATTGTTTGGCGCCGCGGCCGCCCTCGGCTTTGCCCTGTTCGCAAACGACGCCCCGAGCGCCTGCTTGTGGCGCTTTCTGCAAGGGGCGGCGTTCGGCGGAGCCCACATGCCGGGAATGCGAGCGCTCGCGGACGCGGTTCCGGCGCGAAAGCAGATGCGCTCGATTGCCGTCTACACCGCGACCTTCACGGTCGGGGTCAGCCTGTCCTATGCGCTGTCGGGGCTGCTTGCCGGCGCCCTCGGCCGGCGCTTCGGCTTGGCACTGCTCGCCGCGGGGCCGCTTGCCGGGGCGGCGATCGGCTGGGGCGTGCTGCCGCCGCTGCCGCGCGCCGCTGCGCACGGGGCTCGCTGGCTGCCGGCATTCGGTCCGATCCTGCGCAATCGCCAGGCGGTTCTCTATGTCTGCGCCTACGGGCTGCACAATGGCGAGGTCTCGGCCATCCGCTCATGGATGGTGGCGCTGCTCGTCTTCGCCGCCGATCGGGCGGGGCGGGCGGAGCTGGCGGTTTATGCGGCGCTCGTCGCAACGGTGGCCAACCTCTGCGGCACGCCGCTGATCGTCATGGTCAACGATTTCGCGGCGCGGCGCGACCGGCAGTCGGTCGTCGCCGTCACGATGACGGTCTCGGCAGTGGCCGGGCTTGCGTTCGCGGCGGCGGCGGCGCTGTCGCCGATCTTGGCCGCGATTGCCGCAATCCTTTGTGTCGTGGCGGCGACCGCCGACGCCGGGACAATCAACGCCGGCCTCGTCGCTGCAAGCGAGCCCGAGCGGCGCGGCGCCTTCCTCGCGGTGCAAGCGCTGTCGGGCTTTGGCGCCTCCGCCGTGACGCCGATCCTGTTTGGGTTTGTTCTCGACCTCGCCGGCGGCGGCGGCAGCGAGACCGCCTGGGTCATTGCTTTCGCCGCCCAGGCGGCAATCGGCATGCTCTGGCCGCTTGCCCTTTTGCGGCGTCGTCTCAAGGCACCGCCCGCGGTTTCGCCGCGAAACGGATGACGCTCCGGCGTACCGGAGCGGCGCCGCACCCGGAGCCGCATTGGATGAGCACTCGTAGGGGTCTACCGTAGGGTAGGTTGAGTGCAGCGAAAACTCACCAACTTCTTGCTGAACCGATGGGTTTCGCTGGCTCAACCCATCCTACGCGATACGCCTGCTGACGGTCAAAAGGTGGAGGTAGAACATGGCGGAAATGGCAGCACTTGAATATGAAAAAATCAAATTATTATTTGATTATACAAAGTTCCATATCGGACTCTATACTAGTATCGGCACAATCGTTGTGGCGGGATATAGCGCTAAAGTAATCCATTTCGAAGAAGTAGCTCTATGCATTGGAATGCTATGTATCGCAGTCGCTGGATTGGCCGCCGGAACGATTACAAGCACGCTGCCTGAATGCTCCACTTTGAAAGAGTTTTACGATAAAGAGCACGGAATTTGGCTTTTCCAAAGAATCGCGCGCCACTGGCGGGGTTGGCGCGGTGAGGAATGGACCCGGATTGAGCACATAGCATTCTGGCTCGGAATCATTTCCTTGGTGACATCGATAGCGATAGCGCCTGTCGCTCAATGTTTTGGAATTGTAACCCTGGGTTAAAGATTGCACGGCTATCTCCCAAGCTTCTCCCGGATCACCCGTCGCAGATTGGTGCTGGACCTCCGTGGGTGTGATCTTGGCGCGACACTCGAAAGCGGAAGGCGTTGCGGTGGGGGGCGGGATGGCGCAGGCTGTGAGCTGGAATTTGCGTGTGACGGGAGGAATGATGATGAGCGACGTGACCCAGGACGTCAATTTTCTGCAGGGTGTGAAGGTCGTCGATTTTACCCAGTTCGAGGCGGGGACGACCTCGACCGAGGTGCTGGCGTGGTTTGGCGCCGAGGTCGTCAAGATTGAGAACCCTGGCCGCGGCGACCCCGGCCGCCGGCTGCGCCCGGGCAAGCCCGACGACGACCCGTGGTACTTCCACCAGTTCAACGTCAACAAGAAGTCGTTGACGATCAATCTGAAGTCGGAGCGCGGCCTCAAGATCGTCAAGGACATGCTGAAACAGGCCGACGTCACGGTTGAGAACATGGCGCCCGGCACGATCGAGCGCCTCGGCCTCGACTACGAGTCGGTGAAGAAGATCAATCCCGGCATCATCTATTGCCAGATCAAGGGGTTCGGCTCCGGCAGCCCGCACGAGAAGGGGCTTGCCTTCGACATGATCGCGCAGGCCGCCGGCGGCCCGATCAGCGTCACCGGCGAGCCTGACCGCCCGCCGGTCAAGCCCGGCCTGTCGTTTGGCGACACCGGCACCGGCATGCTGATGGCGGCGACGATCTTGGGTGCCTTGCACGAGCGCAACCGCACCGGCCAGGGTCGCCGATTGCAACTGGCGATGCAGGACGCGATGGTCCATTACATGCGCACCTGCTTTGCGACAATGGCGCGCACCGGCAAGCCGGCGCGGCGCAATGGCGCCAAATCGGGCGGCGGCAACAACGCGCCCTCCGGGCTCTACCCGGCCAAGGGCGGCGGCCCCAACGACTATGTCTACCTGACCACGAGCCGGGCCAATCCTGAGCACTGGTCGCGGCTGATGAAGCTGATCGGACGCGAGGACTTGATCGAGGACCCGCGGTTTGCGACCGGCGACCTGCGCGTCAAGAACGAGAAGGAATTGGACGCGATCATCGGCGAATGGACCCGCCAGCACGACAAGCGCGAGGCAATGGAGAAATTGATTGCCGTCGGCGTGCCGTCGGGTGCGGTGTTCGACACGATGGAATTGCAGAACGAGCCGACCTTCGAGACGCGCGGCATCATGCAGACCGTCCACCACCACAATGGCGACTACAAGATGGCGACCTGGCCGGTGCGGGTCGACGGCAAGACGGTGCGGCTCAAAGGCTCGCCGCCGCTCGGCGGCGACAGCGCCGAGGTGCTGCACAGCTGGCTCGGCATAGGCAGCGGCGACATCGAGGGGCTGCGCAAAGAGGGCGTGCTGTAACGCTCCAAGACCTTACGCCTACCCTCACCCGCCTGGCTGCGCTCGGCACCCTCTCCCGCATTGCGGGAGAGGGTAGAGCAGGCCCGTCAGGGTCTGGTCAGTGAGGGCTGCCGACGGGCTTTAGTGCAGTAAGTGGGGACCAATGCGGCTGCGGCTCTTCGAGAACTACCGCTTCGTGCTATACGCGCCGTTCTATGCGGCGCACGCGACCGGGGCCTACGACGCCGAGGGGCTGGAGGTCGAGCTGTTGACCTCGCCTGGCGCCGGCAAGGCCGAAGCGGCGCTGATCGCCGGCGATGCCGACGTGATGTGGGCCGGGCCGATGCGGGTCATCAAGCACCATGACGGCGACCCCGGCTCGCCGCTCGTCTGCTTTGCGGAAATCGTCTGCCGCGACCCGTTCTCGATCATTGGCCGCGACCCCAATCCCGGGTTCCGCCTGGCCGATCTCGCTACAATGCGTCTTGGCACCGTCAGCGAAGTGCCGACGCCGTGGCTCTGCCTGCAGCAGGATCTGCGCGAGGCCGGGCTCGACCCCGACCGGCTCGACCGCGTCGGCGATCGCGGCATGGCGGACAACCTCGCTTCATTGCGCGCCGGTCGGCTCGACGCCGCGCAAGTCTTCGAGCCGGTCGTCGAACAGGCGTTGGCGAGCGGCGCCGCCCATCTGTGGCACGCCGCCAGCAGTCGCGGCCGCACCACCTACACCGCCTTTGTGACAACGCGCGACCGGCTGTTGCGCGACGCCGAGCCGTTGCTGCGCATGGTGCGCGCGATCCATCGCACCCAGCAATGGCTGCACGCGGAGCCAGCGGCAACGATTGCGGCGACGATCGCATCCTATTTCCCAGCGCTTGAACCCGCGGTGCTGGCGGGTGCGGTAGCGCGCTACCGGGCGCAAGGTGTCTGGGGCACCGACCCGCTTCTGCCCGAGGCCGGTTATGAACGGTTGCGCCGCGGGCTGGTCTCGGGCGGGTTTGTCGGCCGTGCCGTTCCCTACCGCGACTGCGTCGACAACAGCGTGGCCGAGCGGGCGAGCGGACCAACGGCGCAATAGCGCGCTGGACCGAGGGCGCGGTGTCGCGCCAGCGCGACATCGCCGCCAGCGCCGCCGCCCGGCCAATAGGATGCCGGGCCCGCACGGGCGCAAGTCTTCCCCGAAGTCTGAGCGCAATCGCTGCTGCTGCCACCACACGAATGTAATAATAATTTTCGCATGCGGTCTTTTAACGCGGCTGGCGTTTGCCATTTATTCCCAAATGCCCGCGCAGAGCGGTTTGGGGGAGCAGCGGAGGGAGCAAGAGAAAGTGGCTACGTTCGACGAAATCGGCCAGGAAAAGCAGCGCATCGCCGAGCGCTTGGTGCGCCTTGACTCGGATCGGGCAAAGCTCGCGCAGCAACTTGAGGAATTGGAGATCGCCGAGCGCGTGCTGTCGCGGTTCGGCGCGCCGCAGCCGGGCGAACGGCGACGGCGCGGGCGTCCGGCGCGGGCGGCTGCGGCGCCAGCCGGCGAGCGCCGGCCACGCGCCACGGCGAGCAGAACGCCAAGCGGGGCGGCGGACAAAGCCGCAGGCGGAACCGCGGGCGCACCGTCACTGAGCGACGCCACGTTGCAGGCGGTGGGCGCGCATGGCGAAGGCGCCACCGCGGCCGAGGTCATGACCTATCTCTCGCGCGAGCTTGGAATGTCGGTGCGGCCGAACCATCTCGGCATCGCATTGCAGCGCCACCGCCGCGCCGGGCGGCTCGAAAATCGCGACTCGCGCTGGTTCCTGCCGCGAACAGCGGCTGAAAACACGCAATCGGCAATGGTCGGCTGAGCACAGCGGCCGCTGCGCCCCACGCCGGCAGCTCACACCCGGCAAGCCGAACGCTTGCCAAGCACCCGGTTCGGCGCTGGCCGGTGCCGAGGTGCCGAGGGTTAGGCCCGGCAATGCGCGCTCAATGACCGCCGGTCAGCAATGCACGCCCGTAGGGCGCCATTGCCGCCGCGCGGCTCGCGGCATGATGGGTCAGGATCGTCATCACGTCCCGCCGGATCGCCCCCAGCGCGTCGCTGTCGTAGACCCAGCGCGCACCATCGACCTCGCATAGCCGATCGACCGCCCAGCCGACCTGATGCTGCGCGTAAACCATGTCGCGGCGCGCGCGCAGCGCCTCGACCTCGGTGATCTTGCGCCCCGACGACACTGCCGCGGTGCTGGTCTCCCGGCCTTCGTGCAGCAGCAATGTCGCGGCGTCGATCGCGGCCGCTGCCTCGCCGACCGCCATCTGCACGACTTCCGACTGGGCAACCCTCGAAACCCCGCGCGACACGCGCCCCGCCAGTGCAGCGCAAGCGACCTCGAGGGCGCGGCGGCCGAGCGCAATGCAGACCGGCGGCAATGAATAGGACACGAGAAAGCCGCGCGGCGCGCGCAGTACCGGGTAGTCCGGGTGGACCAGCGCGCCCGGCGGCGTGCCGGCAAAGAGGTCGGCGACCATGACCGAGCGGTGCTCCGGGACAAACACATCGTGCACCGCAAGCGACTTGCTGCCGGTGCCGGCGAGGCCGAGCGTCTGCCAGTCGTCGACGATCTCGACCTCGGCGAGCGGCACCAGTAGATAAGCGATGTGGCGCGGGTCGCCGATCTCGCCGAGAAAGGCGCCGAGTATCGCCCACTGGGCATGGTCGCAGCCGCTCGAAAACGGGAAATGCCCGCTGAGCCGCCAGCCGCCCGGCACCCGCTTTGCGGCGGCGCGCGGCGCCAGCGACGACGACGCGACCGCCTGCGGGTCGTCGCCCCACACGTCGACCTGCGCCTGCTCGGGATACTGGGCGATGATCCACTGGTGCTCGGCCAACACCGCGTAGACCCAGGCCGACGATGCGCAGCCCCGGGTCAGCTCCTCGACGATCCGCGAGAACAGGCTGAAGCGGCCCTGGCAGCCGCCAAACCGCCGCGGCTGCAGGATGCGCAGCATGCCGGCCGCGTGGTATTCGGCGATCGTCTCCGCCGGGATAGTTCGGGCCGCGGCGGCGGCCGGCGCGCGCTCGGCGAGCCGTGGAGCCAGCGCCCGCGCACGCCCCAGCATCGCGCGCTCCGCGTCCGGCAGCCCGCCGTCATCCGCCGACTGCAACCCTTGCTCCCGACTGGTCATCTGTAGCCTCTATCAAAAACTTAGTGGCTCGGCATGCGATCGGATCGAGGCCGTGCGCCCTTATTGCGCGCTTGACAGGCGCTCAGGACGAGGAATTTCTTCGTCTCCACAGCAGAAGTGTCTCACGCTGAGAGCGTGCGAAGAAATCGAAATTTCTCTGGATCAACGGAGTCTGTCCGCCGCTTTCGCGTCGGTGACGGGAATGTCGCAAGGCGACCCGATAATGCTGTCCCGATCGTCGGACCCGGGGATCACCGCGTCAGCGAGCGGATCGTCCCGTCTGCGCGATCGCACTGGCGACTGCGACGAAAAGCTTGACGATGATCTCGCGGTCGCGCCGCGCCAAAGCCGCGGGCTCCGGCGTCTCGCAGCTCCGAGGCGCGGAGCGCCGTGGCGGCGGGTAGTGGCCGGCCCAGTACGCGGTGGCCCAAACGGTTGCGCCCTCCTGGCCGAGGGGTTAAGACCCGAGGCGCATCAAGCGAGGGAGAAACGGCGTGGCGCGCGGAGAAGACCAGCACAGAAACCCGAAATCCAACATCGAGATCGCGCAGGAAGCCGAAATGCGGCCGGTCGGCGAGCTCGCTGCCGAAAAGCTCGGCATTCCCGACGACGCGGTGCTGCCTTACGGGAAGACCAAGGCCAAGATCTCGCTCGACTACATCCGCTCGCTGCCCGACCGGCCGAACCGCAAGCTGATCCTGGTCACCGCGATCACCCCGACCCCGGCCGGCGAAGGCAAGACGACCACGACGGTCGGATTGGGCGACGCGCTGAACCTGATCGGCAAGAAGGCGATGCTGTGCCTGCGCGAGGCGAGCATGGGGCCGTGCTTTGGCGTCAAGGGCGGTGCGGCGGGCGGCGGCTATGCCCAGGTCGTGCCGATGGAGGACATCAACCTCCATTTTACCGGCGACTTGCACGCGATCGGCGCCGCCAACAACCTGCTCGCGGCGATGGCCGACAACCACGTCTATTACGGGATCGAGCCGCGCCTCGACCCGCGCCGGGTCACCTGGCGCCGCGCCATCGACATGAACGACCGCGCCCTGCGCACGACCATCTCCTCGCTCGGCGGGGTGGCGAATGGCTTCCCGCGCGAGGACGGGTTCGACATCACCGCCGCCTCGCAGGTCATGGCGACGTTTTGTCTCGCGACCGACTTGCAGGACCTGAAGCGGCGACTCGGCAATATCGTCGTCGGACAGACCCGCGAGCGCAAACCGGTGACCGCGACCGACGTCAAGGCCGCCGGGTCGATGACGGTCCTGTTGAAGGACGCGCTCTCACCCAACCTGGTGCAGACGATCGAGCACAACCCGGTCTTTATCCACGGCGGTCCGTTCGCCAACATCGCGCATGGCTGCAACTCGGTGATCGCGACGACCTCGGCCCTAAAGCTCGCCGACTATGTTGTGACCGAGGCCGGGTTTGGCGCCGACCTCGGCGCCGAAAAATTCTTCGACATCAAATGCCGCAAGGCGGGGATCGCACCAGACGCGGCGGTCGTCGTCGCAACCGTGCGCGCCCTGAAGATGCACGGCGGGGTCGCGCTCAACGCGCTGCGCGAGGAAAACGTCGAAGCACTCGAAAAAGGCTTTGCCAACCTGAAGCGCCACCTTGCCAACATCCGGCAATTCGGCGTGCCGGCGGTGGTGTCGGTCAACCGGTTCAGCGCCGACACCCCGCGCGAGCATGCCCGTCTGCAGGAGCTGTGCGCCGCCGAGGGGGTGAAATGCGTGATCGCCGACCACTGGGCGCAGGGCGGCGCGGGGGCGGTCGAGCTCGCGCGCATCGTCGTCGACCTCGCCGAAAGCGGCACGGCCGAGTTCCGCACCCTCTACCCTGACGAGATGCCGCTTGTCGACAAGCTGCGTACGATCGCGCAACGCATCTACGGTGCTGCCGACATCGAGGTCGGCGGCACCGCGCGCGACCAGTTCGCCCAGCTCGAGGAGCAAGGCTTTGGTCATTTCCCGGTGTGCGTCGCCAAGACCCAGTTCAGCTTTTCGACCGACCCGAACCTCAAAGGGGCGCCGAGCGGCCACGTCATCAGCGTGCGCGAGGTCCGCTTGTCGGCCGGCGCCGAATTTGTCGTGGCGATCTGCGGCGACATCATGACCTTGCCCGGCCTGCCGCGGGTGCCGGCCGCGAACAACATCGAGATCGACGCGGAGGGCCGCATCACCGGGCTGTTCTGATTGCGGGCGGGAGGGCTTCGAATGAAACTTGACGATTCGATGGTAATGGCCCTCCCGCGCAAGCTGGTTGAACAAATCATCCTTAGCTTGTACGACCCGATCAATCTGCACCTTGTCAAGCTGGTCGGTTTCAGCTTTGCCCCCGAATTGTGGCAACATTTCCAGCGGGAACTGCGGACTTGGCTGCGCAAGATCCAACGGCTGCGCTTCAAACCCTCCAACAGAGCCGGCTCGTCCAAATTCTATTTCGATCTGTTATTCGATTATCCGTTCGGCGGGGTCGAGGTTCACAATATGCGTTTGATCATGGATGAAATCGCCGACGAGTATGAAGGTGTGCGGTCGATCAAAAGTCCGGAAGAGACGGTGTCGTGGCTGAAAGCATTTCACGAGGAATTGGCCCGACGCCTGCACGAGGGCGAGGATGTGCTCGATCTGATCCCGGATCAGCGGCCCGTCTGCCGTGATCGCTCTTTCTGGGGTGCTGGTGCCTAGTCGCGCAGCGCGCGGGGACAGCCGGTGGATGCAGTCACGGTAAAGGCGTGGCGGCGCGGGGAGCGCGAGCGGTTGCTGGCGTTGCGCGCGGCGGTGCCGCCGGCGCAGCGGCGGGATTGGGACCGCGCTATCGAGACCACGCTCCACGCGGTAATTGCGGAGCGGCCTGGCATCACGTTGGGCGTGTATTGGCCGTTCCGCGCCGAGTTCGACCCACGCCCGCTCGTCGACCGGCTGATCGCACGAGGCTTTGCCGTGGCTCTGCCGGTGGTCGTCGACAAGAAGGGGCCGCTCGAATACCGCCTGTGGCGGCCGGGCGACCCGCTCGTCTCCGGGGTGTGGGACATCCCCGTCCCGGAAAAGCGGGAAATTGTCGTGCCGCAAGCGGTGCTGGCGCCGCTCGTCGGGTTCGACCGCCGCTGTTATCGGCTCGGCTATGGCGGCGGCTATTTCGACCGCACTCTGGCGGCACTCTCGCCGCGCCCGCTGGCGATCGGCGTCGGCTTTGAACTGTCGCGGATCGAAACGATCCATCCGCAGTATTTCGACATTCCGATGGACCTGGTCGTCACCGAAGCCGAGCTCCGCCGGCACTGATCCGCCGCCTCGATGCTGACCAAGGCGATCCTCGGCTTGTCGCTGCATGCCAAGCTGGGGCTGTGCGCGGCGCTCGTCTTTGGCGGCGTCGTCAAGGGCGTGCTCGGGGTCGGGCTGCCGCTCGTTCTCGTGCCCTTGATGGCCCAGTTTCTCGATTTGCCGGTCGCCGTGGCACTGCTTTCGGTGCCGATGGTCGTGACCAATTTCGGGCAGGCGATGGAGGGCGGCGGCACCTTGCCGGCGTTGCGCCGGCTGGCGCCAATCCTGGCGACGCTCGTGCTTGGCACCGTCGCCGGTGTGCGCCTCCTGGTCAGCGTCAACCGCCGCGCGCTCGATTTCGGCGTCGGCGCGAGCTTTATCGCTCTCTCGATCATGCTGTTCTACCTGCCGCGCGTGCGCGTAGGTCGGCGCGCCGACCGCTGGGCGGGGCCGCTCATCGGGCTGGTCGCCGGCATCCTCGGCGGCGTGACCGCGATGTTCGGGCCGCCGCTGATCGCCTACCAGATCGGCCTCGGCGTCGATCCCGACACGTTCGTCAAGCACATGGCGATCCTGGCATTGGCCGCCACCGCGACGTTGCTGGCAGCACTCGGCGGCTCGGGCGCGCTCTCCGGGCTCGACCTCCTAGTGTCGGCGGCGGCAATCATCCCGATCCAGCTCGGCATACCGCTCGGCCGCTGGCTCCGTGGGCGGGTGCCGCCGGCGGTGTTTCGCGCGGTGGTATTGTGCGCGCTCGCCTGGGCTGGCTTCGACATGCTGCGGCGCGCCATTCTTTAACGGCTTCCGGGGGGCGCCGGCTCGTAGCGGCGGTAGCGCGGCTGCCAGATCTTGGCGCGAATCGCGGCTTCGATCTCGTCGGTTTCGATGCCTTGGGTCAGCCCCTCCTTGTGCGCCTGGATCGCGGTCGCGAGTGCCACCGCAAACGCGACCTCGCGCAGCGCCGTAACCGGCGGCAGGAGACTGCCCCGCGGGTTCGACAAGGCGGGCGACGCCGCGGCCAAGGCCTTGGCCGCCGCCATGAACATCGCGTCGGTGACGCGCCGCGCCTTGACCGCGACCGCACCAAGCCCGACACCGGGGAAGACGTACGAGTTGTTGGTCTGGTCGACTTTGAACTTGACGCCGTCGCGGACGAGCGCCGGAAATGGGCTGCCGGTGCCGACCACGGCGCGGCCCTCGCTCCACTCCTCGAGGTCCTCGGGTGTCGCTTCCGAGCGCGAGGTCGGGTTCGACAGCGGAAAGATCACCGGCCGGCGGTTGTTGCGCGCCATGACCCGCACGACGGCCTCCGAGAACGCGCCGGGCTGCCCCGAGACGCCGATCAGCACGGTCGGCTTGGCGTTGATTGCGACATCGAGCAGCGAAATTTTGTCGGGATGGTCGAGCACCCAGTTTTCGACGGCGGCGCGCTTTTGCAGAAAAGGCGCCTTAAACGGCTCGACCGCGTTCATGCCCTCGACCAGGAGGCCGTCGCGGTCGACCATGTAGAACCGGGCGGCGGCAATTTTTTCCGGCAGCCCGGCCTCGACCATCATCTTCAACAGCAGTCCGGCGATGCCGCACCCGGCCGAGCCCGCCCCCAGCACCGCGATCCGCTGCTCGGCGAGCGGCACGCCGGTGACGTTGACCGCCGACAGCAGGGTGCCGGCCGCAACCGCCGCCGTCCCCTGGACATCGTCGTTGAACGTGCACAGCCGGTCGCGATAGCGCTCGAGCAACCGCGTCGCGTTCGGCTTGGCGAAGTCTTCCCACTGCAGCAGCACGTGCGGCCAGCGGCGGGTGACCGCGGCGACGACCGCCTCGACAAAATCGTCGTATTCGGCGCCGCGCACCCGCTCGTGCCGCCAGCCGAGATAGAGCGGGTCGGACAGCCGCTCCTGGTTGTCGGTGCCGACATCGAGCATGATCGGCAGGGTCGTCGCCGGGTGCAGCCCGCCGCACGCGGTGTAGAGCGCCAACTTGCCGATCGGGATGCCCATGCCGCCGGCACCCTGGTCGCCGAGCCCCAGGATCCGCTCGCCGTCGGTGACGACGATGACTTCGACGCGGTCGAAGCGCGGGTTGGCGAGGATCTGGTGCAGCCGGCGCTTGTGCGGCAGGCTGAGGAACAGGCCGCGCGGCTTTCTGAACAGCTGGCTGAACTGCTGGCAGCCGGCCCCGACGGTCGGCGTGTAGACCAATGGCAACAGGTCCTCGATGTTCTGCTCGAGCAATGCGAAGAACAGCGTTTCGTTGTTGTCGTGCAATTCGCGCAGAAAGGCGTAGCGCTCGAGGTCGCTGGCAAAGCGATGCAACACCGTCAGCCGGCGCGACACCTGCTCCTCCAGGGTGCCGATATGCGGCGGCAACAGCCCGTGCAGGCCGAACACGTCGCGCTCCGCCTCGGTGAAGGCGGTGCCCTTGTTCAACAGCGGGTCGGAGAGCAGGTCCCACCCGGTGCGCGAGGCGGCGAGGACGCCGTCATCGGGAAGCGCCGAGCGTCGCGATGGATGGGCCATCGGGATCGTCGCTCCCTTACCAGCAAGGTTTAACGCGGAGGCTGCGACGGGGCGGGCCATTACAGGCCATTCAAATCACCCGTTGCTCGCGCAGCCGGCGAACCTCGTCCTCCGAATAACCAGCCAAGCTTTGCAGCACGTCCGCGGTGTGCTCGCCTTTGAGCGGAGCGCGGGCGGGCTGGAACGGCGAATCGGACAACCGCACCGGGCAGCCGATCATCGAAAAGCGGCCGCGCGTCGGGTGGTCGAGGTCGAAGACCGTGCCGCGCTCCCTGAGATGCGGGTCGGCCAGCACCTCGGCGGTGTCGAGCACCGCCCCGCATGGGATGCCGCGGCCGGCAAACGCCTGCATGACCTCGTGCTTGTCGCGGCCGCGCGCCCAGCTCTCGATGATCTCGGTCAAGGCCGCCTGGTTGCGGGCGCGCGCCGGCGCCGTCGCAAATCGCTCGTCGGTGCGCAATTCCGGGACGCCGAGGACCTCCGTCACCGCGGCGAACATCTCCGGGTTGTCGGGCGGGATGATCATGTAGACGTAGTCGTTGCGGCCGGCGCCGGCACAGCGCACGAGGTCCGACCAGCCGCCGGTCGCCGAGCGGTTGCCGGTGCGCTCGAGCGGCTGGCCGGTCGCCAAGGTGCCGGTGTACTTGACCCGGGTCAGGTTCAGCACCGCCTCCTGCATCGCCACCTCGACCAGTTGCCCGCGCCCGGTCTGGCCGCGCTGCACGAGGGCGGCGAGGATCGCGATCGCGAGGTGCATGCCGGTGCCGGAATCGCCGATGTTGGCGCCGTTGACGAGCGGCGGCCCGTCGGCCTCGCCGGTGACGCTCATCGCCCCCGAGGTCGCCTGCGCCACCGGCTCGAAGCACTTGAAACCGCTGTAGGGCCCGTATGAGCCAAACCCCTTGACCGAGGCGTAGACCGCGCGTGGGTTGAGCGCGTGCACCGCCTCCCAACCGAGGCCGAGCCGCTCCATGACGCCCGGCCCGAGGTTTTCGGCGACGATGTCGCATTTGGCGACGAGCCGGCGGGCGATCTCCTTGCCCTCCTCAGTCTTCAAGTCGAGGACCACGCTGCGCTTCGAGCTGTTGAGCAGCAGAAAAAAGAAGCTGTCGAGGTCGGGGTTGTCCATGTTCCACAGCCGGCGCGCCCGGTCGCCGTGGGGCGGCCGCTCGATCTTGATCACGTCGGCGCCGAGCCAGGCCAGCATCTGGGTGCAGGACGGGCCCGCCTGGTCGTGCGTGAAGTCGATGACGCGAATGCCTGCGAGCGCCTCACTCATCTCGGGTTTCCTTCTGACGATGACCGCCGGTCGGTGCGAGGGTGGCATCCTTCGCGGAGCCGGTCCACTATCGGCTCGCTTGTTTGGATGAGCGCGCAAGCGCACTCTTTCGCTTGTCGGGAAATTTAGGGGCACGGCGAGAACACTGCCGGGCGAACCACGTTTAGCATTGGGTCGAGCCGGGCGAGGACTCGCCGCAGAACGCGAGCGAGGCGGGGCCTGGCGTGACAAGGAGGATGAGCTGGCGATGGCGGCCACGATGCCAACGAGCGTCTTGTGAATATCCGAGGCGCGCGGGACGAGCCCGGTCGCGGGGCCGCCGCGTACGATCAAGGAGGTGGCGCGGCGTTGGAACCGTGGGCGGCGACCGACAGGGCGATGATGACGCGCTGCATCGAACTGTCGCGGATGGCGATGACCAAGGGCGAATATCCGTTTGGCACGGTGATCGCGCTCGACGGCGAAATCATCGCGGAAGCGGTCAATTGCACCAACCGCGAAGACGACGTCTCGCGTCACGCCGAGATCATCACACTTTCCCATGCCCAAAAGGCGATCGGGCGCCAGCAGCTGCGCCGCTGCACGCTCTATTCCAACATCGAGCCGTGCGCGATGTGCGCCTATTGCATTCGCGAGGCCTGGGTCGGCCGGGTGGTCTACGCGCTCGGCTCGCCGGTCATGGGCGGCCTGTCGAAGTGGAACATCTTGCGCGACGACGGCGTGTCGGACCGCATCCCCGAAATCTTTGGCCCCGTGCCGGAGGTGGTGAGCGGGGTTCTGCTCAAGGAAGCCCAGCAAGTCTGGCGGGAGTGGAGCCCGTTCGCCTGGGAGATGATCAAGCTGCGGGGCCTGCTGACCGCCCCCTCAACGCAAGCCGGCCAAGTCCTCGTGCATCCGGGGCGTAGCCGGTCTTGGCGCCACTACCTGCACATCCTGTTCATGCGGACGAGCCCGTCGCGCGGTCGCGTCGGGCGCGCCATGCCGCGGCGCGGCGACCTTTGAGCTGGGAGACGCCGCCGCGCGGGCATGCCCCCGCGGCGCGGGCGGCCCCGGCGCAAGGTGCGGCCGAGATCGGCGAGGCCGGCGGCGCGGCCGCGGCGCTCGGCCGCCGGTTTGCTCCACACGGCCGGTTCCGCCGGGTGCTGCGCCGCGCCATCCACTTTTTTGCCTATCACCTGATCCTGGCGCGGCGGCGGGTGCGCGTCACGCAGGCCGCCGGCTTTCGCTTGACCGTGCGCCCGACGGTGTTTCACCCGCGCTATTTCATCAGCAGCGAGTGCTTCGCCGAGTTCATCAGCCATCTCGACCTGGCCGGCAAGCGCGTCCTCGATATCGGGACCGGATCGGGCATCCTGGCGCTCGCCGCGGCGCGCGCCGGCGCCGGCCAAGTCGTTGCCGCCGACATCAACCCGAACGCCGCGCTCTCGGCCGGCGAAAACGCGCGGGCCAACGGCTTGGGCGAGCGCATCGACGCGGTCGGCTGCGATTTGCTCTCGGCGTTTGCGCCGCGGCCGCTCTTTGACGTGATCTTGTCGAGCCCGCCCAAGCACGCCGGCGAGCCGCGCGACCTCGCCGACCGCGGCTGGCATGCCGGCCCGCGCTATCGCGACGTAGCCGCGCTGTTCGAGCAGGCGCGCCAGCGGCTGAAGCCGGGTGGGCGGCTTTACGTCATGGTGTCGTCGGACACCAACCTCGACTTGTTCGGCCGGCTGATCGAGCGCGCCGGGTTCCGCGCTCGCGCCGCCTACGAGCGTTCGATCCTGATCGAATCGTTCATCATCTACGAGCTGTTCGCGAGCGCTTAGCGCGGGTTTCGACCGAGGGCGGAATCAGTCGTCAGTCGCGGGCGGGGCCCGGAGGGTGCGCCAGCGCGGACCAGCCGGCCTCGGTCAAC
>Ga0210390_10000098_pt1 | contig 87689 bp, 87 predicted proteins | sample IncBWH11OmetaG_FD_161050 | JGI IMG/M metagenome (GOLD analysis project Ga0210390, IMG submission 161050) | Forest soil microbial communities from Barre Woods Harvard Forest LTER site, Petersham, Massachusetts, United States - Inc-BW-H-11-O ...
CGACCGCGCACACCACGGCAGACTCACACAAGGACGCATCCCCGCAGACATCGTCTACCGTGCCCAAAAGATGGAGGCAGGATGAGCCGCACCTGTCGGCACATCTCGGAGGCTGCCCAGTTTAGACCGCCCGCGAGGATCTGCACCGTTCGGTCCTGACGGAGAATGCCCAACAGACCGTGTCCCACCAAGGGATCGAGTAAGCCAGCTACAACGGTCACCATTTCTGGATCCACATTTCGCATGGCTTGACTAGACGTCCATGCGCCATGACGACGGATCGGTCAACGGAGGAGAGTGATCATCGAATGCTGCCGGTCTCATCGTGGATGTGCCCGGGGGCAGCACCAGCGCGGAGGCGTTGTCGGCGTTCAGGTAGAGGCTGTGGACGAGCGCGCGCGCCTGAGCGAGCAGCACCACGAGGTTGACGACGCCGACGAGCCCGAGGAGCGCAACGAGCGCCCACGCGCCCACGAGCTGGCGGACGGCGTCAAAGGACCGGGGACGAATCGCCCCGCGAGAAGCCGCCTCCACGCTCCTACGCTCGCGAACCCAGGGATGAACTGCGCCGCACGAGTGCGACCTTATCAACAGATATCAATCAGCGGGCTGGTGCACATCCCGGACTATTCATGAATACGGATATGCTGGCTCATTGGGACGCGCCGCCTTGACAGAAGCGATCCGCGCCGCCCGCCTACCGCCAGCCGACGCGCTCAGGATCGTGTGAGGAGTGCTCGGACTCCAGCAATCGCCGCCCGTGCAGCCAGAAGAGCAGCAGAAACGAGGGGCCGACGAGCAGCACCGCAGCGGCGAACACGACGATCAGCGCGATCAGCGTGGCGTGGGGCGCCGAGCCGTTCGCGAGCGTCAGGCCGGTGCCGGGCAGGAGCGTCGGGTACTGCGCCACGCCCCAGCCCCACACCACGGCCGCGACGCCCAGCGCGGACAGCGGGCGCAGCCCGCGCGAGCGCCCGAGCGCCAGCAGCGCGAGCACGGCTAGGCCGCACGCTCCAGCCAGCAGCACGAGCGCCAGCGCGCGGCCGGTGAGGCCGTGGTAGAGCTGGTGATTGGAGTGATGGAGCTCCGCCAGCGCGGCGAGGGACAGCGCGCCCGCCGCCGCGCTGGCGAGCGCCGCGCGGCGCCTGAAGTAGCGCTCGTGCCGGTCGTCATCGCGGCGGATCGCCTCGCCGACCAGGAACACGGCGGCCAAATACCCGCACACCGCCACGAACAGCCCCCCGATCAGCAGCGACGTGGGACTGGTCCACGTCGCCAGCGTGGTGCGCTGGGCGTCGAGCGCGACCTTGCCGGCCGCCACCGCGCCGACGACCGTGCCCATGAAGAACGGCGTCAGCAGCGAGGACAGAGCGAAGACGGCGCCGAGCAGGCGTTCCCAGTGCAGGCCCTCCACCTCCTTGCGGAAGGCGAAGCCGGCGCCGCGCAGCACGATCCCGAGGATCGCCAGCCACAGCGGCAGCGCGGCGGCCGTCATCACCGCGGCGAACGCCGTCGGGAAGGCGCTCCAGAACACGACCAGCGCGAAGATCAGCCACACGTGGTTGGCCTCCCACACCGGAGTGATCGTCTCGTCGATCAGCGTTCGTGGCGCGCGCCCCCGCCGGTCGCCGCCGGCGAGCAGGTCCCACAGGCCGCCGCCGAAGTCCGCGCCCGCGAGGATCGCGTACAGCGTCAGCACCGCGATCAGGATCGCGCCGACCACCTCGGCGGTCATGCGCCCTCCCCGGCCAGGGGCGAGTGGTGTTCGCTCGGCGGACCGTACGGGACGGCGCTCTCCCCTTCGTCGCCCGCCCGCCAATGCCGTGCGAGCAGTCGCAGGATCGCGATGGTGGCGATGCCGAGCACCGCATACAGGACGATCACCGCGCTCAGGCTGTCGATCACGCCCCGGTTGGTGGTGGCCGCCTGCGCGGTCGTGAGCAGCTTGTAGACGACCCACGGCTGGCGCCCGACCTCGGTGACGATCCAACCGCACTCCATCGCCACGAGCGCCGCCGGCCCGCACGCCGCCGCCAGCCACCAGAACCAACGGTGCGCCGGCAGCGCGCGGTGACGCCGCCACACCAACAGCGCCCACAGCCCCGCCAGCAGCAGCAGGAACGCGAGTCCCACCATCACATTGAAGGAGAGGTGGATGAGCGTCGGCGCCGGCGGACGGTCGACGGGCGCCACAGAGTCCAGCCCGATCACCTTCGTGTGCGGGCTGAACCCGACGAGCAGCGAGTCGAGGTCGGGGAGCGCCACGCCGACGTACACGTGGCCGCCCGAGTAGACGCCGCCGAGGTACTCGGGCACGCCGCGCGCGGTGTGGGTTACGTACTCCATCGCGGCGAACTTGATCGGCTGATCAGCGGCGATCGCACGCGCCGCGGTGTCGCCGACGAAGATCTGAAACGGCGTGAGCGCGGCGGCGATCACGAACGGGATCGCGAAGCCCAGCCGGTGGTAGCGGTCGCGCCGGCCACGCAGGAAGCCGACGGCGTAGACCGCCGCCACGCCGAAGCCGGCGACCATGTACGCGGCGAGCAGCATGTGCGGCATCTCGTAGATCGCCGCGCGGTTGAAGAACACCGCCCACGGTTCCACCGCGACCACGCGGCCGGCACGCAGGGTGAAGCCGCCCGGCTGGTTCATCCACGAGTTCGCCGCCATCACCGAGATCGCGCCGAAGATCCCGCTCACGGCCACAGGGATGCCCGACCAGAAGTGCGCCCATCCGCGCAGTCGCCGCCAGCCGTACAGGTAGATCCCGGTGAAGATCGCCTCCAGGAAGAAGAAGATCCCCTCGACGCTGAACGGCAGCCCGATCACCGGGCCGTATCTGCGCATCAGCCCCGGCCACAGCAGCCCCATCTCGAACGACAGGACGGTCCCCGTGACGGCGCCAACGGCGACTAGCACCCCCAGCGCCTGCGACCAGCGTCGCGCGAGCGTCATCGCCACCTCATCGGAGCGCTTCAGGCCGATGTACTCGGCCACGAGCACGATCGTCGGGAACGCGATCCCGTAGCACGCGAGGATGATGTGAAAGCCCAACGTGCTCGCCATCTGCGCGCGCGCCGGAACGACCTCACGAGCTGTAGCGAGCACCGCCGACGCGTGAAGGAGCGCCGTCATGGTCGTGAGAAACTATCGCGCTTTCACGAGAGGATTCGGCGACCCACGTTCGTGGCGGCGAGGTCCACGAGCTCGTCGCCACGGCCGGACAGGACCGTGCGCGTCGCATACAGCGTGAAGCCCTTGATCTGCTCGAAGGTGATCGTCGGCGGCATCGAGAGCTCCTGGCGGGCCACCATCGCCTCGACCAGCGCCGGCCCGTCGTGCTCGAACGCCGTGCGCAGCGCCTCGCGGAGGTCGTCTGGGCGCTCGACGCGTTGAGCGTGAATGCCGACCGCCTGCGCGACGGCGGCAAGATTCGGATCCTCCAGGTCAGTGCCCCAGGTGACGAAACCCGCGGCCTTCATCTCCAGCTCGACGAACGCGAGCGCACCGTTGTTGAACACGACGACCTTGACCGGCAGCTTCAGCTGCTTCAGCGTGAGCAGGTCGCCGAGCAGCATCGCCAGGCCGCCGTCACCTGAAAGCGTGATCACCTCGCGCCCGGGATGAGAGGCCTGAACCCCGATCGCCTGCGGCATCGCGTTGGCCATCGTGCCGTGGTTGAACGAGCCGATCAGGCGCCGCTTGCCGTTCATGTGCAGGTAGCGGGCCGCCCACACGGTCGGCGTGCCGACGTCGGCGAGGAAGACCGCGTCCTCGGCCGCAAGCTCGTCGATCGTCCTGGCGACGAACTGCGGGTGCATCGGCGCGCGGTTGCGGTCGTTGACGGCGAGCTCGTCAAGGCCCTCGCGGGCCTTCTTGTAGTGCTTGAGCATCCGCTCCAGATGCTCGCTGTCGGTCTTCGCCGTCAGCCGTGGCAGCAGCGCCTGGATCGTGTCCTTGACGGTGCCGACGAGCGGCACGTCGACGTGGGTGCGCCGCCCGATCTGCTCGCCGCGGCAGTCGACCTGCACCACCGTGGCGTCGCTCGGGTAGAACTGGCGGTAGGGGAAGTCGGTGCCGAGCATCAGCAGCGCCTCGCAGCGCTCCATCGCCCGGTAGCCGGAGCTGAAGCCGAGCAGCCCCGTCATGCCGACGTCGTAGGGGTTCTCGTACTCGACGAGCTCCTTGCCGCGCAGCGCGTGCACGACGGGCGCCTGCAGCGCGCCGGCGATCGCCACGACCTCGTCGTGCGCGCCCGCGCACCCGGCGCCCGCGAGGATCGTCACGCGGTCCTCGCGATTGAGCGCTTCCGCGGCGGCGTCCAGCTCGGCGTCGCCCGGACGGGCGACCGTCGTGCTCGGGCGGATCACGGACGTTGCGCGCGGCCGCTCGACAGAGTGCACGAGCAGGTCGCCCGGCACGACGAGCACGGCGACGCCGCGCCTCTCGACGGAGCTGCGCACGGCTATGTCCAAGATGTACGGGAACTGCTCGGGGACGCTCGCCAGCTCACAGTAGACGCTGCACTCGCGAAACAGCTCCTGCGGGTGGGTCTCCTGGAAGTAGCCGCCGCCGATCTCCGCGCTGGGGATGTGCGCCGCGATCGCGAGCACCGGCACGCGACTGCGATTGGCGTCGAACAGGCCGTTGATCAGGTGCAGGTTGCCCGGACCGCAGCTGCCCGCGCAGACAGCGAGCTCGCCCGTCATCGCCGCCTCGCCGGCCGCGGCGAAGGCGGCGGCCTCCTCGTGGCGCACGTGCTCCCACGCGATCGTGCCGGCGCGGCGCAGAGCGTCGGTGAAGCCGTTCAGCGAATCGCCGGGCAGCCCATACACGCGACGCACGCCCGCGCGCTCGAGCGTCTCGACGATCAGGTCTGCGATCGTGCTCGACATCCGTGATTCTCCTTTTCTCGCCGCTCTGTTCTCGTCTATGGGCTATTCCCGCGGAAGCTGCGCGCGAATCATCCACAGCTGCTCCTCGAGCGCGCGCACGACGCCGACGAGGACGTCTTCGGAGGCCGAGTCGAGCTCGGCGAGGCGATCCATGCGCTCGCGCGCGCGCTCGGCGGCGTCGGCCACCCGCTTCACGAGCTCGCGCACGACGACGCGATCCTCGACGGCGCCGCTTTCGACCCCGGCGAGCGGGCTGCGCACCGCCACCGCGTCCGCCTGACCATCTGGCCAGAAGCCAACGGCGACCGCCCGCTCGGCGACGGTGTCGGCGAGATCGCGCCACGAGTCGATCAGCTCGTCCAGGTAGAGGTGCAACGGCCGGAACAGGGGACCGACGACGCTCCAGTGGAGCTGCTTGCCGAGCAGCGACAGATCGATCAGCTCGAGCAGCGTCGCCTGCAGCTCGTTCCCGACTTCCTCTCGCAGGTGCGTGCCGAGCGGGGGTAGGTGCGTGGAGTCACTCGCTATGGCCATCGCCCGTCCTCCTCCTGTCTGGTGGTTGCTCGCTGCTCTGCAATAGGCCACATCGCGGCGCAGGCAAATAGCGCGTCCGCATGCCGGCTGGCCGAGCCCGCACGCCGCGCGCGGGCTCGGCCAGCAACGCTTGCCGCATCACGCGTGTACGACCGCGCGACCGTCGTGTGTGGCATGGCCATGGGAATACGAGCTCGGCTCGAGTGAGTGCACCACCCGCTCGGTCGCCAGCTCGTTGGCCGTAAGACCGGCGATCGCCACTGCCGCCACCGCCACCGCGGCGCTGAAGCCAAGCCAGACGACGCTGCCGAACACCAGGCTGGACACGATCGTCCAGGCCGACAGCACGCCGACGGCGCCATCGAGTGACCGCTGCACGAGACCGCGCCCGCGCAGCGCGATGGAGCCGAGGGCGACCGCGCCGATGGCCACGCCACAACCGAACATCAGCCACGAGTAGGTTGCGTTTGTGAATGCCTGTGAGGCCACGATGGAGAAGCCTGCGGTCAACGCGATGATTGGTGAGATACCGGCTGTTCATGAGTACCGCCTCTTTCATTCGACGTTGGACGACCGGGTCGATCTGCGCTTCACGCCAGCTGATCGCGACGCGACTTGCATCAGATCCCGGTATTCGCTTACCGACACAACCTCTCGCTAGCCGCCGCACGGCTCCAGGGGTATGCACCCGAGATTTGCTTCCGAGCGCCCGGAGGAGCGTGGTAGGGAAATCCCCCAGGCGTCAGCCTGATCGCCAGAGAGTCCGCGACAGGCCCGAGCATTTCCGGCTTACCTTCCCAACGCCCCGCTTGCCGAGCTGCTCGAAGCTGAGTAGAAGGCCCGCTCAGGCCGGAACGGCTGAGAACCGCTGGTGCACGAAGCGCACGACCATCGCGCCCTCGCCGACGGCGGTGGCGCAGCGCTTCACAGACCCTGAGCGGACGTCGCCGGCAGCGTAGATCCCAGGCACGCTGGTTTCCAGAAGCCCTTCGGTGCCGGCGTGCGGTCCGGTGAGGATGAAGCCCTTCTCGTCGCGCGCGACCACATCGTGCAGCCAGCCGGTGCAGGGGACGGCGCCCAGGAACAGGAACAGGAACGAGAACGCAATGCGCGTGCCGTCGCGCAGTGTGACCGCCTCGAGCTGACCGTCGGATCCGTGCAGCTGCGCGATCTCGCTGCGGTCGCGCACGGCGACGCCGTAGCGGTCCAGCTCGAGCACCAGGTAGTCGGACATCGTCTCGCGCAGGTCGCCGCGACGATGCAACAGCGTCACCAGCGCGCCTCCCCGCGCAAGCCACACCGCCGCCTGGGCCGCCGAGTTGCCGCCGCCGACCACACCGACCCGCGTCGCGCCGCAGCGCTGCGCCTCCGGGGGCCCGGCCGCGTAGAACACGCTCACGCCCTCGTAGTCGGAGAGATCCTCCACCGGCAGCCGGCGATATTCGGCGCCGGTGGCCAGCACGACGGCGCGCGCGGACACCTCGTGATCGTCCTCCAGGCGCAGGATGTGGCGCTCGGCTCCAGGCTCGAGCGAAACGGCGCGGTAGGGCGTGGCGGTTCGCGCGTTGAACTTGCGCGCCTGCGTCACCGCGCGGCTGGTGAGTTCCATGCCGCTGATGCCCGCCGGGAATCCGAGGTAGTTCTCGATCCGCCGCGACGTGCCCGCCTGGCCGCCGAGCGCGGTGCCCTCGACGACGAGCGTCTCCAGGCCCTCAGACGCGCCGTACACGGCCGCCCCGAGACCCGCCGGACCGCCTCCCACGACAACCAGGTCGACCTCTTCTCTGCGCTCGAGCTCGAGCCCGATGCCGAGCGCTCGCGCCACTGCCCCGTTGGTGGGGTTGCGCAGCTCCCTGCCGCCCGGCAGCCGTACGAGCGGCAGCTCGTCTACGGCGAGCGTCGCTGTGAGCGCCGTGACCTCCGGGTCCTGCGGGTCCTGCGGGTCGCGCCAGACGTAGGGCAGGCGGTTGCGTCCCGCCCACTCGAGCATCGCTCGCGTCTGGCGCGAGGTGCGAGGCCCGATCACCTCCATGCCGACGCCCGCCTGCTGGAGCGCCTCGCGCCGGGCCATGAAGGCCGACAGCAGCAGGTCGCCCAGCAGGGCGTCCTCGAACAGCAGCGGGCGCAGATCCTCGCGGTCGACGGCTATGTAGCGCATCGGCTGGGTGGCGACCGCCGTCACGTACACGGTCTGCCCGTTGAGGAGATTCAGCTCGCCGAGGAAGCCCGAGGCGCCATGGCGGACGATCTCCCTCCCCGTCTCATCCAGGATGGCGGCCTCGCCCTCGATGATCGCGATCAGCGGATAGCGCAGGTCGCCGACCCGGTAGAGCACGTCGCCGACAGCCGCCACGCGCTCCTCGCCGTGCTCGCGCAGCGTCGCCATCTGCGATGCCGACAGGATGGCGGTGAGCGGAGCGGCCACCGTGCAAGGGTAGCTCGCTCAGGCGCGCCGCCGCCTCCCGGGCCGATCAGCCCGGGAGGCGGTCGCGACGCGGCCTCAGCGCGAGCGACGCCGCTCAGTCGCCGCTCAGACTGCTCCCCGCTTCACCTGGGTTGCAGTCATATGGGTTGACGAACGAGCTCCCGGGCACGCACCTCCACATGCTCTGGTTGGTCTCGCTCGGCGCCCCCGAGAACAACTCGTTCGGGATCGTCGTCGAGAGCATGTACGCCGGCCCGTCCTGGCGCGCGTGCGTCGCCTGTTCGAAGGCGTACCCGTCGTCGAGGAGCTCGGGCTCGCCGTAGGCGCTGTCGATGAAGTCGACCCCGATCGGGTCGCCGCCTGTGGAGCTGTTCTCGGCGGCGAATCCGGCCGGGACCGTCAGCACCGGATAGCCGGCGCGGTCGGCGATGCCCACGAGCGGGCTACCGCTGGGAACCATGATCGCCGAGTAGCCCTCGTCGAGGATGCTGTCGATCACGGCCCGGTCTTCGGCCTGACCCCTGGTGAGGTTTTCCTCGTAGGTCGCTGTCGTCGCCGGGTTGGCGGTTTCCACCGCCTCGGCCGCGAGCAGCCCGTTCTGACCGAACTTCAGACCCTCGACGGGGTTGGCTTCGTTGTATTCGATGATCTGCTGGAGTGACTTGGGGACCTCCGCGCCGGTGCCCGACAGGTAGGCGTTCAGGTCGCGGTGGAACTCATACGGGACGATGCTCGGCGCGGTCGTGGCCGTGCCGAGAGTAACCACGCCGGTTGTGGCGCCGAGCGTTTCGAGCTCGCTGACCGCGGTCGGGTACGGCGCCGCGGTGCTCGATACCACCGCGATCTTCTTGCCGCTGAGCGCCGTCGAGGAGAGACCTTCGGTGTAGTTCGGCAGGGGGCTCGGCTGGCCCAGCGTCACCGGATCGGCGGGGTCAGGTCCGGCGAGCACGTTCAGCGCGGCGGCCACGTCGCCGACCGTCTGCCCGATCGGGCCCGGCGAGTCCTGCGACCTGGCGACCGGCAACACACCCGCGCGGCTGACCAGCCCGACGGTCGGCTTCAGCGCCACGACGCCGGCGTTGCCCGCTGGCGCGATCATCTGAGCGGCTTCCGTCGAGCTCTCGACGCCGATCGCCAACGGCGCGAGGCCGATCGAGACCGCCGCCGCCGAGCCGGCCGACGACCCGCCAGGCGACTTGTTCGTGTCGGACGGCAGCAGCACTTGGCCGCCGAGTGAGGAGTATCCCTGCGGCATGTTCGTCGGTTCGAGCACGCCTCCGAGCTCGGTCGTGTTTGTGTCGCCGAGGATGATCGCGCCTGCGGCCTTCAGTCTGCTGACGAGCGTCGCGTCAGCGGCCGGCAGGTTTTCCTCCAGCGCGATCGAGCCCGCGCTGGTCGGCACACCCGACACGTCGATCGAGTCGTCCACCAGCACCGGGATGCCCGCCAGCGGCGAGCTCGCCTCCTTTCTCGCCCGCAGCTTGTCGCTCTCGCTCGCTTCCTGCAGGGCGTTCGGGTTGATGTCGCGGATCGCCTGGATCGCGGGACCCTCGGCGTTGGTCAGAGCGATGCGGTAGAGCTCGGCCCGCACCAGCTCCGTCGAGGTGAGCGTCCCGGCATTCATCATTTCCTCGAGACTCGCCGCCGAGGTCGTTTCCAGCGAGAATCCGAGCACCTTTTTCGCATCGGTGATGCTCCTGATCGACTGACGGTCGGGGTTGCAGTGGCCGCGTCCGGCGAACGGCTCCGCGGGGATCGTGTGGGCGCACCGATACATCGCGGGGTCAACTTCGGCGGGCGATTTGTGCAGTTTCGTGGACTTTTCGATCACGTAGCCGACACCGAGCAGGTTGAGCTCGTCGTAGGCGCCACCGTTGACGTCGATGTCGATCGAGCGCCGCTGCGTCGGGGTGAAGCCCATCGGGATCGCGATCTCCGGAAGGCCCGCCTGCGGGCCGTCGGGCACCGATCCGACGACCGCGATCACAGGACCGCCGCCACCACTCGGTTCGTTCATCATCTTTTCGATCGCTTCGTGGTAGATCTTCTTGCGTTCCGGCAGCGCCTTGTCATATGCCTGCTGGTTGGCGCCGCCCGGGGTGTCTTCCACCGCGGCCTCTGCGGCGTGCTGGGAGTTGCCGAACTTCAGCGCCTCCTGCGGATCGGTGCCGTCGACTTCGACCTCCTGCACGAGGCTTTTGACCGGCGCGGCGGCACCGAGGTGTTTGTAGTAATCGTCGATGGTCGCGTGTTCCTCGTAATGAGCCGGCAGCGTCGGCAGACCCGACACCGTCACGGACGCGTCCGGAACCATGGTCGCGCCGGCGGCTTCAAGAGCGCTGACGGCCTTCTGCACAGCTTCCTGCTGAACGGTGGGCGTGCACGTCGTGGCCGGCGGAACGGGGGTGCATGTGTTGCCGTTGTACCCGATGCGCTTGCCCTGCACGTAGTTCATCCTCAGCGCCGATGAGTAGTTGGGCAGGGTGGTGAAAGGCGCAAGCAGGATGTCGCCGTTCTTATAGAATTCGGGGCCCATGATGTCTTTGTACTCGGCGTTGGATTCCGGATCGGAGCCTGGCACCTCGGCGATCGACTGCAGCGTGATCGCCGCGTCTTCGACGCTTTTGACAATCGGGCCGGCCGTGTCCTGCGAGGCGTCGATCGGGGCGATGCCGTAGCCCGGCACGAGCCCCAGCGTGGGCCGTAGCCCGACATCGTTCTCAGCGGTGGACGGGCTGATGATCGAACCCGAGGTTTCGGTGCCGATCGTGAGCGCCGCGAGTCCCGCGGCGGCGGCCGCGCCGGAGCCGGACGAGGAGCCGCTCGGACCCTCCGCGGCGTCGTTCGCGTTCAGCACCTGGCCCGTGAGGTTGCCGAAGCCCGAGGGCTGGCTGCCGAAGCTGTTCGCCCACTCCGACAAGCCGGTCTTGCCGAGGATCACGACACCGTGCGCCCGCAGCTCCTTGGCGACGCCTGAGTTCTTTTCGGGAAACGATTCGCGCAATGCCCAATCGCCCGCCGAGGTGTACATCGGCGGTGCGTCGATGATGTCCTTGAGCAGGATCGGCAAGCCCATCGCCGGTCCGAGATCCTCGTGTTTCTTGCGATCGCGATCTGCGGCCCTCGCTTCTTCCATCACGTCGGGGTTGATCTGCGTCACCGCGTTGATTCCGGGGCCCGACTTGTTCAGCGCCGCGATCCGCGCGAGGTAGTCTTTGACGAGTTCCACCGATGTCACTTCGCCGCTTTCCAGCATCTTCTCGGCCTGTACGCCGGTGAGAGTTTCGAGGTTCAGCGTCGATGCGAGAGCCGAGGAGACGTCGGCCAGCGCGAGCGTGAGGAGTAGTCCGATCGCGGCGAGCCCGGTGACGAGCAGGCGACGGAGCGGGAATGCGATCACGGCGTGTCCCTCCTTGGAGGCGATGGATGTGATGGATGTGATGGATGTGCTCATGGCAGAGCTAGGCAGCCAGCCGGACAGCTCAGCCACCGCCGCGATGAGTTGTGAACTCTGTCTATGTGGGTGTGAAGCGGCGCCTTCGTTCTCGCCGCCCTTGAAGTGAGTGAACTTTGGCGTACTGCATCATCTCGCCAGCATGGACAAACGTCCAGGATTCCTCCCCCACCGCTTGGCAACAGGTCCAGAGTGACCTGGCTCGAGCAGTCGAGTGAGTCACCGATGCTTGTGGTTGGAGTTACAAGCGCTGTGTTAATCAGCGCCTGCGGCTAACCCCGCGACGGGCGAGGAGATCAGCCGGGGCAGTCGATCCAGCGGTACATCAGCCCGTCTCGAACCTCGTGGTAGGAGGGCGGGGCCGGCGGTGGGTCCTCAGCGAGCAGCGCGATGACCTCGCGAGCGCCGTGAAGATGCTCCTCGACGGCGGTGGTCCAGTGCACGTCGGGATGGAGCAGCCGTTGCAGGCGCCGCCAGTCGCGACGCTCGATCGCGTCGAGCACGTCGCAAACCGCTGGGACCTGCTCCGCCACATGAAGAAGATTAGAGCGCGCCGCGCAGCCCCTCGGCGCTCAGCTCGGTCTCGATCGCCGTGCGCACGGCGGCGATCGCGTCGCCACGCGCACGGAGCTTGGTCGCGGTGTGCGCGGCGGCGTTGAGCTCCGCGAGCTCCCCCGCGGCCTCGAGACTCGCTGCGCGCAACTCGCCCGCGCCGACGACGCGGTCGAGGAAGCCCGCGTCCACAGCTTCGTCGGGCCCGTACATGGTGGCGTTGACGACGGCCCGCGAGAACGCCGCCGGCTGCAGGCGCTGGCGTGCGAGCTCGATCACGAACCACGGCATCGTAAGTCCGATCCTCACCTCGTTGAGGCCGACACGGAAGGGCCCGTCGACTCCGATGCGCAGGTCCGCCGCTAGCAGCAGGAACGAGCCGGCCGCGACGGCGTGGCCGTTGCACGCCACGAGCACCGGCGTGGGAAATGCCAGGATCCGCTCCGCGAGCGTGGCCCCGAGCGTCAGCATCTCGACCACCTCGTCGACGTCGCCGCCGGCGAACACCTTGAGGTCGAAGCCCGCCGAGAAGCAGCCATCGCGCCCTGTCAGCACCGTCACGGCGCCCTCCCGATCGGCCCGATCGAAGGCCGCGTGGATCGCGCGCAGCATCGGGGTCGAGAGGGCGTTGACCTTCCCGTCGTCGATCGTGATCGTGGCGATTCGTCCTTCCAGCTCGTACCCCGCCAGCTCGCTCATGGACATCTCCTGTTCGCTTCGCGTGGATGTGGAAGTATAATGTAACGATGTTCCGAAACATTGTTCTGAAACGACGGCGGCTGTAGGGATAGGCACGCGCATGCCCAGGCCGAAGCAGCGAACACCAGAGCTCCGCGACCACGTGCTCTCGACGGCGGTCGAGCTGCTGGCCAGAGAAGGCGTCTCCGGCTTCACCGCCAGGAGCGTCGCGCGCAGCGCCGACACCTCCCCCCCGGCTGTGTATGAGCTGTTCGGTGACAGGGCGGGCCTGCTGCGCGAGGTCTTCTTCGAAGGCTTCCGGCTGCTGCGGCGCGAGCTCGACACGCTCCCACGGTCCGAGAACCCGCGCGCCGACCTGGTCGCGCTCGCCGACGTCTATCGCGGCTTCCTGCGCGAGCATCCCGCGCTCGCGCAGCTGATGTTCTCGCGCCCGTTCACCGACTTCGACCCAAGCCAATCCGAGCTGCATGCGGGCGCGTCGGTGAGGACGTTCATCATCACGTGCGTGCGTAGGGCGATCGACGCCGGGCTGCTGCACGGCGATGAGACGGATGTCGCGCACGCGCTGGTGGCGCTCGTGCAGGGACTCGTCGCCGCCGAGAACAGCGAGCGGCTCGGCAGCACGCGGGCGTCCGTCGAGCGCCGCTGGTCGCTGGGCGTCAACGCCATGCTCGACGGTCTCAGCCGCTAGCACAGCCTCGCCGCGGCGATCCTCGCACCGACACTATGGTTTGCGGATGCCCTTCACCCCCGCACAGGAGATCCTCGACCGGTATGCGTCGGTGCTGGTCGACTTCGCCCTCGGCGGCGGCCGCGGCGTGCAGCCTGGCGAGGTCGTTCGGGTGGTGGCGCCGGAGAGCGCCAAGCCGCTGTACGCGGCGCTGAACAGAGCCGTGTGGCGTGCCGGCGCGCACGTGCTGGGCGGCTACGTGCCCGACGACGATCAGGCGTTCAACCTCTCGCGCGACTTCTACGAGGCGGCGAGCGCGGAGCAGCTGGATTACTTCCCCGGCCTGTACATGCGCGGCCTGGTCGACCAGATCGATCATCAGGTGACGCTCATCGCGCCGAGCGACCCGCGCTCGCTCGACACCGTCGATCCGGCGCGCATCATGCGCCGGGGGGAGTCGATGCGCCCGCTGCTCGACTGGCGGGGCGAGAAGGAGAACGCGGGACGCTTCACGTGGACACTCGGCCTGTACGGCACCCCCGGCATGGCCGCGGAGGCGGGGATGGAGATCGAGGACTACTGGGAGCAGATCGTGCACGCATGCTTCCTCGACAGCGACGAGCCGCTCGAGCGCTGGCGGGAGGTGGGGCTGCGCCTGGAGCAGACGCGCCGGTGGCTCGACGCGCTCGACGTCGAGCGGGTGCACGTCGAGGGCGAGGACGCCGACCTGTGGGTGAGCATCGGCGAGCAACGGCGCTGGCTCGGAGGCCGCGGTCGCAACATCCCCAGCTTCGAGCTGTTCACCAGCCCGGACTGGCGCGGCACGAGCGGCTGGATCTACTGCAACCAGCCCTTGTACCGCTACGGGAGCCTCGTCAAGGGAATCCGCCTGACGTTCGCGGACGGGCGCGTGACCGAGGCGAGCGCGCAGGAGAACGAGCGCGTGCTGCTGGAGATGATCGCCACCGAGGGAGCCGACCGCGTGGGTGAGTTCTCGCTGACCGACCGGCGCTTCTCGCGGATCACACGCTTCATGGCGCAGACGCTGTACGACGAGAACGTCGGCGGCGCCCACGGGAACACCCACATCGCGCTCGGGCGCTCCTACCAGGACGCCTACGCAGGCGACCCCGCATCACTCAGCCAGGAGGATTGGCAACGGCTCGGCTTCAACAGCTCCAGCGTGCACACCGACATCGTCTCGACCACCGACCGCGTCGTCACCGCCTCGCTTCGCGGGGGCGGCGAGCGCGTGATCTACCGCGACGGAGAGTTCAAGCTCGACTAGCTTGCGCGCTCTCGCTCCGGGGTTGCGAGCGCGCGAATGACCCGCCAACAGCTCGCGGCCACGTTCGGCCGCGCCTACCTACCTACGTAGCTGACCACGCCTTTGCTGTTGTGAATCGTGACGACGAATGGGGTCTTGATCGCCCTGTGGGGCTTCTTCACGCTGAGGGTCGTGGCGATACACGGGAACTTGCCCGGTCGCTGCGGGACCGTTGTGGGACACACGACCGTTGACTTCAGGTGGCGCTGCGCCAGGATGCTACGTTCGATGGCGTGCTCCACGCGAGCGATGTCGAGGTCGACCGTCCTGGCTGTTGTGGCGGTCGAGGATCCAGCGGATGAGCCGCACGCACCGAGGAGCGCAGCACAGACCAACGCCGCAGCTGCCACGGCGGCTCTGCGGCGAACCTCAACCACACCGGCACGAGCTGACCCAAGCGTTCCCATAGGTGGATGGGGATGCTAACAGCGCCGTCGGCTGGTGACAGTGACGTCAATCGGTCACTCAGCGCGACCGCGAGCTTCGACGCTTCTCGCAGCGCCGTCCGCAGCCGATGGAAAACCTAGCTTGACTACACGCATATCGCCTGTTTACATACTGCTCCCTTTCTGCTAGCTTTACCCGCCAGCTTGCGCCGAGCGCCCCTTGGGGCCGCTAGGACGGCGGGCCCAGCAGGAGGGAAATAGACGCGCTACGACACGGAGGAGAATACGAATGCGTCAGTATTGGGGGACCAGCCAGCGCTGGAGGTCCGAGCATGCCCTGAGAGCGCGGCGGGTGATGGGGCCAATCGGCCTTCTGGTCAGCGCGCTCAGCGTTCTTGCGTTTCTCGGTAGTGCACAGGCTGCCGCGGCAGCAACCTTCGAAGTGACAAAAATCTCGCCATCCTCGGGATGCCCGGGAACGGTCGTCACGATCACCGGAAGACACTTCGAGCCGACTGGCTTCAGATACCCGGGCACGTCTCAGCTCACCTGGGTGGACAATACCGCTGGCGAGGATAGTGGCGGCGAAGCCACCGTCGTGAGCGAAACCGAGGCCACCGCGGTCGTGCCCATGATTCTCCAGACAGGGGGCAACGGCACCGGCCAAATCAACTACGCGGGCTGGAGCGGTGGTATCCAGCAGCCCAGCTTCACCTACATCAGCCTGCTGGTGTGCCTGGAAGGCAAAGAAGGCAAAGAAGGAGCCGCCGGTAAAGAAGGAGCCGCCGGCAAAGAAGGGGCGGCTGGCAAAGAAGGAGCGGCTGGCAAAGAAGGAGCCGAAGGCAAAGAAGGAGCCGCCGGTAAAGAAGGAGCCGAAGGGAAAGAAGGAGCCGCCGGCAAAGAAGGAGCCGAAGGGAAAGAAGGCAAAGAAGGGAAAGAAGGAAAAGAAGGCAAAGAAGGCGCCCAAGGCGTACAAGGCGAAACAGGCGCGGAAGGGAAAGAAGGCAAAGAAGGAAAAGAAGGCAAAGAAGGCAGGGAAGGAAAAGAAGGCTACGAAGGTAGAGAAGGAAAAGAAGGGAAAGAAGGCGACGAAGGTCGAGAAGGCGCCCAAGGCATACAGGGCGAAACGGGTGCCGAAGGCAAAGAAGGCGCCGCCGGAGCAACGGGAGCGGAAGGCAAAGAAGGCGCCGCCGGAGCAACGGGTGCCGAAGGCAAAGAAGGCGCCGCCGGCGTGACGGGCATGGTAGGTGCCGAAGGTAAGGAAGGTAAAGAAGGTAAAGCCGGCGCCGTGGGAGCAGACGGGACGGAAGGGAAAGAAGGAAGAGAAGGCGCTCAGGGCGTGCAGGGAGAGCCGGGCGCGGAAGGTAAGGAAGGAAAAGAAGGAAAAGCCGGTCCCGCTGGCGCAGAAGGCCAAGCCGGCGCGACTGGCCCAGAAGGAAAAGAAGGCAAGCCTGGTGCCGAAGGCAAAGAAGGAAGGCCCGGAGCCGAAGGCAAAGAAGGCAAAGGGTTCTCTGTGGGCGCATACGGCCCGCGGACCGAAAGGGCGGTCGGCACTATGTACGAGCCGTCAGCCACGGAACCCACGGAGGTGATTCTCGAAGCAAGAGCTTCGAGCACGAAAGAAACGACCATCGACGTGCAGGTTGGTGGTGGATCGGGATCGGAAATCATCAACGTGGTGAAGTCCGGCGTCGCGAAAGAAGGCTCCGTGTATACGTTCATCGTCCCAGCTGGCAAGGAGTGGGGTGTGGCGGCGAACACGGTTCTGGAATCCCTGTTCACGCTCTATCTACCGCTCGGGTGAGGAGGGTAGGCAAGGAGAGATCAGGCGCTCGCGCAATGGCCGTCCGGTGGCGCGAGCGACGACGATGGGGCGCCCTTCGCGGGGCGCCCCATCGAAGTGTTGGGGTGCTCGTTGATGATTAGCCCGAGAGGGAAAGGAGCAGTGGAGACGATGAGACGCGTTCAGATTGTGGGGCTGTGCCTCGTGGCGGTGGTGACGTTCAGCGCGATGGTCGCATCGGCGGCGCAAGCCGCGGAAGTGGGGGTCTGCTTGAAAACCCCGAAGGTGGACAAGAAGTTCACCGGCCAATACGTCGAAAAGGGCTGCCTCACGCTCGCTACGGGCGGAGAAGTCGCAGAGGGCAAAACCAACAAATACGAATGGTACCCGGGCATCACCGCCATAGGAGTCGATGGCACGACGTCGGCGACATTTCAGTACACGTCCAAGAGCAAAATCGTTCACCTGAGAATGCCGTCGACGATCATCAAGGTTCTCGGGCACTACACCGATGAAGCGGAAATCTTGTGCAAGTCGAGCACCGGCAGCGGAGAATGGACCGGGCCCGGCACGGATGTGGACACGATCGTGTTCGCGGGATGCACCCTGACCATCAGCGGGGTTGCCGAGGGAAAGTGTACGAGCGCAGGACGAAGCGCCGGAGAAATACAAACCTCCCGGCTCAACTCCTCACTGGTCGGCAACCCAGAGGAACGAGAGCAGATCAAGCTCAACGAAACGACAAGCGAACTGGAAGAATATCTGGTAGGGCCGACCGCAGGCAAAGTATGGATCGAATACTCGCCGGCCCTGGGCGAACCCTTTGCGGAATATGGATGTGAACGCGGCGTAACGTTCAAGACGATTGGGGCGATCGCGGGAACAGACATCAGCCGCGTCAACGCGATGGAGACGAAGCTGACGACATCGTACGGACCAGGGTCAGCGCTGCAGGACCTGCAGTCGGAATACTCCGAAAACGGGGGAGAAACCTACGAACCGATCGGGCCGATTGTGGAGACGACCGACATTGTCACCAAGGGGGACAAGAAGGTCGAGCTCAAGCCGTAGGGGATGTGTGTGGGGCCGTGTGCGCGGCCCCACACACGCTCGGCGTGCCGAAGGTCACACGGCGCGAAGCGGATAGCTGGCGAAGATGCCCTCCTCGGAGTGCTCGGCCCGGACGATACAGCCGCCGGCCCTACGGATGGGTGTTGTACACGCTCTTGTTGAACATCAGCAGCCCCTCGCTGCCGGCGTAGCCCAGATGGCTCAGTCCGAAGAGATCCTCTATGGACGCGAGCAGCGAGAAGTCGTTGTATTCGCCCGTGACGTTGATGCTGCCGGGCTTCGTGTACTTGGAGATCAAGAGCAACCCCACGCGCCCGCCGCCGGTGGGGGTGGCTGAGGGCGTGCCAGTGCCGGTGGTGCCAGCTTCGCCTGTCGTGCCCGTCGCACCGGGCGCCGCGGTGGTGCTCGTCGCGCCCGCTTCCCCGGTCGTGGGGGTCGCGCTCGCGGCGCCTGCGGGGAGATTTGGGAACGCCGATGTCATGCAGCAGCCGCTGGTGTCGGCGTCGGGTCCGCTCTGCGGCGCCTGGTCGAACGTGATCGCGATCAGACCTCCCGTCTTGTAAGCGGGCGAGCTCTCGATCTCGGGCACGACCGTGCTGAGGAAGCTGTCGGTCGCGGCAAGACCCGACGGCTGTCCCGGAGCGCATGGTTCTTCGGAGCCGTCGTGGCAGCGATCGGGGACTATGTAGGCCAGCGCCGGCGTGCTCTTGGCCGCCTTGAGGCTCGGCGCTAGCTGACCGATGCCCACGATGCTGCTCGCACAGCTCGCGTTGTCGGTCACGCTTTCGAAGTACGCAAACGGGTCGCGCCACGTGACATACGGATCCGCGGGGCTGGCGACGTGATTGCCATCCGCACCGCCGAGCGCGGGATGGGGGCACGTGCTGGGCTCAGTCGCTCCTTCACCGATGCCTTCCACGTATGCCCCCCACGTCAGGCCGTCGGCCGACAGCTGCTCGGCCAGCGTGGCGGTATCGCTCGGATACACGCAGCCGCTGCCAAGAACCTGACCAAGCGCGCCAACCGTGCCCGGCGTGATGGCCGTGTACACAGGGCAGTCTTCGGCCGTCTGCACGGTCGGCCCCTGGCCGCTGATCAACGCGACCTCGTTGGCGAGCTCACCGCCGCTCACGGCGTAGTAATCGTCCAGCAGCTCGCCCCCGCTCACCAGCGTCTTCGACAGATACGTGGCCGGCGCGCCCGGCCCGAACGCCTCGTTGAAGCCTTGGTCGGAGAGCACGATCAGGAAGACGTGTTTGATCGGGGGCAGCGCCTGCGTGCCCGGCCCACCTTCGGGTTGCGAGCTCTTCGTCTTGCTCGGTTCAGTGCTCTTGTGTTTGGTTGCCGGCTGGGTGCTCGTCGGCGTGGTGCTTTCGGGGGTGGTCGGCGCCGGCGTTTCTTCCGGCGTCGCCGACGGTGGCAGCGTCGGCGCTTCGGCCACCGCCGCGGCGCTCGGTGGTTGCGTCGTGTGTGCCACCGCAACCACCAGCGGCCCTTTCGCGCCCTCCCGCGCCGGGCGCACGGCCGAGCCCACGAGCACGCCGAACGCCAGCAGCGCCATGACCGCAACCCCAAGGATCCGTGGCGAGGGCAGCGACGACTCGCGGCGCACAACCTCGGAGCCCGCGGAGTCCTCGGTAGCGTCTGCGCCCGGGTGGGCGGCGAGGCGCATGGCGTGCTTCTCGAGCCCGATCCACCGCGCCGTCGCCGGCGCCAGTGCGCCGCGCCGCGCGCCGCAGTCGAGGCAATAGCGTTGATCGTGTGCAAGCCGCGAGCCACACTCCGCGCAGCACAGGCGCGAGGGTGCGCTCGGCGAAGGGCGCTGCGATAGCATCGCGGCGATCCTAGCGTCGGTCGCTCGCCGATCTGCGCGGGGCGCCTTGTGATCACAATCTGTTCACAAGTTGTTTGCGACTCGCGCTGATACTGCTAGCGACCGCCGTTTGGGCACCGCGGTCGGAGCCAATTCGACCATTGTGACCGGCAGGTCCCCCACTATGGACTCGAGCACTCCCACCGAAGAACTCGCGATCGGCGACGCGCCGGAGCCGGTGAGCACGGCGAGCACCGAGCTCCACCATTTGACGAGCGCCGCCAGCCGCCAGGGTTGTGCCGCGTGTGGCGCGGCGATGGCAGCGGACCAGCGCTACTGCGTGGAGTGTGGGGAGCGTCGGGGTGCGCCACGCGTGAGCCTGCTCGAAGGGCCGGCACGTCGCCCTCGCGAGAGCACCCCGCAGAGCGCGCCGTCGCAGCGGCGGCGGATCGCGACCGTCAACAGCACGCTCATCTCGATTATCGGGATGCTCCTACTCGCGGTTGGGGTCGGCGTGCTGATCGGGCGCTCGGGCGACACGACAGTCAAAAGCCCTCCCGCGCAGGTGGTAACCATCTCGGGCGCACCGTCGACGGGCGCCGCGGCCACGACGCCGGCGACGAGCACCGGCGCTACGACGGCGAGCGAATCCAGCGCCACCAAGGCAAAATCGAAAGCGTCCGCGAAGACGAAACCGGCCGCGTCCAAAGTCCCTCTGCCCAAAGCCGTCAAAGTCGGCACCCCAGGGCACGGACGGGGCTACCAGAACGGCCACTTCACAGGAAACTTCTTCGGAGAATGACCGATCTCGCACAACGCCGGGATGAGCTGGCGGCGCGCTTCGCCGAACTGCAATGCGATCTGGGTGGGCTCGCCTACGAGATGGCGATCCGCAATCACGTTCGCGTGGAGGTGCTCGTGCAGCGGGCCGCGATCCTGCAGGACGTCGACGCCGAGCTGAGCGAGGTGGAGCGCATCCTGCACCTCGAGGAGACGGGCACCGCCGGCTGGTGCGGTTCCTGCGGGGCGCCGCACAGCAGCGGCGCGGTCTACTGCTGGCAGTGCGCTCGGCCGCTGCTCGAGCATGTGACGGGCGACTCCATCAGCAGCTAGCCTCGCCCGCGCGGTGCCCACCGGCGCGTGGCGAGCGCGCTCATCCGAAGCGGCCTGTCACGTAGTCGCTGGTGCGCTGATCGGCCGGTCGGGTGAACATCACATCCGTGTCGCCGTACTCGACCAGCACCCCCGTCGGCTTGCCTTTGCTCACATCCAGGCTGAAGAACGCGGTGCGCTCGGAGACCCTCGCCGCCTGCTGCATGTTGTGTGTGACGATCACGATCGTGTAGCGGTTCTTGAGCGTCTGCATCAGCTCCTCTATCGCCGCCGTGGCAATCGGGTCGAGGGCCGACGCGGGCTCGTCGAGCAGGAGCACATCGGGCTCGATGGCGATCGCGCGCGCGATGCACAGCCGCTGCTGCTGTCCTCCGGAAAGGCCGAGCGCGCTGCGGTTCAGCCGATCCTTGACCTCGTCCCACAGCGCCGCGCCGCGCAGTGCCCGCTCCACACGCTCGTCGAGCCCAGCCTTCATCTTGAGGTTGCGCGGCGCCCACGCCACGTTGTCGTAGATCGACTTCGGAAACGGGTTCGGACGCTGGAAGACCATGCCGATCCGCCGGCGCACCTCTACGCGATCGACCGCGCTGTCGTAGATGTCGTGGCCGTGGTAGCGGATCTTCCCGGCGATCCTGAAGCCCGCTATCGAGTCGTTCATGCGGTTGAGGCTGCGCAGGAACGTCGACTTGCCGCAGCCGGACGGGCCGATGATGGCCGTGATGAGATTGCGGTGTATCTCGAGCGTCACGCCCGAGACGGCCTCAGCGCTGCCATAGAAGACCGACAGATCCTGGACGTCGAAGATGGCTTCGCGCCCGACCGTGCGCACGCTCTCTCGCGTGCCCGCGTGGCCCTCCCCGCGCACGGCCTCGGCCGTGCTGCCGTTGCGCGCCGCTAGCGCCGCCGCGGATGGCGGCGGACCGGTGGCGATCCGCACGCGCTGGCGGACGTTCGCCGCGCCTGGAGCAGCAGTGTCGATCGGGTCCGGCTGTTTCATCGAGACAGTGTCGCGCGGCTGTTGATGGCCCTGCTGCCAAGGCTGACCAGGAGGATGAACATCAACAGGATAAACGCCGCGCCCCACGCGCGGGCGAAGCCGTACCGGCTGGCTTCCTCCGACGCCGTGAAGATGTAGACCGGGATGTTCGCGAGCCCTTCGTGAGCCAACGGATTGGTCTGCACCGTGGCGCTGAAGATCGAGGTCGTGTAGATCAGGGGGGCCGTCTCCCCCGCCGCACGCGCGAGCGCGAGCACGGTGGCCGTGAGGATCCCGCCGCGCGCGCTCGGCAGCACCACGCCCAGCACCGTGCGCCAGCGGCTCACGCCGAGCGCGTCGGCGGCTTCGCGCATGCCCGACGGGACCAGCAGCAGCACCTCCTGACTCGCCCGCGCGACCAGCGGCAGCATGATGATCGCCAGCGCGAACGAGCCGGCGAAGCCAGTCTGGTGGTGGCCCACCACGAGCAACCCGAACACGAACAGGCCGACGACGATCGTCGGCAGGCCGTTCAGCAGGTCGAGGGCCAGGCGCAGCGCGCGCGCGGACCAGGGTCCGGCGAACTCCGTCAGGTAGAGCGCCGTGAGGATCCCCGCCGGCATCGCGATCGCCGTGGCGATCGCGATGATGACGGCCGTGCCGACGATCTCCGGCGCGATGCCGCCACCTGGGAGACCGACGAACGCGGGTGGGTCCTTGGTGAGAAAGCCGAAGCTCAACACGCTCGCGCCGCGAGACCCGACCGAGTAGATGACGATCCCCAACACCGCGACCGCCAGCAACGCCGAGGCGGTCTGGACGGCCCCGGCGAAGCGGCTGATGAGCTGTCGACGGCGCAGGTGCCCGGATGGCGTCAACGGACCGGAGAGATCCGGCGCGTCTGTCCCGAGCACGCCCAGGGGGTCGGCGCCCTGCGCGCTGTCATCGGCGGATCCGGGGAGACGAGTCTCCGGCGGCACGCCAAAGGGGTCGGTCATCTGGCCGACACCCGGCTCACGTCGAAGCGTCGGGTGATCAACTGGGCGGCGAGGTTCGCCAACAGCCCGATGACCAGGAGGATCAGGCCGAGGTAGAACAGCGAGGAGATCGTCAGCTTGGTGGCGGCTCCCTGGAACTGGTCGGCGATGCGGCTTGCCAGGGTGTCGCCGGTCTGAAACAGCGAGGCGTGGATGAAGTTGCCGGCGCCGATCACCTGTGTCACCGCTATCGCCTCGCCGAGCGCACGGCCCAGGCCAAGGAACGCGGCAGCGGCGATCCCCGACGCCGAGGACGGCAGGACCACGCCGCGGAGCACCTCCCAGGGCGTCGCTCCGAGCGCCGTCGCGCCGTCCTGCAGATCGCGTGGGACGGAAAGAAAGAGGTCGCGGCTGATCGAGGCGATGATCGGCACCACCATGATCGTCAGGATCAGGCCGGCGATGAACAGCCCGCTGCCGGTCGTGGGGGTGGGGCCGAAGATCGGCAGGAAGCCGAGCGTGCTGTGCAGGAACGGCTCGAGATGCGCCTGCAGGAACGGCCCGAGCACGAGGATGCCCCAGAACCCGAGGATCACGCTCGGGATCGCCGCCAGCAGTTCCACCAGCGGTCCGACCACGCTGCGCACCCGACGCGGCGCCATCATGCTGAGGTACAGCGCGATCGAGATCCCGAGCGGGACCGACAGCAGCATCGCGATCAGCGAGGTGACGGCCGTGCCGTAGATGAACGTCCCGGCCCCGAAGACCCCGAAGTTGGGCTGCCATGTCGAGTGGCTGAGAAAGCCGAGCCCGAAGCGCGCGATGGACGGGCTGGCGCCGTGGATCAGCTGGTAGGAGATCGCCGCGATGGCCAGAACCGCGAGCAGGGCGGCGAGCATGCACACGCCCCGCAGCAGGCCGTCGCCAAGCCGATCGGACGGGCGGCTGGCGGATCTCGTGTTGGCGGGCCGCCCGCCCGCGACCCTTGTTCCCACAGACATCGCCCGGACCCTAACGCGATGGCGCCCCGACCAAGCCCACTTTCACGAGATGTTCACATCGCCGCCACGTCATTCACGACATGTTCACATTGCGCGCCGGGCGATGGCTAGAACATAGGTGTCGAGCCGTCGGCGGGGCCTCGTGTGCTTCACAAGGCCCCAACATCGGCGTGACAACAAATTATCCATCTCTTATTCACACGGAATCGGAGCGGGTGCGATGTGGTACCCGCCGAAAACTCGAAATACGTCGAGGAGGACCTTTGACGGCCAAAAGATTGCCAATCGTCGCCATCATGACCGCTTGTATAGCGGCCGCTCTACTCGGGCCTGCAACGTCCGGCGCGAGCGCGTACTCGCTCACGGGCGCCGGGTCGACGCTGGTCGCCCCACTCGAGGCCTACTGGGCCGCGGACTTCGAAAAGCGCTACGGCGACCATGTCGCGTACTCCGCTGTCGGGTCCGGCGCCGGAATCGCCCAGATCACCGCTCGGACGGTCGACTTCGGAGCGTCTGATGCTCCGCTGACGCCCTCCCAGGCGGCTGAATGCAAAGAATGCATCCAGATTCCGTGGGCCCTGACGGCGACGGGAATCTCCTACAACCTCGCCGGCATCAGCCGTGTCCGGCTCACCGGGCCGGTGCTCGCCGAGATCTACCTCGGCAAGATCACCAACTGGGACGCTCCCGCGATCACGAAGCTGAACAAGGGCGAGAAGCTCCCCAACCTCAAGATCACGCCCGTCTACCGCAGCGACGGATCCGGGGACACGTATGCCTTCACGGACTACCTCTCCCGCATCAGCCCGACGTGGAAGGCGCAGGTCGGCAACGCCACCTCGGTCAGCTTCCCGACCGGAGTGGGTGGCAAGGGCAACGCCGGCGTCACGGCGGTCGTGTCCTCGACCCCCGGCTCGATCGGCTACATCTCGGCGTCCTACATCATCGCGCAGGGCCTGTCGGCGGCCGAGCTGCAGAACGCCGCAGGTAACTACGAGTTCCCCAACCTGAAGAACATCGAGGCGGCCGCGTCGATCGTCAAAAAGGTACCGGCGAACAACGAAATGCACATCGTCAACCCGCCGAAGAGCGACAAGCTGGCCTACCCGCTGTCAACCTTCACGTACTGCATCGTGCCCAAGCACGCGCCGCAGGCGGCGGCGCTCGCCAGCTGGATCTACTACGCGATGACGATCGGTCAGAGCTTCGGGGCGACGCTGGACTTCGCTCCGATCCCCAAGGTCGTTCTCGCCGCCGGCTTCAAGTCGGTGAAGGAACTGCAGACCTCGGCGTAGCGAGAGCAGAGCACGTCGGGAAGGTTCGACGGACAGATGCGATGCGAACTGCCGCCCCCGCAAGGGGCGGCAGTTCTGCACGTGGCGGGCGCGCTGGCGACTGTCTCGGCGATGCGTGGTCGGGCGAGCTCTACCCCCGCCCGGCCTCCCCCGCGAGCTACAAGCAGGGGACGGGGACGATAGTCAGCGGAGCGACAGCGAGCAAAGCGACCGAAGCTGCGTTGGCCGCCTACCCGGGAGGCGTCGTCGATCGGGTTATGAGGCTGAACAACGGCGAATATGAGGTCCACAACATCGGCGTCAGCTGGCCGCACCACATCTTCGTCAACCAGGACTTCAAGGTCGTCGGCGCCGATAGCTGAGGAGGGTCCATAGTGGACCGAGCCCGGGACCGGGCACCATCAGCAAGTGCCGATGGAGGTCTCCAGCGCTGGCCGCTGTGTGGTCGCGTCGATCTGCACCGCCTCGCGAGAACGGAAGGGGAAGGTGACTTCGACGCTCAGCCCACCGTCGGGGCCCGGCTGGGCGCTCAGCGTGGCGTGATGGGCGGCGGCGATCGCGTCGACGATCGCCAGGCCGAGCCCGTTCCCGTTGGCGTGGTTGGCGCGGGCTCCGTGAAGACGTTGGAACGGTTGCAGCAGGCGCGGCACCTCCTCCGGGGGGATCGTGGGACCGCTGTTGACGACCGTCAGGAACGCGCGCTGGTGCCGGGAGCCGGTCGTGATCTCGACGTGCCCGTCACGGACGTTATGGCGGATGGCGTTATCGAGCAGGTTGGCGATCAGACGCTCCACGAGTCGCGGATCGCCGGCCGTTGGCGCCGGGGCGAGCGTCGCGCGAACGTCGAGGCCGTGAACCGCGGCTTCTGACTCGCGCGCGAGCACTGCCTTGGTGGCGAGGGCAGCGAGGTCGAGCTGCTCGCGGCGCTGCAGGCCGGCTTGGCCGCGGGTGAGGTTCAGCAGCGCGTCGATCATCTGCTCCAGCTGAAGCTCTGAGGCGAGCACGCGCTCGTGGGCTGCGCGCAACGAGGCGAAGCTCGCGTCCGGGTCGGCGAGCGCGACCTGGATCAGGGCTCGCTGGCGCGTCAGCGGCGCGCGCAGCTCGTGCGAGGCGTTGGCGACGAACTGGCGCTGCGCCTCGAACGCGGCGTCGAGCCGCGCAAACAGGTCATCGAGGGTGTCCCCGAGTTCCTTGAGCTCGTCCTGTGGGCCGTCGAGGGCCAGGCGCTCGTGCAGACTGGTGGAGGAGATCCTTCGGGCCGTGCGGGTAATGGTCCGGATCGGTCGCAGCATCCTGCCGGCGACGACCCAGCCGGCGAGGACGGCGAGGACGGCCACGATCGCCAGGGCGATTCCCGAGTTGACCAGAAGCTCGTGCGAGTCGGCGGCGCGCTGTGCGGCTTGGACGGGTCCTACCTGTGCCAGCTGGTGCACTGCGTCTGCCAGCTGGTGCTGGCCCTGCGCCAGTTGATCCTGGGCCTGTGCGAGCTGATGTCGGATCCGTGTCAGCTCAGCCGGCACGCCGAATGTCAGCCGAGGTCCAGCCTGTCCCAGCTCCTGATAAGCCTGCCCCAGATCCTGCTGAGCCTGTGCGAGCTGATGCGGATGCTGGATGACGACCGACTGTCCTGGAGCGATGGGCGGCTTGGCGGGCGCAAGCGGGAGCTGGAGATGCTGGATGGCGGCAGTGTGAGGGATCGTCGGTAGGTGCGGCGCCTTGTATTCGGTCGCCCGCTCGAAAAGGACGTAGGTGACGGCGACCAACGCGACGCCGGAGATGAGGAACAGGCCGCCGTAGAGAGCGGTGAGCCGCAGCCGGGCTGTGCGGCGCGGCAACCGCAGCCAGGCGCGTGGCGCGAGCCGGGGGTGCGCGACGCCCATCACCGGCCTCCGATGCAGTAGCCCGCCTTCGCGACGGTCTCGATTACGTGGGGATCACCGAGCTTGGCGCGCAGCCGGCTCATGGTGATCCTCACCGCGCCTGTGAACGGGTCGGCGTTCTCGTCCCACACGCGTTCGAGCAGCTCCTCGGCTGAGACGACTCGGCCCTGGGCGGCTAGCAGCAGCTCCAGCGCCCCGAACTCCTTGGGTGTCAGCTCGAGATCGCGGCCAGACCGGTGCGCGCGGCGCCTGGCTGTATCGAGCACGACGTCGCCGTGCTCGAGCACCGGCGGGATGCTCGGCTGCGCGCGGCGGGCGAGAGCGCCGATGCGCGCCACCAACACGGGGAAGTCAAACGGCTTGGCCAGGTAGTCGTCCGCGCCGAGCCCCAGCCCGTCGACCAGATCCTCACTATCTGCCGCGCCGGTCAGCATCAGCACCCGGCTGCGCCCGCCGGCGGCCACGAGCTTGGCGCACACCTCGTCGCCGTGGAGCGCGGGGAGGTCGCGGTCGAGCACGATCACGTCGTAGTCATTGACCAGCGCGCGCGTCAAACCAGCTCGGCCGTCGAACGCGACATCGACGGCCATCCGCGCGTGGCGCAAGCCGGCGGCGACCGTCCCCGCCAGCTCCTCGTCGTCCTCGATCACAAGCACCCGCATCCATAGCTCCTTGTGGTCAAGGTAGCGCCGTAGCGTTTCAACGTTGTTTCGCCCGCTCCGTCAAACAAAGCCGCCGCCTGCTCTGAGAGCGAAACAGCGCCGAAACAACCCACCGCGTAGAACCGTTCGGAGACGGGACGCGAGCTCTCGCAAGCAGACCCCCGAAGGAGACCAGATGCCGCGCAGCATCCACGCCAAGAGGCTCGCCGCACCGCGGGCGCGCCCGCTCGCCGGCGCAGCCCTCGTGAGCGTCGCGCTCGCCGTCGCCGGCTGCGCAGGCTCATCGATGAGCGCCGGCGTCGCGCACCTCTCCTCCGGTAAGGGCGCCTCGTCGGCGACCGAAGGCCGCGGCTCTTCGCTCGAAGGTCCCGCGACTCCCGAGCAGGCGGCGCTCGCGTACGCCAAGTGCATGCGCTCCAACGGAGTGCCCGACTTTCCCGACCCGACCGCCGGCGGGGGCTTCCTCTTCCACGCGCGCGCCGGGATCGTCAACTCGCCCCTGTTCAAGACGGCGCAGGCGAAGTGCCACAAGCTGCTGCCGGCAGGTCCCGGGTCGGGGCCCCCACCCTCCGCACAGACGCTGGCGCATTTTCTGAAGGTCGCGCAGTGCATGCGCGAGCACGGCGTCCAGGACTTCCCCGACCCTCGGACCTCCGTCCCGCCCAACCCGTTCGGCTCCGGCGGCGCGGGCGTGATCAGCGACATCGAAGGAGTGATCCTCGTGTTTCCAAGCGCAATAGACCAGCGAGCGCCGACATTCCAACGGGCGGCGGCCGCGTGCGCGTTCCCGCTGCACAACCACTGACCCGGAAAGCATGCCGTCAAGGAGAGCTGATGCCGCCCGTTCACAGCGTCGACACCAACAGGCTCGCCCCGCCGCGAGCCCGGTCGCTCACCGTCGCGGCCCTCCTGGGCGCGGTGCTGGTGACGGGATGCGGCGGAGGCTCTCCAAGCCCCGCGAGCGGCGCGAGCAGCTCGACGTCCGCGGCGAGCGCGGTGGAGTCGGGGGTAGCGTTCGCGAGGTGCATCCGCTCGCACGGAGTGCCGGACTTCCCCGACCCGAAAGTCAGCGGCCAAACGGTCCGGATGGGCTCGCCGAGAACCGTGCAGTCGCCCGCGTTCCAGTCCGCCGTGCACTCGTGCCAGCGCCTGCTGCCGAAGGGCCCTCCGGGTCCCGAACCCCCGTCCGCGCAGGCGCAGGCACAGATGCTCGACGTGTCCGCGTGTATACGCAAGCACGGGATCTCGGGCTTCCCCGACCCGAGCTCCTCGCCTCCGTCGAACCCGGCCGGCTATAGCGGGATCATGAGCAAGGATGGGTACTTCCTCGCGATCCCGAAGTCGATCGACACGAGCTCGCCGGCCTTCGAGCGGGCGGCAGCCGCGTGCAAGTTCGGGCCCGGGCGGTGAGCCGAGTGCCCCGCGCCCGCAACCAGAGGCTGCTCGCGGGGTGGGGCTGGCGCTCGTGGTGGCTGTCGTCGTCCTGATCGCGACCGATCCGATCCGTTCGCTGGCTCGACGGAAATCGAAAGCTCGATGCTCGTCGGCTTCAAGGCCGCGGAACGCTACATGCGGTTCAACGGGCACCCCAACACGGCCTTCAACGGCCTGTTCCGCCGCGCGACTCTCATCCACCGAAGCGCTACGGACGGTATGAGACGGACGGTGCTGGCCGCTAGTCCACCTCGAGCTCGGGCTCACCCGTGTGGAGGAGATCGGGCAGCGCGGGCGTCGATCGTGTCTGTGCCGTGGGGGCTTCGAGTGGCGTCTGGATGTCCGGGCGGGCGAGCGCGAGGTAGGAGACCAGGACGAAGACGGCGACGGCGAACACGATCGCCGTGGGGCCGTCGCCGAAGTTGATCCCGCTGATGTTCTTGGGCTTGCTGATGTAGTCAGCGAAGGACGCGCCGAGCGGCCGCGTGACGACATAGGACATCCAAAACGCGGCGATGCTGTCCAGGCGAAGCTGCCAGCGCGCGAGTGCGGGGATCAGGATGATGACCGTGAAGAGCAGACCCGAGTCCAGGTAGCCGAGGTTCAGCGAGGTCGCGGTGAAGTCTCCGAGCGCGGTGCCGAGGGCAAAGGTGGCGAACACCGTCGCCCAATAGAAGGCCTCGCGTCGCTGGGTCGTGATGCTGTGGATCGACAGCGTGCCCTCGCTGCGCTGCCAAAGCCAGAAGATGGCTGCCAGGACGACCGCCCACAGCAGGGTCGTCCCCGCATAGGGGATATGGACATCGAGATGCAGGAAATCCGAGACACCGGTCCCGGTGATCGCGATCGCGAAGGCCAGGGACCAGTAAGCGAAGGCCCGGTAGCGACGGGTGCCGAACTGCAGCAGGAGTCCGACGACGATCACCAGCACCTCGAGGCCGCCGCCGCCGATGTTGCCGTACGTCTTCAGGTAATCCGACGTGGCCTCCCCACCGGCGGTCGTCAGGATCTTCACCACCCAGAAGACGAGGATGACCTCCGGGACCTTCGCCGCCACAGGGGCGGGGAAGAAACGACCGATAAGCGGGACCTGGCCGTCCCCCGACAGAGCGCGGCGGTCAGGGCTCGGGGAAGACCGGCGATGTTGGCGAACGAGTCCCAAGTAGCGAGCGCCCCCTCGGCTGGGCGCGGATGACGATAGCAAGCAGCTCCGTGTCAGGCCGCAGTCGGCGAAGCGCCGGCCTCGTCACCGGCGGCGGTGGGGTTGATGCGGCGCATCTGGTGGCGGGCGAGCGCCATGCCGGGCGGGCGAGCGCCATGCCGGCGGCGGAGGCGAGCGTCTTGTCAGACCATGTGACGGGCGCAAGCCGCTCGGTGGTCTCACGGCCCTCCTGCCAGCGGCTGACCCGGCTGGAGGCCGGCACCTACGGGCTGAACGTGTTTCGCCGGCTCGGCCGCGGTCCTTCTGCGGTCCGGGCATGTCGACGGCCGTGACAGGCCGCCTACACCAAGCGGGGCGCTCCGCCGACCGACGGAGCGCCCCGCATGCCTGAGTGCTTCAGCTCGGGCTAGTGACCGAGAGCTTCGAACAGCAGATTGGCGAGGAGTTTGTAGCCTTTGGGCGTCGGGTGGATATCACCTTCGTTGCGGGGCGTTTCGCCTTTTGCTTCCTCTTCTTTGTTGTTAACTTCGATGTCGTGTTCGTTGCACATTTCGGTGTACTTGCAGATCGTTTTGTGCTCTAGTTTTTCGTTTTCTTGCGGATTGATGTCTGGGAATGGGTTCGCGTAGACAACTCCAGGCCCGAGTTCGCCATTAGCGATGGTCTCTTCGAAGAACTCGTTGAAAATCTCCTGCAGCGAGTCGCTTCTGGGCAGGATGAACGTGTCTGGGTTGTAGAAGCCGAGTATCGCGACCGGCCCGGTGTAGCCAGCTGCACGCAGCACACCAATCACATCACCGACGTTGGCGATGATGTGGTGGAATACTCCGCCTGAGTAGTAGTGACCTTCTTCACCGGCTTCACGGGCAATACATTCTTCCGTGGAGCCGTATCCCTGTTCTGCCAGGTAGGCCGGCTCCTCACACAGGTGCACTACCTTCAACTCATCATTGGACCCGATGTTGATCGTGACCACCTTTGTTGCGCTCGGCGCCGCTGAGACGATGCCGTATGCCGCTTCGAGCTGCGAGCTGCTTCCATGTTCGAAATGGAGCGGGAAGCCATCCACGTTATGCCAGGCGCACGGGTCGAATTCAGCACCCGGACCTCCACCGAACGCTTCGTTGTGGCCGATCAGCCCATCACTGACCTCGCCGGGGCAACCCAGATTGATGGTGCTCAGGTCATTGCCGGCTTCTTTTTCCAATTTATGCAGTTTTTTTCCTAGCAGTGTAACGTAGCCTTCTTCGAAGGCTGCTGGATTCTCGGTGGGGTAGTTTTCTTCGAATTTCTGCTGCGAATATCCGAAGGCCAGCGAGTCACCCAGGCCAATGTAGTTGGTTTCCGGTTTTGAAGCGCTGGCACCTGACGCGAGCAGCGCCATGACCAACAGCGCTGCTGCCGTGCAGCAGCCGATGAGTCGGAGCTTGATTCCCATATCTTCTCCCTAGCGATCGAGAGCCGCCCGGCGAACCCGCCGGAGACAGCCAGTTATGTGATCAGATGCGCCCCTGCGTTCAGAGTGTGCGAAAAGAGACGCTGTACCGAACCTAACGTAGTGGTGCCGCCGATGTCAATGGCTCCCCTCCTCTGTCTCCCACTCCGGGCACAGGTAGGAATCCTTCAGTCTGGTCAAAGGAATGATCCCAACAATGGCTTTAGGGCGCACTGTCGAACCGCCGTGTGAACAGCGGGCAAGGCTTGCACTATCGAATGGGGACCAAGACCAGTTACCGACAGCCCTTGAACCACACACTCGACCGCAAGTTGATCCCACGCAACCACTCACTCGCCTCGAGCAAGCAAGAAAAAGGCGCCGAGTTGACCGCGGGCGAGTGCGCTCGTCGATAGCCCCGCCCAGTGCGTGCGCGCCGCTCAGTCGGCGAGGCGTCCAAGACGCGGCATTCGCCCTCACATCGGCGCCCTCCGCGTCGATAAACCGGCTGTGATCCCTCGACGGCTGTCTCTGCTCGCATGCGCCGTGGTGGCCTCGTGTGCGCTGGTCGTGCCAGCGGCGGGGTTCGGACGGGCGGCGCCGGCGGTGTCGGCGGGATCCGCCCGGTCGGCATCCGCACACGCGCCGAGCGTGAAGCTGAACGCCGCCGACTGGGACGCCGCGGCGCAGCGCACGGTCGTGGGTGAAGGGTTGATGAGCGAAGAATCCGGCTCCGGCTTCCTCGGCGCCGTGCCGTTGAGCGCGCAGGCGGAGAGCCAGGCGCTGGCCGCGCTGGCCGCGCGCGAGGGGGCGGCGCCGGTGAGCGTCGGCGCCGGCGTGCCGGTCACGGTGGTGCGCTTCGACGCGCTTCTGGTCGAGCAGCTCGGCCTGGGCGAAGTCGCCGGGCATGTCCAGCAGGTGGCGCAGGCCGCAGGGCTCGAGCCGCCCGGCTACTTCGGCAGCGAGGTGGTCGCGCGCTACCTGGAACTGCGCTACGAGCACCCGGTCGGCACGCAGTCGCTGGACCTGTATCCGTGGAGCCCGATCACGCGCGCCGAAGCCGCGTACTCGTTCGCGCAGGTGCTCGGCTCGGCGTCGAGCACCGAGCGGTGGGCGATCGACTCGGCGCGCGAAACGCTGTCCGCCTTCTCGCTGCCGCGCTACGACGCCGACCAGCTCGAGGTGCTGCGCATCGCGGTGTCCAAGATCGGCATGCCGTACGTGTGGGGCGGAACCACCGACAACACCGCCGACGGCCTCGAACACGGCGGCTATGACTGCTCGGGCTTTGTGTGGCGCGTGTACAAGGTATCGGGGCTGTCGTGGGGCACGCAGATCCTTGGGCGTACCGCCGCCGAACAGGCCGGCGAAATCCCCAAGAGCGCGCGCATCCACCTCGAAGACGTCCAGCCGGGCGATCTCTTGTTCTTTGGCTCCGCGCACTTCGACTCGAAGGCCACCGAGGCCAACGTCATCCACGAGGGGCTCGCGCTCTCTAGCCAATGGGCGATCCACTCCTCCGGCCAGGGCGTGTACGTGCTGCCGCTCACCTCCGGCTGGCTCGCCCAGAGCTTCACGTGGGCGCGGCGCGTGCTGTAGGCACCGGCGGGTGCTGTAGCGCGTGGGCGAAGATCGAGCCGCCGGACCTTCGGCTCAGCACGTTCCGGGCTCTAGACTTCGTGTGGATGAGACCTCTGCATGCCTACACCCAGAGCCACGGTCACGCAGTCGCGAGAGTGCGCTTCGGCGTTGGCGTGTGGCTACTCGCGCTTGGGGCATATGCGTGCTCTCGGGGCGTCTGGTGGGGAGCGCTGTTCGTGGCGCCCGCGGCGCTCCATTTCTACCTCGGTTATCGCGCCTTGCACCCCCCACGGGAGCCCTAAGAACGGGGGGCCTTCTCACCTCAGTGCTCGGCGGCGGCCAGCGGGTCGCCGAGCTGGGTGGCATCGTCGAGCCGTCGCATGTCGTGCTCATCGAGCTGAACGTCGCCGGCGGCGATGTTCTCTTCGAGGTGCCCGACAGAGGTGGTGCCGGGGATCAGCAGGATCCGCTCGGAACGGTGCAGCAGCCACGCGAGCGCGATCTGCGCGGCGGTGACCTGATGCCTGGCAGCCACCTCGGCGATCGCCGGGTCGGCTGCCAGCTGCTTGGGGCCGCCGGTGAACGCCGAGCCCAGCGGGAAGAACGGCACGAACGCGAGCCCACGCTCCTCGCACAACGCCAGATTGTCGTCGTCGGCTCGGTTGACGATGCTGTAGGCGTTCTGTACGCAGGCGATGTCGGTCAGCTCCAGCGCCCGGCGGACGGTGTCGGTGGCGGCGTTGGAGATTCCGATCAGGTCGAGCTTGCCCTCCTGGCGCAGTTCCCCGAGCGTCCCCAGCTGCTCTGCCAGCCGACCGTCGGCGTCGTGCTCGTCGAACAGGCGCAGGTTGACGAGATCCATGCGCTCGACTCGCAGCGTCCGCAGGTTGTCCTCGACACCTGAGCGCAGCTCATCAGGCGAGAAGGCGGGCAGCCAGGCGCCGACATCGTCGCGGCGGCCGCCGACCTTGGTGACGAGCTTCAGGTTCTCCGGATACGGGTACAGCGCCTCCCGGATCAGCTCGTTGACGACGTCCGGGCCGTAGTACTGGGAGGTATCGACGTGGTCAACGCCAAGCTCGATCGCGCGGCGCAAGACCGCGCGAGCGGCGTCCGGGTCGCTCGGAGGTCCGAAGACTCCAGGTCCAGCGAGTTGCATAGCACCGAAGCCGATGCGGTTGACGGGCTTGTCGCCCAGAAGCGATGTGTTGGTCATGTCGTACAGCCTGCCGCATCGTGGTGCGCGAGAGCGCTGTTAGCTTTGACGCTCAGCGGGGCGCCGTCGCATTTCCTGACCGGCGCGGCAGACCCGACGGCGACCCCGAGCCATCAGCAGACCCCTACCGCCCTCGGGCCTGCGCCATGTTCGACTGGTGGGGGCCGCAGAGCCAGTCCGCATCCGGCCCCAGACGCGCGTCGACCGGCTCCTCTGCTCGCCGCAGCGCGTCGATGTAGGCATGATCGGCGGCTAGGCGGGCCGCCACCGCGGGACCCTCGGCAACGGCGCCGTGGCCGGGGACCAGGACATCGACGTGCCTGGCGGCCTCTCCCAGCCGGTCGAGTGCCCTCTCGTATGCGCCCATCTGATCGGGGCGGCGAGCGTCGAGGAGAGGGATCAGGACATCGGAGAGCATGTCGCCGGCGAGCAGGACACCACGGTCCGCGAGGAGGACCGCGGCGTGGCCGACGGCGTGCGCCTGATGCTCGATGATCTCGCCCGGCACGGGTCCGCCGTCCGCGGGCAGCGGGGTGACGAGCGCGATCAGCTCGAGAGGGATGCCCGACGCGCTCTCCGCCGCGACCGCCTGCGCGCGCTCTCGGGCTTCACCGGCAGCGTTGGCGCCCGCAGGGGTGGCGTAGCGCGGCACGTCGCCGAACCGGGCATGCCAGAGCAGGTGGTCCCAGTGGGGATGGGTGGAGAACCCGGCGACCACCGGAATGCCGAGCCGGTCCAGGTCATCCGCGAGCTGGCTCAGCTCTGAACCATCGATGCCGGGATCGACCACGATCAACCCATCCTCCCCGCGCACCACGATGGAATTGGTCCAGACCCACTCACTCTGCCGGACCCAGATGCCGTCGGCCACCTGAGTCAGCATCGGTTCATTCTGTCAGGTCTTTCCCCGCATCACAGCCTGCAGATCGAGCGCTGGGCTGCATAATTCCCGGATGCGCATCGACCGCCTGGCCTCCTCCGGGCCGACGTTCTCCTTCGAGTTCTTCCCGCCCAAGACGGAGACGGGGGAGGAGAACCTGCGTACGGCGCTCGCCGAGCTGCGTGGCCTGGATCCGTCGTTCGTGTCCGTCACCTACGGCGCCGGCGGCTCCACCAGGGGCAAAACGATCGCGATCGTCAAGCGCATCCGCGAGCAGTACGGGCTGGAGGCGATGGCGCACTTCACCTGTGTGGGCGCCACCGTGGCGGAACTGCGCGCCACGCTCGACGAGATGCAGAGCGCGGGCATCGAAAACGTGCTCGCGCTGCGCGGCGACCCGCCCGCGGGCCAGGAGCAGTGGCGCAAAACGGAGGGTGGCTTGGAGTACTCGCGCGAACTTGTGGAACTGATCGCCGCCGACTACCCCTTTGCGATCGGCGGCGCCTGCTTCCCCGAGACGCACATCCACGCAGTCAGCCCCGAGGAGGACCTGGAACATCTCGCGGAGAAGGTGGCCGCGGGCGTGCAGTTCCTGATCACACAGTTGTTCTTCGACAACGCCCTCTACTTCGACTTCGTCCAGCGCGCACGCGCGGCGGGGGTGAACGTGCCGATCATCCCCGGCATCATGCCCATCACGCAGGTGGGGCAGGTCGAGCGCATGGCCAAGCTCTGCGGGGCCTCCATTCCGGACGACCTGCGTCGCGAGCTGCACGCGCGCGGCGAGGACCCCGAGGCGGTGCTCGACCTCGGCGTCGCCTACGCCACGCTGCAGTGCGCGGAGCTGCTGCGCGAGGGCGTGCCCGGCATCCACTTCATCACGCTCAACCGCTCCCCCGCCACGCGCGCGATTCTCAGCGCGCTGAGAATCGCAAAGCCGTGGTAGCCGGCAGGGCCCCGACCGCGCGGCCGGCCATCGCTCAGCTCGCTTCGATCTCCACGCCCTCAGCCACGCGCGGCGAGCCATCGGGCGCCTCGTAGCGCACGTCCATCGACAGAGAGCGAAAGGCAGGATGGAGCCATCAGGAGGCCACCGCGAGAGCGGCCGCAATCGCCAAGGAAATAGCCGCACGGGAACGTGCAGAAGGCAAGTAGCCCTTTGCCAAATACTCGGTATCGGTGAACTCAATAAGGGGTAGGCGGCCCAGACGTGAGGCATCCTGAGAGTGGGTCCCTACAAAGCGGCCGATAGCCACGCCGTAATCGGAAACCGACAGATCGGAGTTCCGATGCACGGCCCACTTCTCGAATTGATAGTGACACTCGTACTCATCGCTCGAATCCTTGGGCGATGACAGTCGTGGGGGCGTCAGCTATACGTGCTGGCGCCCCTGCGTATGGCGGGCCTAGTGCTAGGTCTGCCCGAGCAATTGCCGGTAGACGAGGCGTGTCTCGCGCGCCGGCTCAAGGCCAAGCTGTTCATCGAGGGAGCGGGTCAGCTCGTCGTAGCGGCGCGCGATCGACTCGCGCAGTCCGAGCGTGTTCGGCTTGGAGAGCGCTGCACGCCGCACCGCAGGCGAGAATAAGATCGTGAGCGGTACTGAGGAGGAGTTCCGGCGAGTGTTCGAGGGGCATGTTCTGGGTCTCTCGGACGCGCTTGAGGTCCTCGGGTGCCAGCTCAACCAGGCGATGCAGACGCCGGGCGCGAACACGGTCGTCTACCGCCGCAACGGCCAGGATGCGCTCGTGCTCGCCTTCAAGCGTGACGGCGGGTACGCGGGTATCCATTTCGGCCCAGGACTGGACGACAATTATCTCGTCCAGCTGACAGCTGCCTTTAGGGCGCCCAGGCCTCGACACGTCATGTCGGTCGTGTTCTTCAGCACCGCGCCCACGACCGGGTGGTGGCGCTACCGCGACCGCTTTCAGATCTTGGCGATGCCACCGGAGGCGCCGAGGCCGCCTCACGTCTTCGCCGGGGTACATCCGGCGCTGCTCGAGGTGCCTTATAACGGCTCCGAGATCGACGCACTGGACGAGTTCCGGGGCGCCGTGGCTGCCAGGGAGGTCAACCGGCTGCTGTCCGCACTGCTTCGCGGCACCGAGGACCGTCTCGGCCAGTTCGCGCGCCAGGACTGGGTGGTCCTGGCGGAGACAGATGACGACGATTCTCAGCGCTGGCGCTCGCACTTTGGGCAACTCGGCTACACCTGGCGCGGAGGACGCGCGACACGGGAGCCCAATTTCACGCCGATACCGGACGGCACGATCCAACTGGGGACCGTCCCAAAGGACGACTACTACGCCAAACAGGGGATCAGCGAGCTTGACGTGCTCGCCTTGCCCGACAGCCTGGAGGCATGCCTCGACAGCTACTTCGAGCTGCCGGCTAACGAACAGGACAAGGCGCTTAGGTGGTGCCACTGGCTGAACCACGCCCGCCAAGTCGCGGCGCTCTCGCCGTCGGCTTCGATCATCGCGGCGGTCCAGTCAGTGGAGGCGCTCCTGCCCCCCGTGGTAGCCCCCGAGCACTGCGAGACCTGCGGCCGGACAATCGGTCCGAGCATCGGGATGCGCTTCAGGCAGTTCTTGGAGGCGTATGCCCCAGGAGAGAGCTATGCCCGATATCGCGATCTGCTCTACCGCTCCAGGTCGAGGCTCGCTCATGGTGGCGCGTTGCTCACAGGGGAGTTGCGACACCTTGCCTTCCGGGACTTCGTGCCGAAGGCCTGGGGCGAGCGCGAGGACGGCGAAGGGGCACTCATGATCGCGCGCCTAGCCGGAGCCAACTGGCTGCTGCGTCGAAGGCAAGTGCCGTGAATGACCACCGCAATCTACTCGGCCGCTGCGGTCCTTTGCGGTCCCCTTTGGCGCCCGCTGCGGTCCGTTTGCGGTCTCCAGACCCACGAACAGCCGCGAACACGAGCGAACACGCTCCCCGAGGGCCCAACGTTTTCGGGGGATATTCGCGCGTGTTCGCGGCTGTACGCGCTTCTCTAAGGCAATCGGGGCGAACGGTTCGGATTGGCTTTCTGATGCGGTTTTTCGAGGGTCTGCGGTCGGTTTGCGGTCTGGAATCACAGGCCGTCCCCGGGGTCGGCGGCTTCAGCGCGATTGCGGACCGCAGTTTGCGGTCCTCTGCGGTCCCGAAGACGGGTTTCGACCGTTGGGCAGATCGTCGCGGCTACCCGGTGCGGCGCATCGCCGCGCTCACGAGCCTGGCGACCGCCTCCGGTGTCGCGCCCCGGCTGAAGCTGAGGATCCAGTCGGCCAGTTCGGTGTCCGAGGCTTCGATGCGCCAGCCGTTGATCTCGAGGAAGACGAGCATCGCGATCAGCGCCGTGCGCTTGTTGCCATCGATGAACTGCTGGCCCTCTGCGATCCCGTGCGCCAGGACGGTGGCCTGGAGCGCCAGGTCTGCGTCCTGGTAGTGGGCATACGTTTCGGGCCGCGCGATTGCGCTCTCCAAGCCGGCGCGGTTGCGCAGCTGGGTCCGCCGCCTTGATGGCGGTCGCCCCGATGATCAGCGCGTGCAGCTCAAGGACGTCTGCCAGCGTGAGATAGACCGGCTCGAACTCGCCGGACTGCCCCTCAACCATGACACCGCCTATCGCTGGGGAGCGTCGGGATCGTGGTTGGCGAGGATCTCAAGCGCCTCGCCATGCTCCGCCACCAGACGTCCTCCAATGTCGCGGATCCGCTCACGGACCTTCTCGGTGGACACGATCCGCAGATCGCCTCCCGGAAGCTCCTCCACGAGCACCGATGAACCTGGGGCATAGCCGTGAGACTCGAACTCCCGCGGGATCGAGATGACGTTGCTATTGCCGACGCGACGAATCTTCACGACCTTCATACGAGCAGTATATACAGGGATAGCCCTATGGCGCTAGGAGTTCGTGGAGATGATCCTGGTCGGGCACTACGACGGCAGCTATCTCGTCGCCCATTTACACCAAAGCTAGGGCTCACGCCCAGCAAGCTATGGCGGCCTACAGGAACGGCAAGCCGCCGCGACCGCCGAGCCCCCGCCTGCACGTCGTCGCGCCCGCGCGATGCCGCACCTCTGCCTTCTCGCGGTAGCTAAGCGGCCGTTAACCGAGACCGCCGGCCACGATTGCTGCCGTGACGCTCTGGAAGCAGCCGGCGAGGCTCCCAGCTTCAACGGGACCGGAATCTGTCCGCGCCTCGCTCTATCTTCGAGTCCCGCTTTAGCCACGCCGATCCGCGCTAACGCTTCATGGCGAGCATCGGACGCCACGATGAAAGGAGAGAAGCACGTGACAGCCCAGCCTGACCGCGAGCAGCGGCGTGTCGCCCAGGGGCAGCCGCGAGCGTTTATGAGTTATTCGCACCTTGACAGGGCGTTTGTGTTGGCCTTGGCGAAAAGGCTGAGAGGGCACGGCGTCTGGGTGTGGATGGACATAGAGGGTGTGCTGGTCGGAGATTCGATGATCCTCAGGGTATGCGATGCCGTTCACGAGGAGCCCTTCGTTATCGCCGTTATCTCTGAGCACTCGGTGAATTCGTCGTGGTGTCTAAAGGAGTGGTCGCTGGCTGTGGCGCTTGGCATTCAGTACGAGCAGGTCAAGGTTCTGCCGGTCCGGCTTGACGAAACTGTGGTACCGAGCTTCCTGGCTGACACGCGGTGGGCTTACGCAGACCGCTCCGATTGCAGAGCGGTCGCCGCCGAACTGGTGACCTCAATGAACGACCATCTCGAACGACGGCTTGGCGCGGCGGTCGTCAGCTCGTCAGCCGGTGCCGACGACCGGCCTCTGGAGGATCGTATCGCCGCGCACGCATCTCTACAGGGGGATGTGGGATCTTTTGAGTTCTGGTATGGGCTGCTTGAGCGCTACGTCCAGAGCAAGGGAACGGCAGCGATGGCTTCTAGCAGCTTGATCGACGGGCTCGATCTAGGTCAGTGGTGTAGCGAGCAGCGCAGTCTGTACGGTCGAGGCAAGCTGAGCGATGAATGCGCGGAGCGACTGCGGGTGCTGCCAGGCTGGGAGTGGGATCGCCACGATGCGAATTGGGAGTTCATGTTCACTTTGTTGCAGAGATTCGTCGCACGTGAAGGAACCGCGCTAGTACCACGTGAACATTTGGAGGAAGGCAGGCCGCTCGGCCGCTGGGTTCGCAAGCAGCGCGACGTGTATAAGGGTGTTCACGGCGGGGGACGGCTTAGAAGGACGCAGTGGAAAAGGCTGCTCGCTCTCCCAGGGTGGACATGGGGACCTGGTCCCGAGAAGTGGGAGCGGGCTTATCGCGCGCTTGTGGCGTTTCAGAGACGCGAAGGACACATCAAGGCCCCAGCGGGACACATCGAGAACGGTGTGAACCTCGATGCATGGATTGACCGTCAACGACAGCACTATCGCATGGGCCGAATCCAACGGCAGGGAGATCACATGGCTCGTCTCGAAGGCATTCCTGGCTGGAAATGGTCGGAGTCGTATGAGGAGCGATGGGACCGACATTACGCCGCACTGGTGAAGTTCGTAGAACGTGAACGGCACGCGAACGTGCCGACGAAGCATGTCGAGGGAGGCGTGATGCTTGGCCAGTGGATCGGCAACCAACGCCAGCGATACCGGAGCGGATGGATGCAAGCTCACCACCCACAGCGGATCGCCCGCTTGCAAGCACTCCGCGGCTGGACCTGGCGACGCCGACCTTGTCAGTAGCAGGCTTGTCAAGAGTCTCGTGAGGGACCGGCGCAGACGCCGAGCGGCGACTGGACGACCCGCGCTAGCAGTCATGGGTAACGTTGCGCGGCCACCACTCGCATTGACAACGCTAGGGCTGCCCGTCGGCCTGAACGTAGGCGAGCGCCATCGCACGATCCGCGCACCCCTTCAGCTCAATGATGTGCCCGTCGCGGATCGTCACGACCACATAGGCGATCCCATCGTCCACCGGACGATCAAGCTGCCCCGGCTGCTCGGGACGGAACGCCACGATCACGCGCGACCCGTCTTGGATCGTCTCCTCGATCCGGCCTCGCACCCGGCCAGCGAGGTTCCGACTCATCACCTCGGTGATTGCCTTGCGGCCATCGCAGAGCTGCCCCTCCTCCGCTCCATACCACTGTGCATCGAGGAGCGCTTGCGGCAGACGCTCGGTGAGGTCGGCAAGGGCGTCGTCACGGGGCTGCTGACTGCGCTCGTCAAAAGCCACATCGGGGTAGTTCGGTTTTTTTCAACTGCGAGCAGTCTGCCCTGGGTGCTCGTGACTGACGACAACGCCGGGTTGGGACGGGATCGCGCCAAGCTACACTCGGCGCAAATGCGTGCTCGGTTCCGGCGTTTGGAGTGGCACCCGTTTCGCGGCCTGTCGTGGGCTTTAGTTGCTAGATCTGTTTGGTCGTGGTTTTGTGCTCTCTCTCGTATTCCTCTGGGGAGAGGTATTCGAGGGTGGTGTGTCGTCTCTGTCGGTTGTAGAACGCCTCGATGTACTCGAACACGGCCGAGCTCAGGTCTCGTCGGGACGGCCATGACTGTCGGTGCACGAGCTCCTTCTTGATCGTGCCCAGCAGAATGGGCAGCGATCGTAGAAGCGCGCACGCACGGCGACGAAACCTTGACCGCATACGCCAAGCACGTCCGCGACGAGGCCGAGTCGCATGAGCGCGCCCGCAAAGCCTTGAACGCGGGGCGGCCCGTCGAACCCTCGCGGAAGGGCTCGGCGCTTGGGCATTGGGCGTACTTCTGCGAGGTCGTTGCGCACTCTGCGCTCGACCCTTCTAGTGGGAGCTGGGAGCGGAAGACGCTCATCAGCGGCCCGTTGCTGACGCGCTGGATTGAACGCCACGGCGCGCCCGGCGGCGTCTATATCGAGCTGATGGGGCACGCAGGCGAAGACCGCGAGCTGTGCGTGAAGTGCTGGGCGGACAGCGACAGCCTGGAAGCTCTCCGCGCTCGTGTGTCTCGGTGCATCGACAAAGACGAGTCGCGGTCGCACCGGCCCCTACGTCGTACCGCCAAGAGCTGCACGGCTTGGTCGGTCACGCTCCGAGACAAGACGCCACGGGACGCTGCCGTCGTTTGCGATGCCCTAGTCAGCCGCTTGCAGGAAGATGCCTGGTAGAGCGAATCGGAGGCCGTACTTCCGGCTTCTACCGCGTCGATCGCGGTGGTCGCGCTCTCGTCGGCGGGGTCTACGGATTTCCTACGGACTGGGCGTCCTGCGTCTACGGACTTCCTACGGGAATGCCAGCGAAAGCCCGCAAACACAGGCGAAACGGCCGACGCCGATCCCCCGTGTTTTCAGGGCCTTTCGCCCGTGTTTGCTGGCCTTCGCGGTTCTCTAACCAATCGGGGCGCCCGGATTCGAACCGGGGACCTCGCCGACCCGAACGGCGCGCGCTACCAGGCTGCGCCACGCCCCGACGCCCCAGCAGTATCCCACACGCGCGGCCGTCGAGCCGACGCGCGCGGTCCAGCACCGCAACGCGGACGTCCACCAACAACGCGGACGGGCCAGCCACGCGCGCCGTCCAGCAACCGCGCCCGCCCGCTATCGTCGCCCGATGCCCGCCGCCACCTCCGACATCCTCGCCGAGGTCGACCGGCTGCTCGAGCCGCAGCGCTTCAGCGACTACTGCGTCAACGGGCTGCAGGTGCCCGGGCCTGACCAGGTCAGCACCGTCGCCACCGGCGTGTCCGCTCACGCCGAGCTGTTCGAGCTCGCCGCCGCCGAGCGCGCCGAGCTGCTGCTCGTCCACCACGGCCTGTTCTGGGGCGACGGCGTCGCCGCCATCGACGCCGTGCTCGCACACCGGTTGCGGATCCTGTTCCACGCCAACATCGCGCTCGCCGCCTACCACCTGCCGCTCGATGCCCACCCGCAGCTCGGCAACAACGCGCTGATCGCCGGCGCGCTCGGCGCCGACACCCACCAGCTCACGCCGTTCGCGCCGCATCACGGCCAGACCGTCGGCTTCATCGCCACGCTACCCGGCGACGGCATGCCCGCGGCGGAGCTGTTCGCTCGCGTCGGCGAGCTCACCGCGCGCCAGCCGCTCGTGTTCGACGCCGGACCGCCGCTCGTGCGCCGCCTCGCCATCGTCTCCGGCGGCGGCGCCGACTACATCGCCGACGCTGTCGCCGCCGGCGCCCACGCGCTGCTCACCGGCGAGGCCGCCGAGCGCTCCATGGCGCTCGCGCGCGAGTCGCGCGTGCACCTCATCGCCGCCGGGCACCACGCCACCGAGACCTTCGGCGTCAGGCGCCTCGGCGAGCACCTCGCCGAGCGCTTCCAGCTGCGCCACGTCTTCCTCGACGTGCCCAACCCCGTCTGATCCCGCGACCTTCAGTTTGCCTGTCCAAACGGGCCGGCAACGTCTAACATCACAAGCTACATTTCGCCGGAGTTACGAGGAGGGAGTCCCCATGGAGGCCACGGCCACCGCGTCTAGCGTAGGGTCGCAGACGATCGCCGACCTGATCGTGCGCTCGGCCGCCGAGCACGCCGAGCACATCGCCGTGCGCTACAAGCGCGACGGCGCCTGGCAGGACGTCGACTACCGCCAGCTCGCCGACATCGTCCAGGAGATCGCGCTCGGGCTCATCGACCTCGGCATCCAGCCCGGCGAGCGCCTGTGCATCCTCGCCAACACCCGCCCCGAGTGGTCCTACGTCGACATGGCCGCCACCTCCGCCGGCGCCGTCGTCGTGCCCATCTACCAGACCAACTCGCCCGAGGAGTGCCTGTGGGTCATCTCCGACTCCGACGCCTGCGCCATCGTCTGTGAGGACCACCAACAGCTGGCCAAGATCGCCGCCATTCGCGACCAGCTGCCCAATCTCAGGACCGTCGTTGTCATCGACCACCCGGCAAACGAGACCGCCAGCAACGGGTCCTCCACCGGCCATCCAAATATCGATCCCGTAACGCTCGAGCAGGTGCGCCAGCGCGGGCGTACCCGCTCCCCCCAGGAGCTGCACGCACGCATCGCCGCCGTGCGACCCGAGGACCCCTACACGTTCATCTACACCTCCGGCACCACCGGACCGCCCAAGGGCTGCGTGCTCACACACCGCAACTACCGCTCCATCATCGACATGGTCAGCGAGGCCGGCGAGATCCAGGACGACGAGGTCATCTACCTGTACCTGCCGCTAGCGCACTCCTTCGCGCTGCTCATCCAGCTCGCCGTCTTCGACCTCGGCGGCACCCTCGCGTACTTCGGCGGCGACACCAAGCAGATTGTCGCCGAGCTGCTCGAGGTCAAACCCACCTACCTGCCGTCCGTGCCGCGCGTGTTCGAGAAGATCTACACGCTCGCCCACGGCGCCATCGAGGCGCAACCGCCCGACGAGCGCCAGCGCGCGCAGGCCGCCATCGAGCTCGGCGTCAAGGTGCGCGACATGATCAACCGCGGCGAAACCGTGCCGCCGGAGCTACAGGCGCCGTTCGACGAAGCCGACGAGAAGCTGTTCAAAAACGTGCGCGCCATCTTCGGCGGCAACGTGCGTCACGCCACCAGCGGCGCCGCCCCCATCGCCCGCGAGATCCTCGAGTTCTTCTGGGCGTGCGGCGTGCCCGTGCTCGAGGGCTACGGCATGACCGAGACCGCCACCGCCGCCACCACCTCCACCGTCGAGAACCACCGCTTCGGCACCGTCGGGCGCGCGCTCCCCGGCGTCGAGCTCAAGATCGCCGACGACGGCGAGATCCTCATCAAAGGCCCCAACATCTTCAACGGCTACCACAACCAAGCGTCCACCAGCTTCGGCGCCGTCGAGGACGGCTGGCTGCACACCGGCGACCTCGGCTCCATCGACGACGACGGCTACCTGTCCATCACCGGGCGCAAGAAGGACATCATCATCACCGCCGGCGGCAAGAACCTCACGCCCGCCAACATCGAGAACGACCTCAAGCAGTGCCGCTGGATCTCCCAGGCCGTCATGCACGGCGACCAGCGCCCCTTCCCCGTCGTGCTCATCACCCTCGACGAGGAAGAGATCCCCACGTTCGCCCGCGAGCACGGCCTGCCCGAGGACATCCCCTCGCTCTCGCGCGAGCCCGCCATCCACGAGCTCATCCAGCACGAGATCGACCGCGCCAACGCCAAATACGCACAGGTCGAGCAGGTCAAGAAGTTCGTCATCCTCGACCACGATCTCTCGCAGGCCACCGGCGAGCTCACACCCACGCTCAAGGTCAAGCGCAACGTCGTCAACCACACATACGCCGACCTCTTCGACGCGCTGTACACCGGCTGACGTGCAACCCGCGTCATAGCTGCGAACATGGGAGCCATGCGCAGTGACCCATCCGACAACGGCGGGCTGTTCGTAGGCAGGCGCCCGGGGACCGCACCCGTCCACTACCGCTCGCTGCCTCAGCGCGGCAGCGAGCTGCGCCAGCGCATCGACGGCTCGCTCGCCGGCCTCACGCTCAGCGGCATCACCTTCCTGTGCCTGCTCTGCTGGGGACCCATCCCCATCGCCTGCCTGTGGGTGGGCTCGCAGGCCGACTACCTGGCCGGCAGCGTCGGCCTCGGCATCCTCGTCGCCTTCGTCGCCCTGTTCGCGCTGCTGTTCGGGTCGCTGTCGCTCATGCGCCGCCTCGACAGCGCCTGGATCCTCATCCGCCGCGCCGCCGGCCACGACCAGCGCACCGGCGTGCTCGGGCGCATCTTCGCCGCCACCGCCGTCGTCTGCGCGCTCGGCTTCATGCTTTGGTTCATCGTCATCCACGGACCCGGCTACAGTCTCGTGTCCTCCGGCGGCGAAATCTCGTGACGACGCCCCGCGCACGCGGGCCCGCCGGGCAGCCGGCGCCACCGCCAGCCCTCCGTTAGAAACGACGCCACCGCCATGGGGTTGCTCGACTACTACCGCCAATTCGAGGGGATGTCCGAGGAGGAGGTCAACGAGGGCCTGCGCGAGCAGGCCGCCGAGCGCCGGCGCAAAGCGCTCACACGCGTCGACACCCTCGACCTCTCCCTCACCACCTGGCCCGAGCTGCCGCACCCGCGCATCGTCAACGCCATCACCTTCGTCGCCCGCCGCGGCCTGCACCGCTACCCGCAGCCCAGCGGCTCCGATCTGCGCCGCACGCTCGCCGAGCGCCACTCCGTCGACGCCGAGCGCCTGATCCTCGGCAACGGCGCCGCCGAGCTGCTCAGCGCCGCCACCCGCGCGCTGCTCGAGCCCGGGCAGCAGCTGCTCACGCACTGGCCCTCCTACCCGCTATACCCGATCATGGCCCGCCGCGCGCACGGGCGCGCCGTGCGCGTCAGCGGCGGCGTCGACGCCCTCATCCACGCCGCCTCCCAGGACCCCGACGTGCGCGCCATCGCCCTCGCCAGCCCCAACGACCCCACCGGAGAGCTGCTCGCCGCATCCGAGCTGCAGCGACTGCTCGAGCAGCTGCCCGCCGGCGTCGCCGTGCTGCTCGACGAGTCGCTCGTCGAGTTCGCCGACGCGCAGCCCCGAAGCGCGTCGCTGGAGCTGCTCGCGCACCACCCGCGCCTGCTCGTCTTCCGCAGCTTCTCCAAGGCGTGGGGCCTCGCCGGCCTGCGCATCGGCTACGCGCTCGGCGCCCCCGGGTCCGGCGAGCTGCTCGCCCAGCTCGAGCCCGACCTCGGCGTCTCCGAGATCTCCCAGGCCGGCGCCTTCGAGGCGCTGCACAGCTGCTCCGATCTGATCGAGCGCCGCGTGCAAGCAATCCGCGACGAGCGCCCGCGCCTGACCGCCGCGCTGCGCCAGCTCGGGTTCGACGTCCCCGACAGCCAGGCCAACTTCGTCTGGGCCGCCCACCCCGCCGTCACCGGTGCAGAGCTCGCCGGACGCCTCGCGCTCGCCGGCGTGCTCGTCGCCGCCGGCGACGCCCTCGGCGAGCCCCAGCGCGTGCGCATCGCCATACGCTCCCCCGCCGCCACCGAGCGGCTCATCAGCGCAGTCGAAAAAGCGCTGTAAACAGCGCTGTAGGTTCTCGGGCGCCGCCAACGCGGCGGTACCCGCCAACACCCCGTCGTATGGTGTATAGCCATAGCGATACACCAGACGACGGGGACGTCACGGGAGCTAGCTGGCTGAGCCCGCCTGGCGCAACAGCGCCCCGGTGGTGCTCTCGAGGATCTTGCGCCATGCACTCACCTCGCCGCGCTCCTCGTCGAAGTGCTCCACCACCTTGCGCACGCGCTTGGCCGAGATCTCCAGGCCGTGGCTCTCCGCCACCGCCTGATAGCGGTCGTATTCGCCCGCCAGCCGCTTCGTCACCGACTCGAACCCGTGGCGCGCGATCTCCACGCGCGAGGTGAAGCTCATCATCGACGTCTGGAACATCAGTTCGTCGCTCGGCTCCGGCTCTATCAGCACGATGTCCACGCCCGGGTAGCGCTGCTCCCAGCCCTTCGCCAGTTCGTGCAGCCGCTGGTGGGCCAGCAGCTTGAACGCCTGATAGCCGATCTGCGCGAAGCCCATGTCCGACACGCGGCGCGGGCGCTTGCCGTGCAGCGTGTTGACGGTGCTGGAGAAGTCGTTCACGAACGGCACGAGCGGGTTGATCACCACCACCAGCTTCGCGCCCGCCTCGATCGCGATATCCAGGTTCGTCGTCGACACCATCCCGCCGTCGATCAGCTCGCGGTCCTTCACGCGCACCGGCGTGTACACCATCGGCAGAGCGCCCGACGCGCGCACCGCCGTCGAGATCGGCACGTCCTTGAACTCATCCGCGCCCATCACCACCCGCTCGCACGTGTCCAGGTCTGTCGCCGTCAGGTACAGCTCGCTGTCGAGCGCGCCGAAGTCGTCGCTGCGCCCGGGCTCGCTCAGCACGTCGTGCAGATAGCGCTCGATGCCCGCGCCCGTGTACAAGCCCGACGGCAGGCCGTCGGCGAGGCCCATCACGATGTCCATCAGCGAGATCCCGCCCGGCTGGGAGAGCAGCTGGCGCGCCAGCGACACCGCCCGCAGCGGCATCAGCGCGCCCTTGCGCGCGAACTCCAGCAGGTTCGGGCGCAGCAGGTCGCCGATGTCGATGTCTTTGAACGCCGCCTCCCCCTGGCTGGTGACCACCCGCATCATCTCCTCCGGCGTCACGCCGTTGGCGCACAACGCCGCGATGAACGAGCCCGCGGAGGTGCCCACGTACACGTCGAAGTTGTTGACCGTGCTGTTGACCGCCAGCAGATCCAGCGCGCGCAGCGCGCCGATCTCGTACACGCCGCCCGTGAAGCCGCCGCCGCCCAGCACCAGCGCCGTCTTGTCGCGCCTCGGCCGGCGCCTGCGATCGACCGAGCTCGGCCTTCCCACGCCGCGGGGGGCGAGCCGGCGCGACCGCGCTCTGGCGGCGGACTCCGACTTGGCGGTCGGTTCCAGCTTGACAACCTTGCCCATGCCAGCGACATTCTACGGCTACGTGCGGCGCCGATCTGCAGCAAAACTCACGATTCTGCTGTGTGGAACGCTGCTTGCGGCGATTCTCGCGCCGTCCACAGCGGCCGCCCACGACAACCTCGCGCAGCTGCAGGCCGACTTCAGCCACCAGCTCGCGCTCGCCGGGTCGCAGGACGGCGCCTACGTTTACGACCTCACCACCAAGCAGACGCTGTTCTCCGAGCGCGCCAGCGTCATGCGCCCGCCCGCGTCCGTCGAGAAGCTGTACACCGCCACCGCCGCCCTGCAGGAGCTCGGAGCCAACACGCACCTGGACACCACCGTCTACGGCGTAGGGCACATGGCCCCCGGCGGCGTGTGGGAAGGCAGCCTGTACCTGCGCGGCGGCGGCGATCCCACGTTCGGCACCACCGCCTTCATCCACAGCCACTACGGCGGCGTCGGCGCCAGCGTCTCCACGCTCGTCACCCAGCTCGTCAAGACCGACGGCATCCACCACGTCACCGGCTCGATCGACGGCGACGAGTCCTACTTCGACTCGCTGCGCGGCGAGCCCTCCAGCGACTACCTCCAGGACCCGTTCCTCGAAGGCACGCTCAGCGGGCTCGCCTTCAACCGCGGCGAAACCGGCTCCGCAAGAGGCCCCCACGCGCCCGCCGCGTTCGCCGCCAAAGCCCTGTGGGGAGCGCTGAAGGCCGACGGCGTCAGCATCCGCGGCGTCAGCGGCGCCGCCACCACCCCCGCGGGCGCCACCCAGCTCGCGCAGGTGCCCTCGCCGACCGTCGCCCAGCTGCTCGGCCTGATGCTCCCGCCCTCCGACAACTTCTTCGCCGAGATGCTCGTCAAGGACCTCGGCGCGCGCTTCGGCGGCGCAGGCACCACAGCCGCCGGCGCCGCCGTCGTCACCAGGACCATCTCCTCGCTGCTCGGCATCCACCCGCACGTCGTCGACGGCTCCGGGCTCTCAGAAGAAGACAAAACCTCGCCCTACCAGGTCGCCGACCTGCTGTCCGAGCTCGCCCCCACCCCCATCGGCCAGGTCCTGCGCGAACACATGGCCATCGCCGGGCAGAGCGGCACGCTGGAATTGCGCATGCGCGGCAGCGGCGCCTACGGGCGCTGCCAGGGCAAGACCGGCACGCTCACCGGCGTGTCCAACCTCGTCGGCTACTGCAACGCCGCCGACGGCAACACGCTCGTGTTCGCCATCTTCACCGACGGCATCCCCACTGAAACCGCGCACACGTTCCAGGACAACATGGCGATCACCGTCGCCGACTACTGAGGTTCTTCGCGTTCCTGCGCCTGCCCAGACTGTTCCTCAGCCGGTTCTTCCGCTTCCTGCGCCTGCGCTTCCTGTTCCTGCGCCCCTTCGGACTGCCCGCCTTCTTCCAGGCCTTCTCGCAGTTCCTGGCGTTCTTCAGGGGTGGTTTCGCGGTCGACTATTTCTTTCAGTTCGGCTTCGTCGTCTTCGCGGCTGAGCCCACCCGCGAGTTCTTCGCCGACGCCGCCGCTCGTGCCACCGCTCGCCGCCGTCGAGGACGCCACGCTTTCGATGCCGCCGCACCCGGACAGCACGAGCGTGGCGAGGATGGCAACGGCGACGAGCGCGCACACGCTTCTGCGGCCTTGGGGCATGGGAATGACTTCGGCCCAAACGGCGCTTCGCTTGAGCGCGTGCGCGCGCTGCGGCGATCGCGGCGATCTCGAGCCCGTACCGCCGCGAACCCGGCTAGGACGAGAGCAGCCCGAGCAGCCCCGCTTCGTCGAGCACCGGCACGCCCAGCCGCTGCGCCTTCTCGAGCTTCGACCCGGCGCTGTCGCCGGCAAGCACGTAGTCGGTCTTCTTGGACACCGATCCCGTCACGCGCCCGCCAGCGGCGACGATCCGCTCGGTGGCGGCCTCGCGCGAGAGCTGCGGGAGCGTCCCCGTGAGCACCAGCGTCTTGCCCGCCAGCGGCCCCTGCGACGGCGGCGGTCCCTCTTCGTGGAAGCGCAGGCCCTGCTTGCTCAGGCCTTCGATCAGCTTGCGCATGCGCTCCTCGTGGAGCTGAGAGTGGATGGAGCTCGCCATCTTCTCGCCCACGCCGGGGGTCTGCGAGAGCTCCTCCGGCGAGGCGTTCGTCAGCGCTTCGATGTCGCGGAAACGCTGCGCGAGGTTGCGGCCCGTGACCTCGCCCACCTCCTCGATCCCGAGAGCGAACAGCACGCGCGCGAACGGCCGCTGCTTGGACGCCTCGATCGCCGCCAGCAGGTTCTTCACCGACAGCTCGCCGAAGCCCTCCAGCTCGAGCAGCTGCTGCTCGTGCTCGTGCAGGCCGTAGATGTCGGCGGCCGTGCGCACCAGCCCGTGCTCCTGAAGCAGCGCCACCTGCTTCTCACCGAGGCCGTCGATGTCCATCGCGCCGCGCGAGACGAAGTGCTTGAGCAGCTGCCACGCGCGTGCGGGACAATCGGGGTTGGGGCACTTGGTGAAGATGCTCTCCGCCGGCTTGATCGTGGGCGTGTCGCAGAACGGGCAGCGCTCGGGCGGGTGCGGCACCGGCGGGCGGCGCTTGGCCTCGACGACGTGCGGCGCGGGCGAGACGACCTGCGGGATCACGTCGCCAGCGCGCACCACGATCACGTCCTCGCCCGCGCGGAGATCCTTGCGCACGATGTCCTCCTCGTTGTGCAGCGTCGCCATCCTGATCGTCACGCCGCCCACTTCCACCGGCGCGAGCACCGCATACGGGCGCAGGTCGCCGAACTTGCCCACGTTCCACATCACCTTCTCGAGACGCGTGACCGCGGTCGTGGGCGCGAACTTCCACGCCACCGCCCACCGTGGATCGCGCCCAACGGCGCCGAGCCTGCGATGCAGCTCGAGGTCATCGACCTTGACGACGACCCCGTCGATCTCGAAGTCCAGCTCGCCCCTGCGCCGCTCCCACTCCAGGCACTGCGCGATCACCTCGTCCTCGCCACCCAGCACGCGGATGCCGGAGTTCACGCGAAAGCCGTGCTCGCGCAGCCACTCGAGCGCCTGCGAGTGGCGCTCGAACGACAGTCCCTCGGTGACGCCCACCTGGTAGCACCAGATCGACAGCGGACGCTTGGCCGCGTCCGCTGGATCGAGCTGGCGGATGGTGCCCGCGGCGGAGTTGCGCGGGTTCATGAACGTCGACTCGCCCGCTTCGGCGCGGCGCTCGTTCAGCACGGTGAAGTCCTTCAGTGACATGTACACCTCGCCGCGCACCTCCACCAAGGCCGGCGCGTCGTCGATGTGCAGGGGGATGGCGCCGATCGTGCGCAGGTTGTGCGTGACGTCCTCGCCGATCTCGCCGTTGCCGCGCGTGGCGCCGCGCTCGAGCACGCCGTCGCGATACACCAGGCTGATCGCCAGCCCGTCGATCTTCGGCTCCACCACGAACGTGAACGCCGGGTCGGAGATCCCCTCGCGCGCCAGGTGGTTGCGCATCCGCTCCACCCACGCGCGCAGCTCCTCCGGCGAGCGCACGTTGCCCAGCGACAGCATCGGCTCCAGGTGGCGGACCTTCTCCAGCCGCCCCACCGGCTCGCCGCCGACCCGCTGCGTGGGCGAGTCCGCGGTGACGAGCTCCGGATGCTCCCGCTCGATCGCGCGCAGCTCGTCGAGGAGGCGGTCGTAGACATCGTCGCCGATCTCCGGATCGTCGAGGACGTAGTAGCGGTAGGCGTGGTGCTCCAGCTGCGTGCGCAGCTCCTGCGCGCGCCCCTCGAGATCGGTCCCGGCCTGGGCGCTCACGGCGTTGTGTCGGCCGGGGTGAGCATCTCCTCCAGATCGAAGCGCCGCAGCGCCTCCAGGCTTGGGCGGTCGGTCAGGTCGAAGTGGATCGGCGTGACCGCGATCCTGCCCGCCGCGATCGCCGCCAGGTCGGTGCCCGGCTCGTCGTGGAAGCCGGGATCCGAGCCGTAGATCCAGTAGCGCCGGCGGTGCTCCTCCTCGCGCTCGAGTTTCAGCTCGTCGCGGTAGATGCGCTTGCCGAGGCTCGTCACCTCCACGCCGCTGGGGTCCCCCGCGGGCACATTGACGTTGAGCAGCGTCCGCGCCGGCAGCGGCACGTCCTCGATGCGATCGATCAGCCGCGCGACGAACGCCGCCGCCGTGTCGAAGCCGAAGCCGCCGTCGAAGCGATAGTCCAGGGCGCCCGCACGCGACTGCTGGGAGACGGCGATCGCCGGCAGCCCCAGCACGACCCCCTCGAGCGCCGCCGCGACCGTGCCCGAGTAGGTGATGTCATCACCCAGGTTGGCGCCGTGGTTGATGCCCGCGACCACCAGTTCGGTCTCGAAGTCCTCGACGATCCCCAGGCTCGCCAGGCGCACACAGTCGACGGGCGTGCCGTCGGTCGCGTAGCCGAGCGTGCCGTCCGCGAACGGCACCTCCTGCACCCACAGCGGCCGCCGCGTGGTGATCGAGCGGGCCATCGCTGAGCGGTTGCCGTCGGGGGCGATCACCGCCAAGCGGATGCCGTCCAGCTCCAGCAGCGCGCGCCGCATCGCCTGCAGGCCATCGGCCTCGATCCCGTCGTCGTTCGTCAGCAGCACGTTGAGCATCCGCGTGTCCAGCATAGGGGCCGCTTCGGTCCTCGCGGGTGAAGATCAGTGATCCGCGTAGGACACCCGCGCCAGCGCCAACCCATGCGCCGGCGCCGTCCTCCCGGCCTCAGCTCGCGGCCGGCCCTCGAGCAGCTCCGTGAACTCCTCGATCGTCCGCAGCCCGCTGGCGACGTCGAGCATGGTGCCGACGAGCACACGGTTCATGTGGCGCAGGAACATGTTGGCCTCGATCCAGAACTCGAGCAGATCGCCGTCCGCTCGCCACTCAGCGGAGAGCACCGTGCAGGCGAAGTACGAGTGCTCGGTTTCGGTGGGCGTGAACGCGGTGAAGTCGTGCCTGCCGAGCAGCGCGTGCGCGCACTGGTCGAGCACCGTGCGGTCGAGCGGCGCGGTCCACCAGTACGCGCGCCTGCGCTCGAACGGCGAGCGCGTGCGCCGCGCGAGCACGCGGTAGCAGTACGTGCGGCTGGTGGCGTCGCGGCGAGCGTCGAAGCCCTCCGGCGCGGGCTCGGCGGCGAGCACCGCGACGTCGTCGTCGAGCAGCCCGTTCAGGCGCAGCGGGTCTACCGCCTCGTGCGCGTAGCTGGCGACCTGGCCCCACGCGTGCACGCCCGCGTCGGTGCGTCCCGCGACCGTCAGGCCGAGCGGTCGCCCATCGTGCGTGTGCTCGCCGAGCACCGTGCGCAGCGCGCGCTCGAGCACCTCCTGCACCGTGCGTCTGTCCGGCTGGCGCGCCCAGCCGGCGAAGTCCGTCCCGTCGTACTCGATCGTGAGCTTGGTGACCAAGCTCAGACGAGCTCTATGTACACCATCTCCGTGGCGTCGCTGCGACGCGGCCCGAGCTTGAGGATGCGCGTGTAGCCACCCGGGCGCTCGGCGTAGCGCGGCGCGACCTCCGCGAACAGCTTGTGCACGGCGAACTTGTCCTGCGAGAGCGTCGACAGCGCCTGCCGGCGCGCGTGCAGATCCCCGCGCTTGGCGAGCGTGATCAGCTTCTCGATCTCCGGCTTGACCGCCTTGGCCTTCGCCTGGGTCGTTTCTATCCGCTCGTGCTCGATGATCTGCTTGCTCAGGTTCATGAGCAGCGCCTTGCGGTGCGCGGAGTCGCGGCTGAGCTTGTTGCGTGTCTTCTGGTGGCGCATATCAGTTGGTCAGTGTAGGCGGAGAGCGTGGAGAGCGTCGGCGTGGTGTCTACGATTGCGTGTGGTGTATAACCATGGCTATACACCACACGTAAGAGGACTATCAAGCACCCCGACGCAACGCATCGCCTCGACGCGTCAGTCCTGACGCAGGTTCAGCCCCCGCGCGTGCAACGTTTCGATGACCTCGTCGATCGACTTTTTGCCGAAGTTGGGGATCGCGTTGAGCTCCGCCTCGGACTTGGAGATGAGGTCGCCGACCGTCTGGATGCCGGCGCGCTTGAGGCAGTTGTACGAGCGCACGCCAAGCTCCAGCTCCTCGATCAGGATCCCCCACTCCTCGCCCTGCAGCGCCGCCTGCGATCCGCCGCCGACGGCCAGGCCGTGGCCGTCCAGCTGCCCGCCGGGGCTCGCGCGCAGCTCCTGGATGCGGTCGGCGTCGGTGAAGATCGCCAGCTGGCTGATCAGCAGCTCGGCCGCCTCGCGCAAGGCCGCCTGCGGGTCGATCGAGCCGTCCGTCTCGATGTCGAGGGTGAGCTTGTCGAAATCCGTCTTCTGACCCACGCGCGCCTGCTCGACGGCGTAGGCGACGCGGCGCACGGGCGAGAAGATCGAGTCGATCGGGATCACGCCGATCGGCTGGTCCGCGGACTTGTTCTCCTCCGCCGGGCGGTAGCCACGGCCGCGGCCGATCGTCATGTAAAGCTCGAGCTTGGTTTTCTTCTCGAGCGTGGCGATGTGCAGATCTGGGTTGAGGATCTCCACGCCGGCCGGGAGGTCGATGTCCTTGGCCGTGATCTCGCCCGGGCCGGTGACCACCAGCGGCGCCTCGACCTCGCTGGCGTCGGAGTGCATCCGGCAGACCACGCCCTTGAGGTTGAGCACGATGTCGGTGACGTCCTCCTTGACGCCCTGAATGGTCGAGAACTCGTGCGCGACGCCCTCGATACGCACGCTCGTGACGGCGGCGCCGGCGAGGGAGGAGAGCAATACGCGCCGCAGCGAGTTGCCGAACGTGTAGCCGAAGCCGCGGTCGAGCGGCTCGATCGTGAACGTGCCACGATTCTGCTCCACGGACTCGCTTGTGATCCGGGGGATTTGGAAGTCGAGCATGAGAGTCCTAACGTCGATTTGGTGTCGCACCGGCGCCAGTTAGGGCGCCGGCTCTGAGCGCCGCCACCCGGGTGGGCCGCGGCGCGGGCAAAAGTCCTACTACTTCGAGTACAGCTCGACGATGAGCTGCTCCTGCACCGGCGCGGCGACCTCGCGTCGCTCCGGCTTGCGCAGCACCTTGGCCGTCAGCGACTCGTGATCGGCCTGTAGCCACGCGGGTATCTGTCCTGTCAGCTCGGTCGCGTCCCTGACCACCTGTGTGGCCGGAGTGTCCGCCTTGATCGTGATCACGTCACCGGGCCGCACCTGATAGCTGGGGATGTTCACCCGCCGGCCGTTGACCGTCCAGTGGCCGTGGCGGATGAGCTGGCGCGCCTGGCGGCGAGAGGCTCCGAAGCCGAGCCGCACGAGCACGTTGTCCAACCTGCACTCCAACAGCGCCAGCAGGTTCTCGCCGGTGATACCCGTCTGACGCGAGGCCTTGACGTAGTAGCCGTGGAACTGCTTCTCGAGCACGCCGTAGTAGCGCTTGGCCTTCTGCTTCTCGCGCAGCTGCACCCGGTACTCGCTCTGTTTCATGCGCCCGCGTCCGTGCTCGCCGGGCGGGTAGGAGCGGCGCTCGACCCCGCACTTGTCGGTCAGGCAGCGCTCGCCCTTGAGGAACAGCTTCTGCCCCTCGCGGCGGCACTGCTTGCACTGCGGGCTGGTGTCCCTGGCCATTTAGCTAAACCCTCCGCCGCTTGCGGGGGCGGCATCCGTTGTGCGCTTGCGGGGTGACGTCCTTGACGCCTGTCACTTCCAGGCCGGCGGCCTGCAGCGAGCGGATCGCCGTCTCACGGCCGGAGCCGGGGCCCTTGACGTAGACCTCGACCTTCTGCAGTCCCTGCTCGAGGCCCTTGCGGGCGGCCGCGTCGGCGGTCACCTGGGCGGCGAAAGGGGTCGACTTGCGCGAGCCCTTGAAGCCGGCGCCGCCGGCGGACTCCCACGCGATCACGTTGCCCGCGGTGTCGGTCAGCGAGACGATCGTGTTGTTGAACGAGGTCTTGATGTGCGCCTGCCCGATTGGGATGTTCTTTTTCGGCTTGCGGCGGCCGCGTGCGCGTTTGGGGGCTGGAGGCATTACTTCTTACCGGCCCGCTTCTTGCCCGCCACCTGCATGCGCTTGGGGCCCTTGCGCGTGCGTGCGTTGGTCTTCGTCTTCTGGCCGCGCACGGGCAGGCCGCGCCGGTGGCGCAGGCCGCGGTAGGAGCCGATCTCCTGCAGCCGTTTGATGTCCTGGGAGCGCTCGCGCCGCAGATCGCCCTCGACAGTCAGCCCGTCGTCGATCGCGTCGCGCAGCTTGGAGACCTCGTCCTCGGTGAGATCGCGGATGTACGTGTCGGGGCTGACCCCGACCTGCGAGAGAACCCTGTTGGACGTCGAGCGCCCGATCCCGTAGATGTAGGTCAGCCCGATCTCCGAACGCTTGTTGAGCGGGAGGTTTACGCCAGCGATCCGTGCCACCTAGCCCTGCCTCTGCTTGTGGCGCTTGTTCTGGCAGATGACCAGCACCACCCCGTGGCGGCGGATGATCTTGCATTTCTCGCACATCGGCTTGACCGACGGTCTTACCTTCATGATCCCTTTCGGCGGCTGGGTTCCGGCGACTCGGCTCTGGCTGCCGTTGCGGCCGCCGCTACCGGGTCGAGGATATACCTTCGCACGCGCACACGGCGTCGCGCTAGGGCAGGACTCCAGATGGTAGCAACCTCAACCGGCGCTCGCGATCCGCTCGGGCGCCGGCTCGCCCGCGCGGGCGTCCGCGGGCAGATGCCACGGGGTCAGGATCAGCGGCCCGGCGGCGGTGATGGCGACGGTGAACTCGAAGTGCGCGGCCGCGGAGCCGTCCTGGGAGTAGATCGCCCAATCGTCACCGCCGACGCGCACCGCCGGTCGCCCGGCGGTGGTCATCGGCTCGATCGCCAGCACCATCCCCGCCTGCAGCAAGGGGCCCTTGCCCGGCTTGCCGTAGTTGGGCACCTGCGGGTCCTCGTGCATGCTGCGCCCGACGCCGTGGCCGACGAGCGAGCGCACGATCGAGAACCCCGCACCCTCGACCACGCGCTGGATGGCGTTGGACACGTCGCCCATGCGGTTGCCGTCGCGGCACTGAGCCACGCCGGCGTGCAGCGACTCCTCGGTGACCGTCAGCAGGCTGTGCACCTGCTCGGTGACCTCCTCCACGGGGAACGTGCGCGCGGCGTCGGCGACCCAGCCGTCGAGCGTGACGCCGACGTCGATCGAGACGATGTCGCCGGCCTTCAGGCGGTAGGGCCCGGGGATGCCGTGCACGACCATCGCGTTCGGCGAGGCGCAGATGGAGGCGGGAAAGCCGCGGTAGCCCTTGAACGTCGGCTTGGCGCCACGTCCACGGATGAAGCTCTCGGCGAGCTTGTCGAGCTCGGCGGTGCTCACACCCGGGCGGATCTTGCGCTCGATCGTGTCCAACGTCGCAGCGAGGATGGCGCCCGCCTGCGCCATCTTGTCGATCTCGTCGGGGGACTTCTTGATGATCACCCACGGAGCTTAGCTCGCGCCGCGCGCTAGAAGCCCTCCTCTAAGCGCAGCGTGGCGACGGTCGCGCGGATGTGCGCGTGGACCTCGTCGGCGCTGCGTCTCCCGTCGAAGCGCCGCAGCAGCCCGGTGCCGTCGTAGTAGGCGATCAGCGGCTCAGTCTGGGAGTGGTAGACCTCCAGGCGCCGGCGGATCACCTCCTCGCGGTCGTCCTCGCGCTGGATCAGGCGCGCGCCGTCCTGGTCGCACACGCCCTCGTGCTTGGGCGGGTCGAAGTCGACGTGGTAGATGTGGCTGGGGTTCTTCACGCACACCCGCCGTCCGGCCAGGCGGCGCACGAGATCGTCGTCGGGCACCTCGATCAGCAACGCGCCCGTCAGCCGCCGATCGAGGCCGCGCAGCGCCTCCTCGAGCGCGTCCGCCTGATGCAGGTTGCGCGGGAAGCCGTCGAGCAGGAAGCCGTCGCGCGCATCCCCATCGCCGACGCGCGCGACGATCATCCCCACGATCACCTCGTCAGGCACCAGATCGCCGGCGTCCATGAAGCGCTTTGCCTCAACTCCAAGCTCGGTCCCAGCGGCGACCTGCGCCCGCAGGATGTCGCCGGTGGAGATGTGCGGCAGCCCGAAGTCTCCCCGCAGGCGCTCAGCCTGCGTCCCCTTCCCAGCCCCCGGAGGCCCGAGCAGAATCAAATTCAATTCGGTCAAGACCAAAGCAGCCTATCCGCTCACGCGATGCCGCTGCCGCGGCGGACCAGCCGCGACGGACCAGGTCACACCCCCATGAGGACCAGGCCCACGTCCCCGGCCAAGCGAAGCCTGTCCATCTGGCGGTCGCCGCGGAGTCGCGGCCGCCAGATGGACAGGCGTAGCGTCACTTCAAAAAGCCCTCGTAACTCCGCATCATCAGCTGCGCCTCGAGCTGCTTCATCGTTTCGAGCGCCACGCCGATCACGATCAGGATCGAGGTCCCGCCGAACTGGAACTGCTGGTGGGTCTGCGAGAACAGGATCGCCGGCAGCGCCGCGACGGCCGCCAGGAACAGCGCGCCGGGGAACGTCAGGCGCGCGAGGATGCGGTCGAGGAATTCGGCGGTGGGGCGCCCGGGCCGCACACCGGGGATGAACCCGCCGTACTTCTTCAGGTTGTCCGCCTGGTCGACGGGGTTGAAGGTGACGGCGGTGTAGAAGTACGTGAAGACCATGATGAGCAGCGACTCGCCGAGCACGTAGTGCCAGCCGTTGGGGGTGAAGAAGTCAGACAGCTGCTGGCCCCAGTGGGTTTTGACGAGGCTGCCGACGGTCGGCGGGAAGGCCATGAGGCTGGCGGCGAAGATCACGGGGATGACACCGGCCATGTTCACGCGCAGCGGCAGGTAGGTCTGCCCGCCCTCCGACATCCGCCGTCCGATCACGCGCTTGGCGTACTGCACGGGGATGCGCCGCTGGCCTTCCTGGACGAACACGATCGCGGCGACCACCGCGAGCACGAGGAATGGCGCGAGCACCTTGAACACCTGGTCCTGTGTGTCCCACCAGGTCTGGATGGCGCTGGGCAGGCGCGAGACGATGGAGGCGAAGATCAGCAGCGAGATGCCGTTGCCGATGCCCCGCTGGGTGATCAGCTCGCCGACCCACATCAGCAGCACGCAGCCGGCGGTGAGGCAGATGACGATCAGGAAGATGTGCGGCACGTCGAAGTGCGTGATCACGCTTTCTCCGGCTTTCGCCTGCAGCGAGTGGAACAGGAAGACGTAGCCGATCGACTGGGCGAACGCCAGGCCGACGGTGAGGTAGCGGGTGTACTGGGTGATGCGCGCCTGGCCGACTTCGCCTTCCTTGGCGAGCTTCTCCAGCGATGGAACGGCGACCTGCAGCAGTTGCAGGATGATCGACGAGGTGATGTACGGCATGATGCCCAGCGCGAAGATCGCGAGTTTGGACAGGCCGCCACCGGAGAACAGGTTCAGGTAGCTGAGGATGCCGCCGCCACCGAAGGACTTCTGGATGTTGTTGACCGCCGTCAGGTTGACGCCCGGCACGGGTACGTGGGAGCCCAGGCGGTAGATCAGCAGCATCGCCGCCGTGAAGGCGATCTTCTTGCGGATGTCCGCAACCTGGAAGGCGTTCAGGATGGTCGAGAGCATGGGCTATCGGTCCGCAGCGCGCGAGCCCGTCGCGGGCACGCTGGGCCGCCCGATTCTAGAGGATCCGCTGTCGAGCGCCGCCGGTTGCACGGCGTGGGCGCTTGCTAGCCCTCGATCGTCTTGCAGGTGCCGCCGGCCGCCTCTATGCGTTCGCGCGCGCTGGCGCTGAACGCGTGGGCGTGCACCGTCAGCGGCTTTGACAGCTCGCCCTTGGCCAGGACCTTGATGGGGATGTCCTTGCGGGTGCCCAGGCCGTTGGCCTTCATCAGCTCGATGGTGACCTCTGCGCCGGCGTCGAAGCGGCTCTCCAGCGAGGAGATGTTCACGGGCTGGGTGTGCGTGCGGAAGGGCTCGAACGGCATCGACTTCTTCATGTGGGGCCCGCGCAGCTTTCGCATGCGCATGTGGATCGGCATCTGGCCGCCCTCGAACGCTGCCCTGCTCTTGGAGCCTGTGCGCGAGCCCGCGCCCTTCTGGCCGCGGCCGGAGGTCTTGCCGGTGCCGGAGCCTTCGCCGCGCCCGATGCGCTTGCGCGGGCGGCGGCTGCCGGGAGCGGGCGCGAGGTTGTGCAGGCCGATGCGACGCTCGTCGGGGTCTTTGCTGGGGCTCACTTGCCCTCCTTGACCTCGACGAGATGGCGGACCTTGTGCAGCATCCCGCGCGACTGCTCGGTGTCGTTGACCTCGACCGTGTGGCCGATGCGGCGCAGGCCGAGCGAGCGCAGCGTGTCCAGCTGTTTGCGGTCGGCGCCGTTGCTGGAGCGGCGCTGGGTGACGCTCAGGGCGGCCATCACGCGGACGCTCCGTCGGCGGCGACGGTCGCGGCCTGCGCGCCCGACTCTGTCTCCGTCTCGGTCCCAGCGTCGCCAGCGGGCGCCGTCTGCGTCTCGGCGTCGGCCTGCGCGGCGCCGTTGACGGGCGCTCCGCCGAGGCCGAGAACCTGGTTGATGCTCAGCCCGCGCAGCTCGCCGACCTCCTGGGGGGTGCGCAGCCCGCGCAGCCCGGCGACGGTGGCCTTGACGAGGTTGATCGGGTTCTGCGTGCCAAGGCTCTTGGAGAGGATGTCGTGGATGCCAGCGAGCTCGAGCACCGCGCGCACGCCGCCGCCGGCGATCACGCCGGTACCGGGCGAGGCGGGCTTGAGCAGCACGCGACCGGAGCCGAAGATGCCGGTGGTCTGATGGGTGATGGTGCTGCCGTGCTTGGGCACGCGGAAGAGATCCTTCTTCGCGCGCTCGACGCCCTTCTGGATCGCCAGCGGCACCTCGTTGGCCTTGCCGTAGCCGACGCCCACGACGTCGCGTTCGTCGCCGACGACCACCAGCGCGGTGAACGAGAAGCGCCGCCCGCCCTTGACGACCTTGGCGACGCGGTTGATCTCGACCACGCGCTCCTGGAGGTCCAGGCCGGCTGGGTTGACTGAGCGATCTATGGATATGGACATGGGCAGGAGGGAAGAGGGTAGCGGGAGCGCGTCGCCGGGCGGCTAGACGGTGATGCCGGCCTCGCGGATGGCCTCGGCGAAGGAGCGGACGTGGCCGTGGTACTGGTAGCCGCCGCGATCGAATACCGCTTCGGAGATACCCGCCGCCTTGGCGCGCTCGGCGAGCAGCTGCGCTGCGCGTGCGGTGCGCTCGGATTTCGCCAGCGAGCTGAGCTCCGGCTCGTACCAGTTGACCGCAGCGAGCGTGTGCGCGGCGACGTCGTCGACCATCTGCGCCGACAGCCCGCGGTTGGAGCGGAACACCGAGATCCGCGGCCGCGCGGCGGTGCCGGAGATCTTCGCGCGCACCCTGCGGCGACGTTTGAGCCGGCGGCGCTCTTTCGTGATGACGGTCATGCGCGCTTGCCAACCTTTCTTTGCACATGCTCGCCCTCGTAGCGGATGCCCTTGCCCTTGTACGGCTCGGGCGGGCGCTGCTTGCGGATGATCGCGGCGGTCTCACCGACGAGCTGCTTGGAGATGCCCCTGACGACCACGCGCGTCGGCTGCGGCACCTCGAACTCGATGCCGCTCGGCGCGGGGATCGGCACGGGGTGCGAGTAGCCCACGGCCAGCTCCAGGTTCTTGCCCTTCAGCTGCGCGCGATATCCGACGCCCTGGATCTCCAGCCGCTTCTCATAGCCGCTGGTGACGCCCTGCACCATGTTCGCCACAAGTGTGCGCGTCAGCCCGTGCAGCGCGCGGTGTTCGCCGCGATCTGTCGGTCGCGTGACAACCAGCTGCTCGCCTTCCTGGGTCACCTGGATGTCCCTGTGGATGCGCTCTGAGAGCTCGCCTTTGGGGCCCTTGACGCTCACCGACTCGGGCTCGATCGACACGGTCACGCCGGCCGGCACGGGGATTGGCTGTCTACCGATTCTCGACATCGCTCGCCTACCAGACCTGCGCCAGGACCTCGCCGCCGATGCCCGCGGCGCGAGCATCGTGGCCGGTCATCACGCCGTGAGAGGTCGACACGATCGCCGTCCCCATCCCGCCGAGCACCTTGGGGATGTGCTTGGCGTCGACGTACGTACGTCGCCCGGGGCGCGAGACGCGCCGCAGGCCGGAGATCGCCGAGCGCCTGTCCTCGGTGTACTTGAGCCGGATCTGGATCAGCTGTCCGGCGGCGCCGTCGGGCGCGGGGATGACCGACCAGGAGTCGATGTAGCCCTGCTCGTCGAGGATCCTCGCGAGCTCGCTCTTCAGCTTCGACGCGGGCACGTCGACGGTCTCGTGCGCAGCGTGGATCGCGTTGCGCACACGCGTCAGGAAGTCGGCTATGGGATCGGTCATCGACATGTCTGGTTCAGCTCTCGGTTCTCGTGACGGCAGCTACCAGGAGGACTTCGTCATCCCGGGGATCTGACCATTGTGGGCGAGGTCGCGAAGACAGATGCGACACACCCCGAACTTCTTGTACACCGCGCGCGGCCTGCCGCAGCGGGTGCAGCGAGTATATGCACGCGTCTTGAACTTGGGAGTGCGCGCCTGCTTGACGCGTTGCGAGGTCTTGGCCATCAGTCGGTGCTCTCCTTCTCGGTGGTCTGCGTGTCCACGCCCTCCGGGGCGTCGCTCTGCTCGTCCGCAATCTCCTCCGCCACGACCTCCTCGGCAATGGCCTCAGCAGCGATCTCCTCGACGACCTCCTCGGCGACAGCCTCAGCTACGACCTCCTCGACGACCTCCTCGACAACGGCGTCCGCCTCGGCCTGCGCAGCAGCCTCGCCGACTATCTCCGCTTCGGCCACCGCCTCCTCCGCCACGGCCTCTACATCCTCGCCCTCGGCCTCAAGCTCGGCCTCGGTCTCGGCGACGGGCTCCACCTCGGTCTCGGCGACGGGCTCGGGCGCAGCCTTCGCTTTGGGTTTGGCGGCGGCTTTGGGCGGGGGTGCAGGCTCTGCGGCGGCTTTCGCCGCGGCTGCGGCGCTGGCGGCCTCGGCCTCCTCGTGGGCGCGCGCGGCGGCCTCGTCGGCGGCGGGGTCATAGCCCTTGGGGCGACCCTGGGGGGAGAACGGCATGCCGAGCGCCGCGAGCAGCGCGTACGCCTCGACGTCGGTGGCGGCGGAGGTGGTGATGGTGATGTCCAGCCCGCGCACCTGGTCGATCGCGTCGTAGTCGATCTCGGGGAAGATGATCTGCTCTTTGACGCCCAGCGAGTAGTTGCCGCGGCCGTCGAACGAGCGGGGGTTCAGGCCGCGGAAGTCGCGGATGCGCGGGATGGCGACGGAGATGAGGCGGTCGAGGAACTCGTAGCCGCGTTCGGCGCGCAGCGTCACCGCGAGGCCCACTGGCATGCCCTCGCGCAGTTTGAACGCGGCGATCGACTTGCGCGCGCGCCGCACGCTCGGCTGCTGGCCGGCGATGGTGGCCAACTGGTCGGTCGCGGCCTTGAGCATTTTGGAGTCCTGCTTGGCGAGCCCGACGCCCATGTTGACGGTGATCTTCTCGATCCGCGGCGCCTGCATCACGGAGGAGTAGCCGAAGCGCTCGATCAGAGCCGGGCGGATCTCCTCGAGGTAGCGGGTCTTCAGGCGGGCGGTCGGCGCGCTGTCGGTCATGGTGGCCATGTCGATCAGTCCAGCCTCGCGCCGGAGCTCTTGGCGACGCGAACGCGCTCGCCGTCCTCGGCGCGTTCGATGCGCACGCGCGTGGGTGTGCCCTTGGCGTCGAGGAGCATCACGTTTGAGATGTGGATCGAGCCCTCGCGCTCGATCACGCCGCCGAGCTGCGCGGCGGTGGCGGAGCTCGCGCCTCGCGCCTGCTGGGGACGGGTGTGGCGCTTGACCATGTTCAGGCCCTCTACGTACAGCCGTTCCTTGGCCGGCTCCACGCGCAGGACACGGCCGCTCTTGCCGCGATCCTTGCCGGACATCACCTGCACGCGATCGCCGGTGCGGATCTTCAGCGAGCGGCGCTTGGGGCGAACCGCGGGACGGGCCATCACAGCACCTCCGGCGCCAGCGAGACGATCTTCATGAAGTTGCGCTCGCGCAGTTCGCGCGCCACCGGCCCGAACACGCGCGTGCCACGCGGGTTGTTCTGGTCATCGATGATCACCGCGGCGTTCTCGTCGAAGGCGATGTACGTGCCGTCGTCTCGTCCGATGGGCTTCTTCGTGCGGACGACCACGGCTGTCACCACCTCGCCCTTCTTGACCGCGCCCTGGGGGTTGGCCTGCTTGACGGTCGCGGTGATGACGTCGCCGACGAACGCGTAGCGACGCTTGGAGCCGCCCTTGACGCGGATGCACAGGATCTCGCGTGCGCCCGAGTTGTCGGCCACCCTGAGGCGGGTCTCGTTCTGGATCATCGCGCGCGCTCCAGCACGTCGACGAGCGCCCAGCGCTTGGTGCGCGACAGCGGCCGGCTCTCGATCACGCGGACGGTGTCGCCCTCGTGGGCGTCGTTGTTCTCGTCGTGCGCGTGCACGGTGCTCGAGCTGCGCACGATCTTCTCGTAGCGGCGGTGGCGGCGGGCGACGTCGATGCGCACGGTGATCGTCTTCTCTGCCTTGTCCGAGACGACGATGCCCTGGCGCACCCTGCGCGTGCCCTCGACGGCGGCGTGCACGGGCGCGAGCGGCGCGGGTGCGGGCGCGGCCGCGCGGCGCGTGGCCGCTTTCGCGCGTTCCTGCAGACGGCGCGCGCGGCGGCGGGCGGCCTTCGTCTTGCGCTCGACCAGCCGCTCGGCGTGGCGCTCCTCGGGCGTGCGGCTCGGACGCGCCTCCGTGTGTTTGGAGCGAGCCCTGCGACGGCGCTCCTTGGGCGCAACCTGCTCGACGGGCTCCGCAGGGGGCGCCTGCACCAAGGGCGCAGGCTCGGCCTCCACAGCAGGCGTCTCGGTCTCGGCATGGACGTCGTCGCCGGCAGCTGGAGCCTGCTCTGCGTCGGTCGCGTCAGCCTGTGCAGGCTCCGCGGCGGCGTCTGCCGTCGCGGCGGCCTCGTCGGGCGCGTCCGGCTCGGTGTCGGGTGTGTCGTTGTCTGTCTCGTCAGCCATGTCTGTTAACTAGTCCTGTTCGGTGTTGCCGCGAGCTCCCGCTCGCGCGCGACGGTCAGCGCTCGGGCGAGGTCGCGCCTGGCGCGGCCCAGACCTGCGGTGTTGTCCAGTTCTCCGGTCGCGTTGGAGAAGCGCAGGCCGAATACCTCTTTACGCAGCTCGAGCAGCCGCTTGGCCAGTTCGCCGTCGTCGAGGTCTCGTATCTCGTTGGCCTTCATCGTCAGTCCTCGCGCAGCACGAACTTGGACTTGACGGGGAGCTTGTGCGCGGCCAGGCGGATGGCTTCGCGAGCCAGCGGCTCGGACACGCCGGCGAGCTCGAACATAACCCGTCCGGGCTTGACCACCGCCACCCAGCCTTCGGGCGAGCCCTTGCCGGAGCCCATGCGTGTCTCGGCCGGCTTCTTGGTGGTGGGCTTGTCGGGGAAGACGTTGATCCACACCTTGCCGCCACGCTTGATCTTGCGCGTCATCGCCACACGTGCGGCCTCGATCTGGCGGTTGGTCAGCCAGCCGCACTCGAGCGCCTTCAGGCCGTAGTCGCCGAACTGCACGTGCAGCTGGCCGCGCGAGTTGCCGCGACGACGCCCACGGTGCTGCTTGCGGTGCTTGACTCGCTTGGGCGAGAGCATCAGCGCCCACCCCCACCGCTCGGTCCGCCGGACGACCGCGGCCCACCGGGCCCGCGTCCGCCGCCGCCGGGACCGCCCGGACCACGCCCGCCGCCACCGGGACCACGCCCGCCGCCACCGGGTCCACCCGGACCACGCCCGCCGCCACCGGGACCACCGGGACCACGTCCGCCACCGCCGCCGCGCCCACCGCCGCCCGGACCACGTCCGCCACCGCCGCCCCCAGGCCGGTTGCGTCCGCCGCCGCGGCCGTCGCGGCCGCCGTCACGGCCACCGCCGCGACCGTCGCGGTCGGAGCTGGGTGGAGCGGGTGCCGTCATGTCTGTCAGGTCTGCGCCGGTGTAGCCCTCGGGCATGATTTCGCCCTTGTTCACCCAGCACTTGACGCCGATCCGACCGAAGGTCGTGCGCGCCTCGTAGAAGCCGTAGTCGATGTCCGCGCGCATCGTGTGCAGTGGCACGCGACCGTCGGAGTAGCTTTCGGTGCGGGCCATCTCGGCGCCGCCCAGGCGCCCGGCGACCTGCACCTTCACGCCCTTGGCGCCCGAGCGCATGGCGCTGGTGAGCGCTCGCTTCATCGCGCGCCGGAACGCCACGCGGTTCTGAAGCTGCTCGGCGATCGACTGGGCGACGAGCTTGGCGTCCAGCTCGGGGCGCTTGATCTCGAGGATGTTGACCTTGATCTGCTTTTTGGTCATCCGGTGCAGGTCGCGGCGCAGCGCGTCCACTTCCGTGCCCGACTTGCCGATGACGATGCCCGGGCGGGCGGTGTGGATGTTGACCTCGAGCTCGTTGGCGTCCTTGCGGATGGTGATGTCAGACAGGCCCGCGTGGGCGAGCTTGCGGATGATGTGCTCGCGCACGTGGACGTCCTCGGCGAGGTACTCGGCGAAGTTCTTCTCGTTGAACCAGTTTGACTTCCAGTCGTGGATGTAGCCCACGCGCATTGCCTCTGGATGAACCTTCTGTCCCATTTTCTCAGTCTCTCAGCCGTGTCTCTTGGATGTCCCGGGCTCCGGGCGCGGGGTCAGCGTTATCGTCAGGTGGCTCGTGCGCTTGCGGATCGGCGTCGCTCGTCCCATCGCGCGCGGCCGAAAGCGCTTGATCGTCGGCCCTTCGTCGGCGTACGCCTCACGGACGATCAGATCGTCCTCGAGCAGTTCGTGGTTGCTCTCGGCGTTCGCCACGGCCGACTCGAGCAGCTTGCTCCAGTCGCGTGCCACCTCACGAGGGGTGAAAGCGAGGATAGCGCGTGCCTCCTGGATGGACTTGCCGCGGATGTGCCCGCACACCATGCGAGCCTTGCGCGCCGACGTGCGCACGTAGCGCGCGTGTGCGCTGACCACGCGCCGGCGGGGGGCTTTGGCGGCGGCGCCTTTGCCAGCACGTGGCTTGGCAGCCGGCTGTTTCGCGGCTGCGGGCGTCTCCTCGGCGGGCTGTTTGTCGGCGGGGGGCTTTTTCTCGGTGGACGGTTTCTTCTCGGCGGCGGCTTTTTTCTCAGCAGCTGGCTTCTTCTCCGTAGCGGCTTGTTTCTCCGCAGGAGGCTTCTCCGCGGTGGCCTTTTTCTCTGCGGCCGGCTTCTTCTCGGCCGCCGGCTTTTTCTCCGCAGCAGGCTTTTTCTCCGCAGCAGGCTTCTTCTCAGCGGACGGTTTGGCGGCCGCCTTTTTCGCGGCCGGCGCTTTCGCCTCGGCGGCGGGCTCGTCCGGCGTGTTGCCGTCCTTCTCCTCCTCGGCGCTCATCGGACCTTTCCAGAGCCCGCGTGGCCGCGGAAGACACGCGTGGGCGCGAACTCGCCGAGCTTGTGGCCGACCATCGACTCGCTGATGTAGACGGGCACGTGGCGCTTGCCGTCGTGAACGGCGATCGTGTGACCGACCATCTCCGGGAAGATCGTCGAGGCCCGCGACCACGTCCTGAGCATTTTTTTGTTGTTGGCCGCGTTCAGCGCTTCGATGCGCTGCATCAGGCGCTCTTCCACCCACGGGCCCTTCTTGCTCGAGCGACTCATCTCTGCTTGCCCTTCCCGCGGCGGCGTCCGCGCACGATGTAGCGGTTGGAGGTCTTGTTCTTCTTGCGCGTGCGGTAGCCGAGCGTCGGCACGCCCCACGGCGTCACCGGATGGCGACCGGCGGTGGTCGAGCCCTCGCCGCCTCCGTGCGGGTGGTCGACCGGGTTCATGGCGACGCCGCGCGTCTGCGGGCGCACGCCCATGTGACGCTTGCGCCCGGCCTTGCCGACCTTGACGTTCTGATGCTCGGCGTTGCCGATCGTGCCGACGGTCGCACGGCACTCCGCGCGCACCAGGCGCATCTCACCGGAGGGCAGGCGCAGTGTCGCCATGTCGCCGTCCTTCGCCATCAGCTGCGCGGAGGCCCCGGCGGAGCGAGCCATCTGGCCGCCACGGCCGGGCGCCAGCTCGATGTTGTGCACGACTGTGCCCACGGGCATGCGCGCCAGCTCCATGCAGTTGCCCACGGCGATGTCCGCGGTCTCACCGGAGGACACGGTCATCCCCACGGTCAGCCGCTGGGGCGCGAGAATGTAGCGCTTCTCGCCGTCCACGTAGTGCAGCAGCGCGATGTACGCGGAGCGGTTGGGGTCGTACTCGATCGCCGCCACGCGCGCGTCGACGCCGTCCTTGCGGCGCTTGAAGTCCACTCTGCGGTAGGCGCGCTTGGCCCCGCCGCCACGGTGGCGGGCGGTCTTGCGCCCGAACGAGTTGCGCCCGCCGCTCTTCTTCAGCCCTTCCACGAGCGTCTTCTCAGGCTTGGACTTGGTCACCTCGGCGAAGTCCGGGTAGGACACGAACCGCCTACCGGGGCTCGTCGGCTTGGGCTTGCGTATCGGCATCGCTGGTTCCTAGCCCTCTAGAGCGGCCAAGCCCTGGAAGATCGGGATGGTCTCGCCCGCGCGCACCTGCACGATGGCCTTCTTCCACTCGCGCGTGCGGCCCTTCGTGTTGGCGCGGCGCTTGGGCTTGGACTTGACGCTGAGCGTCCTCACCTCCACCACGTGCACGTCGAACAGCGCCTCCACCGCCTGGCGGATGTGCGTCTTGTGCGCGTCGGCGTGGACGCGGAAGGTGTAGCGGTCGGCCGCCGAGAGCACGTAGCTCTTCTCGGAGACGACAGGGCGGATGAGCACCTGCGTGTGCTCCATCAGGTCTTCGCCTCCTCAGCCGAGCGCGGCTTGCCGGTGCGCGCGGTGAGAGCCTGCAGGGCCGCCTCGGAGACGACCAGCGAGGCCGCTCCCAGGAGGTCCGCCACCCCCACGTTCTCGGCGCTCAGAACGCCCACGCGCGCGAGGTTGCGGAACGACAGCGCAGCCGAGGCCTCCTCGGGAACGAGCACCACGAGCGTCGGGAGCGGCTGCCCCCAATCTTCGAGCAGGTCCTGCGCCTGGCTGGTCTTGGGCGCGTCGAAGCCGCCGGCGTCGAGGATCGCGATCGAGCCGCGCCCCGCGTGCAGCGACAGCGCGCTGCGCAGCGCCGCGCGCTGCTCCTTGCGGTTGACCTTGAACGTGTACGAGCGCGGCTGCGGTCCGAACACGGTGCCGCCGCCGGTCCAGATGGGAGAGCGGCTGGAGCCGGCGCGCGCGCGGCCGGTGCCCTTCTGGCGCCACGGCTTGGCGCCGCCGCCTGAGACCTTGCCGCGCGTTTTGGTGGCGGCGGTGCCGCGGCGGCGCGCGGCCTGCTCGGCGCGCACGCTCTGGTGGACGAGCGGTTCGGAGAAGCGCGCGCCGAAGGCCGCGTCGTCGAGCTTGACCTTCTTCGTCGCGCCAAGGATCGGGGCGTCAGGCATCGGTCCGCACCTCCACGACCGAGCCGGGGGGGCCGGGGACCGAGCCGCGCACCATCAGCAGGTTCTCCTTGGCATCCACACGGATGACCTCCAGGCCCTTCTGGGTCACGCGCTTGTTGCCCATCTGCCCCGGCCCGCGAATGCCCTTGAACACACGCGACGGCGTCGCGGAAGCTCCGATCGAGCCGGGAGCGCGAACGTTGTGCGAGCCGTGGGACTTGGGGCCGCTGGCGAAGTTGTGGCGCTTGACCGTGCCCTGGAAGCCCTTGCCCTTGGACGTGCCGGAGATCTTCACGCGCGCGCCCACCGGGAAGGAGTCCACAGTGACCGCCTGGCCGAGCGTCAGCTCGCCGGCCTCGCCGCGAAACTCCGCGAGCGTGCGCATCGGCGGCGCGTCGGCCTTCTTCAGATGGCCGAGCTCGGGCTTGGACAGATGCTTATCCTTGGTCAAGACGAACGCCAGCTGCACGGCGTCGTAGCCGTCGCGCTCGGGCGTGCGGATGGCGGTCACCGGGCACGGTCCCGCCTCGAGCACGGTCACGCGCGCGACGCTGCCGTCCTCCTGGAACAGCTGGGTCATGCCGAGCTTCTTGGCGAGGATCGCGGCCATCGGTTCAGGTGGCGAGCCGGATCTCGATGTCGACGCCCGCCGGGAGATGGTCCAGGCGCTGCAGCGAGTCGACCGTCTTGGGTGTCGGCTGGTGGATGTCGATCAGGCGCTTGTGCGTGCGGATCTCGAAGTGCTCGCGCGAGTCCTTGTCCTTGAACGGCGAGCGGATCACGCAGTACACGTTCTTCTCCGTCGGCAGCGGTACCGGTCCGGACACGCTCGCGCCCGTGCGTGTGGCCGTCTCCACGATCTCCCTCGCGGCCGACTCGATGGCGGACGTGTCGTACGCCTTCAGCCGAATTCGGATCTTGTTCTGGTTTGTCGCTGCCATGGTGTCTGGTGCCTATTCGTGTGGTGATGTGAAGCGTGCGAGGGGGGCGGATCAGTGTGAGCAGAATCCACCCCCGGCCCGCCCTCGGCGGGTGCCTGTTCGTCGTATCTGACTGCAATACGCCGGCGTCGCCGACGCTGTTACTACTCGATGATCTCGCTGACCACGCCAGAGCCGACCGTGCGACCGCCCTCACGAATGGCGAAACGCAGACCCTGGTCCATGGCGATCGGCTGGATCAGCTCGATCTCCATCTGGACATTGTCGCCGGGCATGACCATCTCGACGCCGTCGGGCAGCTTGGCCACACCGGTGACGTCGGTCGTGCGGAAGTAGAACTGAGGCCGGTAGCCCGTGAAGAAGGGAGTGTGGCGTCCGCCCTCCTCCTTCTTGAGCACGTAGACCTCCGCCTTGTACTTGGTGTGCGGCGTGATCGATCCGGGCTTGCACAGCACCTGGCCGCGCTCGATCTCCTCGCGCTTGGTTCCGCGCAGAAGGCAGCCGACGTTGTCGCCCGCGCGACCCTCGTCGAGGATCTTGCGGAACATCTCCACGCCGGTGACGACCGTCGAGGTCGACTCGTGGACGCCGACGATTTCCACCGTCTCGCCGGTTTTGACGATGCCCTGCTCGACACGCCCGGTGGCCACGGTGCCACGGCCGGTGATCGAGAAGACGTCCTCGACCGGCATCATGAACGGCTTGTCGAGGTCGCGCACGGGATCCGGGATGTAGGAGTCCAGCGCGGCGGCGAGGTCGAGGATCTTCTGCTTGTAGGCCTCGTCGCCTTCGAGCGCCTTCAGCGCCGAGCCGGTGATGAAGGGGATGTCGTCGCCCGGGAAGTCGTACTCGGAGAGCAGCTCGCGCACCTCTACCTCGACCAGTTCCAGGAGCTCCTCGTCGTCGACCATGTCGGCCTTGTTGAGGAACACCACGATGTAGTTGACGCCCACCTCGCGGGCGAGCAGGACGTGCTCGCGCGTCTGGGGCATCGGGCCGTCCGCCGCCGAGACCACCAGGATCGCCCCGTCCATCTGGGCGGCGCCGGTGATCATGTTCTTGACGTAGTCGGCGTGACCGGGGCAGTCGACGTGGGCGTAGTGCCGATTGTCGGTCTGGTACTCGACGTGGGAAGTGGCGATCGTGATCCCGCGTTCCTTCTCCTCGGGCGCGTTGTCGATCTCCGCGAAGGTGCGGGCTTCCGCGCCTCCGTGCTCGGCCAGGACCGTCGTTATGGCAGCGGTCAGCGTCGTCTTGCCGTGGTCGATGTGACCGATGGTCCCGACGTTGACGTGCGTCTTGTCGCGCTCGAACTTCTCCTTCGCCACTTTTTACTCGCTCCTGTATCGACTTGTATGCCCGCCTCTGTGGAGGCGAACCTCAGAAATCTATCTAAATGCGCTGTTCCTTGACTGCTGCCTGCTCTTGCAGTCCGCTCCTGGTGCTATCCCAGCCTAGCCTGAGCCGCCTAGACCGGGACCGGTTCCCCCATTCGCTGTTCGACGATCTTCTCGGCGATGCTCGGGGGGACCTCCTCGTAGGCCTCGAACTGCATCGTGTACGTGGCCCGCCCCTGCGTGTTGGAGCGCAGATCCGTTGCGTACCCGAACATCTCGCTCAGCGGCACCTTGCCGGTCACCACCAGCGCGTTGCCGCGGCGCTCCTGGCCTTCGACGTGTCCGCGCCGGCGGCTCAGGTCGCCGATGACGTCGCCCACGAACTCCTCGGGCGCAACCACCTCGACTGCGAAGATCGGCTCCAGTAGCACCGGCTTGGCGCGTTTGGCGGCCTCTTTGATGGCGTAGGACCCGGCGACTTTGAAGGCGATCTCGGAGGAGTCCACGTCGTGGTACTTGCCGTCGACGAGCGTCACGCGCACGTCGACCATCGGGTAGCCGGCCCTGACGCCGTTCTCGAGTGCCTCTTCGATGCCCTTCTTGACGGCCGGGATGTATTCCGAGGGGATCGCTCCACCCTTGATCTTGTTGACGAACTCGAAGCCCTCGCCGGGCGCCGGCTCGAGGTCGATGTACACCACCCCGAACTGGCCGGAGCCGCCGGTCTGGCGCACGAACTTGCCCTCGATCTTCTCGACGCTCCCGCGCACCGTCTCGCGATAGGACACCTGCGGGCGACCGACGTTGGCCTCGACGCCGAACTCGCGCTTCATGCGGTCGACCAGCACCTCCAGGTGCAGCTCGCCCATGCCCGAGATCTCCGTCTGCCCGGTCTCTTCGTTGCTGCGCACCTGGAAGGTGGGGTCCTCCTCGGCCAGGCGCCCGAGCGCAGTGGACATCTTCTCCTGGTCGGCCTTCGTCTTGGGCTCGACCGCGACCTTGATGACCGGCTCGGGGAAGATGATGTTCTCGAGGTGGATCGGCGCGTCGGGGGCGGCCAGCGTGTCGCCGGTCATCACCTGCTTGATGCCCACCGCGGCGGCGATGTCGCCGGCGTAGACCTCCTCGACCTCCTCGCGGTCGTTGGCGTGCATCATCAGGATGCGCCCGATCCGCTCGGTACGGCCGGTGCTGACGTTCAGCACGCGCCCGCCCGCGCCCAGGTGGCCGGAGTACACGCGGAAATAGGTCAGCTTGCCCACGTACGGGTCGGCGGCGATCTTGAACGCGAGCGCGGCGAACGGCTCGGAGTCATCTGCCTTGCGCACGACCTCGCGCTCGTGCTCCTCGCCCTTGATCAGTTCGGTGCCCACGACCGGCGGCACGTCCAACGGCGAGGGCAGGTAGTCGATGACCGCGTCCAGCAGCGGCTGCACGCCCTTGTTCTTGAACGACGAGCCGCACAGCACGGGCGTCAATTTGGTCGACAGCGTGGCCGAGCGGATCGCCTGCTTGAGCGTCTCCTCGGGCACCTCCGCCTCCTCGAGCAGCAGCTCGAGCAGCGTGTCGTCGTAGTGGGAGACCTCCTCAAGCAGATGTTCGCGCGCGGCCTGCGCCGCTTCGGCGAGGTTCTCGGGAATCTCGATTTCGTCCTGTTCCTTGCCGAGGTCGTCTTTGTAGACGATCGCCCTCATGGCCACCAGATCGATGACGCCGAGGAAGTCGCCCTCCGCGCCGATCGGCAGCTGGATCGGCACCGGGTGCGCGCCCAGGCGGTCGATCATCGTCTGCACGCCCTTGTCGAAGTCGGCGCCGATGCGGTCCATCTTGTTGATGTAGGCGATCCGCGGCACGTGGTACTTGTCGGCCTGGCGCCAGACGGTCTCGGACTGCGGCTCGACGCCGGCGACCGAGTCGAACAGCGCGATCGCGCCGTCGAGCACGCGCAGCGAGCGCTCGACCTCGACCGTGAAGTCGACGTGGCCGGGCGTGTCGATGATGTTGATTCGGTGGCCCTTCCACTGAGCGGTGGTGGCCGCCGAGGTGATCGTGATGCCGCGCTCCTGCTCCTGTTCCATCCAGTCCATGACGGCCGCGCCCTCGTGCACCTCGCCGAGCTTGTACGTGCGTCCGGTGTAGTAGAGGATGCGCTCGGTGGTCGTCGTCTTACCGGCGTCGATGTGCGCCATGATCCCGATGTTTCGGGTGTTTTGGAGTGTGAACTTACGTGGCATCTGTGAGGATCTGGGGTAGTTGCTGGGCGGTGCTGCGGGCAAAAAAATAGGCCCCTCGGGCCCACGCACGCTGCTGGTCTCGTTTGACCGGTCCGCGTTCGTTATCTGCTCGAGGTCACCATCTTGATTGCCGAGTGCGCGGAACGCAGATGCATCCCTGCGTCCACGCCACGCGTTTTCGACTATAGCAGAGCGTTTCCTGCTGTTGAGCGCCTGCTCGGCCGGCGCTCGGCGCGTGTCTGAGCTCTACCCGGGCTCCTCGCAGGCGCCAGCCGCGGGGGCGTCCTCGACCATCGCGCCGAGGCGCTCGAGCACGCGCGTGGCGGCGCGCATCTCCTGGATGCCGACGTCCGCGAGCGCCTGTTCCCAGCGGCGCTGCCAGGCCTCGCGCTTGGCCTCTATCTGGCGCCTGCCCTCGGGCGTGAGCCGCGAGACGACCACGCGCCGGTCCACCTGCGAGCGCACGCGCTCGACGTGGCCGGACTCGGCCAGGTGGTCGAGCATCTGCGTGACGGTCGCCGGCGTCAGCCGCGCCGCCGCCGCGAGCTCTCCCGCCGGCAGTTCGCCGCGCTCGGAGAGCTCGAGCAGCAGCTCGAACTGGGCGTGGCTGAGCTCGGTGCCGGCGAGATGCGTGTCGCGCCCGCGCAGCCGGTTGAAGCTGCGAAACACGCGGCGAAACGCCATCCCCAGCTCGATCAGCTGCGCCTCACGCGTCTGCGACGGCTTGGTCTCGGGCGCGAGTGTCGCGGGGTCGCTCATCGCCGCCTCGCTACACGCCAACCGGCTCGGCGGCCGCCTCTGCGCCGGTTGCGGCGTGCCCCAGCTTTGCGCGCGGGTTCTCCGCGAACAGCAGCACCAGGCATGGGATCAGCGCCAGCAGAGAGATCCCGAGCGACCACCAGTAGGCGCTGTCGAACGCTCCCGCGAGCTGCGCCAGGGAGTGCGCGTGCAGTTCGCCGCGCTGCAGCACGACGGCCAGCACCGCCACGCCGATCGCCCCGCCGACGCGCTGCAGGACGTTCAGCTGCGGCGTTGCGTCGGAGAGCTGCTCGGGGCGCATCGCCGCGAAGGCGGCGCTCATGGCGGGCACGAACGCGAAGCCGATGCCGACGCCGCGCAGCAGCAGCACGAGCGAGACCTGCACGATCGAGGTGCTCGCGCCGACAAACGCCAGCGGGACGGTACCGATGCAGAGAATCAGCACGCCCACGATCGAGATGCGCCCGCCGCCGAAGCGTTCGGTCAGGCGACCGACGAGCGGCATCACGAGCAGCATGCCAAGGCCCTGCGGCCCGACGAGCAGCCCTGTGATGATCACGCTCTCGTGACGCACCTCCTGGTAGTAGAGCGGCACGAGGATCATCGCGCCGAACAGCGAAGCGCCGAGCGCGAACGTCGTCAGCGACGCTGCCGCGAACACACGGTTGGCATACAGGCGAATGTCGAGCAGCGGGCGCTCGATGCGCAGCGCGTGCCAGCAGAAGACCCCACACAGGACGAGCCCCGCGACGATCGGCCACAGGACGGTGGGCGCGGTGAGGCTCGGGTGCGTGGCGAGCTCGGACAGGCCGTAGACGACCGCCGTCGATCCGCCGGAGAGCAGGCCGAGGCCGACCGTGTCCAGGCGTCCGGCCGCTCCCGAGTCGGTCTTGGGCAGCATCCGCCACGCCAGCACCAGCGCGATCGCGCCGATCGGAACGTTGACGAGGAAGATCCACGACCAGTGCAGCTTCTCGAGGATCGCACCACCCACCACCGGGCCAAGGATCGGCGCGAGCATCGCGGGCATCGACACGATGCCCATCACCCGCCCCATCCGCTTCGGTCCCGCCACCTGCGCCATGATCAGCTGGCCCACCGGCATGATCATGCCGCCGCCGACGCCCTGCATCACACGGAACAGCACCAGCGACGTGGTCGAGCCGGCCACCGCGCACAGCGCCGAGCCGGCGGTGAACAGCACCAGCGAGGTGATGTACACGCGCTTCGCGCCGAAGCGCCGCGCCGCCCAGCCGGTGACCGGGATGACCGCCGCCAGCGACAGCAGATAGCCGGTGACCACCCACTGGATCTGCGCGATCGAGCTGTGCAGGTCGTGACCGAGCGTCCGCAGCGCCACGTTGACGATCGTGGTGTCGAGGATCGACATGATCATCCCCAGGATCACCACGCCCGCGATCTTCCACACGTACGGCTCGATGCGGTCAGACGCCTCTGGGTGGAAGCCGGGGTCCGACGTGGCTGTCGACGAGGAAGACATTCGGTACCTCAATGTTAGGTACCAAATCTTTTTCCTTCAACCCCTACCGGGGCGGGCGGCTTACCACCTGTAATGCGCGAAGGCCTTGTTGGCCTGCGCCATGCGGTAGATGTCGTCCTTGCGCTTGTACGCGCCGCCCTGCTGGGACTGTGCGTCCATGAGCTCGTTGGCCAGCCGCTGGGCCATGGTCTTCTCGCGCCGCTGGCGGGCGAACTCGACCAGCCAGCGCACGGCCAGCGTGCGGGCGCGCCTGGAGGGCACCTCCACAGGCACCTGGTAGGTCGCGCCGCCGACGCGCCGGGAACGGACCTCGAGCGAGGGCGTCAGCGCCTTGATCGACGCGTCGAGCATCTCCACCGGGTCTTTGTCGCCGCGCTCGCCGAGCAGCGCCAGCGCGTCGTACACGATGCGCTCGGCCGTCGACTTCTTGCCGTCGAGCATGACCTTGTTGATCACCTGCTGCACGAGCTTGGAGCGGTGTATGGGGTCCGCCTCAACGGGGCGGATCTGGGCGGCTGCGCGGCGGGGCATCGGCTATTTTTTCTTCACGCCGTACTGCGAGCGCGCCTTCTTGCGGTCGCTCACGCCGGCCGCGTCGAGCGTCCCGCGCACAACCTTGTAGCGCACGCCCGGCAGATCCTTGACGCGGCCGCCGCGCACGAGCACCACCGAGTGCTCCTGCAGGTTGTGTCCCTCTCCGGGGATGTACGCGGTGACCTCGATCGACCCGGAGATGCGCACACGCGCGACCTTGCGCAGCGCGGAGTTAGGCTTCTTCGGGGTTGTCGTGTACACGCGCGTGCACACGCCACGCCGCTGCGGCGCGGCAACCTTGCGCTTGCGGCCCTTGCCAGACTTCAGTCCGGGAGTGGCGATCTTCTTCTTCGGGGTCACGCGCCCCTTGCGCACGAGTTGCGAGGTGGTTGGCATTCGGCGAGATGCTAGCAGCAGCTAGGCGGCCTGGGGCACGCCGGCCGCACGCACGGGTGCGGGCATCAGCGCGGCGGCCACCACGACCAGCACGAACGCGAGCGCCTGGAGCAGCACTCCGGCGGTGCTGCCCGCCACTGGATCGCCGAACACGACGATCCCGCCGGCGATGCCGGCGATGTTCGCGGCCGTGCCGGTGACTGCGATCACGGGGACCGCCTCGCCGTCCTGCAGCCCGCGCGCGGACGCGTAGAAGGCGACGATCGAGGCGAGCACCGCGACCGCCAGCCATGGGCTCAGCACCAGGCCCACCAGCCCGTGGCTGGCGGTGATGCCGGTTAGCGCCTTGATGGCAGTGTCGGAGACGCCGAACAGGACCCCCGACGCGGCGCCCAGCATCACGCCGTGGTGCTCGACCGTGCCGCCCATGCGCGGGCCCATCAGCAGCAGGCCGCCGAGCCCGAACAGGCCGGTCTCGAAGGAGATCATCGCCGCCTGCGAGAAGTGCGAGTGCGGGCCGTGCATCGCCGGCAGCGTCAGGCCCAGCAGCACCAGCCCGGCGGCGGTCAGGAACAGCCCCAGCCACTGGCGGCGGCCGACCTTGAAGCCGAACATCCGCTCGGCCATCACCGCGATGAACACCATGCCGGCGGCCAGCGAGACCTGGATCACCGACATCGGCGCGAGCGCCAGCGCGGCCACGTGCAGGCCCCAGCTGGCGGTCGCGATCAGCATGCCCAGCGCGAACCACTTCGACGAGTACAGGTCCCTGACCGAGCGCAACGGGTGCAGCACCCGCACCTTGGGCACGGAGTTCGCGCCCCGGTACTTGTAGAAGAAGCCGAGGTTCGCCACGAACGCGCAGGCGAGGGCGAGGAGTATGCCTAGATCGAGAGTCATGGTCGGGGGTGGGACGGGTTGATCCATCGGCTGCGGTTAGCGGCTGCTTTACTCCGTCCGGTCGACCTCAGCACTTCGTCCGTCCCGCGCAGCGTACCTGCACCAACCTCTATGCACGCTAAAGAGCGCGTAAGGCCTTTGCTGATGGTCGACATCGACGGGGTCGTGTCTCTGTTCGGCGGCTGGCACCGTGGCGGCTCGGGAGCCGCCGAATGGGGCTCGCAGGCGACGCGCGGCGACGGTCCACCGGTCGACGGGTCCTTCCATTCGATCGACGGCATACCCCACTTCCTTTCGTCCACCGCCGCCGCTCACCTGCTTGAGCTGGCGACGCCGTTTGAGCTGGTGTGGGCCAGCGGCTGGGAGGAGCGCGCCAACGAGCACCTCCCCCACCTGCTCGGGCTGCCACGCGAGCTGCCGTTCCTGCGCTTCTCGCGCGCGGTCGGTCGCTCCAACGCGCACTGGAAGCTGGACGCCATCGACGCCTACGCGGGCGAGCGGCCGCTGGCGTGGATCGACGACGCGTTCAACGACGCCTGCCACCGGTGGGCGAGCGAGCGCGGGGCACCGACGCTGCTGGTGCAGACCGAACCGCAGCACGGTCTCACCTCGCCGGAGGCGCAGCGGCTGGCGCGGTGGGCTGAGGCTCTGCAGGCTGGCCGAGTGACACCGTGAGTTGCGTGGCACTGTGAAAGCCGTGACCCCACTCACTTTTGCGGCAGCCGTATAACCATCGCTATACGGCAGCCGCAAAAGCAGACCAACAGCCTCCAGCCACCCGCCCCCGCGAACCGCCCCAGCCGGGGGCGCCAGGGGCCGTCCCTGGCTACTCCTCAGTGGCGAGATCCTCCTCTGGGATCTCGAGCTCTGCGAGCTCCTCGGCGAAGCCGGGGTCGGTGCCGCCGGCGCCGATCTTCTCCAGTGAGGCGAGGTCGGCGTCGAACTCCTGACCGTAGCCGCCGTTGAAGCCGTCGCCGGCGAGGCCGAGCTCAGCGGCGATCTCGTCCTGGTCGAGCAGGCCGACGTCGTCGATCGCGCGCGGGAGCGGTTCGGAGGGCTCGATCTCGATCCGCCGGTAGCGCTTGAGGCCGGTGGCGGCGGGGATCAGCTTGCCGATGATGACGTTCTCCTTGAGGCCGTTCAGACGGTCGATCTTGCCTTCCAGCGCAGCGTCTGTGAGCACCTTGGTCGTCTCCTGGAAGGACGCGGCCGACAGGAACGAGTCGGTGTTGAGCGACGCCTTGGTGATGCCCAGGATGATGTCCTCGAACTGCGCCGTCTCGCCTCCGGCCTGGCTGACCGCCTCGTTGGCCTTGGCGAATTCGAAGCGGTCGACGAACTGCCCGGGCAGATAGTCGGTGTCGCCCTTCTGGTCGACGCGCACCTTCTTGAGCATCTGGCGAACGATCAGCTCGATGTGCTTGTCGTTGATGTCCACGCCCTGGGACTTGTAGACCTCCTGTACCTCCTTGACCAGGTACTGCTCGGTCTCGGTGCGTCCGCGGATGGCCAGCAGCTCGTGCGGGTAGACGGACCCCTCGTTGAGCTGCCTCCCGGCTTTGATCTTCTCGCCGCTGGACACGAACAGCCGCGTGCGCCGCGGGAATGCGTGGCGGTGCTCCTCGCCGGACTCGTCGGTGATGACGACGGTGAGCGCTTTGTCGGTCTCCTCGATCGACACCGCGCCGTCCTGCTCGGCGATTTTCGCGAGGCCCTTGGGCCGGCGCGCCTCGAACAGCTCGACCACGCGCGGCAGGCCGTGAGTGATGTCCGCGCCGGCGACGCCGCCGGTGTGGAACGTGCGCATCGTCAGCTGCGTGCCGGGCTCGCCGATCGACTGCGCGGCGACGATGCCGACCGCGTCGCCGATCTGGGCGAGCGCGCCGGTGGCCATCGCGCGGCCGTAACAGGCCTGGCAGACGCCGCTCGGCGCCTCGCACTTGAGCACCGAGCGCACAGGGATGGTGACCTCGGCGCCCTTCTCGTGATCGTCTGCGAACGCCGCCACGATGTCGGCGAACTCGCTGCGCCCGACTTCGCTGCCCTGCTCGGTGAGCATGCGACCGCGCTTGGTGGTGATGTCACGCGCGGCGATGCGCCCGACGAGGCCGTCGTTGGGATCGCCCCCGTCCTTGAACACGGGCAGCTCGATGTACTCCTCGGTGCCGCAGTCGGCCTCGCGGATGATCACGTCCTGAGCGACGTCGACCAGACGCCGCGTCAGGTAGCCCGAGTCGGCGGTGCGCAGCGCTGTGTCGGCGAGGCCCTTTCGCGCGCCGTGCGTGGAGATGAAGTACTCCAGCACGGACAGGCCCTCCATGAAGTTGGCCTTGATCGGGCGCTCGATGATTTCACCCTTCGGGTTGGCCATCAGGCCGCGCATCCCCGCCAGCTGGCGGATCTGCTTGAACGAGCCACGGGCGCCGGAGTTGGCCATCATGAAGATGGGGTTGAGCGTGTCGAGGTTCTGGATCATCGCCTCGGCAACCTCGTCGGTGGCGGCGTTCCACTGCTCGACGACCGCCTCGTGGCGCTCCTCCTGGGTGATCAGGCCGTCGTCGTACTGGCTGGTGATGTCGCCGACGAGCTGGTCGTACTTGTCCAGGATCTGCTGCTTCTCGGGCGGGATCACGACGTCGTTCTTGGAGATCGTGATGCCCGCCTGGGTGGCGTACTTGAAGCCCAGGTCCTTGAACGCGTCGAGCACCAGCGAGATAGTCGTGGCACCGTAGGACTGCACGAGCATGTCGATCAGTCGCGTGGTGTCGCGCTTCTTCATCGACTGGTTGACGAACACGTACTTGGACGCGTCGAACTCGTCGCCCAGCGCTTCCAACAGCGCCCGCTCGATGCGGTCGTTGTAGATGATGCGCCCGATCGTCGTGAGCACGTGACCGCCCTCGCGCCCGTACGGACGGAACTCGGCGATGTCGTGCAGCTTGACGACGTTGCCCTCGTAGGAGAGCTCCGCCTCCTGCGCCGTGCGGAACACGTGCGGCCGCGGCTCGTACGTCGCGCGATCGATCTTCGACAGCTCCTCCGCTTCCGGACCGTAGGTCAGGTAGTAGGCGCCCAGGATCATGTCCTGCGTGGGGGTCGCCAGCGGCGCCCCGTGCGCGGGGGACAGGATGTTGTTGGAGGACAGCATCAGGATGCGCGCCTCCGCCTGCGCCTCCGCCGACAGCGGCAGGTGCACGGCCATCTGGTCGCCGTCGAAGTCGGCGTTGAACGCGTGGCACACCAGCGGGTGGACCTGGATGGCCTTGCCCTCCACGAGCAGCGGCTCGAACGCCTGGATGCCCAGGCGGTGCAGCGTGGGCGCGCGGTTGAGCAGCACCGGGTGCTCGTGGATGACCTCCTCGAGCACGTCCCACACCTCGGCGATCATCGAGTCGACCATCTTCTTGGCCGCCTTGATGTTCTGCGCGGACTTGCGCTCCACCAGGCGAGCCATGATGAACGGCTTGAACAGCTCCAGCGCCATGATCTTGGGCAGCCCGCACTGGTGCAGCTTCAGGTACGGGCCGGCGACGATCACCGAGCGCCCTGAGTAGTCGACGCGCTTGCCCAGCAGGTTCTGGCGGAAGCGGCCCTGCTTGCCCTTGAGCATGTCCGACAGGCTCTTCAGCGGACGGTTGCCCGGCCCGGTGACCGGGCGCCCGCGGCGACCGTTGTCGAACAGCGCGTCGACGGCCTCCTGCAGCATGCGCTTCTCGTTGTTGACGATGATCTCCGGCGCGCCCAGGTCGAGCAGCCGCTTGAGGCGGTTGTTGCGGTTGATGACGCGGCGGTAGAGGTCGTTGAGGTCGGAGGTCGCGAAGCGACCACCGTCGAGCTGCACCATCGGGCGCAGCTCCGGCGGGATCACGGGGACGGCGTCGAGCACCATCATCTCGGGCTTGTTGCCCGACTGGATGAACGCGGAGACGACCTTCAGGCGCTTGACCGCGCGAGCCTGCTTCTGGCCTTTGCCGTTCTTGACCTGGTCCTCCAGATCCACCCGTTCGGCCTCGAGGTCGACCTGCTGGAGCAGGTCGCGGATCGCTTCCGCGCCCATGCCACCGCGGAAGTACTCGCCGAAGCCGTAGGACGAGCCAAAGCGCTCCTTGAGCTCGCGGAAGGTCGTCTCGTCGTGCTCGATCTGCTTGGGCTCCATCGTCTTGAACAGCTCCCACACGTTGCGCATCCGCTCGGCTGCGTCCTCGATGTAGGCTTCGGTGTCGGCGATGTCGGCGTCGAACGCCTTGGTCAGCTCCTTGACGTGCTTCTCGCGCTCCTCGTCTGAGAGTTTGGCCAGGTTGATGTCCAGCCCGTCCGCCCACAGGTGGTCTTCGTCGTTGAAGTTGGTCTGTTTGCCGTTCTGCAGGTACTTCTCACGGCGCGCCAGCGACTCGCGCAGCTCGAGCACGCGCTCCTCGCGCTCGGCGGCGTAGCCGTCGAGAACCTTGTTGACCTCCTTCTCGAGCGAGTCCATGTCCTTCGCGCGCGCCTCGTCGTCCACCCACGTGACGATCGACGCGGCGAAGTACAGGACCTTCTCGAGTTCCTTCGGCGCCATGTCCAGCAGGTAGCCGATGCGGCTGGGCACGCCCTTGAAGAACCAGATGTGGCTGACGGGGGCGGCCAGGTCGACGTGGCCCATGCGCTCGCGGCGAACCTTCGAGCGCGTGACCTCCACGCCGCAGCGCTCGCACACGATGCCCTTGTAGCGCACGCGCTTGTACTTGCCGCAGTAGCACTCCCAGTCCTTGGTCGGGCCGAATATGCGCTCGCAGAACAGCCCGTCCTTCTCCGGCTTGAGCGTGCGGTAGTTGATCGTCTCCGGCTTGGTTACCTCGCCGGAGCTCCAACTACGGATCTGCTTTGACGAGGCAAGGCTGATCTCGATGGCGTCGAAATTGTTGATGTCAATCATCTGGGTGCGCTTTCGCTCGCGGGTGAATCGGGCAACTCCTCGGTGGGCAACTCCTCGGTGGACTCCTCACTGGCGAGACTCTCCAGATCGATGTCCTCGGTCGCGTCGACGTCCATCAGCTCCTCCACGCCGATCGCGTCCGCCCCCACTGCCTCCTCCTCCTCGGCGCCGTCGTCGTCGCTGCTCGCGACGGCGTCCGTGTCATCCTCGCCCTCCAGCTTCTCATCGGCGGCGTCGCCGGCGAGCGCGCGCACACCTGAGAGGTCGATGCCGAGCTCCTCGGCCGCACGCAGCAGGTCGTCGTCCTCGTCGCGCATCTCCGTGCGCTGGCCCTCCTCGGAGACGACGTTGACGTCGAGCGCCAGCGACTGCATCTCCTTGAGCAGCACCTTGAACGACTCGGGGATCGACGGCTCGGCGATGTTCTCGCCCTTGACGATCGCCTCGTATGCCTTGACGCGCCCGACCGTGTCGTCGGACTTGATCGTGAGCATCTCCTGCAGCGTGTATGCCGCGCCGAACGCCTCCAGCGCCCACACCTCCATCTCGCCGAAGCGCTGGCCGCCGAACTGCGCCTTGCCGCCCAGCGGCTGCTGGGTGACGAGCGAGTACGGGCCGGTCGAGCGAGCGTGGATCTTGTCGTCGACGAGGTGCAGCAGCTTGAGGATGTACATGTAGCCGACGGTCACCTGTTCGGCGAACGGCTCGCCGGTGCGGCCGTTGAACAGCGTCATCTTGCCCGACGCCTGCTCGCCCACCCGCCGGGACTTGTCGACGTCCATGCGGATGCGGCCTTCGTGTGCGTCCTGCCACTTGACCAGCGCGTTGTCGACGTCTTCGACGGTCGCGCCGTCGAACACAGGCGTGGACACGTACACGCGGCGCGGGCCGGCGGCCTCGTCGGCTTCTTTGTAGGCCTCGGTGCCGTCGTCGTACCAGCCCTGTGCCGCCGCCCAGCCAAGGTGCGTCTCGAGGATCTGCCCGACGTTCATGCGCGAGGGCACGCCCAGCGGGTTGAGGATCACGTCGACGGGCGTGCCGTCCTCCAGGAACGGCATGTCCTGCTGGTCGACGATCTTGGAGATGACACCCTTGTTGCCGTGGCGGCCGGCGAGCTTGTCGCCCTCGGAGATCTTGCGCTTCTTGGCGACGAACACGCGCACCAGGTCGTTGACCCCCGGCGGCAGGTCGTCGCCGGCGTCGCGGCTGAACGTCTTGACGTCGATCACCACGCCGCCCTCGCCGTGCGGCACCTTCAGCGAGGTGTCGCGCACCTCACGCGCCTTCTCCTTGAAGATCGCGCGGATGAGCTTCTCCTCGGCGGTCAGCTCGGTCTCGCCCTTGGGCGTGACCTTGCCGACGAGCAGGTCGCCGGAGATGACCTCGGCGCCCACGCGCACGATGCCGCGATCGTCGAGGTTGCGCAGCGACTCCTCCGAGCGGTTGGGGATGTCGCGAGTGATCTCCTCCTCGCCGAGCTTCGTCGTGCGCGCGTCGATCTCGTACTCCTCGATGTGGATCGAGGTGAGCTCGTCGTCCTGCACGAGGCGCTTGGACAGGATGATGGCGTCCTCGAAGTTGTAGCCCTCCCAGGACATGAACGCGACCATCAGGTTCTTGCCGAGCGCCATTTCGCCCTTGTCTGTGGAGGAGCCGTCGGCGAGCACGTCGCCCACCTTGACCGCCTGGCCGCTGTGGACGAGGGGCTTCTGGTGGATCAGCGTTCCCTGGTTGGAGCGCATGTACTTCTGCAGCTCGTACTCGTCCTTCTTGCCGTCCTTCGTCTGCACGACGATCTGGTTGGCGTCGACGTAGTCGACCGTGCCGGCGTCCTTGACGAGCAGCACGTCGCCCGTGTCGAGCGCCGCGCGGCGCTCCATGCCGGTGCCCACCAGCGGCGCGTCCGCCTTCAGCAAGGGCACCGCCTGGCGCTGCATGTTCGAGCCCATCAGCGCGCGGTTGGCGTCGTCGTGCTCGAGGAACGGGATCATGGCGGTGGCAACCGACCAGATCTGCTCGGGCGAGACGTCAATCAGATCAACGTCTTTGGGCCCCACGGTCACGTACTGGCCGGCCTGCGTGCGGCACAGGATCTCGCTGCCCTTGAGCTTGCCCGTCTTGGCGTCCACCGGCGTGTTCGCCTGGGCGATCAGCAGCTCCTCTTCCTGGGTGGCGTCCAGGTGGCGGACGTCGTCGCTGACGACGCCGTCCTTGACCACGCGGTAGGGCGTCGTCACGAAGCCGTACTCGGAGACCTCCGCGAACGACGACAGCGAGCCGATCAGGCCGATGTTCGGTCCCTCGGGGGTCTCGATCGGGCACATGCGCCCGTAGTGGGTGGGGTGCACGTCGCGCACCTCGATCGGCGCGCGCTCGCGCGTGAGGCCACCGGCGCCCAGCGCTGACAGGCGCCGGCGGTGCGTGAGCCCGGCGAGCGAGTTGGTCTGGTCCATGAACTGCGACAGCTGGGAGGAGCCGAAGAACTCCTTCAGCGCGGCCACCACCGGGCGGATGTTGATGATCGTCTGCGGCGTGATCGTGTCGGCGTCCTCTGTCGTCAGGCGCTCGCGCACGACGCGCTCCATGCGGTAGAGCCCGATGCGGAAGGCCTCCTGGATCAGCTCGCCGACGGTGCGCAGGCGGCGGTTGCCGAAGTGCTCGTACTCGTCGAGGTGCTCGGCGACGGGCTCGCGCGGCATGCTCATGGCCTCCGCCGCATAGTCCTTGATCTCGACCTCGCCGTCCTCCGGGATGCCAAGGATCTTGGGCAGCTGCACGAGCTCCGAGATCAGGGCGACGATGTCGTCCTTCGTCAGCGTGCGGATGTCCAGGTCGGTCGCCTGCTTCAGGCGCGAGTTGAGCTTGTAGCGACCGACGCGCGTGAGGTCGTAGCGCTTGGGATCGAAGAACAGCTGGTTGAGCAGCGCCTTCGCGTTGTCGACGCTCGGCGGCTCGCCCGGACGCTGCTTCTTGAACAGCTCGATCAGGGCGCCCTCTTCGGTGCGCGTGGGCTCGGTGTCGGACTCGATCGTGTTGCGGATGTACAGCGAGTTGTCGAACAGGCGCAGGATCTCCTCGTCGGAGGCGTAGCCCATCGCGCGCAGCAGCACCGTCACCGGCAGCTTGCGCTTGCGGTCGATGCGTACGTACACCTTGCCCTTCTTGTCGATCTCCAGCTCCAGCCACGATCCACGCGCGGGCATCAGGTTGGCGATGAACACCTGCTTCTCGCGGTCCTTCGGTTCCATCAGGTACGCGCCCGGCGAGCGCACCAGCTGCGTGACGACCACGCGCTCGGTGCCGTTGATCACGAACGTCCCGCGCTCGGTCATCCACGGGAAGTCGCCCATGAACACCGACTGCTCGCGGATCTCTCCCGTCTCGCGGTTGATGAACGCGACGGTCACAGTCAGGGGACGCGCGTACGTGAGGTCCTTCTCGCGGCACTGGTCGAGCGACGCGACCGGCTCGTCGAACGTGAACTCGCCGAACTGGACCGCAAGGTTGCCCGTGTAGTCCTCGATCGGCGAGATGTCGTCGATCGTCTCGCGCAGACCGCCGCCCTGAGGGTCGGTCAGCCACGCGAACGAGCGGCGCTGGATGTCAATCAGGTTGGGTACGTCAACGGTCTTTTGCAGGCGCGCGAAGGTTCGGCGCGTCCGGAGAGCATCTACAGCAGCCAAGAAACGACTCCTTCGGAGGGCGATACACGGGCAGAGGAGGGCGCCGAAGCGCGACTAAGAAAGATAGCACAGGCTATCCCCACCCCGAAGGGCCACCAGCACTCACGGACCCCGCCCCTCGAGAATTCGCGTATGTGGCGCGACCTCGGCGCTTCGGGCGGCTGCGACTATCGGCTAGCGCAGCGCACTTTACCGGAAAACGCGAGGATTTGTTAAGTAAAGGCTAAAGACAGCGAGGCCGTGTGGCCAAGGCGGCGTGGCCGCGAAGTGCAGCGCCGCAGGGACGCCCGCCGCGGAAGGCACGCGCCGCTCGAGGCGCCGTCAGGCGGGGCGTTAGTTACTCGATGCGGATGGTGTATAGCGATGGCGATACACCATCCGCAACGTGAGTAACCCAACCGACCCGACCCGGCCCAACCGACCCGGCCCAACCGACCCGGCCCAACCTGCCCGGCCAAA
>Ga0210390_10000101_pt1 | contig 85968 bp, 75 predicted proteins | sample IncBWH11OmetaG_FD_161050 | JGI IMG/M metagenome (GOLD analysis project Ga0210390, IMG submission 161050) | Forest soil microbial communities from Barre Woods Harvard Forest LTER site, Petersham, Massachusetts, United States - Inc-BW-H-11-O ...
CCCGGCTGCGCGATCGCGTCCAGGTCGGTGCCCGCGACGACGTCGCGGACGGCGAACGCGATCGGCTTGGTGTCGAACACGACGGCGTGCGGCGGTCCTGCGTCGGAGCGCTTCAGCCCCAGGTACTGCTCGTAGAAAGCGGCGGAACGCTCCAGGTCGCGCACCTGCAGTGAAATGAAGTCGGGTCCGGTGACGGCCACGATTCCTGCCTCCTCATGGTATGTCAGTCTTCTGACACACCACAAGGTATGTCAGACTACTGACATGAGTCAAGGCGAGCCAGGAATCGAGCTGGACACATCGCTCGGGTACATGCTGAAGGCGGCCGCGAGCGCCCTGCACTCTGCCCTGGAGGCCGTGCTGAGGCCGCTTGGCATGACGATCACCCACTACTCCTGCCTGGAGCTGCTTGCCCAGCGACCGGGCCTGTCCAACTCCGAGCTTGCCCGCGGCGCCTTCGTCACCCGGCAGTCGATGAACGTGCTCCTGCAAGCCCTCGAACGCCAGGGACTCGTTGCCCGCCCGGCACGGGCACCCGTCGGCAGGGCCCTGCCAACCGAGCTGACCGCCCGCGGGCGCCGCCAGCTCAAGATGGCCAGCGCCGCGGTTCGCCGCGTCGAGCAAGACATGCTGGCCAATCTGGATGCCAGCGAACAAGATCAGATGCGGCGCCTGCTCACCGCGTGCATCGCCTCACTGACCCAACCGCCCGCATCGGCGACTCCTCCGGACCGGCCGCCTGCACCAGGGCACGTGACGCAGGCAGCAACGGCCTGGTGACACGCGGGTGCTACCTGCAGGCGCCAGGCTTGCGTCTTCGCTGCTTTCACCTGGTTGCCCAGGGGCTGGCCTAGCGCCGCTGGAGGAAGGGCCGTGCTCCAAGGTAATCAACTCCGGGCAGGGGCAGATCAGGCGGCTCCTGTCTGGTTGTGACGGTGGTTGCAGATGGCTTCCCGCTGGCTGCTGGCCTCTTTGCAGCGCAGGGCGGTGATGGCGTCGGCACCTGCGACGGTCCAGTGCATGCCTGCCTGCTTGAGTCTTTGCCCGACGATGGTCTTGCAGCTGGCCTTACTTCGAGGGGTATTCGCGGACGGCGGCCTTGATGCCGTTGATGTCGCCGTAGTCGAGGTCTTCGAGGCGGGCGGCGAGCCATTCGTTCCTTCGGTCGCCGAGCATGAACTCCAGCGACCGGGTGCGGCCGTCTCCAGGCCGTTCTCGCAGCCCAGCGCCCTGGCGGCCTCGGCTGCCAGGGCGTCTACCTCGGCGGACTTCTCCGCCGCGGTAGCCTCCCGGAGCCCCCTTTTTCCCCTGCCGTCCCAGAGGGGTCCTCGCCGGCGGCGCCGCCCGCCGCCGGGCGGGCCTCCCAGATCTTCTCGTTCACCTCGATGATCTGCTCCACCGTCGTCGCGAACTCGGCGTGCCGGGCGATCTCGCGGCGCACCTTGCCCACCTCGCCCGCCGCGAGCTGACGGGCGACGGTCTTCCGCCGGCCCGCCGACCGGGTCCGCAAGAACCCTGGCCCGTGCCCGGGATGCACCGGGGCCGCGCACGCGCAGTTCGGCTTCCCGCACCTGCGCCAGTTCTCGCTCACCGACCCCCTACATATGTGTCACACACCCTCGGGCTGGACGGTCACTCCGCACCGACGGTCCGACGGTCCCGCCGCAGCTCTAAAAGGTTAGGTATGTGTAACGGCGAAGGTAGCTCATCGCGTGTACACATCATTCTGGATTAGTGCTAGAATTCGAGTAAGCACTAGTCAAGTTGATCGTTTATCGAACTAGAGGTCCCATGACGCAGCCGCCGGTTCCCGGGCACGGCCCAGGCGCAGAGCCTGGCCGTGATTCCGACCTGCCCGGTGGCGTGCCGGTTCCGGGCGGCGGCCCGGCCGACGAGCGAGTGCTGCGGCTGGCCGATTTCACGTCCGGTGGTCCAGGGGATGCCTGCCTGCCGGGCCTGCGGCTGGCCGAGGCATTGGACCGGGTGTCAGGCCCGGATCGGCGGTGCGGGCCGGCCAGCGATGATGAACTCATCGGAGTGCTGTCGCGGTGGGGTGCGCTGGAGTCGTGGGTGGCGGCCGCCAAGCTGGGCGTGCTGGCAGAGCTGATCCGCCGCCGCGCGAAGCCGGGGCATGAAAAGCGGGCAGGCGGTGACTTGCCGGATTCCTGGGATGAGGGCACCGGGCATGAGGTCGCGGCGGCGCTGGCGCAGTCGCTGAGCGGCGCGGACAACCTGCTGAACCTGGCGTGGGAGCTGCAGGCGCGGCTGCCCGGCATCGCGGCCCTGCTGGCCGACGGCACGATCGACGCGGTCAAGGCCCGGCTGGTCACTCGTGAGCTGAGCGTGCTGGATGACGAGCGCGCCACGCAGGCCGAGGCGCTCATTCTGGGTGAGCTGGCGGGCAAGTCCGCATGGATGGCCGGAAGGCTGGCCGCGCAGGCGGCCGCGGCGGTGGATCCGGAGGGCAGCATCAAGCGCCGTGAGCGGGCCGAGCGGGAGGAGGCGCGGGTCCGGTTCTGGCGGGAGAGCAGCGGCGCGTGCGCGCTGGCCGCGTACGGGCTGCCGACCGACGCGGCGCTGGCCGCCAACGCGAACATCGCGGCCCGTGCCCGCCGGTACAAGAAGGCCAAGGTCGACCCGGATGCGACGATGGACCGGCTGCGGGTGCTGGCGTTCTTGGACATCGCTAACGGCATCAGCGCCGAGGCCCGCATCGCTCGCGCCCGCGCCGACGAGGCCAGCGCGCAGGCGCAGACCCAAGCCGACGCGCAGGCCGGTACCGGAGCCGGGCAGCCGGGGGATGACTGGCCGACGGATGACGACTACCCCGCCGATGACGACTGGCCTGCCGATGACGATCGGCCCGCTGAGGATGACGACTGGCCCGATGATGACCTGCCCGCCGATGAAGACCTGCCTGCGGGTGACGGCAGGCCCGCGGACAATGACGGGTCGGCGGACGATGACCGGCCTGCGGACGATGACCGGCCTGCCGATGATGACTGGCCAACGGATGACGACTGCCCCGTCGATGGGGACCTGTCCGGTGGCGGTGACAGCCGCGGCGCGCCGGGCCCTGCGCCCGCGGCCGGGGATGCCGGCCCGGAACTGGCCGCCAACATCAACCTGACCTTTCCGCTTGGCACCTACCTCGGCCTGGAGCAGCGGCCCGGACTCGGGCACGGACTCGGCCCGATCGACCCCAAACTCGCCCGCGACCTAGCCGCAGCCGCCGCCCGCAGCCCGCACAGCACCTGGTGCGTGACCATCACCAACGCCGACGGAATCGCGATCGGACACGGTTGCGCCCGGCCCGCCCGCAAACGCAAAGGCAAACCGCCGCCCGGCGGCGGGCGGGACGGGCCGCGGGCGGGCAGGCCCGCCTTCACCCCGCGCGATGACCCAGGACCATCCGGCGGGTACGGGACCTGGACCCTGACCCTGCCCGACGGCCGCGAACTCGACGTCGCCCTGACGCCCATCCCGGTCACCGACTGCGACCACCGCTACGAATCACCCGGCTACCAGCCCAGCGACCTGCTCCGCCACCTGGTACCGACCCGCGACGGCCAGTGCACCTTCCCCTGCTGCTCCCGGCCTGCCCGCGAATCGGACTTCGAACACGCCGTCCCCTACGACCAAGGCGGACGCACCTGCGCGTGCAACGCCGGCGCGCGCAGTCGGCGCTGCCACAAGGTCAAACAGTCGACGGGCTGGAACGTCTCGCAGCCACTACCGGGCTGGCACCAGTGGACGACGCCAAGCGGGCGCACTTTCACGCAAGGACCCATGAAGTACCCCGTCTGACCCCGGACCGGGGGTGCAGGATCGGCCCATCACGCACTTCCGGCTTGCAGCACGGGGGCCACGGCGTGACGAGCACGCTGGCGGAACTCAGCAGCGCTATCGGAGAGACAGCCCCGCGACGCCCCTTCAACTCGATTCGGGTAAGAAGATCTGTTGTGAGGAGCGTTAGCGCCGCGCGGCTAGCGGTTCCCGACTGGCTGACCGAGGTGGTGCCGGACTGGCTGGCGGAGACCGTGCGGCCGAAGAAGGTCCCCGTGCCGTGGCCGGACATGATCCGCGCCGTGTTCGCGATCTGGGTACCGCTCACAATCGGGTTCGTCACAGGACACGAGCGGCTGTTCATCCTTCCCGCTACGGGCGGGCTGCTCAGCGTCATGATCGACACCGGCGGCCCGTACCGGACGCGGGTGCGCAAGATCGGGACCGCGGCCGTGTTCGGCGGCGGAGTGGGGCTGGTCGTCGGCGGGCTGATCCACGACCGTGGCTGGATCGCCGTCATCGCCCTCGTCGTCGTCGCCGCGGTGTCCGCGCTGATCACCAGGCTTGGCGCCACGGGCTCGGTCGCCGGCTTGCAGCTGCTCGTGTACACCGCGCTCGGGCTTGGTCCCATCGGGGCGCTGCGGCCGTGGTGGCACGTGGTGCTGGAGTTCGTCGCCGGCGCGGTCTGGGCGATCATCCTGATCACGCCGGGCTATCTGCTCGCCCCGCGAGCCGTCGAACAGCGGGCCGTCGCCGGCGTGTATCACGCCTTCGCCAAGTTCCTGCGCTCGATCGGGACGCCGGAGGTCACGGCAGTCCGCGACGAGGTCACGACGGCACTCAACGCGGCGTACGACACGCTGCTGACCCACCGGTCCGCCGCCGGCGGACGCAACCGCGCCGACATCCACCTGGTGGCCATCCTCAACGTCAGCCATCAGATGGCCGAGGCCGCCACGACGCTGCGCGCCGAAGGCCAGCGGCCGCCGCCCTGGGTCACCGACACGATCGACCGGCTGGCCGACGTGATCGCGGGGGGATCGGCGGTCCCGGTCAGGCACGCGCCCATCTGGGGACACAGCGGGGTCGCGGGCGCCGTGGCTCCGCCTCTCATCCCGCCCGTGTGGTCGCAAAACCCGGGTGCACTGGCGCTGCGCGACTCCATGGTCGGACTGGCCCGCGCGATCTCAGGCAACTGGTCGCCGCCGTCCGCTCCCCCGGCGCCGACGGACTGGCGCTCACGCGTCCGCGAGCGGGCGGTCTATATGGGCGAGCAACTCGTGGGCGGCCGTTCCGCCTGGACGTTCACCATCCGGCTGATGGTATGCACCGGCGTGGCCGCGGTGATCACTCAGGAGTTCTCGCTCTCGCGGTCCTACTGGGTCGTGCTCACGGTGGCGATCGTCCTCAAGCCGGATTACGGCTCGGTGTTCGCCCGCGCCCTGCAGCGCGGGATCGGCACGATCGTAGGCGCCTTCCTCGGCGCCGCGATCCTCGCGGTGGTGCCGTACGGGCTATGGCTGCTGGTGCCGTTTGGCGTGCTGGCGGCCTTGCTGCCGTACGGCCGGGCTCGCAATTTCGGGCTGTCGGCCACGTTCTTGACGCCCCTGGTCGTGCTGCTCATCGACCTGGAGAACAAAAGCGGCTGGCGGCTGGCCGCCGACCGGCTCATCGATACCCTGCTGGCCTGCGTGGTCGTGCTGGTTCTCGGGTACGCGGTGTGGCCGTCGACCTGGCATGCGCACCTGCCCAGCCAGTTCGCCGACTCGTTGCGCGCGATGTGCGACTACATGGAGGAATCGCTGATCGAAACGCCGAAGACCGGCCAGCCGGGCGCGCAGGCCAGCGACGCCGACGGACCGGCGCAGCGGTCCCGGCTGCGGCGCCGGGTGGGTCGCTCGCTGTCCGACCTGAGGGTCGAGTTCCAGCGCTCAATGTCGGAGCCCAGAGCGGTCAGCAGGCGGGCGACGGCCTGGTGGCCAGCGGTCGCCGGGCTCGAGGAGGTAATGGACGCGGTCACCACGACGGCCGTCGCGATCAGCCGCGGCGCGCCCGCGCCGTCGCCCGACTCGGTGCACCAGCTAACCGCGATGCTGCGCGGGGTGGCCGACGCGATGTCGGTCGGCGTGGCGCCGCCCCCCGCGCGCGACTATCCCGCGGACCCGGAGCTCCAGCCGGTCGTCGACGCGGTCCGCTCGGTGCTCGCAGTGCTCACCCGGGCCGAGCCGCCCGCAACAGATGTCACAGACGCCGCGGACGCTACAGACGCTCGATGAGCTGCTGGGCGTTGACCTGGGCGTAGTTGCGGTAGCAGTTGTTGAACAGGACGTGCGTCAACTCGGCGTCCGCGGCCAGGCCGCGCACCTTCCCCGCCCAGTCGTCCAGCTCCTCGCCGGTGTACTCGTAGCCGAACCGCTCGTAGATGTCCTTGCTGTCCCACTTGTCCGAATGGCCGTGCAGGCGGACCAGGGCCAGGTCGCTGGTAGCGGTGACCACCGGCGGAATGGAGCTCGGATACCCCTGCGGCATGTCCACGCACACGTACGGCAGCCGATGGGACGCCAAGAACGACAGCGTCTCCTGCTGGTTGTCGGGCGTCATCCAGGTGCGATTGCGGAACTCCACGCACACCTGCCGCGGCGCGGCGCGCTCCGCGCAGGCGACGATGTACTCCTTGTTCGTCCTGCCGATGGGGAACCAGGGCGGGAACTGCAGCAGGATGGCGCCGAGCTTGCCCGCCTGGCGCAGCGGCTCAAGCGCGGCGAGGAACCGGTCCCACGCTTGACCGGTCACCTCCGGGTCGACGTCCTTGAGGTAAACCCGGCTCTTGCCGGTCTTCTCGGCGGCCTCGCGCAGATCGGCGGGCAGCGCCTTGACCGGCGTCGGATGCTGGGTGAACAGGCTGAACGCCTTCACGTTGAACGTGAACCCCGCCGGGGTTCGATCGGCCCACGCGGCGGCGGTCTGCTCGGCGGGCAGCGCGTAGTAGCTGGAGTCGATCTCCACCAGCGGGAACTGCCCGGCGTAGAACCGCAGCCGTTTCTCCGGCGTGTTCGCCTCGGCCGGGTACCAGCCCGAGGCGATGAGGGTTTTGTCGGTCCACGACGCCGTGCCGACCAGGATCTGCCCCATTCTCCGAACCTAACAGGGCTGGCCCCGATGGATCGATGGGGCATCGATTGGGTAAGTCCCCTGGCTGGAGGCCTAAGTCCGCAATGAACGAGCCAATCGCCGTGCTAGTTGCGGTTGCGGGTGCCATCACGTTCGGCGCCTCCGATGTCATCGAGCAGCGCGCCACGCACACAGTGGCGAAGCGGCCGCCGCTGGACTTCAAGCTCTTCGCTGATCTGGCGGTCAACCGGCTGTGGCTGATCGGAATCACCGTCGACATCGCGGCTTCCGCGATGCAGGCCATCGCGCTGCACTTCGGTCCGCTGGCCCTGGTGCAGCCGATCCTTGTCTTGGACCTGCTATTCGCCGTCGTCATCACTAACGTCTGGCAACGGCGACGACCGGACCGGCTCATCTCCGCCGGGGTCCTTTGTTGTACCGGCGGCCTGGTGCTGTTCCTGGCCGTCGCCAGACCGCAGTCCCCTCCGGTCAGCGTCGGGCCGTCAATCCTGGTGCCGCTAGGCATCGGTGTCGCCGTAGTCATCGCCCTGTGCCTGGTCGCGTGGCGAGTCAGCCCAGGGAGGGTCTTGCCGCTAGCCACCGCATTCGCCTGCGGCGTGATCTTCGGAGTCACGGCGTTCCTGCTCAAGGAGATAACGCAAACCATCGGCCTGGGATTCAACCCCCCGTCACAGCAGTGGCCGCTCTACGCGTTCATCATCGCCGAGCCGATCGGTTTCCTGCTCAACCAGAACGCCTTCCAGGAGAGCTCCCTCATAGCACCGGTCCTGGCGATCCGGACCGTCACCGACCCCCTGGTCGCCATCGGTATTGGCCTTGTCTGGCTGAACGAGCAGATCTCCAGTAGCCCCGCCGCCGTCGCCGCGGAGGTAGCGGGACTGATCATCATGTCCGTCGGTGTCGTCGCACTCGCGTACCGGTCGCCTCATCTCGCCGCGCACGCCGCCCGTCCGGCCGCACCCGCGAATTGATCCCGCGAACGCACAGCGGCTATGGGGACACCGCGCTCGGCATGCTGCCAGCGTGAGCCTTGAGGTTGAGGTAAGAGCACGGTTCGTTCAGAAGAAAAATTGAATTATTCGGAACGGACCGTGGTCGTGCCGCCCGCGTCCGGTTGAGCCGGCCAGGCCGCCACCGCCCAGGGCGGAGAATTACGGAACGGTTCATCGGAGCAGAGCGGAGGCCAGCAGTGGCGGCGAGCACGCACACGGTCGAGTCGACACCGGAGACGGTCCGCTCCGGCTACCTGGATCCCGCGGCCAAGCCCGTGGCGGTGATCACGTCCGGAGACACGGTCCGTGCCGCCCAAGGCGGTGCACGCGGTCATCCCCAAGAGCGTGTTCCCGGCGGATATCAGGGACCGGGTGGCACGGTGGCTGCGGCCGTGACGCTGACCGCCGCCGACCGGCTGGCGGCGACACGCCGACCGGGAAGAACTGCGCGCTTCTGTGGGGCCGTGAGTCCGCACTGGTCGGGCTGGACGTGGTCGGGCTGGCCGGATTCGAACCGGCGACCTCCGCGACCCAAACGCGGCGCGCTAGCCAAGCTGCGCTACAGCCCGTACGCACGAAAGTCTAGCGTGGCGCGCCAGCACAGATGACGTCTCAGGGAGCGGGGCGGGCATTATTCCGCGATCGGCAGGCTCGCGTCGTCGCGCAGGAACAGGGGGATATGGCCGATCGGGGCCGCGGCGTCCGTCTCGGTGCCGCCGGGCATCGTCTCGCCGGTCCAGGGGCTGGTCCACCGGCTCCCCTCCGGCAGGTGGACCAGGCGCTTGCGGGCCCCGTAGCAGTCGACAGGGGCGACGAGCAGGTCCGGTCCGAACATGTAGGCGTCATCCACCTGCCAGGCCCGGTTGTCGTTGGGGAAGTCGACGAACAGCGGGCGCATCGGCGGGATGCCCGTTTCGTGCGTGGTGCGCATCTGCGTCATCATGTAGGGGCGCAGCCGCTCCCGCAGGAACATCATCGCGGCGATGTGCTCGTAGGCGTCGCGGCCGAAGGACCAGGCTTCGTTCGGGCCGCCGGTCTGGTCGAGCCCGAACGGCATGGTTGGCTCGCGGTGCCCGTGCAGCCGGAACAGCGGGCAGAACGCGCCGAACTGGAACCACCGGACGATCAGTTCCCGGTACTCGGGGTCGTCGGGATCGCCGCCGTGGAACCCGCCGATGTCGGTGGTCCACCACGGGATGCCGCTGATCGCCACGTTCAGCCCGGCCCGGATCTGCGCGCGCAGGCTAGCGAAGGTGGGCGGTATGTCACCGGACCACAGTGCCGCGCCGTACCGCTGACTGCCCGCCCATGCTGAACGGACCAGGCTGACTGTCTGCGGCTGCCCCTCCGCCGCCATGCCCTCATAGAAGGTGCGGGCGTTCTCCCTCGGGTACATGTTCCCGACCTCGAGCCCGGGCCCCGCGTCGTACCGGAGGTTCTCCTGGAACCCAGGCCGCAGTTCCGGCTCGCAGGCGTCGAGCCACCACACGTCGATCCCATAGGGGCGCAGGTAGTGGTCCCTGACCTTCGCCCAGACGAATTCCCGCGCCCGTGGGTTCGTCGCGTCGTAGAAGGAGACGTCTACCGGAACGCTGATGCCCTTGTCCGGCCAGGTGGCCTGCGCGAGCGGCCCGAACTCCGTCCCGATCAGCAGACCCTCGTCGCGCATGTGCGGGAAGTTCTCGCTCGCCGGGGAGACCGACGGCCAGACGGAGACCATGAGCTTGACGCCCATCTCGCGTAGCTCGGCGGTCAGGGCCCCCGGGTCCGGCCACTCGGCCGGGTCGAACTTCCAGTCACCCAGATGCGTCCAGTGGAAGTAGTCGACCACGATGACCGACAGCGGCAGGCCGCGCTTGACGTACCCGCGGGCCACCTCGAGCAGTTCGTCCTGCGTGCGGTAACGGAGCTTGGACTGCCAGAAGCCGCTGGCCCATTCGGGCAGCATCGGGGCGTGCCCGGTCGCGTCGGCGTACCGCCGCAGGATCGTCGCGGGCGTCCCCGCGGTGATCCAGTAGTCGATCTGCCGCGCGCTGTCGGCCACCCAGCGGGTGCCGGTGTTCCCCAGCTCGACCCGGCCGATCGCCGGGCTGTTCCACAGCAGGCCGTAACCCCGGTTCGAGAGCAGGAACGGGATGGTGACCTCCCCGTTGCGCTGGACCAGGTCAAGCACCACGCCCTTCTGGTCGAGGAGCCCGTGCCCGTGCTGGCCGAGGCCGAAGAGCCGTTCCCCGTCGTAGCCACGGAACGACTGCTCGAGCCGGTGGTAGCCGTTTCCCGTCGGGGCGAACAGCCGCGGTCCCGGCCACCACCAGTGGATGGGCTGCTCGGCGAGCAGTTCCTCGCCCGTGGCCGTGCCGACGAACCGGAGCACGGCCTGTCCGTGCTCCCCCGTGGTCATGGTCAGCTCGGCGGTGATCTGCCCGTTGACCAGCCGCGCCCCCGCGTCGTCGACAGTGACCGTCGGCTGGCTAGCCGGCGGCTGGCCGCTCAGGGCGCCGGGCAGGTCATCGAGGACCGGGCCGAGGCGGCCGCGGACACGCACGCCGTCCGGCCCCCACGGCTCGACGCGGAGGGTTTCCTGGCCAGAGGACCACTCGAAACCAGCCGTGTCTGAACCGATCTCGATGACACTGCTCACAAGGGCTCCTTCTCATTGGGTTACGGCGCTGGCTACCGCATATGCCTGCTGTTTGCGACCGCGACCGCGGCCGCCGCCGCGCTGCTGCCGCGAACGGTCAGGGACGGCGGGATGTGCTGCACCTCGGCGACGTCGCCGACGGTCATCCGCCGCATCAGGAGTTCGACCGCCCGGGTGCCCAGCTCGTTCGCGGGGATGCTCACCGACGTCAGCCTGGGCGCCGTCTGCTCGGCCACATGGTCAGGGCACAGCGCGACGATCGACACGTCCTCTGGGACGGCCCGTCCGGTCGTCCGCAGCAGGGACATCAGCGGCGAGATGATGACCTCGTTCTGCACGATGAGCCCGGTGGTGTGCGGACGCTCCTCGAGGATCCGCCCGAGCGTGCCCGCCGCCGCCTCGTAGCTTCCCTCGCACGGCCGGTGGACCAGGTCCAGGCCATAAGCCTCGGCGCCCTCCTGAATGCCGCGCAGGGTGCGCTCAGCGAAGCCGATGTGCCTGCGGTAGACGCCGTCGGCCTCACCGATGAACGCCACCGTGTGATGCCCGAGCCGGGCGAGGTGCTCGACGCAGAGCCTGCCCGCCGCGGCGAAGTCGAGGTCGACGCAATCAAGCCCGGACGGGTCGGCGGGGATGCCGATCAGCACGGCGTCGACCCCCGTCTGGTGGATGGTCGCGATCCGGTCGTCCTCCATGCCGATGTCGGTGAGGATGACGGCATCGGCACGAGCACTGGACGCCACCCGCCTGATGCCCTCTGATCCCTCGTCGTTGGTCAGCAGCAGCACGTCGTAGCCGTAACCGCGCGCCGCCGTCACCACGCCGATCGCGATCTCCATCATGACCGGCACGTACATGTCGCTGCGCAGCGGCACGATCAGCGCGAGCACGTTGGACCGGCTGCTCGCCAGCGCGCGGGCGCCGGCGTGCGGGTGGTAGTTCAGCACGTCGATGGCCCGGTGCACCCGTTCCCTGGTTTCCTCCGACACCGACCGTTTGCCGCTGAGCACGTAGGAGACCGTGCTCGCCGCAACGCCGGCATGACGCGCCACGTCAGCAAGTGTCGCCATGCCTAATTCCTCCCTGAATCCCGCCGTAACAACCCGCCTGTCGAAGCGCTTCGACAAATGGTTGCCGCCACACCCCTCCATGGGCTCCACGAGCCCCACGCTACCATCAGCAGGCACACGGAAAACAGCCCGTCCGCTCGTGCGAAGCGCTTCAACCATGGTCGGCTCGCGTCATCAGGACCGGCTGCCCGGCGGGCAAGGTGACCCGCCGCGCGGGCGCCTGCCAGAACCCGACATCGGCCTGCTGCCAGGCGCGGGAGACCAGCACCGCCTCGGCCTGCCCGCGGGCGGTGTTCCAGCGCAAGTCCGCTATCTGGACCCCCGCGAGCGTTCGGGCGCCGCGCAGCCGGCCGGCGGGCAGGAAGTCGGGAACCGCCGGCAGCAAGTCGATCCGCGCCGGGGTGCCTGAAGTCCCTGGGACAGAATCCACCAGCATCTCGATGAGCACCCCGGGCAAAGCACAGGCGGCATCACAGTTGTAGACGCTCCGTTTGGGATAATGACTGCTCATCAGCGACCGGAAGAAAAAGCCCTGGCCAGTGAGCGCCGCCACCAGCCGTCCGGCCACGTCCGGGTCTCGCAGCCGGGCCGCCGTCAGCGCCCGGTGCACGTAGCCGTGGGCGGAGTCGTCCTGCGCCTCGCGCAGCCGTAGCGCCCGCAGTGCCGCCGCCGCGAGCGCGGGCGTGCCGCTGACCGTGATGTCGTGCAGCGGCCATACCGGGTACAGGTGGCTGACGTGGCGGTGCTTGTAGTTGTCAGGCAGCGGCGGCCGACCGGAGCCGGCCGGCGGCCACGCCCACTCGGCGAGCGCCCCGTCGGAGTTGACGCGATACGGCGGGAGCCGGTCGGCTAGTGCTCGCCACCGTCGCGCGTCGGCGCGGTGCTCGTCGGTCGCGGCGGCGGTCGCGGCGGCGGCCAGGGCGTGCCGTGCGGCCGCGATGTCCATCGTGGCGTTGACCGCGGCCGGGGACCAGCCGCCCGGCTGGTTCTCCGGGGAGTACGACGGCACGAAGATCACGTGCCCGTCCCCGTCCACCCTGGTCAGGAAGTCCTCGTAGAACTCGGCAAGTTCGCGCAGCGCAGGCCGCACCCGCTGCGCGAAGAACGTCTCGTCGCCCCACGCGCACGCCGCGTCGAGCAGCGGAACGAGCAGCCAGTCCGCGGCCGCGGTCCACATCTGCAACGGGTAACCGGTCTCGAAGTGCGTGCACAGGCCGCTGAGGCCGTCGCTGTGCGCGGGCGCGGCGATACCTCTGGTGCCGAAGATGCGCCGGGCGTTCTGCCGCCAGTCCGCGAGCCGGTCGCGCACCAGGTCGGCCACCGCCGTGACCGCGGTGGGCACGTCCGCGGTGACGGCTCCGGCCAGTTGCAGCCCGAGGTTAGCGTCGCAGGTGATCGCGCCGGACCACGCCGCGTTCCAGTCTCCCTGCCACAGCCCTGTCAGCCTCGGCGGCAGCAGCCCGCTCGCGGACAGCAGCAGGTAACGACCCGAGTGGAATAGCTTCTCGAGCAGGGCGGGAACCGGCTGGTCGGGATGTGCGGCCTGGCGGGCGAGCAGTTCGCCGACGCTGAGCGCCCGGTCCGCGGCCGGCGCGCCCAAGTCGAGCGCGACGTTCCCGGAGGCGGCGGCGTGCCGCCTGGCATGCTCGGCGAGCAGCAGCCTGGGCGCCTGCACCGGCGCGCTGGTGACCGCCGCCAGCCCCAAGCCGCGGGCCGCGCCGAGCCCGGCTGCGTCGCGGAACGGCGCTACCCGGGTGAGCAGGGTCAGCCTTCGGCAGCGAGCGGTCCGGATGCGGTGGCCGGGAAGGACCGTGAGGCCGTCGCCCGGGTCCGCGACCACCCGGGTGACGCCGACGTAACCGCCATTCCCCGGGTACTCCACCGTCGTCACGATGAGGGCGTCGCCAGGTGCGCGCTCATGGACGTGCCCGGTTACCCGCAGGCCCGCCGGGGCGCCAGCCAGCCTCGTGTCCACGTCGACGACGAGGTCGCATGGCGCGCTGCTCACCTGCTGCACCACGAGGTCGCGGGCACGGGAGGCGAAGTGGGTGTGCCTACGGCCCGGCCAGGTGGTGACGGCCACTCCCACGCGGTAGTTCAGCGACCGGCGGTAGCCGTTCGGCACTTTCGCGGGCCCCTCCTCGTCGGTGACCGTGACCGCGAACGCGGGGTGAAAGGGGCGCGGATGATAGTGCGGCCAGTCACCGGTGAACAGTTCGAGCGCGCGCCGCGACTGGCCCGCGAGCAGCAGGTCTCTGACCTCTTCCAGACGGCCTGCCAGGTCCGGCGGCTCTGAAGGCGTGTTGACCACGTCGGGCCAGACCAGGTGGTGGTGCGTGACAACGGCACTCTCCGCACCCGGCGGTCCCCAGACCAGCGCGCCGTGCCTGCCGTTCCCGACCGGGAACGCGTCTTCCCAGCAGTCCGCCGGGGCGGTGTCGAAGATGGCGGGCCTGGTCATCGGCCGCCCGCGGAGCTAACCCTTGATCGCACCGAGGAGCACGCCCTTCGTGAAGTGCTTCTGAACCAGCGGGTAGGCGAGCAGGACAGGGACGATGGTGATCGTGACCACGGCCATCTGCAGAGCCAGCGTGGGCGCGGCGCTCTGGAACCCGGCGGCCGCGCTGTTGACCATCTCGCTGTTCTGCGTCAGGTAGTCGTACAGCACCATCTGCAGCGGCCACTTCGAACTGTCGGACGGCATGAACAGCATGATGTTGAACCAGGAGTTCCAGTAGCCGACCGCGTAGAACAGCGCGATCACCGCCGTTACCGCCCGGGACGTCGGCAGCACGATCCGCCACAGAATCCGCCAGTCGCTGGCGCCGTCGATCCGGGCGGACTCTATGAGGTCCTGCGCGGTGTTGGCGAAGAACGCCCGCATCACGATGATGTTGAACACGCTGACCGCGCTTGGCGCGATCAGCGCCCAGTACTGGTCGTAGCCGCCGAGCGCGGAGACCACGAGGAACAGCGGGATGATCCCGCCGTTGAAGAACATCGTGGCCATCATGATCCACAAGACCGTCCGGTGGCCGAACGATCCGGCCCGCGACATGCCGTAGGCCGCCAGGATCGTGATGACCATGGAAAACGCCGTTCCGACGGCGGTGATGCCCAGGCTGATCAGCAGCGCCCGGCCGACCACGCCGCCGGAGATGACGTCCTGGTAGGCGCCGAATGACAGGCCGTGCGGCCAGATGACCATGCCGCCGGCCTGGTTGATCGAGGCCTGCGTGGAGAGGCTGGTCACCACGATCATGTAGAGCGGGAACAAGATCAGCAGCAGGATCACGACGATCCCGCCGGACTTGGCGCCCTGGGTCGACGCGCGCGGCCGCTCCTGCCAGGCCGGGCGCTCCGCGGTGGCCAGCAACCGTGATGTCGTCGTCATTTCCGGTACAGCCCGTCCTCTCCGAACAGGTGCGCGACCTTGTTGGCCGCGAGGATGAGGATCACAGAAGTGACGCCAAGGAACAGCCCGGCCGCCGCGCCGTAGCTGTAGTTGCCGGCCACGATGCCGTTCTCGTAGGAGAACGTGGTGATGACCTGGGCGGCGCCCGGGCCGACGGCGGTGAGCTGGATGAGCATCTGCTCGAAGCCGAAGGTGAGCGCGTAACCCAGGTTGAGGATGAGCAGCAGCACGGTGATGCCCTTCAGCCCCGGAAGCGTGATGTGCCGGAGCCGCCGCCAGTACCCGGCGCCGTCAACCGCCGCGGCCTCGTGCAGCGACGGGCTGATCGCCGCCAGGGCTGCCAGGTAGACGATCATCGACCAGCCGGCTTCCTTCCAGATAAGCTGGGAGGTGACCAGGAACTTGAACGTGCCGGGGTCGGTCATGAAGTCGAATGGGCTGGTTACCCCGTGGGAGCGCAGGTACGTGTCCAGCACCCCTGCGCCGCCGAACACCTGGTTGAAGATCGTGACGACCAGCACGAAGGAAAAGAAGTGCGGCAACGTCACCACGGCCTGGACGAGCGCGCGGAGCCGCCGGGACAGCAGGGTGTCGAGCAGGATCGCCAGCGCGATCGGCACCGGGAAGAACAGCACGAGCTGGACTGAGAACAGCATCAGCGTGTTCCAGAACGCGTGCAGGAACCCCGGGTCGGTGAACAGCTGCTGGAAGTTCGCCAGGCCGACCCACGGGCTGTGCAGGATGCCGTCGTACAGGTCGTAGTCCTGGAACGCCATCACCAGCCCGAGCATGGGCGCGTAGCCGAACACGCCGAGCAGGACCAGCGCCGGCAGGCACATGATGAGCAGCGTGCGGTCGCGACGCAGCCGGACATACCAGCGCCGCCGGGGCTTTCGCACGGCGCCCGTCGCGCCGGTCGCGGAGAGCGAGGCAGTCCCGCTCTCCGCTACAGCACTCCCGCGATGCTCGCCAGTCGCGGTGGACATGGCGCCTGGAGTCACGCTGTCCCGAGCTTCTTCTGCTGGGCGAGGACCCCCTCGTAGAACGACTTGAGCTTGTTGCCGCCGTCGCGCTTCCAGGTGGCGAGCGTGGACTGATAGTCGGCGATGGAGGCCCGGCCGCGGGCCACCTCGTACATGATGTTGTCGGTCTGGGTGAACGGGGTGAACGCGTTGGGGCTGGACAGGCTGTTCGGCACCGTGACGTTGAGCTCGTAGAACAGCGGCTGGTAGCCGGACTTGGCGTTCCGCTGCCCCCAGGTCGCGCACGCCTTGGTCACTTGCGGGTAGCCGGCGTTGTAGGTGGCGTTGTTCGGGCTGACCAGGAAGTTGTAGGTAGACACGCTCGACCCGGCGTACTTCGTCCCGTTCGAGGTGAGCTGCGGACCGGCGCTGCCCGCGGTGTAGTCCACGCCCTCGACCCCGTAGTTGAGCAGGTTGTACTCGTACGAGCCGAACGGCGCGGCGAGGTAGTTCGCGATGCGCAGGCACTCCTCGATCTGTTTGGCGGTCAGGCTCTTGTTGAGGTAACTGGTCCACGCGGTGGCAGCCTCGAGCGGTATCTGCGGGGTGCCGCTGCCGCTGGCGGTGAAGAAGTCGAAGGAGGCACGGGTGTACTTCTTGTTGGACGCCTGGCCCTTTTGCGCGTCCGCCGCGTTCCACGCGCCCATCCCGTCGGAGACGATGACCATCTGCCCGGAGTAGAACTCGGTGATCCCGTTGCCGAAGTTGCCTGCCACCTGGTCTGGGTGCACCAGGCCGGCCTTGATGGCCTTGGCCATCCAGTTCATCGCCTCGATGATGCCGTCGGACTCGTACATCGTGATGAGGTTGCCCTTGTCGTCGAGCATCCAGGACGCGTAGTTGTAGGGCTGGAACAGGTACCCGAAGATGTCGCCCATAGCCCAGCGCTTGCCCTTGGGGTCGTTGACCTCCTGGGCCAGGTCCCACAGGTCGTTTATCGACGTGACGTTGGGGGTCCCGACACCAAGTGAGTCGAGGATGTCCGCTCGGTAGTAGAGCTGGTAACCGACGTTGAACCCGGCGGTGTAGGACGGGAAGCCGTACAGCTTGTCGTCCCAGATCCCGGCCTGCCAGCCGTCGGAGAAGATCGCCGCCAGGTTCGGGTACTGGTTGATCTTGCTGCCGGCCAGGTACGGGGTGAGGTCGGCGAGCCTGTCTTCGGCCGCCTGGCCGAAGTTGAGCGGCGGCGCCCAGAACGTCGGGACCTGGATCCAGTCCGGCAGCTTATTGCCCGAGAACAGCTGCGGCAGGATCGTGGCGTAGTTGTTGCCGTTGGCGGGGGCAACGCTCACAGTGGCGCCAAGCGCGCTGTTCACCGCCTGATCGAACGGGTTGTTCGCCGACGGGATCGTGCCCCACAGCGGCGTGATGGCGGAATAGCTGCCGCCGCTGCCCGGGATCCCGGTGACGGTGCGCACCAGGTTCGTCGGGTAGCTCAGGTAAGCGGGCGACGAGCCGGCGATGCTGGGGTAGTCCGGCTTGACCAGGCTGCTGGCCTTGTACTTCGGGAGGATGCGCTCAAGCAGGCTCGTCGACACCGCCCCCGTCTTGGCGGGGGCGCCCCCGGAACCGCAGGCGGCCAGCAGCGGAGCCGCCGCGACCGCGCCGGCCGCACCCGCTGTGGCGGTCAGGAACCCGCGTCTCGTCATGCGTGAGTTCAACGGTGAGTTGTGTGACGCTGCGCGATGCATAGGAGGTACCACCTTCGTCCTCGACGGGGCTGTTTCAGGTTGGGCGTGGCGTCTATGGGTCGCGGACCCGAGGGTTTGTCGAAGCGCTTCAATGAGTTAGGTGGAGGTTAGATCCACACTTGACTTCCGCGCAATAGGGTCGAAACACTTGATTCGGCCACAGAGCGCTGTGATGAGCCTGGCCTGCCCTAATGATCTGGATCGTTACTTGTGATTGACGATCCTTGTTCCGGAGGTACCGTGTCGAAGCGATTCGCTAGCCATGCCGACTTCCGTGATCCGGCTTTGTCGTCGCGTGAACGAGCCGACGACCTCCTCGCCCGGCTCACCGACGACGAGAAGATCGCGATGCTGCACCAGCGCTCGGCCGCCGTCCCGCGGCTCGGCGTGGCCGAGTTCCATACCGGCACCGAGGGTGTGCATGGCGCGGCGTGGCGGGACCATCAGGGCACCGGAAAAACGCTGACCGCGACGGTCTTCCCGCAGCCGGTCGGGCTCGCCGCGAGCTGGGATCCCGGGCTCGCGCACGAGGTCGGCCGCGGCACCGCGCGCGAAGTCCGCGCCCTGCACGACGCGCACCCGCTGATCAGCCTCAACGTCTGGGCGCCCGTGGTGAACCTGCTGCGCGACCCGCGCTGGGGCCGGAACGAGGAGGGCTACTCCGAGGACCCGCTGCTCACCGCGCGGCTAGCCACCGCGTTCTGCCGGGGCTTGTCCGGGGAGAATGAGGATGGCTACCTGCTGACCGCCCCCACCCTCAAGCACTTCCTGGGTTACAACAACGAGGAGTACCGCGACCTGACGTCCTCCGCGCTGCGCCCTCGCGTGCTGCACGAGTACGACCTCCCGCCGTTCCGCGAGCCGATCGAGGCGGGCGCGGCGACCGGGGTCATGCCCTCCTATAACCTCGTCAACGGCCGGCCCGCGCACGTCAGCCCGCTGCTGCGCCTCATCCGTGAGTGGACCGACGATGAGCTGCTGACCTGCAGCGACGCATGGGCCCCCTCGAACCTGGTGCGGACCGAGCACTACTTCGACGACTACCCGGCGGCGCACGCCGCCGCCCTGTGCGCGGGCCTGGACAGCTTCACTGATCAGGACGGCGACGGCACGCTCACCACCGCCGCCGTCACGCAAGCGCTGCACCGCGGCCTGATCACCATGGCCGACGTCGACCGCGCCGTCCGCCGCAAGCTGCTGATCAGGATCCGGCTCGGCGAGTTCGACGCGGACGGCGGCCCCTTCGCCGGGGCGGCCGCCATGGACACGCCCGGGCACCGCGAACTAGCCCGCCGCGCCGCGCGAAGCTGCGCTGTCCTGCTTCAGAACGACGGGGGCCTGCTCCCGTTGGCCGGCCAGCCGCGGATCGCGGTGCTCGGTCCGCTCGCGGACACCCTCTACGAGGACTGGTACAGCCCCGCGCTCCCCTACCAGGTCACGATCGCCGACGGCATCGCCGCGACCGGTTCGCGGGTGTCGGTCGACGAGGCGGCGACCCGGGTCCGCACCGATCTCGGCGAGTTCGACGTGTTCGAGTGGGGAGACGACGTCATCACCCTGCGCCAAGGCGGGAAGTACCTGACGCTCACCGCGGGCGGCGAGCTCAGGGTCGACGCGGACCGGCCGGACGGCTGGATCGTCCGCGAGACGTTCCGCCGCACTCCGCTGCCCGGCGGCGACATGCTGCTGCGGTCCACCGCCACCGGCCAGGCCGCCCGGCTGCGCTGGGACGTCCTCGCCGACGGCATCACCGAGGCCGTAGCCACCGCGCGCGCGGCCGACGTCGCGGTGGTCGTGGTCGGCAACGACCCGATGATCGGCGCCAGGGAAGGCCGTGACCGGAGCACGTTGGCGCTGCCGCCGTCGATGGACCGGCTGATCCGCGAGGTCGTCAGCGCGAACCCGCGGACCGTCCTGGTGATCATGTCCAGCTACCCGTACGTCACACCGGACGCGCCCGCGATCGTATGGACCGCTCACGCGGGGCAGGAGACCGGGCACGCGATCGCGGACCTGCTCACGGGGCGTCATGCCCCGCAGGGCCGACTGCCGCAGACCTGGTACGCCGCCGACAGCGCGCTGCCGGACGCCCTGGACTACGACATCATCAAGGCCGGCTGGACATACCAGTACTCGAGGGCGCGGGCGCGCTTCCCATTCGGCCATGGCCTGACGTACACGAAGTTCCGCTACGGCCCGCTCCGGCTGACCGGGACCACGGCCGACACGGTGACCGCCAGCCTGGACGTCACCAACGCCGGCGACAGGGATGGCACCGAGGTCGTCCAGCTGTACGCGAGCTACCCGGCGCCGGATCAGCCGCGGCGCAGGCTGTGCGGCTTCGACCGGGTCACGCTCGTGCCCGGCGAGACGAGGACCGTGCGGATGGAGGTGCCGCGGGCCCGGCTGGCGCTGTGGGACGTGGCGGCGGCGCGGATGTCCGTCCCGCCCGGCCAGATCGAACTCGGCGCCGGCGCCTCCTGCGCCGACATCAGGCAGACCGCGACGCTGACCGTCCCCGGTACCGTCTCGAGACGCTCTATAGGCCGCGATGGCAAGCTGAGCATCGGAGCGGCCGACTTTGACGACTACGAGAACATCACCCTCGTCGACCGGACCCGCGAGGACGGCACCGTGGTCACTCGCGCCAATCCCGTGGGCCGTAGCTGGCTGGTGTTCAAATCGGTTTGTTCGGAACGGACCGTGGCGGCTGTGTTCCGCGTCGCCTCCCCCGCGCCTGGTGGCGGGCGGATTCAGGTGCGGACCGCAGCCGGGGACAGCCCGGTCGCCAGCGTCGCCGTGCCCTGGACCGGCGGTCGCTACGAGTGGACCGACGTCACGGCTCCGCTCACGCTTGCTGACGGCACGAGCGATCTGTACCTGGACCTGGACGGCGCTGTACGCCTGGACTGGTTCCGGCTGGAGCGAGAGTGAGAGGCTCAGCTACCCCGGGGGGGACGCCCCCCCCGAACCCCCCCGGAACGCACAGCGGTATGTGGTTCGGCGGGGACTACAACCCCGAGCAGTGGGACGCGGCGGTCTGGGCGCAAGACGATGTGCTGATGCGCGAGGCCAGCGTGAACACGGCGACGGTGGGCGTGTTCTCCTGGGCGCTGCTGGAGCCGGCCGAGGGGCGTTTCGAGTTCGGCTGGCTGGACGCGGTGCTGGACCGGCTGCACGCGAACGGGGTACGCGTGATCCTGGCGACGCCGACCGCGTCCCCGCCGCCGTGGTTCACGCTCGCGTATCCGGACGCGATGCCGGTTACCCGCGACGGCACCCGGCTGTGGCATGGCAGCCGGGACACGTACTGCGCGGCCGCTCCCTCCTACCGGCGGGCGGCGCTGCGGATCGCGGGCGAACTCGCCCGCCGGTACGCCGGCCACCCGGCGCTGGCCATGTGGCACGTGCACAACGAATACGGGACTCGCTGCTGGTGCGACCACGCGGCGGCTGGCTTCCGGCGCTGGCTGCGGGCCAGGTACGGGGACGGCGACCATGGCCTGGCGGCGCTGAACGAGGCGTGGGGCACCGCGTTCTGGAGCCAGCGGTACTCGGCCTGGGAGCAGATCCTGCCGCCGCTGGCGACCCAGTACCTGCCCAACCCGGGTCAGGACCTGGACTTCCGCCGGTTCTGGTCCGACGAATTGCTGGCCGCTTTCACGCAGCAGCGCGACGTGCTGCGACAGAACTCCCCCGGCATCCCTGTCACGACGAACTTCATGGGACCGGATCATCTCGTGGTCGACGCCTGGTCGTGGGCTCGCGAGGTGGACGTCGTGGCGGTCGACCACTACCTGTCCTCGGCTGGGCCGAGGGGGCTCGCGGACATCGCGTTCTGCGCCGACTGGGCCAGGTCCGTCGGCGGTGGACGGCCCTGGCTGCTGATGGAGCAGGCCCCGAGCGTGGTCATCGAGAACGGGCTGATGGTGCACCGCGAGCCGGGCCGGATGCTGCGGGACAGCCTCGGCTACGTGGCACGCGGCGCCGACAGCGTGCTGTTCTTCCAGTGGCGCGCGTCCCGTTCTGGCGCCGAGATGTATCACCCCGCGCTGGTGCCGCACGCCGGCCCCGACACCCGGATCTTCGCGGAAGCGGCCGAGCTGGGCGCGGTGCTGCGTCGCCTGGCCGGCGTGGCCGGGAGCGTCGTCACCGCCGACGCCGCGGTCCTCGTTGACACCGATTCACGCTGGGCGCTGGAGTCCCGCGGGCTGCCGTCGCCGCACGTGCGTCACCTGGACGTGGCACGGGCGGCGCACGCCGCGCTGTGGCGGTCGGGCATCGGGTGCGACATCGCGGCGCCAGACGCCGACCTGTCGCGGTACCGGCTGGTGGTCGTCCCCGCGGTCTACCTGCTGACCGACGCGGCGGCGGCGACGCTGCGCCGGTACACCGACGGCGGCGGCCACCTGGTCGTCACGTTCTGCAGCGGCATCGCCGACGAGTCGCACCGCATCCGCATCGGCGGCTACCCAGGCGCGCTGCGCGACATCCTCGGCATCCGGGCCGAGGAGTTCCATCCCCTGCCGCCCGGCACGACCGCCCGGCTCAGCGCGGCCACGCCCACGGGGGCGCACGGGAACCTGTGGACCGAGCGGCTGCGCGCGGAGGGGGCCGAGATCCTCGCCAGGTACGCGGACGGAGTGCTGGCCGGCCTGCCCGCCATCACGCGGCACTGCTACGGCACCGGCACCGCGTGGTACCTGTCCACCCTGCCCGACGACGACGCACTCGACGCGCTGCTGCTTGAGGCCGCGTCCGCGGCCGGGGTGCGGCCCGCGCTGCCCGGCGCGCCGCCCGGCGTCTGCGTCACTCGCCGCCACGGTAATGGCGCGCGGTCCTGGCTGTTCGCCGTCAACCACAGCGACAGGGCGGCGACGCTGCCCGCCGTCGGCGTGGACCTGATAACCGGCCGCGAGGTGACCGGGACGCTTGAACTGCCACCTCACGGTGTCGCGGTAATCCGCGATGCCTAGGATCACCGTGTGATCACAGGAATGCACGCGATCGTGTTCTCGCCCGACGCGGAGAAGGTTCGCGCGTTCTTCGCTGACGTGCTGGACTTGCCGTCAGTGGACGCGGGCGGAGGCTGGCTTATCTTCGCGCTGCCCCCGGCCGAATTGGCCGTTCACCCGGCCGACGGAGGCGCTCGCCACGAGCTCTACCTGATGTGCGACGACATCAATGCCACCCTCACCGAGCTGAGGGGCAAGGGAGTCGAGGTGTCGTCCGAGGTATCCGATCTGCGCTGGGGGCTACTGGCGACGATCCGGTTGCCGGACGGTTCTGACTTTCCGATCTACCAGCCGCGGCACCCGTCCCCTCTTCGGCGCTGATCAAAGTCGGCGACGGCGCGGGCGCGGGTCCGTTACGGTCGCTGTGTGCTCGGTGACCCCTCACGCCGGTCCGCCCCCTCCCGGCGGACCGTGCTGCGCGGCGGCGTGCTCAGCGGAATCGCCGTGGCACCTCTGGCGGCGCTAGGCCGAAGGACCGCGCGTGCCGTGGCCCCGGCCGCCGCCGCGACGCAGGCCAGCGTCAGCTACGACTTCAATCAGCACTGGCTGTTCGGCGGCCAGTATGTCTCCGGCTCGGAGCAGCCGGGCTACGACGACACCGGCTTTGCGCCGATTACGCTTCCGCACACCGTGGTGCCGCTCTCCTGGGGCGACTGGGACCCCGCGACCTGGGAAGACGTCTGGATCTACCGCAAGCATTTCGGCGGCGAGAAGCTGGGCGGCGGGCGCGTATTCGTCACGTTCGACGGCGCGATGGTCAACGCGACCGTCTGGATCAACGGCACCATGGTCCTTCCGTATCCGCGCCCCACGTACACGAAGGGCGACCTCTACCACGCGGGCGGCTACCTCCCGTGGTCCGTCGAGCTCACCGGCCTCATCAACGACGGCACCGACAACGTGCTCGCGGTCAAGCTGGACTCGACGTGGCTGCAAGTCCCGCCCGAAGGCGCCACGGCCGGAGCGACCGCCGTCGATTACCTGCAGCCTGGCGGAATCTACCGCGATGTCACGCTTGCGTTCGTGCCGGAGACGTTCCTTTCTGACGTGTGCGTGCGCCCGCAGAACGTGCTCGACGGCGACAGGTACGTCGGCGTGCGGGCCACGATCGACTCGACCACGGCCGGCGAGGCGAGCGTGACCGCCGAACTCCTGGACGGGACGCGTGTGCTGGCCACGGCGAAGCCGCCCAAGGCGGCCATAAAGAAGGGCACCACCGACTTCCCGCCGTTCTCAATAACCAAGATCGGGAAGGTAACGTACTGGTCGCCGGACAACCCCAAGCTCTACACGGTCAGGACCACGGTCACGGTCGGCGGCGCCACATACACCGTGTCCACGACGATCGGGTTCCGCGAGGCGCGATTCAAGAACGACGGGTTCCACCTCAACGGCGCCCTGTACAAGATCTTCGGGCTGAACCGGCACCAACTGTTCCCGTACATCGGGATGGCGGCGCCGGCGCGCCTGCAGCGCAAGGACGCCGAGATCCTCAGGAACGAGCTCAACTGCACGATGGTGCGCTGCTCGCACTACCCGCAGTCCCCCGATTTCCTCGACGCCTGCGACGAGCTTGGCCTGATGGTCTGGCAGGAGACGCCCGGCTGGCAGTACGTCAGCGAGGACGCCGGCTGGCGGAACATCGTCAGGGACAACGTCTACGACATGGTGATCCGCGACCGCAGCCGACCCTCGGTCATCGTCTGGGGAACCAGGGTCAACGAGGCCCACGAGACCGCGAGCAACGAAGACCTGTTCAGCGCGGCGGCGCAGAATACGAAGGCGATCGCCAATGCCCAGGACCCGACGCGGCAGAGCACGGGCGCGATGGGCGCCTATTCCATGGACTTCTGGGACGAGGACGTCTACTCCCACGACGACTACAAGCACAAAGACGGCAACGCCCAGCTAAGTGTCCCGCTGCCCAGCCCCAAGGGGATGCCGGAGAAGCCGTATTTCGTCAGCGAGGCGGTCGGCGCGCTTGACGGCTCGCCCACGTACCGCTGGATCGACCCCAGCTCGACCCTGGCCATCCAGGCCCGCCAGCACGCGCAGGTCCACAACACCGCGCAAGGGCCGCTCAGGTACGCGGGGCTGCTCGGCTGGTGCGCCTTTGACTACGCGTCGCTGAACGGCGGAGACGCGATCTGGCACGCGCTCAAGACACCGGGCGTCATGGACATCTTCCGGGTGCCCAAGCCGGGTGCGGCGATCTACCTTTCCCAGGTGAAACCGTCGGTGCGCCCGGTCATCGCCCCCGCGTTCTGCTGGGATTCCGGCGACAGCCCCGGCCAGGCGGCCATGATCGGCACCAACTGCGCGCGGCTGGAGATCTACCTCAACGGGAAACACGACAAGACCGCGTACCCCGACACCAAGGACTACCCCCACCTCGCCTTCCCGCCTGTCGTCACCGACCTCGTGGTCAACCCCGCCGCCTACCAGGACCTTCGCATCGAGGGCTACCTCAGCAAGACCAGCAAGGCCGGCGAAACGCCAGCGACCGTGCTGAAGATGACCGCCGACACCTCCGGCGACCGGCTTGAGCTGACCGCCGACGACCCGTCAATCGTCGGCGACGGCTCCGACGCCACCAGGATCACGTTCCGTGCGACCGACGCGTACGGCAACCACCGGCCTGGTGTCACCGGGACGGTGACCCTTTCGCTGTCCGTCCCGTCCGGTAAGAGTCTCCCGGCGGTACTGGTGGGCGGCCCATCGTTCGACTTCGGCACCTACGGAAGCGTCGGCGGCGCGTTCGTCCGCTCCCTCCCCGGCCAGACCGAGGCCGTGACGGTAACCGTCACGGCCACGCACTCCACGAAGACCGCGTCGGTGCCGGTAACGGTGACCCCGCCGCCCAGTTCGACCCACTACCTGTAACGGCCGGCCGCGCCGGCGTTTCCGCGGAAACGCGGCGCCTGATGCGGTAGCGGCGGCTGCGCCGGCGTTCCGCGGTAACGCGGCGCCTGATGCGGTAGCGGCGGCTGCGTCGGCGTTCCGCGGAAAGGCGGCGCCTGATGCGAGGGCGGCGGCTGCGGGGGAAGTTTCACCTGAAGGGTTCCAGGCGCTCGACGCCGCGCCCCACTAGCGGCATCGTGATGGTAACGACAGCGGAGGCCGACCGATTTGCGGGCTATGTCCGGATATACCTGCTTGCCGACAGCTACCGTGCCCGGATGAATGGCCCGTTCAGCTGCCAATAGCAAGCCGAACGGGACATTCATCTGCTGGGCCAACGCCAGCGAGGGCGCGACAAGAGCCTGTTTTCGCGATCATTTGAAGGCGGAGTGTGGCGTGGTGCGTGAATGACGCGCTGGCTCGCCGCGGTTGGCGTGCCCCTGCGCGCTTGATTGGGCGGTCGAGTGCCCGGGTGACCGGGGATTGCGGGGCGGTTGTGAGCCGGGGGCTAAGTGGTTCGCAGGCGGGACCAGGCGTCGCCGCCTACCGCTAGCAGGAGGATCACGCCCAGGGTGATCTGTTCGTAGAGCGGGTTCCAGGCCAGCAGGGTGAAGCCGTTGCCGATCAGCGCGATGAACAGGACGCCGACGACCGTCCGCCAGATCGCGCCTTCGCCGCCCAGGATGGATGTGCCGCCGACCACGATGCCGGCCAGCACGGTGAAGGTGAGCGCGGTGCCGCCGTTGGCCGATGACGCCGACAGCACCCGGGAGGCGTCGAGGATGCCGCCGAGGGCGGCGGCGCCGCCGCTGATCGCGAACGTGACCAGCTTGATCCACTGCACCCGCACGCCGGCCAGCCTGGCCGCCTCGGCGTTGCTCCCCGCGGCGTAGATGTACCGGCCGGCGATCGTCCGGGACAGCACGATCCCGAGGATGATGATCACGCCGATCATCGTCCACGCCGCCGTCGTTACGTCGAGGAAACTTGTCCTCGCGAAGTTCGCGAAGCCGTGCGCGGAGTAGGCGATGATCAGGTTCCCGTTCGTGATGAGCGCGGCCGCGCCGGTGATCACGAACGACATCGCGAGCGTGGCGATCAGCGAGTTGATCCGGAAGAACGTCGCGATCACGCCGTTGATCGCGCCGACCCCCAGACCGATCAGGACCCCGACGACGATCGCGAGCACCGGGTTACCGGTGATCGCCATCTTCATGGCGATCACCTGGCACAGCGCGTACGTCGCCCCGACCGACAGGTCGATGCCGCCGCCGATCAGCACCATCGTGCCGGCCACCGCGATGATCATGGTGGCCGACTGCTGGTCGAGGATCTCAAGCAGGTTCGTCTTGCCGTAGAAGGTCGATCCCTTCCAGATCGCCAGCACGACGAACAAGATGATGAACGGGTAGATGATCCCGCCTTCGCGCGCCTGGCCGAGGAAGCCGGCCGACGGCGCGCGGAAGATGGCCTGCACCGAGGCACCCTGCTTGCCCGCGTTTTCCGGCTTCTCCGGAGCCGGCGTCGCTGCCTGCGGCTGACTCATTCACGCGCCTCTCATGTGTCTGTCGTGCGGGGGGCCAGGGGGGAAGCGGGGGGACGGCCAGTCCCCCCGTCCGCAGGGGGGGGTTGGGGGGAAACGGGGGGACGGGCAGTCCCCCCGTCCGCAGGGGGGGTCTGGGGGGGATCGTCCCCCCGGGGGGATAGAGCACCGAACGCGGCGCCGAGGATCGTGGCCTCGGTTACGTCCTCGTCGGCAAGCTCCGCTGCGACCTGGCCGCCGCGCATGACGAGCACGCGGTGCGCCAGGCCGAGGATTTCCTCGACGTCGGAGGAGATCAGCAGCACGCCGAGCCCGCTCGCGGTCAGCGAGGCCAGCAGTTCGTAGATCGCCCGTTTGGCGCCGACGTCCACGCCCCGGGTCGGCTCGTCGGCGATCAGCACCCGCGGGTCGCGCAGCAGCGACCGGCCGAAGAGCAGCTTCTGCTGGTTGCCGCCGGACAGCGCGGCGGCCCGCACCGACTGGCCGCCGCCGCGGACGTCTACCCGGGTGAGGACCTCCCGCACAGACCGGCGCTCGGGGCCGGGCCGGACCACGCCCGCCCGGCTGACAGCGGCGAGGTTCGACAGGCTGACGTTCTCCAGGACCGAGCGGCCGAGCAGCAGTCCCTGCTCCTTGCGCGACTCGGGGATCATCGCCACCCCGGCCCGCATGGCGGTGCGCGGGCTTCCGGTCACGGCGATTGTCCGCGTGTCCTGGCCGGCGGCTCCGCCGTCGGCGCTTACGGTGACCGTGCCGCCGTTGACCCGGTTCGCCCGGTAGATCGCGCGGGCGACCTCGGACCGGCCCGCGCCGACCAGGCCGGCCAGCCCCAGGATTTCTCCCGCGCGTACGTCGAACGAGACGCCGCGGACCCCCGGGGCCACCAGGTCGCGTACGGACAGCACCACGGGGGCGTCCGCCGCGGCTAGCTGCTTCGGCGGGAACGTCGCGTCGAGCGGCCGGCCGAGCATCGCCGCCATCAGCGACCCCTCCGTCTGCCCGGCGGCCGGCACGGTGTGCACGAGACGCCCGTCGCGCAGGATCGTCACTTCGTCGGCGAGCTCGAGCACCTCGCCGAGGAAGTGCGAGACGAGCACCACGGTGGTGCCGTTCCTGGCGAGCTGGCGGATGACCTTGTGCAGCGCCTCGACGTCCGGCCGCGGCAGCGCGGCGGTCGGCTCGTCCATCACGATCAGCTGGGCGCTGCGGCACAGCGCCCGCAGGATCTCGACCTTCTGCTGGTCGGCCGTGCGCAGGCTGCCGGCGTTGGCGTCGCCGTTCAGCTCGAACCCAACCGAGGCGGCCAGCTCGGTGTACCGGCGGCGCAGTTCGCGGCGGTTCTGGAAACCGGCCTGCCGCGGCTCGACGCCGAGGAAGACGTTCTGGGCGACGGTCAGGGACGGGACGACGGCCAGCTCTTGCGCGATCAGGATGACACCGCGGGAGATCGCGTCCCGGGGCGAGTGGAACCGGACGGGCTCGCCGTCTAGGAGGATCTGGCCGCTGTCCGGGGTGTGCACTCCCGAGATGATCTTCCCGAGGGTGGACTTGCCTGCGCCGTTCTCACCGACAAGCGCGTGGATCGAACCGCGGCCGATGGTGAGGCTGACGCCCTCCAGGGCGCGGGTTCCGCCGAAGGACTTGGAGATGTCCCGCAGCTCGACATGCGCGCCCTGGAGGTTGGTGTCACTATCCGGCACGATCAGCCCGGCCACTCGGGGGTGAACTGGCTGGCGTTCGCCTTGGTCACGATGCCGCTGTCGGGGAAGCTGGCGACCGGGTTGATGCTGCCGCTGACCTTCCCGGTCTGGAGCGCCTCCACCAGCGCCTTGACGGCCAGCGTGCCCTCCTCAGAGGGCGCCTGGGCGACGTCGGAGAAGATCACGCCCGACTGGATGCCTGCCACCGCCGCGGCGCTTGCGCCGTAGCCGACGAGCAGTACGTGGTCGGACTTGTCCACGGTAGAAAGCGCGGTCATGGCGCCCTCGATGCCCTGGTCAGAGCCGACGATCAGGTTCAGGCTCGACTGCCCCTGGAGCATCGTCTCCACGGCGGTCAGGCCGATCGTCGGGGTGAAGTAGGACTGTCCGTACGTCACGACCTTGACCGGACTGCCCTTGATCGCCGCGGTGAACGCCCCGTAGATGGCCGTGTCCAGGGAGGACGCCTTGATGTCGTACAGGTAGCCGACCTTGCAAGGGCTCAGCTTCTTGGACGCGCAAGCCGCCACCACCTGCTGGCCGAGTTGAGTGCCGATCAGCGTCGGCACGAACGTCACGTTGGCTGAAAGCCCCGCCACCTGCGGCGCGGCTGTGTTCAACGCCGACCCGAGGATCTGGTCCATGTTGACGACCTTGATCCCCTTGGCGATCGCCTGCTGGACCAGGGTGACCAGCCCAGTGGACTCGATGGGCTGGGTGATAATGCCGTTGTACTGGCCGGAGTTGATGACAGTCTGCAGCTGGTCGTACTGCGTCTGCGGGTTGTTGTTCGCGTCGAATACCTTCAGCGTCGCGCCGTCGGCCGACGCTACCGCCTGCGCCGCCGCGAGCATCGGGGCGTCGTAGCTGTTATCCACGGCGAACGACATGTAGGCGATGTTCATCGGCTTCTTGGCCGCCGCCGCTGTCGCAGAAGCGGTCGCTGAGGCGGATGTCGTGGTCGAGGTGGTGCTGCTATTGCTGCCGCCGCTACTGCACGCCGCGAGCGCGAGCGCCGCGGCGCCGACCGCCATGAAGGCGGCGCTGCGTTTTCCCGTAGATAGCACGGCTAAACTCCTTTGTGCTCGCTCACTGGGAGGTGGGTTAGCGTCTAGTCCGGTGGGTCGGGTGCCAGCCCGGCCCACCGGTTTATCAGGGGTTCCCGTCCAGCGGACTGTTGTCCGCAACACGGTCACTTGAGCTTGATCGGAAGCGTGGCCGTTTCTGCGGCGGGTGTCAAGAGTTAACGTTGCGCGTACGCATAAATGAGACGTGACAGTGATGTCCGCTATGCGGACACGGCTGCCAGATGCCCGTGCAACTGGGCAGGTCAACGTTGCGTGACGACCCGACGGCGGCGCGCAGGACTGGCAGTGAGCCTGCCAGGGAAATAAACTCGGACATCTGTCCGCTAGTCGGACAGAGTCATCTGGGGCTGGGCAGGCGCGACGGTTCGTTCCGGATGAATCAAGAAGGTTTAACGCGGCTGCTCCGAGTGGTCCTGTGCCCATAGCGTGTGGAAGGAGCCGTCACGATCCGTGCGGCGGTATGTGTGCGCGCCGAAGTAGTCTCGCAGGCCCTGCACCAGCGCGGCGGGCAGGCGGGGCGCGCGGAGGGCGTCGTAGTACGCGAGCGCGGCGGAGAAGCCGGGCGCGGGAACGCCGATCCTGATCGCCGTGGCCACCACGTCGCGCCAGGCGGCCTGGGCGCCGGAAACCTCCTTGGCGAAGTCCGGGTCGGCGAGCAGCGTCGGCAGGCTCGGGTTGGTCTCGTAAGCGGCGCGGATGCGGTCGAGGAACTTGGCGCGGATGATGCAGCCGCCGCGCCAGATCGTGGCCATGGCGGCCAGGTCGATGTCCCAGTCGTACTCGGCGCTGCCCGCGGCGATCATGTTCCAGCCCTGGGCGTAGGAGACCAACTTGGAGGCGTACAGTGCCTGTTCGACCTTGTCGGCGAAGCTGCTCGCGTCGGCGATGGCTGGCTCGTTCGGCCCCGGCAGGGAACGGGCGGCCGCGCGCAGGTCGGCGTGGCCGGACAGGGACCTGGCGAACACCGCCTCGGCGATGCCGCTGACCGGCACACCCAGGTCTAGAGCGTCCTGGACGGTCCAGCGGCCGGTGCCTTTTTGTTCGGCCTGGTCGAGGACGATGTCGACGAACGGCCTTCCTGTGGACGCGTCGGTGTGCGCCAGGACCTCGGCGGTGATCTGGATGAGATAGGAGTCGAGGCGCCCCCGGTTCCAGGTCTTGAAGATCTCGCTTATCTGGCTTGGCTGGTAGCCGGCCGCGTGCCTGAGCAGGTCGTACGCCTCAGCGATGAGCTGCATGTCGGCGTACTCGATGCCGTTGTGCACCATCTTCACGAAGTGGCCGGCGCCGTCCGGGCCGACGTGCGTGCAGCACGGCGTCCCGTCTACCTTGGCGGCGATCGTTTCGAGCATGGGGCCGAGGTCCCGGTAGGACTCGGCCGAGCCGCCGGGCATGATCGACGGGCCGTTCAGCGCGCCTTCCTCGCCGCCGGAGACGCCCATGCCGACGAAGTGAATGTTTTGCTGCCTGAGCTTGGCCTCGCGTCGGCGCGTGTCCTTGAAGTGCGCGTTCCCACCGTCGATGAGCATGTCGCCCGCTTCGAGGAGCGGGGCGAACTCGTCGATCACGGCGTCGGTGGCGGGGCCGGCGTTTACCATGATCACGATTCTTCTGGGGCGCTCCAGGGAAGCGACGAACTCCTGCGCGGTACGTGCGGGGACGAAGGTGCCCTCCTGGCCGAAGTTCTTGACGATCTCGTCGGTTCTCGCGGCCGTTCGATTGTGCAGGGCGGTCGCGAAGCCGTGGCGGGCGAAGTTACGGGCGAGGTTGCGGCCCATCACGCCGAGTCCTGTGACGCCGATCTGCGCTGTCGCGGTCGCGGATGTCGCGGGCATGGTTGTCGCTCTTCTCTGTTCTCGTTTCTCGTGTCACGTCCATTCGATCACGAAGCGGAAACGGCGGGGATGCCGACGGCCAAGCACCCGGGGCGGGGGGCGGGGGCATGGTCTGTTCTGGCATGGTTAGCGTGTGAGCCGGACCGTCGAGGTTAGGGCGTAGACATGAGTAACGCTGCTGCCCAGGCGCCGCAGGCGATCGCCGCAGTTCTGGCGGACGTCGACGGCACGCTGGTCACCAACGCGAAAGAACTGACCCCGCGGGCAATCGAAGCGGTGAAGCAACTACACGAGCGGGCCGTGGTGTTCGCCATCACCAGCGGCCGCCCGCCGCGGGGCATGCGCATGCTGGTCGACCCGCTGCAGTTGCGCGGGACGATCTCCGCCTTCAACGGCGGCATCATCGTGCGACCGGACATGACCGTCGTCGAATCACATCCCATCCCCGCCGAGATCGCTCCGGCCGTCGTCGACACCATTCGCGAGCAGGGGCTGGACGCGTGGGTCTATCGCGACGCCGAGTGGTACGTCACCAATCCGCACGCACCGCACGTCGACAAGGAGAGCCAGACGGTCCAGTTCGAGCCGACGGTCGTGCCGAACTATGACGGGCTGCTCGACCGGGCCGTCAAGATCGTCGGCATCACCGACGATCTTGACCTGGCCGCGCAGTGCGAGGGTGTGCTGCAGTCCAAGTTCGGGACGCACGTGTCGGCTGCTCGGTCGCAGCCTTATTACGTCGACGTGACGCACCCCATGGCCAACAAGGGCGTGGTGGTCCAGCACCTGTCGCAGCACTACAAGATCCCGCTGGAGCAGATCGCCACGCTCGGCGACCAGCCGAACGACGTGCTGATGTTCGTGCGGAGCGGGCTGTCGGTGGCGATGGGCAACGCCAGCGCGGACGTTCAGCGGCAGGCTACGTTCGTGACCGCATCCAATGAGGACGACGGATTCGCGAAGGCCGTGGAGGAGTTCATCCTGCCGCGTGCCATCGCCGCCCCGGCCGGGGCGGCGGACGGGTGACCGGCGGCCCGTGCCCTAGGCGGCGGTGCGGGCAGGGGCGGGGAGCCGGTACGCTACCGGTGACGACCTGCCGAGGGTGCGGAGCCGTGCCGAGCGCGCGGAACCGCGCCGAGCGTGCCGGGCAGATCGCGCGGGCGTAGCTCAATGGTAGAGCCCCAGCCTTCCAAGCTGGTCATGCGGTTTCGATTACCGTCGCCCGCTCTGATGTTTCTTTGCTGGTCGGGGCCGTTTTTCGGTGTTCGATTGCCGTTTGCTCCAGTGCGGCGCAGGTCGTGACAGGAGGTAAGGCAGGAATTCCGTCTGTGGCGTACGCGTGAGAAACTGAACGTAGCCGTGGTGCCAGGCTGCGGCGCCCGTCGGCTGGGCACGAGCGGTAGCCAGGATGGTGGATGATGGCGACATTCAGAACGCTCGCCGAGGTTCTTACGCCTGACGACCCATTTCTGAAGAGGGGTCAGGAAAAGGGCTTTACCGCGGGCTTTGTTCTCGCGGACGTCCTCAGGCAGACCGGGGGCGCTTACCAGACCACGGCTCCCATGTCAGAAAAGTTCCGCTTCTGGATCCGGGCAGTGGCGAGGCTCACCTCAGACGACGAGCTCCTCCGCATCGCGGACCTTCCCGAAGTGCCGGTGTCGCTGGAAAACTGCCGCCAGCTTGACCCGCAAACCCACTTTGTCATGGTCTGCCGTCTGGACGTCAGTCCCGCGGAGACCCCTCGATGGCGGCGGATCCAACCCACCGACGTCTCTCCCTGGCCGCGAGGCGAACCCAGGATTCTTGACATGTGCCAAGGTGCTCGCATCGAGGAGCGCGTAATCCGTCCAGACGGCTTCATGCTCCGCATAGACAAAGCGAAGCGAGGCGGGCCTGGCCCATCAAATCTTTCAGCCGATTAGGTAGCCACCATCGACAGCGAAAACCTGCCCGGTCACATAGGACGATAGCTGCGAGCACAACACCACGATGAGGTTGGCAATCTCCTCGGGCCTGCCGAACCGGCCCATCGGGATTTTGCGGAGGATGGCGGCCGAGATCCCTTCGTTACGGCGCATCCCCTCGGTCATATCGGTCTCGACATAGCCGGGCGCTACGGCGTTCACCCGGACACCGCTGGGGGCCCAGTCCGCGGCCATCGTCCGCACCATGGAATCCATACCGCCTTTAGTGGCGACGTAAGGCAGGCCCCGCATGGCGCCCCTGCTCGCCGTGACGGAGGAGGTGAAGACGATAGACCCGTCCCGACGGCGCAGCATCTGCCGCCCCACCGCCTGGGCTACGAAAAAGGGCCCGCGCAGGTTAACTGCCTCCAGCTCGTCCCATTGCTCCGGGGTAACGTTCTCGATCCGCTCAAAGTAGGGATTTGTCCCAGCGTTGATCACGCATGCGCTGAGGGCGCCGACTTGGTCCTCGACGGCGGTGACGAGGGCTTCGATATCGCGGAGATCCGCCACATCCACTGCGAAACCGTGGGCCCTGGCTCCGAGGGCGCGCAGGCGGCCTGCGACCTCCTCCGCGGTCTGCGCCCGGCGCCCAGTGATCGCGACTGACGCACCAAGCCGAGCCAGAATCTCACTGACAGCCAGTCCGATTCCCCGCGTTCCCCCCACGACTAGAACAGCAGCACCGTTCAGGTCAGTCAACAAGCTGTATCCACCTATCGCAGCCACCGGGTCCGCGGTCATTCGCCGCGGAACCGTGGGGAGCGCTTCCCGGCAAAGGCGGCCAGGCCTTCCCTCATGTCATAGGAGTTGGCATGGGCCACCCCGGCCAGCAATTCCAGACGGAGTCCGGTGCTCACTGGCTGCTCAAGACCATCGCTCACGAGCCGCTTCATCCGGCCGAGCCCCAGCTTGCTCTTGGCGGCGATCTGCTCGACGACCTGACCGACCTCGCTGACCAGCTGGCTGGCCGGCACGACCTTGTTGATCAGGCCGGGTGCGACAAGGGTCTCAGCCGCTACCAGCCCACCCGTGAACAGCAGCTCGTTGGCGCGGCTCTTGCCGATCCGGCGGGGCAGTCGTATCGAGCCGCCGCCGCCGGGCAACAGCCCGTAGTTGGCGTGACCGTCCCCCAGCTGCGCGGTCTCGGCGGCATACACCAAGTCGCAGCACAAGATCAGTTCAAGACCGCCCGCGACGGCGATGCCATTGACCGCCGCTATCACCGGAACCTGAGCAAGCTCTAGTTTGCCGAAAACCTCACCAACGGAACGAAGGAACACCTCTAGTGCCGGGCCGGCGTCCTTGATGAAGCCCAGGTCCGCTCCAGCACAGAAGGCGGTTCCTGTACCGGTCACGACTAGAGCGTGCACGTCCGGATCGAGCTCCGCCTCGTCCAGCGCGGCAGACAGCCCGGCCACCATGGCAGCATCGAGCGCGTTGAGCACGTGCGGGCGATCCAGAATCGCCCACAAAGCCTCCCCGCGGCGCTCGAGCCTGATGCCACGGAAGGCTTCCTCCCGAGCGACCAAGGTGGCCTCCCCGCCCGGCGGGTTGTCGCTAGTCATGGTTCCTCCTGATCTCCGGGAACAACCATGACACTGATATCAGGATACGGCAAGTACCGACGGCACGGCCGCGAGGGAACCGCTGGGGACGTAGCCGAGGGCACGCACCCAGATCGTCGCTAGATGCGTGGTCAGGACGTCGACATCGCGACGCGGGCCCTCCTGGAAGTTGACCCGGCAGGCCGCCTCTAGCATGCTCGCCAGGACGTTCCCCAGCACCTCAGTATCTAGGTCGGCCAGGTCGCCTTTGCTCCGCGAGCCCTCGATGCCGTTGCGGATCTTCCGGGCAAGCAGCTCGTGATGCTCGGTACGCAGTCTGCGGAATTGGGGATTCGTGGCCGACATGTCCTCGGCCAGTTCCCACAGATCAAGATTTTCCTCATAGGACTCGATGAATCGCCGGATGGTGGCGATGATGCTCTGCACGGGCTCGTCGGCCTGCCAGATGCTGCGCCCCTGGGCCTTAAGGTCGTCCCACATCTGGTCGAGCAGCACGGCATAGACAGATTCTTTGTTCGGAAAGTACAAGTAGAACGTGCCGTGCGCGCGACGCGCCTTCTTCGCGATCTCGGCGACGGTCGCGTTCGCGTAGCCTCTCTTGCGCAGCACCTGCCGCGCCGCGTGCAGCAACGCGTCGCGGGTAGCCTTGGAGCGGACTTCACGCTTCGTCAGCGCCACGCTATCCACTGTGGGTGCATCTAGCTTGCCCTGACCCATGTGAGGCATCCTCCTGTGTGACGGCCCGCGGCTCCAGTGATCACTGAGCCGACGGCGGCCAAACCATGTGCGCAATCAGTCTTGCGCATCGTAAGGCGTGACGCGATAGGCGTTCGCCATGGCCACTCTGACATTGACGATGGTATCAGTATCAGCTAACCTGACCGTTGTCCGTCTCACCGCGCCAACGGCGATCCGCCTGACGAGCGGGCACATCTTCTCGCCTTGACGTTCTCGAAGGGTGACATGAACGACCTGCTTGACCTACAGGGCCGAACTGCGCTCATCACGGGCGCCGGCCGGGGCGTAGGCGCCGAGATCGCACGCTTCTTCGCCGCACACAACGCTGGGCCGGTGATCGTCAACGACTATCATTTTGAGCGGGCGGAGGCGGTGGCAGCGCAGATCGAACGCCTCGGCGGCAAGGCGTTCCCCATGCAGTGCGACGTCAGCGACTACGCCGCGGTGGCTGCCGCGGTCGCCGCCGCGGAGGAAGCCGTAGGCGGCATCGACATCCTGGTTAACAACGCGGGCAACGCGGGTCCTTTCGCCTCGATCGCGGACCGGCAGGTTTTCTGGGAAACTATGCCAGAAGACTGGCAGCCGTGGCTGGGCACGAGCCTGTTCGGCGTGCTGAACTGCACCCGCGCCGTCGTGGGTTCCATGGTCGACCGAGGCTATGGGCGCATCGTCACGATCATCTCAGACGCCGGGCGGGTGGGCGACGGATCGCTGGCTATCTACGCTACGGCCAAGGCAGGCGTCGCCGGTTTCTGCCGGTCGCTCGCGCAAGCTACAGGGCGCTACGGCATTACGGCCAACTGCGTATCGCTCGCCGCGATGAACACCGACGCCACCGCCGACATGATCAGCGATGACGAGATGCTGCGCAAGCTGCTGAGGCCGTACGCCATCCGCCGCCTGGGTGAGCCGTCCGACGCGGCGGCGGCCGTGCTCTTCCTCGCATCCGACGCGGCGAGCTGGATCACTGGGCAGACCTATCCCGTCAATGGCGGATTCTCCTTCGCGATGTAAACGGCTGGACAAACTAAGGCGGCGGCATGGGTTCGATCGGCTCGGTATGGATCGTTGGCGCGGGCGGGGTTGGCAGCGTCCTAGGCGGACGGCTCGAGCAAGCACGGCCGGGATCGGTGGTGTTCGTCGACAGCTGGGCCGAGCATGTAGGGCACCTCAGGGAACATGGCCTCACCGTTACTTACCCGGAAGGGCCGGTCAGCGTCCGGCCCTCTGCCCTGCTGTTCGACGAGCTTTCCAGCCACGAGGAAGCGCCCGACCTCGTGGTGCTGGTGGTCAAGGCGTACGACACGCGCCGCGCCGTGGAGGCGGTCAAGCCCTTCATCGGCCCGTCCCCGATACTGTCGCTGCAGAACGCGATCAACGAGGACACGATCGCCCACATCGCCGGCATCGACCGGACGATCGGGGGCGTCTGCCTCTACAGCGCTGGCCTGACTGGACCTGGCCGCGCCGTCCAGGGGAGCGTCGGAGGCAAGATCATCATCGGCGAGCTCGACGGGACCATCTCGTCCCGCATCAACGAGATAGCCGAGTTCCTGAGCGCGTCGGTCCCGGTCGAGCTCAGCGAGGACATCTGGAGCGAGCTGTGGACCAAGCTGGTCCGCAACGCGATGGTGAACGGGCTGGCCGCCCTAGCCAACCTCGGCATGGGTGAGCTCGTGCTCGTGCCCGGAGCCGATCAGATCTGCATCGGCCTTGGCAGCGAGGCGATCCGGGTGGCACAAGCCGCCGGGCACGGCAAGATCGTGACCGCGGACCTGTTCGACAACCCGCGTGAGTGCCCCGTCGAGTGGTACCTCAAGCCGGCCGGTTCCACCGAGCGGGAGGCGCTCGAGCAGGGGTTCCACGACTCTTGGGTTCCGCATCCGGGGGTCTATCCGTCCATGCTGCAGGACTTGCGCAAAGGGCGGCCCACCGAGATCGAGGCCCTGAACGGGTATGTGTCGGCGAAGGGGCGCGAGACCAACGTGCCAACGCCGTTGAACGACGCGCTCACCGAGCTTGTCCTGGCCGCTAGTGCCACGTCGTCGTTCGGCGACGTCGACGGCGTCGTCGCTCCTTTGCTGCCGCTGGTCAGCTGACCCGGTCAGCTGCCCCGGTCACCCGACGGACGCGGCCCCGGCGGCGCGAGCCGCGCCTACTCCCGCACCCAACTGGGCTAGCCCCTGCACGATGAGGCTGAGATCTGTCTCGCAGGCCACTACCCGGGCCCTCCTGGCCAGCCAGTCCTCAGCCTCACCGAGCGGCCCGGCGAAGAAGCCGAACGGCACACCCTGGCGCTCGCACGCGTCACGCACACCTAGCGCGGCCTCGGTGACGGCGGGGTTGCCGCGGTCCTCGTTATACCCCATCGAAATGGCGAGATCCGTGGGCCCCACCATGACGCAGCTGATGCCAGGCACGGCCGCTATCCGGTCGGCCTGTGCCAGCGCCCGGCTCGTCTCGATCTGCACGATCAGTGCGGCGTTGTCGTTGGCCTCCCTGGCATACTCCTGGGCCCCGGCGAACCGCGGGAAGCGCCGCGGTCCCCAACTCCGTGTGCCAGACGGCGGGTAACGGACCGCGGCCACCGCCCGACGCGCATCCTCGTCGGTGTCGATCATCGGGACCACGACCCCGTCGGCGCCGACATCGAGGACCTGGCCAATGACGGTCGGATCGTTGACAGGAACACGCACAAGCACGGCGATCGGACTGGCTCGCAGCGCCACCACGACCTGCTCGATCCAGGGCAGGCCGATGGCTAGGTGCTGCATGTCGACGACCATGAAGTCGAGCGGGACGGCTCGCATGGCCTCGGTTACCGCGAGGTCGCGGATCACGTGCCAGAAGCCGGCGAGCGACCGGCCCTCCTGTAGCCCGGCGAGGAATGGGTTCTTCAGCACACGAACTCCCTGGTCTGGGTTAGCCAGAATCTGGGTTATCCAGAATCTGAATTAGCCGGTCGACGAGCGCAAGCCTGCTAGGGCGGCATCCGATGGCCCGGGCACGAGCCCGGCCGTCTGGTAGAACGAATCGATCCCCGCTTGCTTGACCTGCTCATAGCCCCGGATATCTTGCGGCGCCTTCGCGGCCGCCAGCGCGCGGTCGGGATCATCGGGCAGGAGGGCCGCGGCGGCGCGGACCGCACGCTCGTAGTCGTCAATCAACTGACGTTCCTGCCTGCGCATCCGCGTGTGCCCGAAGGGGTCAAGCGCGGTCCCGCGCAGCGGCCGCAAGACGCGCAGCGCCCGCAGGGCGGGGACGCCCCAGGTCGCGCGGACCTTGATTTTACGGTCCAGGCCGACGACCCGCAGCAGGGGCGGGTGCAGGTGGAAGTAAACGGTGGATGGTCCCACGTCCCGGCTAATACGGTCGAGGAAGTCGTTCTTGAGCAAGAGCCGCGCGACCTCGTACTCGTCCTTATAGGCGAGCAGCTTGAAGAAGCTCTCGGCGACCGCCTCGGTGAAGGCTGTGCGGGTTGCCGCCGCCTGGTCGGCCAGCGACGCGTGCGCGAGGAGGGACAGATAGCGGGTGACCGGTTTCTGACCGCCGTAGTCGTACAACTCTGCCGCCAGCGTCACGACCCGATCCGCGAGGCCCTCCGGCAGCTTGATCGTCGCCATCTCGCCGGCCACGACGTTCCGGGCCGACTGGCTGGGCGCCAGCCCCACCTCCCCCAGCCGCCTGGCTCGCTGGCCCGCATCCGTGCTGCCCACCGCTGACCGGCCCCACGCGAAAGCAGCCAGGTTCTTCTCGACGCTGACGCCGTTAAGCCTGATTGCCTGTTCGATGGACTCGGCCGAGAGCGGGACCAGTCCCGACTGGTAGGCGGCGCCCAGCAACACGATGTTCGCGGGCATGTGGTCCCCGAACGCAGCCTCCGACAAGCTCAGAGCCGACATCGTGGTCGTCTGCGCGCAGCGCGCGGAAATAGTAGCGACGAGCTGGCCGACATCCGGGCCGTCGCGCATGGCGTCCTCGACGACCATGTCACGCGTCGCCGCCGCGTCGGAGCTGATAAGTGCGGTCGTCCGCGCGGGGCTCAAGCATGCCATCGCGGGTTCGGAGACGCCGACGATCGGGTCGAAGACCAGGTACGCGTCGACCGACGCGGGAGCAGAGGCGCCGGCCAGCCGCGGCCGCTCGGCCCGGGAGATGCGCAGATGGGAAAGCACCGGGCCGCCCTTTTGGGCAAGCCCGGTCTGGTCGAGCCCCACACAAGAGAATCCCTCGATAGTCGCGGCTACCGCCAGGATCTGGTTGGCGGTCATCACCCCGGTACCGCCGATCCCGGCCAGCAGGAGACCGTAGGCGCTGCCGGGATCGGCAGGCACCTCGGCCTTGCGGGCCGGCTCGCCGACGGCCGGCGCCGCTGGGATGGCCGCCGGCTTCGCGCGCTCGTGGCCGCGCCTACCGGCTACGACGGTCACGAACGACGGGCAGTCCCCGCGCAGGCAGCTGTAGTCCCGGTTGCAAGACGAGTCCTGGATCTGGGTCTTGCGGCCGAGGTCTGTCGCAACAGAAACCACCGAGAGGCAGTTGCTCTTGGTCTGGCAGTCGCCGCAGCCCTCGCAGACGGCCTCGTTGATGACGACGCGGGCCGCCGGGGTGGGAAGCGCGCCGCGTTTGCGCAGCCGACGGGCCTCGGCGGCACAGTACTGGTCGTAGAGCAGAACCGTAACGCCGGGAACATTGGCCAGCTCGGCCTGCGCGCGGATGATGTCGTCACGTGGCCGGACCTGGGCGTTTCCGGCAACGCGGCGTCCTCGGTACTTGCGCGTGTTGTCGGTGCACACGATAGTCCGCGCCACGCCCATGGCCTCAAGCTCGCGGGTAAGCGCTTCAGGACCGCGGATGCCCGGGATGTCCTGCCCTCCTGTCATCGCGATGGCGGAGTTGAACAGCAGCTTGAAGGTCATGTTCATGCCCGCGGCGATGCACGCCCGCACGGCGTTCACGCCGGAGTGGAAGTACGTACCGTCGCCGATGTTCTGGAACATGTGGGGCGTGTCGGTGAACGGGGCCAGGCCGATCCACTCGGCCCCCTCAGTGCCCATGGGTACCACCGAGAAGAGGTCGTCATCGCGGTGGCGGGGCTCGACGTAGATCATCGAGTGACATCCGCAGCCGCCAGCGCTGAGGGCACCGTCAGGGATCACCGTCGAACGGCTGTGTGGGCAACCGCTGCAGAATGCGGCCGGACGGCTGGGCAGCTCGCCCTTCGGGATCAGGGTCAGCACTGTGCGCGGCGCGGCGGGCGCCGGCTCAAGCTCAGGCAGGTAGGGCCGCAGCCATTTGCGCAGCACTTCGCTAATGCGGGCCTGGTTCAGCTCGCCGGTGCCGGGGACTAGCGGGAGGTCCTGACGGTCACGCTTGCCCAGAACGACAGGCCGATCGGCGAGCGGATAGAGGATGTCACGGACCTGTGACTCGACAAACGACCGCTTCTCCTCGACGACGAGGATCTCGGTGAGTCCGCGAGCGAACTCGCGGATAGTATTTTCCGGCAGCGGGTATGAGGCGCCGAGCTTCAGCACCCGGATCGGCGGCAGCCCGGGACGGTCAGGGTCGAGACCGAGCAGGTCGAACGCCTCGAGTAGATCGGTGAAGGGCTTGCCATAGCTGATGACGCCGATCCGGTCGTCCGCGGTACGGCGGATGACCGGATTGACGTTGTTCGCCTCCAGGTAGGCCTTGGCCGCCACTAGCCGACCGCCGAAGAGCTCCGCCTCCTGCTCCAGGCTTACCGGCGTGAGCACGGACGGTAGCTGGCGGTGCCGCCAGGGACGGCCGCCTACCTCGACCTTGGGCAGCACGATCTCGTTCTCTGGCCGTACCCGGACTGTGGCAAGCCCGTCGCAGAGGTTGGTGACGAGCTTGACGCCGACCCAGTTGCCCGAGAACCGGGACAGGTTGATCGCGTGCAGTCCGAGTTCGATGATGTCGGCGATGGTGCTGGGGGTGATGATCGGGAAGGCCAGATCGTAGAAGGCGTACTGGCTGTCGGTCGGAAGCGTGCTCGACTTAGCCGACGGGTCGTCTCCGGCTAGGGCGATGACACCGCCCGCCGGGTGGGCCCCCATGAAGTTACCGTGCCTAAAGGAATCTCCGGACCGGTCGACGCCGGGTGCCTTGCCGTACCAGATGCCGACAACGCCGGCCCGGCCGCCAGAGTACCGGCGCGGCGTCTGCTGGCTGCCCCACACCGCCACGGCGGCCAGTTCCTCGTTCGTGCCTGGCTGGTGGACGATGTCCAGCGGTTCGAGCTCGGCTCGCGCCGCCACGAAGGCGCGGTCGAGGACGCCGAGCGGCGAGCCAGGGTAACCGCTGACGAACGTGCCGGTGCGGTGGCCGGCCGCGCGATCGAGTCGGGCCTGCTCGATGGCGAGCCGAACCACGGCCTGATTCCCGGTGAGCAGCACCGTTCCCTCAGTCCGGTTGTACTTGTCGCTTAGCGTGAACTGCGCGTCCATGTCCTCATTCTCGGGTCCGTCGGTCGTTGGCAAGGTCTCAGCGGGTCAGGACGGTGACGCAGGCGGCAGCCGGTTCCGGCCCCAGGTATCCGCCGTTGTTCTCGGCCACAGCGACCCGCGCGCCAGTTACCTGCCTGCGACCGGATCGGCCGCGAAGCTGCTCGGTTAGCTCCACGACCTGGGCGCAGCCTGTCGCGCCTACGGGGTGTCCCTTGCTCAGCAGCCCGCCGCTCGTGTTCACCGGCACCCGGCCGCCAAGGCCGGAGGCACCTGAGGCCAGGAACGCGGCACCCCCACCAGGAGGGCACAACCCCAGCTCCTCGTACAGCCACAGTTCGGCGGGAGCAGCAGCGTCGTGCAGTTCCACGACGTCAAGGTCCTCCGGGCCAACGCCCGCCTGTTCGTAAGCTGTCCTGGCCGCGCGTTCCACCGCGGTCTCGCTAGTATCTCCGTGCCGCCCGGACACGAGCGCCGAGGCGCTGATCCTGATCCGCGGCACGTCGAGCTCCCCGGCTGCCTGCGGGCTGCACAGCACCACCGCCGCGCCGCCGTCTCCGATGGGGGCGCACATGAGGAGGTGCAGCGGCCCGCTGATGGCCCGGCTCCGCAGCACCTGCTCGACTGTCACCTCGTCGCGGTATTGCGCGCGCTCGTTGAGGGCGCCATGGTGGTGATTCTTGACGGCGACCCGGGCGAAGTCCTCGGCGGTGGCGTTGCAGCGTTGCATGTAGCGCCGGGCCGAATCGGCGTAGACGTCCATGAAGAACGACCGGTCACCCGGTGGCGGACCGCCCTCGCCGTACAGACTGCCTGCCAGTTCGTCGAGGGCGTCGAGATCGACCGCCGTCTCCATGGCGCTGAAGACCAGTTTCTTGTCGGGATGGGTGAGCTTCTCCGCCCCGACGGCTATGGCGACGTCAGCCTGGCCCGATGCCACCGCCAGCCATCCCAGGTGGATCGCGCTGGAGCCGGAAGCGCACGCGTTTTCTACGTTGATCAGTGGCACGCCGAGCAGGCCGCAGTCGGCCAGGGCGACCTGGCCCCGGATCATCTCCTGCCCGGTGAGCAGGCCCTGCATCGCGTTGCCGAAAAACACATACTCGACGCGCTCGGCCGGCAGGCCAGCGTCCTCCAGTGCCGACCGGGTCGCCTGCGTCGCCAGCTGCCGCAGGGTCAGGTCAGGGAACTTGCCGAATGGTGTCATCCCGACGCCAGCCACTATCACGTCACGCACGGCGCGCCCCTACCCGGCCGCTCACCCTCACCGGTCCCACGTGAAACCGTCCAGCAGGGCGTGTGCCGCGACCATGTGCTGGATTGTCGGCGGCCCTTCCTCGAGCCAGTTGAGCCGTGCGTCGCGGTACAGCCGCTCGATCCTGTGCTTGCGCGTGTAGCCGATGCCGCCGTGCACGAGCAAGGCCCGGTCGGTGACCCGGCCTACCGCTTCGAGGCCGAACAACTTGCACATGGACGCTTCGGCCGGGATGCGAAGACCTCGGTCGGCCTTGGCGCCGGCATCGGCGATCATCGTGCGCAGCGCGTAGATGTCGGTCGCCATCTCGGCTAGGTAACGCTGGATCGCCTGACGGTCGGCCAGCGGCTTGCCGAAGGTGACCCTGGACCGCGCGTGCTCGACAGACAGCTCGAGCGCGCGCTCGGCCGTGCCCAGTGAGGTGGCCGCGATGAACAGGCGGCTGATCTCTAGCGCCTGCTCCATCTGCGCCAGGCCGGTTCCTTCCTTGCCGAGGATGCAGGTGATGGGCACGCGGACGTCGTCGAAGGTCAATAGCCCGTGTTCGCCGCCCTTGCACCCCATGTTCTCTGGCAGCGCCTCAATCGTGAAACCCGGCGTGTCGCGCTCGACCAGGATGGCGCTCACGCCGTCAGCTCCCGCGCCCGGGTCGGTCTTCGCGAACACGATGAAGTGGCTGGCGAAGTCAGAATTCGTGATCAGCCACTTGCGGCCCCTGATGACGTACTCGTCCCCGTCCCTGATCGCCAGCGTGCCCAGGTCGGCGCCAGTTCCGTGGTCAGGCTCGGTCAGCGCGAACGAGATCGACTTGGTTCCCTCGGCGCATCCCGGCAGGATCGCCTCCTGCTGCGCAGGGCTGCCGAGCTCCGACAGCGCGTGGGCCGTCGTGTTGTGAACGTGCACCACCACCCGGATACCGCCTTGGATCTTGGCCAGCTCGGCGAGGAGGGGCAGGTACTGCTTGACGGTGAGGCCACGGCCGCCGTAGCGCTCGGGGGTCAGCAGGGCGAAGGCGCCCATCCTCCGCAGCACCGGCATCAGGCGCTCGTACGGAAGCCGTTCTGTGGCCTCGATTTCGTCCTCGAACGGGTCGAGCTCACGCCAGATGGCGTCGATGAACGCGTCACGGAATGCTTCAAACGCGGTGTCGTGCACGGTCTCCCCTTCGGAATCTGCAGCTGGCAGCGGCCGGTTACAGCGCAACGGGCACGAATCCCTGGGGCAGGCCGATCGACTTGTACTCCAGGTACGCCTCCATGCCCTCTGGCCCGCACTCGCGGCCGATGCCCGAGCACTTGTAGCCGCCGAAGGGGACGGTCAGGTCGAGCTTGAAATCGTCTACGGTGTAGGTGCCCGTGCGGATCTGCCGCGCGATGCGCAGCCCGCGCTCGTGGTCCTGGGTGAAGACAGCGCCAGACAGGCCGTATGACGAGTCGTTGGCGATCTTCACTGCCTCGTTCTCGTCTCCGTACGGGATCAGGGCCACCACCGGGCCGAAAATCTCCTCGCGGGCGATGCGCATCTCGTTGCGGACGTCGCCGAACACCGTCGGTTCAACGTACCAGCCGTGATCAAGGCCGGCCGGCCGCCCGCCGCCGGTTAGCACCCTGGCGCCTTCCGCGCGCCCGGAGGCGATATATCCCTCGACCCGTGTGCGCTGGCGCTCGGCGACGAGAGGGCCGATCTCCGTGTCCTTTTCGAATGGATCGCCGACTCTCATGGCCGAGACCAACTCACACAGCCGACCCGCGAACTCGTCGTATCGGTCACGCGGCACCAGGAAGCGGGTGATCGCAGAGCAGATCTGCCCGTTGTTGGCCATGGCTCCATCACGCAGGATTGGCAGCGAGCGATCCAGGTCAGCGTCGTCGAGGACAATCGCGGCGGATTTGCCGCCAAGCTCAAGCGTCACCCGGGTAATGTTCTCCCCGCATATTGCTCCTATGCGACGACCGGCGGCGGTGCTACCGGTGAAGGCGACCTTGTCGATCCCGGGGTGAGAGACCAGGTACTCGCCGATCTCCCGGCCAGCCGGGATGATGCTGACCACGCCTTCAGGGAATCCGGCCTGCTGTATTTCCTCCGCGATCACATAGGCGTCGAGCGGCGACTCGGGCGCGGGCTTGATGATCACAGAGCATCCGGTCAGCACCGCGGGCAGCAGCTTGAACAACAACAGGAGCGCCGGACCGTTCCAGGGGGTGATGGCGCCGACCACGCCGACCGGCTCGCGCACGACAAGCGCCGGGTTGCCGCCGCCCTCGCGGAGGTATTGCCAGTTGATCGCCCGAGACGACGCGATGAACGTACCGATGAACTCGTTGATCACAGCCTCGGTGAGCGGGCCCATGAACCTCACCGGCGAACCCATCTCGCCGACTTGCAGGGACACCAGCTCGTCGAGCCGGGCGCTCAGCAGCGGTACGAGCCGCTGGACGATCTCGATCCGCTCCTCTAGCTTCATTCGCGGCCAGGGGCCCTCTTCGAACGAACGCCGGGCCGCGGCGACGGCAGCGTCCACGTCGGCCCGGATCGCGACCGGCACCTTGCCGATGATCTCCTCGGTGGAGGGCGAGATAATGTCGAAGAACTCGGTCCCCCGCGCCATGGCGAACTGGCCGCCGATGAGGAACGTGTCACGGCTGAACATCGCTGGTTCCTCCAGGTCTGCAGGCTACTGCCATAGTCGATTGCGTGCCGTCCAGGTACCGGCGAGCCGATGGAGCCAGACTAAATGACACTGACGCCAGCGTCAAGAACGCTTCTTTGCGCCACGCTCCCGTCTCCCGGGGTATCTTCACAAGATGCGGCGCGGCAGGTCCGTGAGGCCAATCTCATTGACGATGGCGTCAGTATCATTTACGTTGACGGATGGCGGGAGCCCCGCCGGCCAACACAGACTTCTGGCCAACCTTCCGGTTAACGCCGATCGCCTAAGGATCTCTGATGCGAACTTCAGCTCCTGGTTCTCCACCCCCAGACACAACCTGGCTCCACGCCGACGGTCGGCAGGTCGTAGACGGCAGCGGACATCCGGTGCTGCTGCGGGGCTTCGGCCTCGGCGGCTGGCTGAACATGGAGAACTTCATCAGCGGCTACGGCAGCTCCGAGGTGCTGCTTCGGCACGCGCTGCACCAGACCCTGGGCGGCGACATGGCGGACCGGCTTATCGACGGGTTCCTGTCCGCCTTCTTCACCGACGCCGACGCGACCTTCCTGGCATCGATCGGCGTCAACTCGCTCCGCATTCCGGTGAACTATCGCCACCTGCAAGACGATCTGCGGCCCGACGTCATCCGCCCTGACGGTTTCAGCCGGCTCGACGGCGCCATCCGCGCATGCGCCGAGCACGGTATCTACTCCATCATCGACCTGCACGCCGCCCCTGGCGGCCAGAATGGCCACTGGCATAGCGACACGCTGTTCCACCGGCCTCAGCTATGGCATTATGAGGACTTCCAGCGACGCACAGTCGCCATTTGGCAGGCCATTGCCGAGCATTACCGTGACAATCCTTGGGTGGCGGGCTACAACTTCCTGAACGAGCCCGCATCCGACGACGCCGACGATCTGGTGAGCCTGTACCGCAGACTGGTCGAGGCGGTACGAGAGGTGGACCCCCGGCACATGCTCTTCCTCGACGGGAACCGGTTCGCCACCGAGTTTCCCGCGTTCGGAGAGGCAATCCCGAACACCATCTACGCGGTCCATCAGTATCCACCACCGTGCCGGTTCGACGCCGGCCCTTATCCCGGCGAGACCGAGGGCCAGTTTTACGACCGGGATCGGATACAGCGAGACTTCGAACGGATGACCGCCTATATCGTCGAGCACGACGCCCCGATCTGGGTCGGCGAATTCGGTCCCGTCTATACCGGTGACCGAGCAGGCGACGAGATGAAGAGGCGGCTGCTGGCGGATGAACTCGAGATATATTCGTCGCACGGGGCGGGCTGGTCGCTGTGGACCTACAAGGACATGGGCATGATGGGCTTGCTTCGTACCCGGCCCGACTCTTCCTGGATGAACCGGACCAGCGAGGTTCGAGCCAAGAAAGCCCGGCTCGGGGTCGACATCGGCGGCTCCGACGACTCGGCGATTCTCGATATCCTGCAGCCGATCAGGGACAGGTTCCGTCAGGAGTTCCCGTGGTTTGCCCCGTATCCGTTCGGCATCGACAGCCACATCAACCGGCTCGTGCGAGCCATCTTGCTGGCCGAGCCACTCGCCTACGAGTTCGCCCGGGCCTTCGCGGGTGCCACTGGCACCGAGATCGACGACGCCGTCTCTTCCTTCCGGCTGGAGAATTGCGACCGTAACCAGGACGTCCTGGAGATCGTGGCTAAGGCGTGCCAGGCGTGACCGGACGGCATTAACGCCGCAGCTCGTCCGCCACCTCGGTGACCAGGGAACTCGCCTCAGAGGCCGTCGGCCAACCGGCGTACACCGCCAGGTGGAGGACGAATTCCCTGAGCTCGTCCAGCGTGATGTCGCCGGTCCTGAGCGCTGCGCGCAAGTGATACCGCAATGGCCCGGCCCGGCCGGTGACCGCGGCGCACGTAAGCGTGATCCACCGGCGCTCTTTCCTAGTCAGGCCGGGCCGGGCCCACACCTCGGCTCCAACAAAGTCGATCGCCGCCTCGTCCAGCGGGGTCTGCGGCTGCCCTATGGTCAGTCCGGTCAGGTCAGCCCACAGGGCCAGGCCCCGTGGGCGCCGGTCCGGGCTGCCGCCCGCTACCACCGCCCCGACCCATGGACGCCGGAAGCTCCGGCCGCCGACGCCTGGCCCAGGTGCCTGCGATACGGTTCCATGTCCCAGCCAGGGTAGCGGGAGGCCACCCCAGCGATGGTCTCGGCCGTCCAGTACTCATGGCCTGGCGGGGGCACGCCCAGCGTCTCACGCTGACGGGGCGACGCCTGCTCCATGACCAGTGTCATCCCGGGCTCGCGTCCGCTGCGGGCGAAGGCATGAAACGCCATCCACTCCAGTCCGGCCGCGCGCCAGCTGAGGTGATGCGAATAGCGGACCCCGGAAGTCGCGGTCATCCGGGAACCACGGTGAAGGGTGCTCATGCTGTACAGCAACACCGATCCCGCGGGTACCTCGACCGCCCGCTCCTGCGCGTACAGCTGCTGCCAGCCGCGGCGCGGCCTGGTTCCTGGCCAGTGGGCGGCCTCGCCGCGCATGATCCCAGGCACGATGTAGGTCGGGCCCATGTCCCGGGTCACCTCGCTCAGGTACACGATGCAGCCGAGCTGATGCCACCGGCCATCCGGGCGCGGCACGAGGAGCGTGTTGTTCCCGTAGTCGAGGTGGAGATCCTGTTCAAAATCGGCGGTGCCGGCGTACTTGGCGGCCGTGCCGGACTGGGTGAGGAAGATGTCGCGGGTACCGAGCGCCCGTTCGGCGAAGTCGATCAGGTCCTCGTGCAGGCTCAGCATGTTGAGGCGGCGTCCCAGATAGGGGAAGGTCACGTGGCCGAAACGCGTCTCCAGATGGGGATAGCGCGGCCGGTGGCGGACGAACTCTTCCCATGGCGGAAAGTAGAGGGCGGCATCCTCCTGCAGGCCTTCTAGCTCCTCGGCCGAGAGAAAGCTCTCGACGACGGTGTAGCCATTCGCCCGCCATTGGGATAGGTGATTGTCGTCTATCCGCACGTTGCTGCCTCCTGACTCGTCGATTTACTCGAACAAACGTGCGGGCATGCCGTCAAACGCGGCCAGCCCGGCGCCACCCGGATTGGACTCCAGGCACGGTACGACGTCGAGGACCATCGTCGCCCGGGTGCCGGCCTGGTAAGGGGGCCACGGCCCGGCGGCGGTAACGGCGGGTGCGCCATCCCGGGCGAATGATGCCCAGGCAGCGCCCATCACCTCTTCCATCAGCCAGCGGTCTGGCCGTGTCCCGGCCAGGGGGACTCTGGCCGTCGTCCCGAAGGTGAACGGGAGGTCGGCACTGTGGCAGGCCCCGAGAACACCCCCCAGCGCTCCAGGCTCATAGGCGAATAGGTACATGTAGACGGGCGAGCCTGCTCGCGCCGCGTCCTCGGCCAGGCGCACCGACGGAGCCCGGAACGACGCGTCCGACAGCGCCCGGGCCAGGATGCGATAGGGCTCGAAGGCGGGATACAGGTCTTGGTAGCACGCTGTCACTTCCGCGGCCCGCTCCCCGGTCACGGTGCCGAGATGCTGTCGCACATCATCAAGGCTGAGATCAGGGCCGTACCTACCGTCCTCGGCCCGGTCCTGGGCCGCGAGGAACGTGCTGGACTCGTCGAAGGTCGTGCCGACGAGCACCGGCTTCGCCTGCCGGCCCGTCGCCGCAGCTGTGAGGCGGTCCGAGAGGATCGTCGCGTCGTCAGCTGACGGCTGCAGCACGAACGCCCCGTCGGGTCGGACGTTGCCCGCCGCGATCGCCCGCTGCTGGTACTCCACAAGCAGCCGCAGCGGCAGCTCGGCCAGGCGCCGGGGCGCGCCGGCTGGCTTCAGGTCAAAGGCCCGCAGCAGATCCCAGCCCTGCCGGGCGCCCTGCTCTCGGGTCGCCACTTTCCTGGCCGGTCCTGACTGGATCACGGCCCGGTGGAACAATCCCGCCGCCGAGGGCATCGCCAGCAGCACGGCCACCTTCATGCCTCCGCCTGACTGCCCGAATACGGTCACGTTGCCGGGGTCGCCTCCGAAGGCGCTGATGTTGTCGTGAACCCACTCCAGCGCCTGCACCAGGTCGAGTAGGCCGGCCTGGCCCGAACCGCGGTAGTCCTCGCCTACCACGTCCTGAAGGGCCGTGTAACCGAGCAGGCCGAGGCGGTGGCTCACCGATACGACCACCACGTCTTGCGCCGCCGCGAGCCTGTCAGCCTGGGAGTAGGTCTGCAGGGCCGCGCCTTCCTGGTACCCGCCGCCGTGGAGCCAGACCATGACGGGCCGCTGGGCGTCATCGACGCCCGGGGTCCATACGTGGACCCGCAAGCAGTCCTCGCTCATCACCTGCCCCTCCAACGGGTCGCCGTAGCCCGGATGCATGAGATCAGCCACCGCCTGCGCCCTGACGTCGCGCTCAACGTCACACTGGGGAGCAGCCGGGCCATCCGCCCGGGCATCGAACACCCCGGCCCACGCCTCGGGCGGCCTGGGCGGGCGAAACCGCCCGTCACCCCAGGTCGGCGCACCATACGGGATAGCGCGAAAGACAACCGCGCCACCGGTCCGCGACCCGCGGACCCGGCCCCAGCGGGTCTCTGCCTCATTCACCATCGGGTACGCCTTCCGGTTTTGCCGGCTGATCCCAGCGTTCCTCACCCCTTCACGCTGCCGGCGGCGAGTCCGGTCCGCCAGTAGCGCTGCAGGAAAAGGAAGGCGATGAGGAGCGGCACCACCGACACCAGCGAGCCCACGATGATGTCCTGCTGGATCAGCGGGTCGGTGACAGCCGTACCGTTCCACGTGTACAGGCCCAAGGTCAGCGGGTACAGATTCTGGCTGTGCAGCATCACCAGGGGGAGCAGGAAGTTGTTCCAGATGCTCACGAATTGGGTCAGGAACGCTGTGGCCAACCCGGGGAACATAAGCCGGGCGCTCACTGACACAAAGATCCTTCCATCGCTCGCTCCGTCGATCCGTCCGGCCTCCAGCAGCTCCGGTGGCACGAACGCCTGCGCCGACAATCGGCAGACGTAGAGGCTGAACGGGCTCACGATGCTCGACAGGAACACCGCCCAGTAAGTGTCGGCCATATGGAGCTTGGCGAAGATCAGGAATAGCGGAAGAGCCAATGCCGTGGTCGGGATCAGCATGCCGGCGATGATGATGGAGAAGACCACTTCCCGGCCCTTGAACCGGAACATGGCCAGGTAGTAGCCCGCCATGCCGGCGATGATCGTGCCGACACCGGCGCCGACGACGGAGTACAGCACGCTGTTCAGTGCCCATCGGACGAAGATGTCGTTTTCGAAGCTGAACAAGTCACGAAGGTTGCTGAACAACTGGGGACGCGAAAGAAGTAGCGCCGGCGAGTTGATCAGCGAGCCGTCCGACTTCGTCGCCGCGATAACTAGCCAGTAGACGGGTACCAGAAAATAAATCGCAGCCACCGTAAGAATGCCCATCCGGCTTACGGCGGCGATCGACCGCTTAGAGCGGCGGGCGTGCCTCGCCTGAGAAGCACCGCTGATCGCCGCCGTCGGGCTCCTAGCGGGGGAAGTGGTGCTCGTCGTCATGAGTGCACCGTCCTGCGCGCGATCCGGAGGAAGCCGAACGAGAGGATGAAGCCGAAGAACGCCAGCGTCACGGCCGCCGCCGCGGCGTAGCTGTAATTGCCCGCGGTCAGGGCGTTGTACGCGAACATGTTCGGCGTGAAGTTGTTGGTAATGGCGCCGGACAGGGTCTGGAGCACGACGGGTTCGGTGAACAGCTGCAAGGTGCCGATGATCCCGAGGACCACCGACATGATGATCGTCGGCCGGATCAGCGGCAGCTTGATGTGCCAGGCGGTCTGCAGAGCCGTAGCCCCGTCGATCCGCCCCGCTTCGATCAGCTCCTCGGGCACCGAGGCGAGCGCAGTCGTCATCAGGATCACGTTGAAGCCGCCCCACGCCCAGATCCCGATATTGGCGAGCGACGCGAGGATCAGGCCGGAGCCTAGCGGGTTGATGGGGATGTGGAACTCGCCCAATGGCGAGGTGCTGGGTGTGTACAGGAAACCCCACATCAAGACGGCGATCACGGTCGGCACCGCGTACGGAGAAAGAACAGGGTCCGGAAGAACCGGGCCACCCGCAAGGCGCTGGCGTCCAGCAAGAGGGCCAGGGTCACCGCGATCACCGCCATCAGCGGCACCAGGAGCAGCGCGTACCAGGCCACGCGGAGCATGCTGCTGTCGAACGACGAGTTCGTCAGCACGCTCTTGTACTGGTCAAGGCCCGAGAAAACCTGCACGGTATGGCCGAAGACGCCTCCTATCCGGCCGGTGGAGAACAGGCTCTGATAGATGGCATAGCCGATCGGCAGGAGGAAGAACAACACGAAAGCGACGCAAAAGGGGCCGAGGAACCCGATAGGCCGCAACATGGGGCGGAGGCGGCGGGGCGAAGCCCCGCCGCGCGTCCGGCTCTTGGTAATGGTCACTTTGGCGTAGGTCATTTCCGAGCGGTCCTTTTGGTGTGCCTCTTGCTAGGTCACTTCGTGAGGACGGTGACGCCAGAGCTGCGCAGCGAGGCTGCGGCCTGGCTTTGCGTCGACTTGAAAGCGCTCTCGATCGAGGAGGTGCCATTGAACGCCCCCGCGAGAGCGTCCTGCAGGTCGAGATTGACCGAAAATTGGTTCGGGGCCCACTGGAAGTTCGTATTGACCCCGGCCGCAGCAGCCTTGAAGACCTGCAGGTACGGCTGCCCGCCGAAGTACGCGCTCGGGGTGTCGATGGCTGAGCTGTTCATGTAGGAGCTGGCAGCGGCGAGCTCGACCCCGCCGAAGGCGGTTTCCAGTGCCTGCTGGTTAGCCCCGAGCCATTCGGCGAAGACGGCATCCGCGTACTCGTGCTTGGTCCCGGCCATGACGGCGATCGACGAGCCACCGTCGTTGCCGTTTGCGTCCTGTCCGGCCTGCCATTGCGGCAGCGGAGCGACCCGCCAGTCTCCCTTGGAGGCAGTGGCGTCGTCGACCATGACGTTGCCGTAAAAGGCGGGCGCGACCACCGTGGCTACCGTGCCGTTATCCCAGGCGCTGTACTGGGCTGGGGTGAACGGCTTGGCCGTGGTGTTGATGACTCCGTCTTTAACGAGCCCCTGCCAGTAGTTCGCGACCTGGGCCGCCTGGGGGCTGTCCATGTCGAACATGAACGAGCTGCCAGAGTACTGGAAAGGACGTGCCCCGTTCTGCCAGTCCAGGCCGACAAGAATCCCCTCGTCGCCGTCAGTCATGCTGGTGATCTTGATGGCAGGATTCTCTGACTTCAGCTTGAGGGCATCGGCCTGGTACTGGGCCCAGGTCGTCGGCACCTGCAGGCCGTACTTCTTGAAGATGTCCTCCCGGTAGTACAACCCCAGTGGTTCGATATCCTGCGGCACGCCGTACACCGCGCTCGTGCCCACGCCGACCTGGCTCATGGTCCAAGCCGGGAACTGACTCGACATGTCCTTGACGGGCGCGCAGGAGGCGATGTTAGTCAAGCCGTTCTGGAAGCGGAACGCAGGAAGCTCGCTGTACTCGACCTGGGCAAGGTCCGGCGCGTTCCCGGCCTTTAGCGCGTTGAAAAGGTTCTGATAGTCCTGCTCCGCGACCAGGTCGAAAGTGACATGGATATTCGGATGAGTGGCATTGAATTCCGCCACGGCCGGTTTGAACTGCGTGTTCCAGGCCCAGTAGGTGATATTCACCTTTCCAGTCTGAGGCTGGCAGGATCCCGAACTTCCCGCCGCCTGCGGGCTGCTGGGCGCCTGCGACGATCCGCTCGATGCGCAGGCCGATGCCGCAGTGGCGAGCGCGCACAGCAGCGCCACCCCTACGACACGATTACGGTATTTCAGCACTGTAGACTCCATTGGCTAGAGACTCACCGGGACATCTTCCACCGCGGTCGAGCAGCGATACCATTATTTAGATTGATGTCAGCCGATTAAGGGCTTGACCACTGATCTCAACGAGCCGGAATGCGCCTGCGCCTTTCCGGTCAGGTCTTGGCCAGAATTGCCCAGGCAGAGCTTCTGAGTGCCCGCGGGCACATATGTCGACGCGTTCACCCCTCTTCCTGGCGTGCAGTCGAGGGGTCGATGAGCGCGATCCTAACTGACACTGACACCATCGTCAATAATGAGACGGGAAGACGTCCGGCTCCTGACCCGGCTCCGGCAGATTGCCGGCCGAGCGCGAGGCGGTCCGGCGGCCAGGGGCATCTCCCGTCGGGGTCACCAGCATCTTGCCAACCGGAGCCTGGTGTAGCCGCTCGCCGAAAGCCCGCTGGACGGCTTCCTCCAAGCAGACCTCGTCGGTGACCACCCGGATCGGATCCACCTCGCCGGTTAGCGCGAGACGGAGCGCGGTGATGTAGTCATCGCGGCAATGGCTGAGAGCCGATGTGATTCCCTTCTCACCGAGTTGGAATGCCGGACCGATCGCGGCGCGCTCGACCGGGGCGGTGAACGTGACTCGACCGCCACGGCGTACGGCCTCGACGGCTGCCTGCGCCGTGCCAGAAGCGCCGGAGCACTCCACAACCACGTCGGGCCCAATGCCGTCGGACGCAAGCAACATGACTAGGTCGGCGGCAGCCGGGTCGGCAACCTCGTGCGCACCCACTGCGAGAGCCAGCCGCCGCCTATCGGCCATCGGCTCGACCACGCAAATACTCGCGACTCCGCGGGACCGCATGACCTGAACCACGAGGAGGCCGATCGGTCCGGCCCCGATGATGGCGACGCGGCTGGCTTCTGTCGCACCCGACTGCCGGGCAGCACGGACGGCGACGCTGAGCGGCTCGGCCAGAGCGCCGATCCGCGGATCGGCGTCGGCCGGGAGCTTTACCGCGGTCGTCTCCCTGACCACGGCGAGCTCGGCGAGGCCGCCGTCGGCGGCCAGTCCGTATTGAGCCAGCTGTGCGCACAGGTTCCATTCCGAGTGCTCGCACCAGTGGCAGCGGCCGCAATACAGGTTGCCCTCCACCGCCGCCAGGTCACCGACAGCGAATCCGCGAACCGCGGGTCCCACGGCGACGACCTCTCCGGCAAATTCATGGCCGAGGGTGATCGGGGCGCACCGGCCGGTCAGCGGATGAGGCACGCGGGGAACGGCGCGCGGGCCGGCACGGTACTCCTCCAGGTCCGTCCCGCAGATACCGCAGTACAAGACGCGTAGCAACACGTCGTCGGGACTTGACACTCTGGGCGGTGGCAACTCGCAGAGCCGGACATCGCGCCGCGCATGCCACCTGATCGCTCTCACCAGGACCCCTCCCACATCGCATAGGGCCTCGGCTGCGCCCATGCGCCATTACAGAGCTCTCGGAGGGGCGCGGATCGGCTACCCCCTGAGGACCAATCGTCAGTGCGACTCGTCAATGCGACGGCCGCGGCACGGCATTGCCGCGGGCGCCGCGCAATATGTCGAAGTCGGCGCCCATATCCGCCTGGAGGACGTGGTTCCTGTAAAGCTCGACGTAGCCGCCGCCGCGGTCGGGTGCAGGCTTGTCGCCGGACGGCTCGCGCGGTACCAGCTCACCTTGACGGACGCTCATCTCTTCCTCAGTCAGCTCGACCTCCAGGCTCCGCGCCGCGACGTCCAGGGCAATCCAGTCGCCGCTGCGGACCAGTGCTAGCGGCCCTCCCACGTACGCCTCCGGCGCTACGTGGAGCACGACCGTCCCGAACGCCGTCCCGCTCATCCGCCCGTCGGAAATCCTGACCATGTCCGTGACGCCCTCCTCGAGCAGCTTCGCCGGGATCGGCACGTTGGCGACCTCCGGCATCCCGGGGTAGCCGACAGGGCCGGCGTTACGGACCACGATGACCGTAGATCGGTCGACGGGCAGGGCTGGATCGTTCACGGCGGCGTGGTATTCCTCCGGTGAATCGAATACCAGCGCCTGGCCACGGTGCTTCATCAACTCCGGCGACGCCGCCGATTGCTTGATCACCGCGCCGTTGGGACAGAGGTTCCCGCGCAGGACGGCCATTCCAGAGCCCGCCGGCAAGACGGGGGCATCGACCGGGCGGATCACATCCCGGTTCCACACCTCCGCTCCGGAGACGGCATCGCCGAGCGCCTTACCCGACACGGTCAGGGCGCGGAAGTCGAGGGTGCTCCTCAGCTGGGCCATGAGGGCGGGAAGGCCGCCCGCGTAGCAGAAGTCCTCCATGAGGTAGCGGCCGCTGGGCATCAAATCGACGAGAAGGGGCACCTCGCGCCCGATCCGGTCGAAGTCATCAAGCGTCAGCGGCACGCCGGCGCGGCCCGCGATGGCTAGCAGGTGGACGACGGCGTTCGTGGACCCCCCGAGGGCGGCCAACACCTTGATAGCGTTCTCGAACGATGCCCGGGTCAGGATGCGGGACGGCCTCAAGTCGCTGTCCGCCAACTGGACCGCGGCGTGGCCTGCGGCGTGGGCCAGCGCGTATCGCTGCTTGTCGACCGCAGGAAGGCTCGCGAACCCGCTCAGCTGCATGCCCAGCGTCTCCACCATGCAGGCCATCGTTGACGCGGTGCCCATGGTCATGCAGTGGCCGTCGCTCCGGTTCAGGCAGAAGTCCGCTTCGTCTAGATCACTCTCCTTCATTCGACCGGTGCGCAGGTCGTTCTCGAATCTCCACAGACTCGTGCCTGATCCGAGTACCTCGCCACGGAAGTGGCCGGTGAGTTTCGCCCCGCCCGTGATCAGCATCCCTGGGAGGTCAGCGCTCACCAGGGCCATCAACATGGCCGGCGTCGTCTTGTCGCATCCCGACAGCAAAACGGTGCCGTCAAGCGGGTTCGCCCGGAGTGTCTCCTCCACCTCCATGGCCATCAGATTCCGGTACAGCATTGTCGTCGGCCGCATCATCCCCTCGCCTAGTGACATCGTGGGGAAGATGAGGGGAACTCCGCCGCCCTGCCAGACACCGTTGGCCACGGCTCTCGCCAGCGCGCTGAGGTGAGCGTTGCACGGGTTCAGGTCAGAAGCGCTATTTCCGATCCCTATGACAGGACGGCCCTGCGTGGCGTCGGAGCCCAAGCCGAGGCCGTGCAAGATACCCCGGTGGGAGAGCGCGCCGCGGCCGGTGGCAGCCAGCCAAGCGTCGCTTCGCCTGGGCCTCGGAGCAGGTGGATCTTCAGGCATGCGCACCGTCCTTTGCTGGTGTCGGCCACTTGTACGCAAATCGCGGCACGGGAACCCCTGCTGTGCCGGTCGAGAGGATAAACAGGTCGCCGGCATGTGGCTGGGCGCGTATCTGCTCAGCCGACAGGCCCGCCCTGGCGGTCGTGATATATAGGTCGGTCAGCCCGGTGCCACCGAATGCGACACTGGTCACCTGGCTGGCCGGTACCTCGACCACGACATCTACAGTGCCGTCCGGGGTGTAGCGATGCACCTCGGATCCGCCCCAGAAGGCGACCCACACGCAGTCGTCTTGGTCCAAGCACAGGCCGTCTGGTCCACGGTCGTCTCCGCCCAGGTGCACGAACATGCGTCGGCGGCTGAGTTGGCCGGTTAGCGGGTCGCTGTCGAAGACGTCGACACGGCGGGCCGCGGAGTCGACGTAGTAGAACCGCTCGCGGTCGGCGGTCCACCCCAGGCCGTTCGAGACGGCGACACGGTCGAGAGTCTTCGACACCTGACCCGACGGGGTCATCCGGTAGAGCGCCGCCACGGGCTGCCGGCCGGTCAGCGGCATGGTCCCCACTACGAACCGCCCCCAGGGATCCACCTTCCCGTCGTTGAACCTGACGCGCCCGGGATCGAGCGGTATGCCAGGGACGGGCACGGTGTACCCGGAACCGTCAGTTCGGCACACCGCCAGACCCTGGCCGGCCAGGAGCAGCCATCCCGACTCAAGCAGAGCCATGCTCGCGGCGCACGCTGGCAACGGGTACGACTCCAGTCGGCCGCTGCCAGGACGGTACCGGTGCATGGAGGAAGCGTCGATGTCCACGAAAACGAGGGAATCATCGCGATCGTCCCAGACGGGCCCCTCGCCGATCTGCGCGCCCACGGATGCGGCCAGGTCCGGCGAGCGACGCGATGGCGAGGACGGCATCACAGGGCCACGAGGAGCGGGCACAAGGGCACGCTTATTATCAAGACGGCAACCTTTCACGCTCGTGGTCACAGCAGGTACGCGCCAGGCAAGCGTCCCAGGACAATGCGCTCAGAATAGCTGATACTGACACCATCGTCAATTATGGTACTCATGCGGCCGAATAGGGAGCCAAGCCGGAGCCGCACTTAATTGGCAACCGCGCGCACCGCCTCAATCTGACGATGGCGTGGTGTCACGCTCCGCTTGCTAGATGCCATGGTCGTACTGGCTCACCCCGGGCCGATGGACCGCCCCCGACGGCTACGAGCCGCCTATTTTCCCGGTCACGAATCATGTCAGCGACTCGCTGCAGCAACGCTGTGTCGCTCGATGCCCGGCCGCCAGCTCCATCAATGCCCGCCCCGGCGGAGAACGGACTCGCCAGTGACCGACACGATGGCCAGCGGCTCGCTGGTTCCCAGCTCCGGGAACTCCAGATCCGGCTCGAACGGGCCGCGCGGCGCCTCGAGAGGCCCGTTGCCGTACAGGCCATACCAGAGCCGGGGCAGGGAACGCCTTGTCGCTGCCATCGGCACAGTGGTGTAGCCGTTCCTGAACGGCGCGGCCCGTGACATCGGAGGGTGACTCAGCCGGGTTCGTCGTTCCCGGCTCGGCGCACCTGCGGGCGGGCCGAAGCGGGCCGCCGCGGCAATGTTCTATCTGGCGGCCGGCTTGGCCTGGCTGCGCGGCCTGCTCACCGACTCTACGCAGATCACCCTGTTACGTTTGACCGTCTACTCGCAAAAGACTGCGCAGGAGACGCTGAATAACGGCGATTCCCACAGCGTCACCTGTAACCCGACGGGTTTCAGGGCGACCCCGCCGTAGAAGAGTGGCACGGCGGCGCCGGGGTCAGGCTCGGGCCAGTGGCTGATGCCGGCCACGCCGGGCGGCAGCAGGTCAAGGCCATCGAAGAAGCCCTCGATCTGCGCGCGGGAGCGGGGCACGATCGGGGCTGACGCCCCCTGGTAGACCGCCCGCCCCGCTTGGCTGGCCTCCTCATCGAGGTTCTCATCGGTGACGTGCGACAGCGCCAGGGCGCTGCCGGGCGCTATCACGTCCCTGAACCTGGCCAGCAGCGCGCGGGGATCGTCGGCGTCCGGGACGAAGTGGAGGACGGCGAACATCAGGACCGCGACCGGCTGACTGAAGTCGATCAACTCTCGCACCCGAGGGCTGGCGGTGATGCTGGCCGGGTCGCGGAGATCGCCGCGGACGGCAGCAACGCCCTTGGCCCGGTCTTCGAGGATGGCCTGGGCGTGCAGGACAACGACCGGGTCGTTGTCAACGTAGACGACCCGCGCGTCCGGGTCGGCGGCCTGGGCGATCTCGTGGACGTTGGAGGCGGTAGGCAGGCCCGAGCCGATGTCGAGGAACTGCCTGATACCCCGGTCCGCGGCGAGGAAATGCACGACCCGGCCGAGGAAGGCCCGGTTCATCCGGGCAGGCCCTGAACCGCCCGGGATCACCGCCAGGATCTGCGCGGCGGCGGCACGGTCGGCCTCGAAGTTGTCCTTCCCGCCGAGAATATAGTCATAGATCCTGGCCACGTTCGGCACCGTGACGTCCAGCCCCCGAGCGGCCAGTCTGTCCTTCTCCTTAGCATCGTTCACCAGCTGGAACCCTCCGGCCTGCTCGCCATCGCTGCTGCCCGATCTGTCTAGGGCACGCATGAAACCATCATGGCGCATCCTGCACACGCACAAAGGCGTGAACCGTCTTGCCGCTTCTGGCCTGCCGTCGCACGGATGCCTGATGGCCTAACGGCGCGAGGCAAACTTCCTCGCTCTTCCTCGCCGCGTCCACCCGGCCCTCACCATCGAGTAGCCGGAATCAGTGCACGAAGCCTGACTTGTCCTCGGTGATGATCCCGTGGTCGGAGGCCAGCTGGTGTTGCCAGACGCCCCCTTCGTAGCTCCCGATCCACGTCTCGGTGCTGTGCCCGTCGGCCTCGGTGAGAGTGCCGTTGGAGCGGGCCTGCTCGCCGGCGGACGACATCTGGTCCTTGCTCCAGCTGGACGTATCCGCGATGCCCTGCCCGTGGACCGAGTCGGTGAGGATCCGGCTCATCTGGACCGTGCCGCTGAAGGTGTAGTTGTTGTCATCGACGTAGGAGCCGATGTCCTCCACCATGTTCAGCGGATACGACCAGCGGTGCATGCTCATCCAGTTCTGGCCCGCCCCGACCGTGTGGGTGGTGTTGAAGCCCGTGTCGGTTTCCTGGAGTGCCTCGTAGAGCCCGTTGGTCGTCGCCTGCTCGGCGTTGCGGAAGGCGCTCAGCTCGGTGACGGTGGTGGTCACCTTGCCGGCCGGCGTCTGGACCCAGCCGGAGAGTACCGACTGTCGCGCGGCGGTGGTCGTGGCATCGACGGTCGTGGACGAGGGCTGCGACTCCTGCACCGCCTCCGTGGCTTGCGCCGCGACGGTGTCTTGCGTCAGGCCGCCCGTGATGACGGAAGCGTCCGAGTCGGTGTAGAGCAGGAGATTGGCCGCGAGATTCCAGACGTCGTTAGCGTCGGGCACGCTGAGGGTGACCGTGTGGCCGCCCGCTTGGTCGAGGTCGGCGGCGAGCGGTGTCACGTCGAGGACCTCGGGGGTCATGGTGAAAGTGCCGATGGCGGGGATGGGGCGCCACAGGGTGGGGACGATGCCGCCGGTGTAGATGTACGGGAAGTACTGGACGGCGCCAGCCCGGATCCCGTCGATGCTGGCATCGACCTCGCGGTAGGGGCCGTTGGGGCAGAACGCCCCGGGGTACTTGTTGGAGATATCAGTCGGGACGGAAGCGAACCACTGCTCGTCGCAGCCATTGCCTTTGATGTAGATCTCTAGCTCGGCGCGCACGGTGTTGCGGGGAAGGGATGGCACCGTGATGGTGGCGCTGTTGCCGGACGCGTCCACGTTGGGGGCGCCGAGGCTGACGATGGTGTCCGGCTCCCTGGGCGCCGCGTTTGCCTTGTTCGCCTCGTAGAAGGTCAAGGTAACTGTCTGGACGTAGACGCCGTTGTCGGTGCTGCTCACGTAGTTGCCAATGCCGCCGCTGAAGGGCTGGCTCGACTTGAGCAGCGACGCGTACTCGGTCACGTCCTTCTCGACGTGATACGTCAGCCCGTCGGGGTCAGGCTCCATGGTGGTGCCGAAGTAGATGGTCGAGTTGCCGACCGTGACCGACGCCGACCGGTCGTACTGGCGCCCAGAGACCGAGACGGTGTAGTCGAGGACGACCTTGGACCACGGCCCCGGGCAGTTCGCGGGCGGCGTGTAGGTGCCGGAGAAGTTCTGCGGGTTGCCGTTGGCGTCGTTGGACGGGAAGTTCTCGGCCAAGGCAACGGTGCATGACGGGGTGTCCGGGCGCGGCACCGGGGGCATCCCGACGACCGGGTTGGAGATGTCGCCTTCGACGTAACTGGGCGAGGTCGTCGCGGCGCGTGCCGGGGTGCTGGCGGGCACGGCGAACAGGATCGTGAGTGCAGCCGCGCCTACGGCGAGCAGCCGGGCGGGACGGGGCAACGATATAGAGCGCACAATCTGGGACGATAAGAGTCGTAATCCGATGTTGTCAACGAACAGATGTTGATATTTGTGAGTTTTAAGTTCGCGAGTGGTTATCATCCACACCACCAGCCCCAAAGCCATCCGATTAACTCACTGTGCGCTTGGCTCGTCCCAGTGCTGGCCGATCTCATCACCCGCCAGGACACGGGCGGTGAGACACTAAGTGCCGATGCCTCATACCGTCGGCCAGCCAGCACCAGGATGCAGTCGTGCGATTCCCCACCCTCGACGACCCCGAGCTGATGACGGCCATCCGCCGCTACGTCACGCCAAGGACAGGCGGAGGAGGCCTCGGCCGCTACATGAGGCTGCTGAACGGCAACTTCCTGACACTGCGTGAGGGCAAGCGCAGGCGCTTCCTCAGGAAGCTCGGCAGATCCGCACGCCAGGTCAGCGACCGCGAACTCGCAATCCTGCTCGAGAGCGGATGGCGTGAGCGGCTCACTGCCTCGTGGCTGATCGGGCTGGGCAGACGCCAACAGTTCCGTGACCGGATCGGCGAGCTGCTGCTGGCCAGCGAGATGAGCTACGCGGGCCAGGGCTACTGCCTCGCGCTGGCGCGATTCGCCACCCCCGACGACGCCAGCCTTCTGGCCTCCTACCTGGACACCTACCTCCCGCAATTGGACAACCGCTATGACCAGGACTGGGCTCTGGGCGCCTTGCTGCACATCGACGCGGTGCTCGGCGCCAGTCATACCGTCCGGTTCCTGACCGACGGCGGCCTGTGGCAGCAATGGCGCCAGGATGAGGAGACGCCCGCTGAGCTTCGCGCCTCGATAGATCAGCTGTGCTCGATCGCCGACGAGTGCATGCGCATGGCCTGAACCAACCAGCGCCCACCAGCACGACCCGCCCAGCTCGTAGGGGATCACATCGTGATATCGCCAAAGTCGCGCTCCATCAGAACAGGGTCGTGCACGACGCTTCCGGCGATGGTGTTACTCACTGCGCCACTGGTACGTCGCGGTCGCCGAAGTACCAGCCGTCATAGCACATCACGTTCTCGCGGAGCTCCCATACCCGTGCGGCGCACGGCTGGTAGGGAAAGAACTCCACCCGCAGGTCCAGCAGGTCGGTGTGTGCCAGCGATGCCACGTCGGCCGATATGTCATCGGCCAACTCCGCCCTGCGCAGGATGTTCGCGGCCTGGACCGGCATCAGGTGCGGAGCCGCCAGCGCATCGCCAGTCAGCAATGATTCTGCCCAGCGCCCGTCCGCTCCGCTGTCGGTCAGACGCGCTGGCCTCGCCCACGTCGACATCACAGCACGACGCGCTCTCTCCTGGCCAGGTGCTCAGCATCGCTGCGCCGTTCGGCAAAGGATCGGGGTATGGAGTCGGGTCCTGCCGGGAATGCCGCGCGCAGCCAGGGGTAAAGGAGCAGCTCGACCTCGTGGACTGTGCAGTCCCGCGCCACATAGCCGAGCACCTTGTCGTACACGTACTGAAGCCTGGCCACTGGATCTTCAGGAAGCGGCTCGCGCGGAACACGGTTGTTAAGAAGTTGACGGAGTCCCATGCACATCCAATGACGACACGACAGCAGTCCAGATCCTACGGCGCTGGACGGCTTGCGTCACCCCAGAGACTTGGGCCTGAGGGTGCTGCCAGGGCGGAGGGTGCCGTACTCGTCAAGGTCATCGAGCACGGGCGGCAGGCCCGCACGGAGCATCTTCCTGCGGACGTGGCGTAGCAGTGCGGCCATGAAGACTCCGCCGATGCCGGTGAAGCCCGTGTGATCGTAGGTGAAGCGGGTGCCCCCGGCGTGGGGTTCGAGCCGGTAGACGACCTCTGTCAGGTCGCCGCCCTCGTCGCCAGCCCACGAGTAGCGCAGCAGCGATGGCTCGTTCACCTCCAGTACCTCGCACTCAACGACGCCGTTCCAGCCGGGCTTGGGCTTGGCGAGGAGACGGAACTTCGTCCCGACAACGGGAGCGAACCCTTCAGGCCGGCCGCCAGCGCCGGTCGCGGTCCACAGCGGGACAAGCGCCGGGTCGGTTACAGCACGCCAGACCTTCGCGGGGGGATGGGGGTAGTCACAGACGATGTGGATCTCACTCATGGGATCTCCTCCGGGTGGACGCAGCAGCAGTGAAGGCAACAATTTTTAGCTACTATAAGTTTATAGCAACAGAAAAAGTCTGGTCACTGGACTATACTGCAGAAATGACCATGCGAACTGTGGACTGGACGCCTCCGCGCACCTCGGGGACCGAAGTGGCGGAGGCCGGGGGGCTGCGGGAGCGCAAGAAGCGGCTGATGCGCCAGCAGTTGTCCGACACGGCGACGCAGATGTTCATGGAGCGGGGCTTCGACGCGGTCCGCGTGACGGAGATCGCCGAAGCGTGCGGGGTATCGGAGAAGACGGTCTTCAACTACTTCCCCACCAAGGAGTCGCTCATCCTGGACCGTCTGGACTCCACGATGGCCTCCCTGAAGACCGGCCTGACCCAGCCCGGAGTCAAGCCGACCGAGGCGGTGCTGCGGATCCTGAACGACGAACTGAGCGCTATGACGTCCTGGCTCGCCAGGCAGGACGACCTGGCCCAGGCCAGCGCCGCGATCCGGCGCTTCGGCACCCTGATCCAGGCCTCACCATCACTGCGGGCCCATCAGAGCGACATGATGGACCAGTTCGTCGCAGTGGCCGCGGAGATTCTGGCCGCGCGGGGCGGCATGAGCCCGGACGACCCAGAGCCGCAAATCGCGGCCACCGCCTTGCTCGGCCTGTGGCGCATTCAGTTCCAGGCTCTGTCGAAATACCTGGACGGCACCCGAACCCCAGCGCAGGTCCACCACGCCGTGAGCGCCGAGGTCAACCGGGCCGCCCACCTCATCGACACCGGACTGCGGTCATTCCCATCTGTCACGCCGGCTGTCCTGCGGTTAGCCGTCGCAGCGCCGCACCCCGACCAGGGGGCCAATCTCAACATGGGCACCCGGGGTGGAGTGAGTGCCGGACAGGCCGGCCAGCGCGGCAAAGCTCCCAGCGGCAGAGGCGAGCGTTTACGGGACCGCCACCATCAGTGCCGCCAGCTCGATGAACAAGGCAGCGGACCTACTCGCATCGGGCGAGGTGAGCAAGCCCGAGACTTAAGTGAGGGTTATTTCCCTCGTCGTTGTTGGCCTTTCGTGCGTGGCATCGCTACCGCGCGAGGAGGGGGGCCTCCGTGTGGCATGCCTGACATGCCTGGCCTGATTCCCTGGCGGCTGAGATCTTCTTTGGTCAGGTTGCCCCAGCCGCGGTTACCAGAGGAGCGTGGGAATCGCTGGCCGGTGAGCCGACGGAGTCCGCGGACGAGCGACCCGGTCACCCGAACGTACAGGCCGCGTCTCCACAGCCACCGATTACGCGACATATCCGTATGTATCCTTCCTTATGACTGATTGTGGCTGGTATCAAGCCTGACTACGATCGTCGTCGCGGCCCGGCCGACGATGATCGCTGTCGCCCGCGCCTCGCGTCGGTTCACCGCGGCGCTCCTTGTCCACAGGAGCAGGACGCTAGCACGCGCCCGAGCAGACCAAGCCCGCTCCCCGACGGGCGAGCCGACGGTGACGGGATGATAAGCCGGGCGAGGCGTGCGCGTTGCTGGTCAGAATTCCACTGGTTCCAGTCCGCTCGGATGGCTAGCGTAAAGTCATGTTCTTCGAGCCCTTGCCCGCGGGGGAAGAAACGCCAGCCCCGGTCTTGCCGGAAATACCGCCTTGGTCGGGTCCGCCCGACCTGGAAACCGGGGCAGTGCTAGCCGTTGAGCAGACAGTGGCCCGCAGCCCCAACGTGGTGGTGCGGTTGCCCACGATCCGGGCTTTCCCCTCCGGCTGCATGCTCGACGTGGATGTCATCTCCCGGCAGGGCGGGCTGTCGGAGGATGACTGGTGGGACCTGCGCACCTCCGCTACCCACAGCGCCTATCACGGGTTGCGCGGCGGCGCCCCGCTGCCTCGCAAGCTACTGCGGCTGGGCGTGCGCTATGCCGACGGCCGTAAGGCTACGACGATCGAGCAGCGGCGGCGTAGGACACAGGCCCGCGATGACCCTCCGACCGGACCGCTGCTGTCCTGGCGGCCGCGCGGCAGCGGCATGCACGGCCGGGAACTGGCCTTTGACCGTTCGGGCTATGGCTGTGGCCGCTGCCTCCGGCTGAGGCCTTCGAGTTCATGGTGGAGTGGCCGCTCGGCGGCATCGCGCTGACCATGACCGAACTCGACGGCGCAGTCATCGTGGCCGCCGCTAGCCGGTCGGCCCCCTACTGGCCCGAGACTGAGCAGTCGTCCGGTGATTAGGCCCCACCGGTCAGCTGGCCGCGCTCCGCCGAGCCGGGACGCTAATCTCCTTTGCGAGCTGATACTGGCTCACCTCAAGCGGCTTGAGGAACTCCTCCCTCGTCGGACGCGATCGCAACACTTGCTTCCGGTTTGTCAGCGGCGCGCGAAAATGGCCCTCGCTGGCGCTGGCCCCAGCGGATGAATGTCCCGTTCAGCTTGCTATAGGGGGATGCATCAAATCCCCAACCGAGAGCCCCAGCGCTCCGGCGCGCCGCCTCAAGATTGAAGCAACATACGAACTGTAGCCCGAGGCTGTGCCGCACGCGGCACCACACACAGTCGGCGCGGCGGAATCACCCGCCGCGCCGATCCGGCCCCACTTGGGCCGCACACGAGTGCCCGTGCATGCCCTGACGGGCACGCCCCGGGCGTGGTTGCGGCGCCTGACGGCACCGCAACCCAAGACCAGCGCGGGCAATCTCAGCTCTTTGAGCAAGGCACACGCAGAAAGGAATTAGCCACCATAGCGGCAAGAGACGAGTTTCTACGGGTCAAGGCCACGCGCCAGTTCACCATCCAGGTCGCACCGTTAACCTCTTAACCCAGCAGACTGCGACGTATCGAGTGCCCAACGGGTACATCCCTGGCCCGAGCGAGCCCTCATGATTGAAGTGACTTAGGACCGCTCCCAGACCCCTAACGCGGCTGTGAAGTCCGTTGAGGTTACGAGGCAACTTCAGAGCGAAAGGCAACTAACTTGCTTCCGCAAAGCTATCCGGGTTAGTCAAGATTTGTTGGGTTTGCGGATAATTTGCTTGCATCGGCCATCTCTTAGGCCAGCCATCCCAGTACGGGTCCTTGTCTGGCATCGACTTCAATCGAAAGCGCAACGGGCCTGACGAGTCAGTCTTTGCGACCGGTACGATGATCAACCTTGCCTGCCCCATGGGCAACTTTGGCGCAAAAGCCCAGAGTGGCCGGGATATAGATAGTCTATCCCCGCCACTTTCGTAGATTAGCTCCTCACGCCCTACACTATCACGGGACAGGCTTACGAGTTCATAAACTCGGGGATAAAGCCCAGACCACTGCAAATACTTACACAGTTCTGCGACGTGTTCAAGGGCCACTTTGATCTGCTCTGTTCCGGGGAAAGGCCTATCACCGTGAGAGGTCCAATTGCGTACATCAATAACGTCGGCGTTCTGTGCGTGCCGTCCTATTCCCTGGAGCACGGTCAGCACTTCCGACTGTGCTGAGTGCGCCAGATTAAGGAACATGCTGGTAAATGGAAATGCGAAGGGCCGTGATGTCGCAAGGCAAACGGCCGGTATATCCTTTTCCGGTCGCACATGGCTGGCTTCGTCCAGCTTTCTGAGCGCTTTGGCCAGCCTAGGGAACCCCGCACCCAGTGGACCTAGGGTGTTCTTCTCGGGCTTCAATTTTAGCTCCGGCTCGGAACTCGGCGCATTGAATTCAATAAACTCAACAATAGAACGATCTAGCTCCGGATCATATTCGAAACCATCTTTAGAGAGATGGTGATCAGTACTGAAGGCCCATATGGCGAAGACAAGAGCCCGGTTAAGTGCATCCTCGACAGCCGCAAACAAAGGGGACGCTGCGGCGCGTACAAGATCGGCTCCTCGTTTCTCATTATTTGCTTGCTGCACCTGCTCGACGTATTCGTCAATACGCCGAAGATCGGTAAAGCCGTTTGCTGATGGTTCGCCTATTTTCCAACGCAACCGTTCAAGAACTCGTTCACGAGGAAGATGTTCGTAATCGAAAAGATCAAGTTCTTTCGCAGCGATTTCGAGTGCGTGCCGGTTAGGCAAGATAAGGTCTCTGAACAGCTCATCCATTGAGTGATCGACAACCGCCAGATTCAAGAGCTCGCCAGAACTCAGATCATTTGGTGCTTCAATAGCGTAAGCCAAGTCTCCTGCATCCCAAAACTCGGATCGATAGTACAGGGCATGAAGAAGGCTCTGCATTCGACTTGTGATCATTGACGCACTCGGAGGCGCGGTGAAGCGCACCCCTAGAGCGCCTATCTCTGCTCGTGGATATACTGACTCCTTAGTCCAACGGCATACTCTACTAACGCGGACTTCCGAGTCAAAAAGCTGCAACCCTCCCGCATATACCATTTCATCAATTGCCGCAATTAGGTCCGAGTCAGAGTGAAGCAGCGCTATTTGTAGTAGTTCAGGTCGTCCGAGTGCTGCTACAAAATCGGATGGATTGGTTATAACAGCCCCCAACCGTTTTGATATGTCCGCCTTGCGGCCTTCGCGCCTAAAAGTTCGACGCAGGAGATGATCGATCACAGATCGAAACTCGTCCTCCCTCAAGCCATCTGAAAGTACGTCAATGAGATTCGTGCTCAAAAAGTCAAATTTCGACAGAACATCTAGCGTAAAGGCTCGACCGATCAGCGATACGTGTGGATCCGCAGCTTTAGAATAATTCTTATCGATGTATTGGCGGACTTTCTTTTGAGCTCGTGAAATTGCACTATCGGCAGTGGATAGGATTATACTGTGAATTCCCATACAAGACTCTTCCGGGCATCTGTAACCCGGGACCGAAAACTGCGGGCCAGCTTCCCGCGGGATGTCAGAGTAAGTACATCCGTAAGGCCCCACTACCGTCCGACCTTGTTGAAATACGCCTGTAGGCAAGTTATCGAGAAGCCTAATTGTCTGACCGTTGTCGAGCTTTGTTTGCGCCGGAAAAAACTCTGCTGCTGTGTCATGCAGTTCACGACCAAAGATATACGGGTACTTAAGTCGCCTTTGACGAACTTCTATTGAAATTTGTTCGCGAAGTGCTTCGATGTCGGTTGAAATATCGATGAGGAGGCCATCGGTGCATCCGATGGTAAGATATACTGCCATCTTCGCGTCGTTAGGCTTAAGCCGGTTGTAATGTCTCAAGCATGCGTCAATGACTTGTTCCCCGAGCGGAGAGAATCGTAGCGGTCTAATCCAATTATCAGATATACGATAATTACGATCAATAACGCAATTATCAAGAAGTGACCTTATGGCAAGCAATTCTGTGAGCTTGACCCTTTTCTCCGGGTCGCAGACAATCTCTTGCAAGTCATTAATGTCGTCCGGCAATTGAGTCCCCTCCGTTTATTTGATCGAATGGCTCAGCGATGACTCGGTTTCACCTCTACTCGGCGAGTACTTCGGTGTAACCCGTGTACCATATGCGGAGCTTGGGCCAGAAGTGTGATAGGGCAGCTAATGAGGTCATTGGCACCTTCTTAAGACGCTTCTGTAGTGACGCGCGGGCGAGGGGCTTGGTTTACACGCAGATTACATCCTGGTTGGGACTCAAACCTCGGCCCTAGCCTCGTCAGAGCCGGGCTGCTGCCTTGGCCCGCCTCACTGCACCCACATAGCGGCCACATAGCGGCCATACACGTACACAACAGCAAGGCGCATGTCCGTTCGCGGGGTGTTACCCCGACAACCTGTGGGACGTTCCCGCTGTCAGCGGGAACGCGCGGCTGCGTTGCGTCTCCGGGGTTCCCGACCTCACCCCCTCCTAGAGGCGGCGAGGTCGGGAACCCCTCCGACTCCACTACGCTGCAAAGTCAAACCAAGATCAAAGTCAAGGTCGAAGTCAAAGTCAAGGTCAAAACCGTGGGGGAAACCCAGAACCCCCCGCGTCCGCCCCAAAGCGCCCCGGGTTCCAGGTTTCCCCCACACCCCCTTCCTGCCTCCCCCTAAAGACAACCGTGGTACCTCACCACGCCAGCCACCTGGAAGGTGCCCGGGGCCAGGCCGCTGCGCAGCGGGCTGTCAGGTGCCGCTGCCGCGATCGCGGACACCCCGACCAGAAAATCGAGTGCTATCCCATTCAGGTAATGGATACCGCACCTGCATGCGACTAGAATGCCCGTAACACATCTCGGTTTGCCCGGGCCCCCGGGCGGGCCGCCGCGGTGCGCCAACACCAGCGGCGGCCCTAGACCGCCCCCTCCGTCAGGACCGGAAGGAACAGTCATGCAACCCATTCTTACGGTGCACAGCCAGCCCGCGCACGACATCACCGGCCGCCAGCGACTACACCGGCTCGGCGGCTTCTCGGCCCGGCAGATCACCGAAGCGATGACCTGGCTCGCCGGATACGCACCACACGCCTTCGACGCCGCACTGGACGCCATCGAACCCTGCACCAGCGACGGCAGCGACGAACCCGCCCCGGTCTGCGCCCAGTGCGGCGCCGACATCGGCATCTTCGTCAAGTACGGCCTCGACTGGCGCCATTACCGCGGCGCCACCGTCAGCAACATCGAACTGTTCGACCCGGGCCACAACCCGGTACTGGCCTGGCGCACCGCCACGCCCGCCTAACCCGCACCGGCCAGGCGGGAGCGGAAGGCCACCAGACCGGCCGCTCCCCAGGGCACACGCCAACCAACACGTCCAGCACCTCGGCCCCCAACCACACAACACCGCCGACGGCGGTGCGCGCCCGGCCACCGACCCTGTGCGCACCGCCGGCCTTGTCGCACTTCCAACCTGAAATAGCTGGTCAGCGGGCTGGTGTGGGCGGGTGTGGTGGTGCTCTGGCTGGTGGGGGCGGCTGGGCGCAGGGCATGATCGTCTGTCAGCGGGTGGTGGGCTGGCGGGTGAGGGCGAGCGGTGCGCGTAGCCGGATCGTCGCTTTGCGGGGATCGGTGCGCAGCCGGGTGAGTATCGGCGTCACCCAGCCGCTTGCGCGGGTGGGCTACAGCCCGAGCAGCACCGGAGTATCCGGGATGCCGTTCGCGAGCAATGCCGTCAACGGCGTCGCGAGGTCACGGGGTGAGAACAGGTCGGTTCCCCCGTATCCTGCGATGTCCTGGCACCGCCACCAGTGAAATCCGCTGATGTGCTCCGCAGTCAGCTCGACGGCAGACAGTGCCCCGCGGGGGTCCAACGACGTAGTGCGGACCAGGAAATAGTCGTTGGCCACGCCGTCATAGCCTTCCGCATGCCCGGGCGCGACGATCTCCTGATGCCAGACATGGGCCGGATCGTCATCGATGGTCAGCCCCACTTCCTCAAGGAGTTCCCGGCGCAGGGCGGCAAGCAAGGTCTCGCCGGGTTCCACGCCGCCGCCGGGCGCAGCCCAGACGATCCACGCTCCGGCGGGTACGGCTGGATGCGGGGTAGCGAACCGGCACAGCAAGATGCGGTCGTCCTCGTCGAGGATGACTGCCCGGGCTGAGTGCCGCAAGTTCACCGTAGTCATCCAGGCACGCTATCCGCTCCCGGTGCTGCCCGGCCGTCTGACCCCGGCACCTGCCAGGGCGGGCACTCCCTGCAGGTGGCCGCGCAGCAGGCCGGCGACGAAGGTGAGCGTCTGGCGCGACAGCGGCAGCGCGCACTGGCAGACAAGCGGAGTGCCCACGGCGGGCTTACTGATTGTTTCCACACGCGGCTGCACGCCCGCCGGGGCATCCCGGCAGGCCGTACCCGGCGGCAGGGCTCAGGGCGCGATGGTGAACTTCCCGGCCGCGGTGCGGCGCAGCCAGCCGCGGTCTTCCAGCCGCTTGAGCTTGGCGCGGACGTTCTCGCTGTGTCGGCCGGTCACGTCCAGCCCGGCCCGCTGGGCGGCCACCGTGCAGGTCACTGGCCCGCCGGTCTCGGCCGCGGCCGCCGACACCGCCTCCAGCAGCGACCGGAAGTCACCAGGCAGGTCGCCCGGGCCGGATGCCTGACTGCGCGGGGGCACCAGCAGGGCGAAACCCAGCTGAGCCGCCGTTTGCAGGTCAGCCCGATCACCAAACGCGTCCGCCGACGCCGCCCCGACCCCGCCTGATCCGCCTATGCGCGGGAACATCTGGACGGCAGAGTCGCTCGCAGTCCGCGCAGATTTGGCCGATCCGGGCGTCCGCCGTATAGCGTGCGCACGTCCGCTCATGCCGAATAGCGGACGTTGTTGCCAGAGCATTCCTATGCGGTGATCGCCATAATTATTAGTCGAAGGTCGCGGTACCGAACCGGCCCTCGAGACACGTGTGTGGCGACCAGATCGCCGGTTTCCGTATGTGGACGGTGTGTCACGCCGTCTCTACCCTGTTCGATCCGCACCCAGGCACGTATGGCCATTAGTATCCTTGGGTGACTGATGGCCGGATGGAGTTCCATTGCAGTGGGCGTGCATGGGCGTGGCTGGTAGCCAAGACCTCTGATACCGGGATCCGGGAAGCCCTCGCTGAGGAGAACTTGACCAAGAAGGAACACATCGGCAACGGCTCCCGGGTTTACTTCCGCCTTACCCGGCCTCAGGCCGAGAAGACGATTACGCTCTTGGAAGAGCTGGAGGCACTGCGCGTATCCGGCGAGCTGGCACCGGGCGACATCGGCCTGGACCGTGTTATCTTCGTCAACGCTATCGCCAGCCTCCGTCGGCGCCTCGACCGGGCGTCGGCGGCATCGGGCAACGGACCGGCAATGCTTCCTGCCGGCGACCAGGATACCGCCGTTACCCGGGCCTGGGTTGACAGGTACCGGCCAGCTTTGGAGCTCGCCCTGGCCCATTTCCTCGCGTCGTCGGAATGGCCAGAGCGCGAGCGGTTCCGCCGCAAGCTAGTCCAACAGCAGCTGGACGGCATCAGCCTCGACGAACTGCTACGGGAGATGCCGCGGTCAAGTTGGCTGGCAAGGCAGATCCCGCCAGATCGCGTCGCCTTGTCCCTGCAAGTGCTCCAGGAACTGGCGGACGCGGCGGACCTGCTCAGCGTATGCGTGACGATCATCCAGCGGGCTTACGGTCTGTACTGTTCAGAGGAACAGGAGCCTGTGCTGCGAAGCGACGACCCGCTGCTTGCAGCGGCGTCGCATGACGATGGCCGTCTCCTGCTGTGTGCCCGCGAGCTCCTGACCCAGAACCCGCCAGGCCCGCTGGGCGGCGGTACCGCCGGGACTGACTCGACCGAATGGACGCGAACACTGAATGAGGGCGCCATGCCCGCCTTCAAGAACATCACCACGATCGCCGAGTACCTCACCGCACAAGAGCGGATCATCAGCGACGACCCCTACCGTCGCGCGCGAGAATGGAAGCCTGCGCTCCCGGTCACCGAGCAGCCAGTATTGAGGATGCTCCGAACAGCTCCTGCCGTCGTAAGCGCAGCGTCCGGCCGCACCGAGCTCTTCGTCATAATGCCATTTACCGAACCCTGGTCAGACGGTACGTATGCGTTCATCCGCAGGACAGTCCGGCGAATCGACCCTTCACAAGGAGAGCTCAGCCTTTATCGGGCTGACGAAATCGCCAAGCCCGGGCAGATAACACAGCACGTCAAAGACGCAATCGCCGCCGCAGGCGTCGTCATCGCTGACGTCACGCACATGAATCCCAACGTGATGTGGGAGCTGGGCTACGCAGATGGCCTGGGTAAAACCATCGTCATCCTGAACCAGGACCCTGGATCTTCACCTTTTGACATGATCGACCGGCGCCAGGTCGCCTATCATACCTCACCGACAGAAAAGGACGAGGAACACCTCTACCGCCACCTCATTGAGGCACTCCGGCAGAAGACGGAGCATAATGGGCCGTAGCGGCATACCTTGACGGCAACGGCCCAGATTACCATCGTTATAACAGCCTAATATGAAAGCGGCCTGCTGTCTTGTCTCGAGCAGCACGATGCACGCATAACTTAGCGGCGGCTGCGTGCGAGCCGTTCGTCAATGGGCTCTCACACCGGCGCCCAAGTGACAGCGACGACCGCCTGCGTGTTTATGCACTAGCCGTCAGAGCCGGAGCGCCCGGTTCTGCCGCGCACAGAACGTCCGCACCACCCCGGAGAAGGGTGCTAACTTAGCGGGATACCGGTACCGATGGGCGGTTGCTGATTGGCTTGCCGGCGAGGATGTCGAAGGTGTGCCAGTGCTTCGGGCCGCTGAAGGCGTGCCCGTCTTGTTCGGTCTCCTCAAGGCGGAGGACGTCCAGGCCGTCGAGCAGCACCTCGGCCTGATGCCGGGCGTGGAAGGTCATGTCAGGGTCATCGGCCCATGTGTCACGGTTACCGAACCGCTGGCCGGCGAAGACGGCGCCGGGGGCAAGCGCCCCGGCGGATCCGCGCCCATGGGGCCGGGAACTCCTGTGGAGCATAGAACGGCAGGCTGAAGCCGGCATGGATCAGGTGAGCGCACGGCAGGTCCGCCTCAGCGAACGACGCGCACAGAACCCGGGCCCGTCCGGCAGCCGCGGGCGGGATACGTGCCCGGAGCAAGGCGAGCCGGGCTGGGTCAGCGTCGACGGCCAGGACTGACCAGCCGCGAGTCAGCAACTCCAGCGCATCGGTGCCCTCGCCGCAGCCCACGTCGATCGCCAGGCGCCCTGGCCGGCCCCGAGTTCCTCGCGTGCGGCCAGCGGCCGCGGCTCGCGGTCGGCTGACCCTGCGTAGTATCCAGCCCAGTCCACGCCGCCATCATCGGCCACTTCGCCATCATGCCTGACCGCGTGGCGCGAGCTAACGGCTTTGCCGTGCCCGCTGACACGGCGGCCGCAAGGCCTGGCTCGTGGCCTCGGGCACCGGAGCACGCCCGGCCGTCACCGCCAAGATCCTCAAAGATGTCCGGCCATACCGAATAGAGGGTCGCGCATCGTCGAATATTCATGCGCTGGCCTGGATATCATCGACGGCCGCAGCGACCGTCAATTCAGCCTTCTCATCCTGTGGGGGAGCACGCCGTCGAGTACGAGCGGGTACCGATGTGGCGCGTGGGGTCTGGAGCGAGCACAGAATTACCGGGATATGCGCCCATCGGCAAGATGAACTTGACCGCCTTGATGCCGCGCAGGCGGTTTGCGGTCACGACTACCTCGGTGATCTCTACAACTGGATTCTTAGACTTCGATCTATCCTAGACGCTGAAAGTGCCAGGATGGGAGTGACAGAGCTTCGGCATCCACAGGGCGGCCGCGCCACGGCAGGCCACGGCTTCCCCCGTCTCACCTAGCGGCTCGTGCTTTGACCCTGGCTTGAGCGGTGGCTCGCTGACTCTGTGTCGTCTGCCTGAAGAGAAGCCATCGTGCGGGCACGAAAGGCAAGCGGCCTGCACGTTGCATAAGCGCGGATGATGGATGGGCGCTCTGCGGGCTTGCTGCCGCGAAGAACCACCAGGAGTCCTGCGAGCCACACCAACAATCCTGCCAAGGCGAGGCAGCCGGTCATTACAGCAATCTGGTCAAAGTGAGCCAGGTAGGCAGCAACCTCGCCCGTTGCGCCTGTTCTCTCGGCCATGCAGGTCATATGCACAGCATCAGGGGCTGCCTGGTGACTACGCCAGCGAGGCTTACGAACTGTGCCCGAAGGTGCCCAGGACGCTTAAGCTAATGATCGGGTAGTTTACAAAACTTTCCAGCCAGCCGATGTCACGAGGTCATGTGCGATGGACAGCACTCCGCTTGAGGAACTGTCTGCAGCGTTGCGCCGGCTTCACCGGGCCGCGGGCGAGCCCAGCACCCACGAGATCGCGAGAAGGATCAACTACAGCCACACCACTGTTGCTCAGACACTCAAGATGAAGCGGTGCTACTCCTGGCCAGTGCTGGAGTCAATAGTGAAAGGCCTCGGCGGCGACATCGAGGAGTTCAGGTCATATTGGATCCGTGCGCGTGACGCAGAAGATCCCTTGCCCGGCATCAGCCTGCCGGGCGCGCTTACCGATGAGGTGGCGCAGCTTCTTAATAACGAGCGTTCCGATGGCCCGCATGAAATGCCACCCGGCGCAGCCGACGGCCGGGTAGTGCTTCGGTGGAAGACGCGACTGGAAACCATCGAGTTCTTCGACAGAGAGCTGGCCTTGCAGTGGATCAAGGCTCACACAAGGAAAGGTGACCAAGGTGAGTGACTCCGGCGAAGCCGCCCCCTCAGCCGAGGCTCTGCTGGCAGCAGGTGAAAAACTGTGGCAGCAGTACGTCCACGACAGGGACACATCAGCCCTTGAGGGGGCCATCTCCCGCCTCAAGGAAGCCCTCGCCGTACGGCCAGTGCCCTGGGCGCAGGTGAACCTCGGGGTTCTGCTCAGGGCCCGGTATGAAGCCCTTGGCAATCCCCGGGATCTGGAGATGGCGATAGAGCTCTTTCACGCGGCAGCAGACACAACGCCTCCGGGCGACCCCACCCACGCGGCAGCTCTAACCAGCCTCGGGATGGCCCTGGTATCCAGATACGAGGGCACTGGGCAGCTTGGCGACCTAGAGGGATCTATCGAGGCAATTCGGGGATCCGTGGCCGCGACGTCACCAGGCGCCCCAGCCCACGCCACCGCGCTGGCCGCCTTGGGCAGCGTGCTTCGGGAACTTGGCCGACCTTTGGAAGCTGTCTCCTATCACGAGCAAGCACTAGCACTGTTCCGCCAGATCGGCGATAGGCGAGGCGAAGCCCGGGTCCTGTCGAACCTAGCGAATTCCTTCCGCCAGCTTGGTCGCTTCGCTGACGCACGCTCGGCGGACGAGCAAGCGCTGGCGCTGTTCCGCGAAATCGGCGACCGAGGCAGCCAGGCCCATGTACTGTCCAACCTGGGCAGCGTTCTGCAGGAACTGCGACAGCCCGCACAGGCCCTCAGCCTGCACCAACAGGCCCTGGCCATCTTCCGCGAAATCGGCGATCCACCCGGCCAGGCACGCGTCCTGTCCAACCTGGGCAGCGTTCTGCAGGAACTGCGACAGCCCGCACAGGCCCTCAGCCTGCACCAGCAGGCCCTGGCCATCTTCCGCGAAATCGGCGACCGTCACAGCGAAGGCGTCATCCTTGCCGATCTCGCCGAATCCCTGCGGCAGCTCGGCCGGGCCTCGGAAGCAATCCGGGTATCCGAGCAGGCCCTGGTAATCTTCCGCGAAATCGGCGACCGTCACAGCGAAGGCGTCATCCTTGCCGATCTCGCCGAATCCCTGCGGCAGCTCGGCCGGGCCTCGGAAGCAATCCGGGTATCCGAGCAGGCCCTGGTAATCTTCCGCGAAATCGGCGACCGTCACAACCAGGCCCGTATGTTTTCTAGCCTGGCGAAGACATACCGAGACCAAAACCGGCCAGACTCGATGAGCTCGGCGCTGGATCAGGCAATCGCTTTGCTTGAAAGCATTGGCGAGTTCAATGCGGCGGACACGGCGCGAGCAGAACGCCGGATTATCCTGGGCCGAGTCAGCGCCTCAGCTACCCGATCAGCTGATGACCGAGATAGGGGAGTTCCAGCCCAGCACCGCATCGGCGGCAGCCAGGGTACAGGAACCGAGACCCTGAGGAAGGGAACGCGCGTGACAGGCGCGGATCGGCGCAAACTGGCAGCGGACCTGAAGAGCCGGTATGACGCCGGAGAGTCCATAAGGACACTAGCAAGCGCAACAGGGAGATCCTATGGATTCATCCACCGCATACTGACCGAAAGCGGAGTGGCCCTGCGCGGCCGTAGCGCCGCACGCCGGTATGTTAGGACACTTTGAAGTGGCCCCACCGCAAATCGGACAGGTCCGATTTCGGCTAGTATTCACGCGCCGACGACAGCACACCGGGACTGGGCCCGTTCGTAGCGACGGATACGGCGCTTGAATCACCAGTTATGATCGCGGCGGTCAGCCGACATGACTGACACCTGCGCGCCGATCGGCGGGTCGGCACGGTTATCAAGAGCCCTTCGCACGGTCGGCAATCCCGACTTCCGCTGCCGGGCAGGCAGATGACGGCGAGTCGTATCTTTATGCATACTTGCACTTGGGCAGGCTGGGCGCCCGCTTCTGCCGCGGACCGAATGTGCTCCCACTCCGTGGTCAAATGCCGTACGGTGAGCCACGTGGGGATGTCTCTGCACATCGCCAGGCTGCGCGCCGCCGTCGGCCATGATCTGCTGCTTCTTCCGTCCGTTTCGGTGCTGCCTGTGGATCGGGCGGGACGGGTGCTGCTGGTCCAGCATGCTGGTCATGACGACGGATGGGCGGTCCTCGGCGGCGCGATCGACGTGGGAGAGTCGCCGGCGGACGCGGCGATCCGCGAAGCACGCGAGGAGATCGGTGTCGGGGTACGAGTGCGGCGACTGCTCGGTGTGCTCGGCGGCCCCGATTATGAGGTCGCCTTTCCCAATGGTGACCGGGCCGCCTACGTCACGGCAGTCTACGAAGCCGAAATCATCAGCGGTCTTCCCACTGCCGCTGACGGCGAACTTAGCGACATCGCATGGTTCCGTCCGACGGACCTGGCCCGGATACCGCTGAACCGATTCTCCCGTGCGCTCCTGACTGCCGTCGGCCGCGTTTAAGCAAGTTGCGTATAGCGACGTACTCATCTGCCGCTGTCCGGGAAGGATTGTGCCCCCCAGTCTAGTCTGAACCGCTATCCATTTCAGCGCCTGCTTCCACGTTCAATCGCTCCACGGGCTGGCCGGTGATCTCCGCGATTAGGTCAAAGTCCTTGTCCAGGTGCAGCACCGTCAGTCCGGCCAGTTCGCCAGTCGCGGCGATCATCAGGTCCGGTATTGACGGAGCGCGGTGCTGGCCCCGATCCGCGAGCAGCGTCAGCACCTCCACCGCCCGGTCCTCGATGGCGGGAGTCAGGTACTCCACCGGCATTGATGACAGCGGCGGTTGCCGGAACGCTGCCCTCAGCCCAGGACCTGACCGGGCTGAATAGCCGGTTTCCAGGCGGGTGACGGTAGTGATCCGCACCAGCCCGCGTTCGATCCGCGCGGCCCACTCGGCGGCATCCGGGCTGACGGCCAGGCGGACCAGCGCGGACTTGTCGATCAGCCAGGCGGTCACGTCCAGGCCCCGGACATCACGTCCGGGTCGGCCAGATCGGCAAAGGCCCCAGCGAACCTGGCCAGGTCGTCCACGCTGACCGGGACACCCGGCGTGGCGGCGTCTTGAGCCAGGCGGCGGCGCACGTACTCGCTGCGGGACAGGCCCAGGCGGGCGGCGTGAGCATCCAGTGCCGCGACCACGTCATCGGGCACATCACGGACCAGCACATCGGTCATATACGCCTCCCAGTGATATCCCATGATAGCGTCCCAGGCCTGCCGCATCCAAACCCGCTCATGCCGCTGACGGGGCGTGTAGTGCCGCGCGTACCTGCGCCGTAGCTCATTTTCTACCCAGGATCCAGAGTGCTAGGTCCACATCGCGTGCTGACCATCGATTCCCGGCATCGGCTCCCTCCGCCCGGCACTGCTCGATCAGCATCATGTACCTGGCATAGAAGCGGGGGGCGTCATCGGTCAGTTCAAGCTCGACCTTCCGCAGACCAGTACGGGCACGCTTGTCATACACCGCGAACCGAGTCGGGGCCGCAGCGGTAAGCAACGCAGACGCCAAGGCCGTCCCCCGACCAAGGCCCGGGAGTTGCCGCAGCATCTCTCGCGCGTCACCGGCGGCCTCGATTACTTCACCTCCGCGAGCAGCGGCAACCGCTCGAACCGTCACTTCTCGGACTTCGGTATCAGGCCGCTGGAGCAGCTTGGTCACCCATGGCGTGTCCGCGCGCATGCGCTTCCAGAAACTCAGCGTCGCGATATCTGCTTTACCGGCGCTACCCACGGCAGAGATCCTCTGCTGAACATCGCGGAACACCTCGTCGTAGTGGGGGGAGATGGTCTCACGCGCCTCAGCTAGGCCCTGCTTGAGGGTCGCCACACGCTCTTTTGCAAGCATCTGCAACTCATATCAAGCACGCGGAGCGCATGAATAGAAATGCAGCAGATTGAACGGTCCGTCGTCCTCATCTGCCGCTGTCGGCATGATGGCTCCGGAGGCGGCACGGCGCAGTCGTCTGCCCAATGCGGGTGGACTGCACGGTCGCCCGCCGGATGGCGTGGCAGACTGGCCCGATGGTCCTGTTCCGCCTCAATGGCGAGGTAAGTTCGGAGAACCTGAGCGCGATCCAGCCGCTGCTCACGCAGATCACCGGCGGCCAGGTCACTGCGACCGCGGCAGGCCTGCACGTGGAGGGCGCGATGGAAGGTACCGATGCCCGGGACGTGAATCGTCGGCTGCTATCGGCGTTGCGGCGCATCGAGAAACGCACGCGGCTGCGTGCTGAATGGACGGCAGGGGGTACCACGTACCGGTTCTTCGATTACGTCCCTAAGTCCGAGCGACCCGCATAGACCCGTCAAGCAACGGCATCCAGGCGATGCGGGAACCATCAGACTGCGAACGCGCTCATCTGCCGCGATGAGGAACGTCTTCCCGTACCTCCTGCGCGCAGAACCGGCCTAATTGTTCCTGGATGCGCTGTGGTGTTGGTCGTAGCGTCTGAGGGGTCCGATGGGCTGGTTCCCGAACCGCCTGTCGGCCGCCTGGCCTGGCTTTAGATCGATGTGCCAGCTGGTCGGGCTCTTGCCGTGGCGTGGCTCGAAAGTGGTGCGACCGCTGATCGATCCGGAATTATGCATGCCTGCCACGGATCCCCGGTTGAGCTCGAGCCCGTCCGTCCGCGCCGGTTGGGGCCTTTCATTTGTCCTGAACGGGGGCGTGCCGTCTGCTTGTCGTGAAGGGTTCGCGGTGACGGCCGGGGGCTGGCGGTGGCGGCCGGAAACATCGGTCAGTTGACGTATTTGCGGTTAAGGCCGCCAGCGGGCCCGGGGGTTGCTGTCATCATGGCGACCGGTAACCGGCAGCATCGCGGCGCGTTTGGCGCGCGGTCCGATGTATCGAAGGGACTGCTGTGGGCGGCGGATTGTCCGGCCGAGATGAGCTGGCGGTGCGGATGTTAGCGCAGGCCGCGGATGCGGGCCGGGGCGTGCCGCGCCGGTCTGATGCGGGCCGGGTCCGGCTGTCCGAACGCGACATCTATGGCTTGCTGCTGTGCGCCGAGCATTACGCCAGCCCCTATGACCTGCTTGCCGCCGCGCTGGGCGTGCAGCCAGCGCGGTTGCGCGGGATCGTGGCCCGCTGGCGCAAGGCGGGGTTGGCGGTGACCGGGACGCTGGGTCCGGGTCCGGCGTGGTGCTGGCTGACCGCGGCCGGGATGGCGGCCTGCGGTCTGGGGTATCCGGCGCGGCCGCCGGCGCTGTCGCGGCTGGCGCATATCCGGGCCGTGCTGGCAGCCCGGCTGTGGCTGGAATCGGGGCGGGCCTACAGAGACGGGCGGGCGTGGTGGCGGGGCGAGCGCAACATCCGGGCCGCGCTGGCCTCCAATGCCGGGGCCGCGCATCTGGCCGATGCGGAGATTGTCTGGCCGTCCCTGGAGACCGGCGCGTATGCGGGGCAGGTGTGGGCGGTGGAGGTGGAGCTGACCCCCAAGCCGGTGGCGCGGACCGTGCGGATCATGTCCGGGTTGCTGGCCCGGCCGGGGTACGCGCAGGTGGTGTACCTGACCGCGCCCGCGGCCCGGCCCGTCGTTGCCCGTGCCGCGGCCGGGCTGCCTGGCCCGCATCGCGGCCGGGTGGCGGTCCGGGACCTGCCCGCGGCCGCGTTGTTGCCGGGGGTGGCGCGGTGCGGGTGATGTCGGTGCTGACGGTGCTGGTAGTGGTGTGGCTGGTCCGTAAAGGGCTGCGGCTGGCCCGGTACCTGCTGGTCGCCGCCGGGCTGGTCGCGGCCTGGCCGGTCACCGCGGTCGCGGCGGTCGCGGTGGCCGGGGCGTGGCTGCGCGGCTGGCCGCCCGCTCGCCTGTACCGGGCGGCCCTGCGGTCGGCGCCGATGGCGGGGGTTTACCTGGTCGCCGCCGCCGCGCGGGCGGGGTCGTGGCAGGCGGTGGCGCTGGCACCGGTGCGCGGCTGGCAGCAGGCCAGCGGGATGCTGGCGCACGGCCGGATCGTGCAGGCGGTGCTGGTCATCGCGCCGGTTGCGGTGCCCACCGGGCTGGCGGCCGGCGGGGCCGCGTGGGCGCGGCGGATCTGGGCCATTAACGCCGGCCTGGCGGGCCGGTCGGCGTTTGCCCCGGCAGCATTCGATGCCCGGCAATGGCGCCGGCAGGTCGCGGCGGCGCGGGGCGCGCTGGCCGCGCCGGGCCTGGTGCCGTTGGCCACCTCGTCGGGCATGGTGCCGGTCGGCCCCATCATCCGGGCGGTCGGCCGCCGCTGGAGCCCGGTGCTGGCTGTCCCGGCTGCCGCGTTCGCCCGGCATATGGTGATCGTGGGCAGCAGCGGGTCGGGCAAGACCAACCTGATGATCCGGCTGTGGGCAGGCTGGTACGCGGTCACGCTGGCCGCCGCCGGGCGCGGTAAGCCGCGGCCGCTGCTGGCCGCGCTGGATTGCAAGGGCGGCCCGGACGGCCGTGTCAAAGCCGACCGGGCCCGCCGGGTGCTGTACGGGGTCGGCGCGCGCCGGGTCGCCATCTGGCCGGATGAAGCCACGTTGTCGCTGTGGGACCTGCCGCCGCGGGACCTGGCGGTGCTGTTGCACCAGCTGACCGAGCACGGCAGCGGCGGCGCCGCCTACTATGCCGACATCATCCAGGCGGTGCTGACCCTGGCGGTCTGCGCGCCCGGCCCGCCGCCAGCTGGGTCGGCGCAGTTCCTGGACCGGCTCGACGCGACCTGGCTGGAGACCGCGTACGCTGACGGGCGGCCGAACGAGCTCGGCTGGATCCACGCGGCCCGCCCGCACCTGGGCGACATCCAGCTGCGCTACGCCACCCTGCTGGCCCGGCTCGGCCCGGCCCTGGACGGCCCGGGCCGCCTGGCCGACGCCGACGCGTGGTATTTCATCGTAGAGGGGACCCGCGAGCCGTCGGTCGCCGAGGCGCAGGCGATGGCGATCACCGAGCTGATCGCCCACGCCGCCACCAGCCGGGAGGCCGAACCCCGGACTATGCTGCTGGCCGCCGATGACTACAGCGCCGTGTCCCGGCGGGTGCCGTTGTCGAACCTGTACGAGCGCGGCCGGTCCCTGGGCCTGGGCGTCATGGTCTCCGCGCAGTCCTGGCAGGGCCTGGGCCGCGATGAAGACGAGCGGTACCGGATCGCGGCCACCGCCGACGGCGGCCTATGGCTAATGCAGACCCCGCACCCCGAACCCCTGGTCGCGCTGGCCGGAACCCGCCGGGTGCTGGAATCGGCGCACAAGCTGGTCGGTGCTACCTGGGGTGATGAGGGCACCACCCGGATCCAGCACGCGTTCACCGCCGACCCCGGCCTGATCCGCACCCTGGCGGTCGGGCAGGCCTGCTACATCCACCGCGGCTCGGCGGTGTTCGTCCAGGTCGCCCGGCCCCGGCCGTCCCCGCTGTCGCTGCGGCCGTCCCGGATCAGCACCGGGTCCGGGCCGCGTGCGGCTGCCGCCTCGTCGGGCTGCGGGACCCGCGACGATGACGGGTCGCCGACCCAGCCGCTGCCGGTGCTGGTACCGGGCGGGCTGGATGACGTGCTCGGCCCCGGACCCGGCCAGCAAGGAGGATCATGAACCCGTTCACCGCCCTGGGCCTGCCCGCCCGAGCCGACCTTGACGATGAGCAGGTCCGTCAGGCCTGGCGGGCCATCGCCGCCGCGACCCACCCGGACCGGGCCGACGGCGGCGACCCGCCAGCTTACACCGCCGCCTCAGCCGCCTACGCCCGGCTGCGCATCGCCTGGGGCCGCTCTGAGACGCTAGCGGACCTGGCCGCCGGAACCCCGCCGGAACCGTCCGGTCTCGTCCCGGCCCCTGATGCAGGCACCGTGTGGGGGGCGGTCGCGATGCTGCCCGGCCGGATCCGGCGCGGCCGGCTGGCCCGGATGGCGGCCCGGTCGCTGGCCGCCGCCGCGGCCGGGCTGCTGGCGGTCACGGTGATCCCGGGCACGCCATCGGAGCCGGCCGTGGTCGCCGGGGCCGTGCTGTGGTGGGCGCTGACCATCCGCAGCGACCTGGCACCCCCACCCGGACGCTGACCGCCATCACCGGGATAACGAAGAAGATGCCTCCGGCGGGGCCTCGGGCTCCGAGATGGCCCGGCACCAGCGAAAAAGCGAAGGATAGTGCCGGGCTGGGGCAGGGGGCGGGTCATCGCGCTGCCATCGGCCGGGCTAGCCCAGCAGACCGGGCCACAGCCGTCAAGGCAGGCCTTGACGGCCGCGTCCCGGCCCGCTACCCCTGCGGGGCGGCCGACGGCGACGGGATGACCCGCCAGCCACCCCTATGGCGCAAACGCGCCTCCGAAACAATTACAACCCCCGGAAGACGGAAACCGGTATTGCGTCTCGAGCAGGGCAGGAGAAATGAGGCTAAGAAAATAGTGAGCGATATTGATCATGAGCCTGACCAGGAAGAACGCTATAAAGGCCCGTACGGCGAAATCGACGGAACGCGCATTATTAGCTACAATTTGAGAGAGGGGGAAAGGCCGGGCGGAATGAAAGCCCGGTACAAGATCAGTATTGTTACCGGGCCGCGTGCCAGGGAGATTGACGCGCGGCAGGCCCGGGTCATCAGGGAGGTCCTGGAATGGTCACGTCAGCACAGGCAGCACCGGGGACAATGACCGGGACGGGCCCGGCCGAGCCGGTGCCGGTCGCGGTCTTGGCCCGCACGTCCACGCTGCTGCTGCAGGACCCGGTCGCGTCGGTGCGCAGGCAGCTCCGCTCGTGTGAGCAGTGGCTGCCGCCGGGCTGGTTCATCGCCGCGGTCTACTCCGACGTCGAATCGGGCGGCACCGACCTGGACAAGCGCTCCCAGGGCGACGGGTGGAAGGTGCTGACCGCGGCCGGGCTGCCGCGCGATGGCGGGATGGCCGACCTGCTCGCCGAGGCGGCCAGCCCCGCCCCCAAGTTCGCGGCGGTGGTGTGCGAGGACATCGAACGCTCCGCCCGCGACACCTTCAACGCGCTGCGGCTGGAAAAGGAACTATCCGGGCACGGCATCCCGCTGTTCGCCACCGACGAGCCCGCCGACATCGCCGGGATCAACGCCACCACCGTCCTGGTCCGCCGGGTCAAGCAGGGCGTCGCCGAGTGGTACCGCATCCAGCTGAAAGAAAAAGTCTGGAAAGGGCTGGTCGAGCACTCGGTTGACGGGTGGAACATCGGCACCCCGCCCCACGGCTACCGCGCCGAACGCCACCCGCACCCCAACCCGCTCAAAGCCAGCCAGGGCCGCACCAAAACCCGCCTCGCCATCAACCCCGCCACCGCCCCCGCCATCCAAGCGATCTACACCTGGCGCACCCAGGACAAGGTCGGCGTGCCCACCATCTGCGCCCGGCTCAACGCCGACCCCGGCACCTACCCGCCCCCCCCCCCCGCGGCCGGATGGAACATCACCACCGTCCACGTCATCCTGGCCAACCCCAAATACACCGGGCACATGGTCTACGGCCGCCGCCGCAACCGCAACGGCCGCCACATCCCCCAGCCCCCCGACCAATGGCTCTGGTCACCCCAGCCCACCCACCCGCCGATCATCGACCAGGCCACCTGGCACGCCGCCCAGCGCGCCGGAGCTGAGCACGGGACCAGCCGCGACACCGACGACACCACCCCCGTCCCGGCAACCGGGCGGATCTACCCCTACCGGTCCCGGATCCGCTGCCGGGACTGCAAACGGCGGATGGCAGGCAACGCCAAAGGACCCCGCCGCCAGTTCATCTACTACCGCTGCCCCCACGACCCCGCCCGCACCCCCG
>Ga0210390_10000102_pt1 | contig 85557 bp, 69 predicted proteins | sample IncBWH11OmetaG_FD_161050 | JGI IMG/M metagenome (GOLD analysis project Ga0210390, IMG submission 161050) | Forest soil microbial communities from Barre Woods Harvard Forest LTER site, Petersham, Massachusetts, United States - Inc-BW-H-11-O ...
TCGGCGTCATTGGTGCGACACATATCCCGCGACGCCTGGGGGCGGTCGAGGACACTCTCAACGGCAGGAAATTTGTTGACACTGTCCTTGCGCTCGCGGCGAAGACCGCATCATCGTCCGTCGAGCCTGACGACGATATCCATGCCAGTGCCGCCTATCGGCGCGCGCTTGTCGGCACTCTGGTCGAACGCTCACTTATCGCGGCCGCCAACCGGGGGCGCGCATCGTGAAAGTCCGATTTGAAGTGAACGGCAGCTCCGTGGAGGCCGATGTCGCGCCGCGCACGACGCTGTGCGATTGCCTGCGGCATCACCTCGGCCTCACCGGAACACATGCCGGATGCGAGCACGGCGTTTGCGGCGCCTGCACGGTGATCGTTAATGGCGAGGCGGTGCGGTCCTGCCTTCTGCTTGCCGTACAGGCCTCGGGCGCGTCCATCGTCACGGTCGAGGGATTGGCGGATGGCGATAAATTGTCGCCGCTGCAGCAGGCCTTCCAGAAGCACCACGCGCTGCAATGCGGATTCTGCACCTCGGGAATGCTCACCACGCTTCACGCGCTGTTGAGCGACGAACCCATGGCGGACGAAGACCGCATCCGCGATGTGCTTTCGGGCAATCTGTGCCGCTGCACGGGATACATTCCGATCGTCGAGGCGGCGCTTGAAGCGCGCGAGCACTATGCCAAGAAGCAGGGGCCGAAGGCCGGATGAGATCCGTCAACACCTATATCGGACGGCCGATCGAGCGCGTCGAGGACCGGCGCTTCCTGCGCGGACGCGGACAATACATTGATGACATCAAACGCGACGGACAATGGCACGCGACGATCGTGCGCAGCACCACGGCGTTCGGGCGCATCGTCAAGCTTGATACGACCGCGGCGATGGCCATGCCTGGCGTCCACGCCATTGTCACTGCGGCCGATATCGAGAAGCCGATCCCGACGATCCCGTTTCGCCGCAAGAACCCGACCATCGCGCCTTACGCCCAGCCGGTGATCGCCAGTGAATATGTGCGCTATGTCGGCGAGCCGGTTGCCGTCGTGCTCGCAGAGAGCGCCGAACTCGCCGAAGACGCAGTCGGCGAAGTCACCGTCGAGATCGAACCACTTGCGCCGTGTGTGGACGCCCAAACATCGGCGGCCGGGACGCATCTGCTGTTTCCGGGAACCGGCGGCAATATTGCCTCTACCTTCACGGCGCAGTGCGGCGACGCCAGTGCCGCTTTCGCCAAAGCGCCTTATGTCCGACGTGAACGCTTCCGCGTGCAGCGGCACACCGCGCTCCCGATGGAAACGCGGGGGCTACTCGCGGAGTGGCACGCAAACGAAAACCGCCTGACGGTGTCGGGCGCGGCAAAACTGCCGTTCTTCAATCGACGCGCCATGGCGGGGATGATGGGGCTGCCGGAAACATCCGTCGACTATATCGAGCTCGATGTCGGCGGCGGCTTTGGCGCGCGCGGCGAATTCTATCCGGAGGATTTTCTCGTCGCCTTCGCGGCGCGGAAATTCGAGCATCCGATCAAATGGATCGAAGACCGGCGCGAGCACTTCACCGCGATCGGCCATGCCCGTGAAATGGACGCTGAGATCGAGATCGCCTGCCTGAAAGACGGCACCGTGCTCGCCATGCGCGGCACCATGCATGTCGATATCGGCGCCTATGTCCGTCCCAACGGCATGACGCCGGTGCGCAATGTCATTCAGTTCACCGCTGCACCCTATCGGATTGCAAATTTGGACTTCACGGCCCACGGCGTCGTCACCAACAAGACTCCTGCCGGAACTTACCGCGGTCCTGGCCGTTTCGAAGGCTGTTTCTTTTGCGAGCGCATGTTCGACATTGCGGCGCGCGAACTGGGCGTCGATCACTTGGAGATGCGGCGGCGCAATCTGCTCACCGACAAGGACATGCCCTATGCCCTGGTCGGCATCGCGCCGGAAGACGGCTTCGGCGATTCTGAATGCGACAGCGGCGATTACCGCGTCACGCTCGACCACTGCCTGAAGGAATTCGGCTGGGAGGAGAAGAAAGCGCTCGCCGGTACGTTGCGCGACGGCCGCTATCACGGCATCGGCGTCGGCTGCTTCATCGAAGGCGGTGCATCCGGCCCGCGCGAAGGCGCCCGCCTCGAGGTTTTGCCGGACGGCAAGGTCGACGTCTATGTCGGATCGTCGGCGATCGGCCAAGGCATCGAGACCATCATGGCGCAGATCGCGGCCGACGCGCTGGAAATCCCGATGGACGATGTCCGCATCCTGCACGGCTCGACGACCTATCTCAAAGAAGGTTTCGGCTCCTACGGCTCGCGTGCGACGGTGATGGGCGGCTCCGCGATCATTTTGGCGGTCGAGGACATGCTCAAGGCGTTCCGCAACCTCGCTGCGGCGCGTTTCTCTGTTCCTCTTGAAGAGGTGTCCTTGTCGGAAGGCGTGGCCCGGGCGCGCGACGGCCGTTCGCTGACGCTTGCGGAGGCCGCAGCGGTCGGCAAACTGACCGGTGAAGGCAGTTTCAGCAGCGACAAGCGGACTTATACTTACGGCACCGCGGCGGCGCATGTCGCGGTCGACCCCAAAACCGGATCGGTTCAGGTCCTCGACTACGTCGTGGTCGATGATGTCGGCCGTACCATCAATCCGCTGACCTTGCATGGCCAGGTCGTCGGCGCAGCGGTGCAAGGCTTCGGCAGCGTGTTCAGCGAGAATCTGCTCTATGACGCGAACGGCCAATTACTGGTCGGCTCGCTTGCCGATTATCAGATTCCTCTTGCCACCGACTATCCGCATATCAGGGCGATCACCCTCGAACAGTTTCCCGCGCCGCACAATCCGCTCGGCGCCAAGGGCGCCGGCGAAGGCGGCATCATTCCGGTCGGCGGCGCTGTCACCAATGCTATCGCATCGGCGCTGAGCAGCCTGAATGTCCAGCCGACCGAACTGCCGCTGACACCGCCGCGTTTGTGGGAATTGATCGAAAAGGCCCGCGCTGCCGCCACAGCTCAGGACTAGTAGTGATTTGTCGAATGTCCGCTAACTGCTGAAGCCGACCTGGTTCAGCTGGATCGCGACACCGCCCAAGTGCTATTAGCAGACAGGGACGTGCAAATTAGGCACGATGAGTGTCGCGGTTGTGGCAGTCTTCAGGACTGGTGTCGATAATTCCGAGATTCGCAGGAAGGAGAACCCAGTGTTGATACAAGAGCGAAATCTATTTTTTGCTATTGTTTGCTTGTTAGCTGTGTTCGTCATTCTCGTCAGAAATGCCCAATCGAGCGCTCCTGATCATCAAATATTTCTAAAGACAGATCAGGGACCAGCGTTAGAGCCTCTTGTCGTGGTAGCTAGCGACAACGATCATTTGATTGTTGCCGGTGAAAGTTCAGCTATAAGCAGCGCCTGGGCTATGAAGATCGATTTTTCTGGTAAGATCGCGTGGACTTACACATTAGGTCTTCTTGCTGAGGATGCGGAAGCTTTTCATGGAACAATATTTTCGCCAAAGTTTACCGATGCCGTGGCGATGCCTGATGGCACGACATTTTTGTGCGGGAGTATGCCTCGACCTCCGACACAGTACGCTCCTGGATTGCTCGTGCATCTTGACGCCACAGGGCAAGTGCTGAGTAAACAACTCATCCTCCCGAAGCAGCGAAACGCATCAGGTATCGCAGACATTAACAGTTGCATAAGTTGGGGAGACAGACTTGCTCTCGTAGGTCAAGTCTTCCATGTAGTGCCCCACAAAAGCGTCTTTGATCCTCCCCCGCGCCCAGAGGAATATCCGTATCCCACCGGAAGCGTTTATTGGGTCCTGCTGACCGATGCGAACGGAAAGATAGAATCGGAAGCACAAATCCACCCTTCGACTAATCTCATTTCTCTCAATATAGGCCCTATAGTTAGGCTCTCTGGTTCAAACGATAGCATCGTATACAGTGCCACGGACAATAATAGCACAGAGATCATTCGCGCGAATGTTGAGGGAAACGTGGAAGCGGAGAAGGAACTGTCCGGCGCATTTTCCCTTGTGCGCCCAGTAGTGCAGGACGATCAATTACAGGTCTTCGGTGTCTCTACGTTAGCAAAGTCGTCGGGCCTTAACGTAACTATGCTGCTCGACAATCAACTCAAGGAAATCGGTCAAACACAAGGTGTGCACCCTGCATTTTTTTGACGCGGGTGGCTTATAGGATGCCAGATCGCTCACTCGTACTATTTGGATCAAAGGTGAGCCGTTCTGGCGCTATTTATAACTCGCAGGTTGCTCATGTATCGGCCGATCTGAAATCCGAGACGAACATGAGTCCTCTTAGAGATGCGATTTCAGATGGCGGTTCTATCTGGGCCGCTACTCCAATCCGCAATCCGGGGGAATTTGCCGCCGCCACGATGGCGATTGCGCGCGACGTAATTCCCGACAAACCAGAAGGCACCGGACCCGTCCCGGGCTTCAAAGCAGGGGCGGTACTTGACTTTTTACAGATCAACTGAATCCTTGGCTCTGCGGTTTGAGCGCGAATAAGCGCGTTGGGTCACAAGCAGAGCTTGAGGCGCAGCCGCCCGATGCCCGCTATTTCCCCGAAAGTGGACACTAGCTCAATTTGTTTTGTGAATAATACCGCAGAACCATCGCGTATCAAACGCGGCCGCGGCCGAGCTGCGCAAACAAAGCGCCGGGCTTGATCGGGATCTGCGCAATACGGACGCCGAACGGCGACAGCGCATCTTCGACCGCCGACGCAATCGCCGCCGGCAGCGGAATAACCCCCGACTCGCCGACCCCCTTCACGCCGAGCGGATTGAGCGGTGTCGGCGATTCCTTATGCGCGATTTCCATCGGCGGCATTTCGGTGGACGTCACCAACAGATAGTCGGCGAGATTTGTCGTCAGCGGCTGGCCGTCGCCGCCGAAGCCCATCCACTCATAAAGACCGTTGCCGACGCCATGCGCCAAGGCGCCCATCAACTGGCCGTCGACCATATTGGGATTGATGATCTTGCCGGCGTCATGGACGAAGACGATGCGCAGGATTTTGACCTCGGCGGTTTCCGGATCGACCTCGACCTCGACGATGGTGCAGCCGTTGGCATAGGTCATGGCATTGATGATCACGGCCTCGCTCGCCTCGACGCCGGGCGACATGTTTCCCGGTAACAGGAAGCCTGGCGAACCGACCATTTCCTTGGCAATCCGCGCCATCGACACTTTGATGTCGGCGCCTTTGACATGGACCTGATCGCCGGTGATGTCGAGATCGGCCTCGTTGGCCTCCAGAAGATGGCTCGCGATCTTGAGCACCTTCTCGCGCACTTTCACGGCGGCGACATGCGCCGACGAACCGGCCATGACGGTCTGGCGGCTGTTGAAGCCGCCGAAGCCGAGGGCGACCTTTGCCGAGTCGCCGGTCGAGACGACCACACGCTCCACGGCGCCGCCAAGCTGTTCGGCGACGACTTGCGCGAGCATAGTTTTGATCCCCTGCCCCATCGCCGAAGCGCCGGTCGCGACCTGGATCATGCCCGACGGCTCGACGCGGACATTGACCTGCTCGAACGGACCGCGGCCGGTGCCTTCGACATAATTGGCAATGCCGATGCCGATATAGCGGCCTTCCGCGCGGGCGGCCTTCTGGCGTTCCGGAAACGATTGCCATGCCGAACGCTGCAAGGCTTCCGACTGACACGCGGGATAGTCGCCGGAATCGAGCTCGATCGGAATCCCGCCGCGCGTGACGAAGCCTTTTTTGAACGGCATGGCGGAAGCGGGCACGAGATTGCGCCGCCGGATTTCGGCACGGTCGAGACCCATCTCGCGCGCCGCGATGTCCAACAGGCGTTCCATGACGAAGACGCCCTGCGGCTGGCCGGCGCCGCGGATCGGCGTCACCGGCACTTTGTTGGTGAGCACGACTTTGATGTCGAGCCGATAGGTGGGGACGACATAAGCGAGTGTCAGCGACGCCGCGGATCCTTGCGGCACCGTGAGTCCCCGCGCGGTATAGGCGCCGTGATCGTGCAGCAGCGCGCCCCGCACACCGAGAATCTTGCCGTCGGCGTCGAGCGCGATCTCGGCGTTCCAGTACTGATCGCGCTCTTGCGTGGTCGCGACGAAATGCTCGCGGCGGTCCTCGATCCATTTGACCGGCTTGTTGAGCGCGATCGCGGCCACCGCGACGGCGGCCTCTTCGGGATAGAACACGAGCTTCGGCCCAAAACCGCCGCCGACATCCGGCGCCGCGACGCGCACCGACGCCTGATCGCGTCCGAGAATCTCCGCGAGCAACCGGGCGCCGACCAGCGGCGTCTGGGTCGAGCTCCAGAGCGTCAGGCGGCCTTCGACATCGGTATAGGCGACCACGCCGCGGCACTCGATCGAATGGGCACAGCCGCGGTGCTGCTCAATCGAAGCCTTAAAGACATGCGTGGCTGTGGCGAAGGCGGCATCGACATCGCCATAAGAGCTGGCGAACTCGGCAAGCAGATTGGTGTCGGCATCGGCATGCGCGCGCGCCGCATTCGATTCAAGCGCGGCATGACAGTCGGTAACCGCGGGCAATGGCTCATAATCGATTTCGATCAGCGCCGCAGCGTCCTCGGCAAGATAAGGCGCGTCGGCGATGACGATGGCGACGGCCTCGCCGGCATAAACGGCTTCGTGCTTGGCCAGAATCGGCCGATCGCGCTGCTGCTTGTAGGTGCGGTCCGGCAGCGCGACGGACAACAGATCGGTGGTCACGTGGCGCGCAATATCGTCGGCGGTCAGCACGGCGCGCACACCGGGCGCCGCCAGCGCCGCCTCTTTGCCTATGGAGATGATCTTGGCATGGGCGTGCGGGCTCCTGACGAACACCGCGTGCAGCATGCCGTCGATATGAATGTCATCGACGAACCGGCCTTTGCCGCGGATCAGATCGGCATCCTCGATACGCGCAATGCGCCTGCCAATCGTCTTCGTCGTCACGCGGCGAACTCCGCCGCCAGCCGGACCGCAGAACGCGTCGGCTGATAAGATTTTATTCCTTGATGAAAGGCCTGTATCAAAATTGGTACTAATCCCATTTGCGGTACTTTAGCCCAACGTGCTACGCATGCAATCGCTCGCCAAAAACGCAAGTCATCATAATGATAAAGCAACAATCAGCCGATGCCTTTCCGCCTATCTTACCCGCGGCTTCGGCGATCCTTCCTCGACAAATTTTCGGAGCGCGCTTCTCCGGAGGATAGGAATGTAGGAGCCGCCCAGCGGAATAAACGGGCGGTCCGGTCCTGTTCAGTTGCCACCCCGCAGATGAAGCACCCCACAATGGACAGCGAAAAGAAATACGACACGCTCGTGATCGGCGGCGGCAACGCGGCTTTATGCGCCGCCATCAGCGCGCGCCGCGCGGGCGCTTCCGTCGTCGTGCTCGAAGCCGCGCCGAAATTCTATCGCGGCGGCAATACCCGGCACACCCGCAACATGCGCTGCGCGCATGATGCCGCCACCGACACGCTGACCGGGCCCTATTACGAAGACGAAATGTTCGACGACCTGCTGCGCATCACCGGCGGCAATACCGATGAAGTGCTGGCGAAGCACATGATCCACGAGTCCAAGGAAATGCTGATCTGGATCGCCGAGCAAGGCGTCCGCTTCCAGCCTTCGCTTGGCGGCACGCTGACGCTCGGACGCACCAATTCGTTCTTCTTGGGCGGCGGCCGCGCCATGCTCAATTCGCTCTATCAAACGGCGGAAAGCCTCGGCATCGACATCCACTACGACGCGCCGGTGACCGGGCTCGATATCCAGAACGGCATGTTCCTGTCGGCGCGTGTCGATCTTGCCGGTGAAAGCAGGACCGTGCGCGCCTCGACACTGGTCGCCGCCTGCGGCGGCTTTGAATCCAACATCGAATGGCTCAAGCAATATTGGGGCGACGCCGCCGATAACTTTCTCATTCGCGGCACGCGCTACAATCGCGGCTCCGTTCTCAAAATGCTGCTCGACAACGGCGTTCAGGAGATCGGCGATCCGACACAATGTCATGCCGTCGCCATCGACGCCCGCGCGCCAAAATATGACGGCGGCATCATCACCCGCCTCGACTGCGTCGTCTTCGGCATCGTCGTCAACAAAGAAGCCAAGCGCTTCTACGACGAAGGCGAAGACGTGTGGCCGAAGCGCTACGCGATCTGGGGACGGCTGGTGGCGCAGCAGCCGGATCAGATCGGCTACATTATCTTCGACGCTTCGTCGCTGCGGCTGTTCATGCCGTCGCTTTACCCGCCGCTGCAGGCCGATACGATCGGCGAACTGGCAAAGAAATTCGAGCTTGATCCGGCGGTGCTGGAAAAGACCGTCGCCGATTTCAACGCCGCCGTCCGGCCCGGCACCTTCAATCACACCGATCTCGACGATTGCCGCACCGAAGGTCTGACGCCGCCGAAATCGCACTGGGCGCGGCGCATCGAAAAGCCGCCGTTCTACGGCTATCCGGTGCGGCCCGGCATCACCTTCACCTATCTCGGCACGCGCGTGAACAAGGAAGCGCGCATGGTGATGAAGGACGGCACGCCGTCGGCAAATATGTTCGCGGCCGGCGAGGTCATGGCCGGCAATGTGCTCGGTAAGGGCTATGCCGCCGGCATCGGCATGACCATCGGCAGCGTTTTTGGACGAATTGCGGGACGGGAGGCCGCGAAAAATGCCCGCAACTAACATGCACACGACGACGCATCACACCTCGCCGGTTCTGGCCGAGGCCGACCGGCTCATGGTCGTGTGCAATTCATGCCGCTATTGCGAAGGATTGTGCGCGGTCTTCCCGGCGATGGAGATGCGCCGCATCTTCACCGACGGCGACCTGAACTACCTGGCGAATCTCTGCCACGGCTGCGGCGCCTGCTATTTCGACTGCCAGTTTTCGCCGCCGCATGAATTCGAGGTCAATGTGCCGCGCGCGCTCGCCAAAGCGCGGATCGAATCGTACCGGACCTATGCCTGGCCGCGCTTGTTCTCCGGCCTGTTCGCGCGCAACGGTTTTACCGTTGGCACGATTATCGTGCTGAGTGCGCTCGTCTTCATCGCGGGGTTTTTCGTCTATGACGATCCCGGCGTGCTGCGGAGAATTTATGCCGAGCCCGGCGCGTTCTATGTGTTCATGCCGCACGACGTCATGGTGCTGATTTTCGGCGCGGCGTTTGTCTATGCCGTCGTTGCTATTCTGATCAGCGCCGTCATGTTTTGGCGCGATATCGGCGAGCCGGTGGCGGCGCTCGCCGCTCCGCAGCCGCTATGGCAGGCCACCAAGGACGCCGCGCATTTGAAATATCTCGACGGCGGCGAAGGCGGCTGCGCCGGCGCCGGCGCCGACGACGAGCCGAAGGATCGCCGCAAGATATTCCATCACATGACCTTCTACGGCTTTGCTTTGTGCTTTGCCGCAACCGTCGTCGCCACGGGGTATCACTATCTGCTCGGGCGCGAAGCGCCTTACGCCTGGTACGACTTGCCGGTGGTCCTGGGCACGCTCGGCGGTGTGGGGCTGGTGATCGGACCCATCGGACTGTTCGTCGCCAAGCGCGAGCGCGACCCGGTCCTGCTCGATCCCGCCAGCACCGGCATGGATATCGCGTTTATCTTCATCCTCTTTGCGACCGGCGCGACCGGGCTTGCTCTGTTGTTTTTCCGCGAGACCTCGTTCATGGGCACGCTGCTGGCGCTGCATCTGGGCGTCGTCTTCGCGCTGTTTCTGCTGCTGCCCTACAGCAAGTTCATGCACGGCATCTATCGGTTCCTCGCGCTCACCCGCTACGCCAAGGAGCGCGCCACGCATCAGCCGATTTCCGAGTGAGCGGACTTGTTGCCGTAAAAGGAGACTGACTTGTCGAAACTACCGTTGACGCTGGCTTGCGGCGACTACGAGATTGTTCGCGCGCTCAAAGAAGGAACAGTGAAGCCGGAAGGCATCGATCTGAACGTGCTGACGGGAATGGATTCGACGACCCGCCATTGGCGCTTCCTGCGCAACGGCGACTTCGACGTCGCGGAAGTGTCCGGCTCTTCATATCTCGTCGCGCGCGATCAAGGCATGGCCGTCGACGCCATCCCGGTCTTTCTCCATCGCCGCTTCCGCCACGGCTTCATTTTCATCAACACGACGAAAGGCATTCGTAAGCCGTCGGACCTCGCGGGCCGCAAGATCGGCCTCAAGCAATTCCAGTCGACCGCGCTGGTGTGGCTGCGCGGCATTCTCAAGCATGAATACGGCGTGCCGCTTGAATCAATCGAATGGTTCTGCGAGCTCGACGAGACCATCAATTTCGATGGCGCCTCTCGCCTCAACATCCTGCGGCTGCCGCACGACAGTTCGGTCGAAGAGATGCTGGCCAACGGCGAGCTCGATGCGCTACTGCATCCCGACCTCATCCGGCCGCTCCTGGACAAGGATCCGCGGGTGGCGCGGCTGTTTCCGGATTATCGGCACGAGGAGCTCGGCTATTATCAGAAGACCGGCATCTTCCCGATCATGCACGTGCTCGCCATCAAGCGTGAGATCGTCGAGAACAATCCCTGGGTGGCGATCAATCTGTTTCACGCCTTCGACGAGTCACGAAAGATCGCGATGAAGCGGATGGCCAATCCGCGCGTCGTGCCGCTGGTCTGGTATCGCGAGGCCTGGGAAGAGCAGGAAAGCATCTTCGGCGACGATCCGTGGGACTACGGCCTGTCGAAGCAGAACGAAAACACGCTTTCGACCCTTGTCAGATACGCGCATGAGCAGGGCCTGACCAAGCGTCAGCTGCCACTCGACGAATTGTTCCTCAACGTCTTTCAAGGCCGCAAGCGCGGGGTCGAATTTCGGGTTTAGACGGCTCGCTTAGGCCGGTTAGCGGTCGGCGCGAGCCGCGCCCGACGAAGCGTCCGAAGAATCGCCATTGGCACGCCCCCAAATACCGTCAGCCGCGCTCGCGATGGGGAAATGGGTCTCGCGTGCGCAGAACTGCAAGAGCTGATTCTGACGGGTATTGAGCGCCGACATGTCGACGACTTCATCATCGGACTCGTCCGTATAATAACCGGACAACCATGCCGTGATCAGCTTCATCTGATCCTTGTCGCTTTTGATGAAGCTGTCGCAAGTCATCGTAGACAGATCGAGCTGCTGCGCTTTCGCACCCCAAGATGTCGACAACGTAAGCGCGACGAGAATAATTGCAGTACGCTTGACGGGAGAACTCCTGTTCAGAACATACGCGAATTTAACGCGGCATCTGCCCACGGGCCACTTCGATCACGGGAATTGGTTAAGCTGATGTCCGAGGAACCTTTTGGTGCGGAGCGTTTCAGATGCCGCGACCTCTTCGGCCTTCAAGCTTAATGCGGCTCGTTGGGCAAGGCCTGCGACAGAGGCATCTGGCGGCACGGCAGGATATAAGTGAACCCCACAAAGTTCGAATAGTCGGCATTCTGTTGATACGGCACGATGCCAGCGTTCAAATCGTCATGAACCGGCGCGTTGAGCGACAACATATAAAGCGGATCAACCAGACGGGCAGACTGGATTAACCAATAGAGACCGCCAAATTTGTTCTTGTGCCACGTCAGTTGTGATTCAGCATCGGCCTCCCACACCTCCCAATGCACTTCAGGCAAATAGTCAGCGTTGCCGCCCGGGCGGAACACGCTGGCAAGTTTTTGGCCACGCGCGACTTTGTCGCCCACTGACAAAGGGATGGAGTCGTGGAGGTTGAGGTGATCGAATTCGGAGTAATAGACCAGATCCGGATGTCCGCCGAGATTGATCTCCTGCGCCGTGTGCTTGACGAGGAGCGCCTGTTCTTCACCCCACCCCCAGTTCGCTTGCCACAACGCAGCGACATGTCCGGGACCAGGCGATAAGATCGCATCCCCAAGCCGGCCGCCATCGACTCCCGAATGGGGCTCATCACGCCGCGTTCCATCAACGTCGTCCCAGCTCGCATAAAACGAGGTCAGGCGCGAGCAACTCATGTTCACGGGATACCGCGGCGTCAATCCCGTCCTGGTAATGTCGTAGCCCTTCCTCTCAACATCGTTCTGATGCGCGAAAGCTGCGGTGACCATGAAATACCCGATGAGCAAGCACCATGCAGGCAGATAATACTTCAAACTCATATTCATTCCCTGCAGCACGGCTAGAGCGTCTTATGCCGCCGTATCGTGAATGTTGTCGTTAGCGTCGGCCGCGACGCGATCGTTCTCGGTCTTAATCGCGCCGACACTCGCCGCGGGCGATAAAGCGGGCAGCCATTGCCGCAACGAACGAGACGAACGCCATAAGCGCGGTCCCGTGTCCGAGGCCTTATGGCGTAGCCGAGCCCGGGCTACACCGCCTGTTTCGTAGGGCTGACTCGGAATGCCATGCCATCGGCTCCAACGCGGCAACGCTTCGCCCTTCATCAGGACCGACAACGATTCCAGTGTCGCGCCTCGCTCCATGCGCGTGCCGTAAAGAACAATGGCCATGTTGCCGACCGAGCAATATTTGCCGATGTTGATTGTATCGGACTTCATCACCCTGTCTTCGAAGAGATGCGGCTGAATTGTCGACCCGATGTTCAAGGCGGCCCTGTCTCCGATCGTGACGAGATCGAACTCCGACATCAACGAGGTTTCGAGGAAAACCCATTTACCGATTCGACTCCCGAGACCTCGTAGGAACCAGACGACATAGGGAGTGCCCAACATCGGAGCCAACAACGGACCGGCGGCGGCTTCGTAGACGGCGTTGACGACCTCGTTGAACCAGACGTACGAGCACCACAGCGGCTTCACGACAGGCTTGAACGGCGGCATGAACACCCGCCGCACGACGACCGTCATGAGGAGGTTCATAAACACGGCGGCAAGCGCAAAGACCGGCGTCAGCAGCAGCGTCAGGACGACCGACGAACTGTAATACGACTGGTAAACAGCCGCGCAGAACGCAATCAAAGCCGCCATGCTTACAGCACCGGGCAGCAGCACCCTGACAAGATCGACCAAGGCGCGCGAACAGGTCCGCGAAAATCCCGGTTCAAAAGTCTGCCGATTGGAGAAACAGGTCGCCTTTTCCGTTCCCGGCAGGAGAAAGCCCGGCGAGCCGAGCCATCGCGTGCCGCGCGAAGTCTGATTGCCTTCTGCCGGCGGCGTCGAAAGCACGCCGATCAAGCCGTCATCGCCAACATTGATGCCGGCCGGAACCAAGGCGCTGTTTCCGATGAATGTGCGGCTCCCGACGCGGTTCGGGAGAAGTTCGATCTCTCCGCCATCGATCCGGTGTCCGCCGACAATACAAGCATCAGCCAGAAAGCTTCCCTCGCCGATCTCAAGGAGATCGGGCATGGCATGGGCAACCGTCGATATCTCGACGTTCTTGCCGATTTTTGCGCCGAGCAGCCGCAGAAACGCCGGCATATACAGCGTGGCATACAGCGGCATCACAAGATGCCTGGTGTTATTCATCAAATAATGCAGGAACCAATATCTGAGAAATGTCAGGCTGCGGGTTGAATACCGGCCGGGTTTTATCCGGCCGATGAAGTCGCGCTTAATCGCGATGACCAAGCGGAGATACCAAAGCGTCGAGAGCGGAACTGCAGCGAACGCCGCCAAAATTCCTGCAACCGGACCGCCACCGTAAAGTGCGAGCCCAACGAGCGCCACGGCCGGCAGCGCGCTGAGAATCAAAATGTAGCCCATCACGTATAAGAGGGCGAAATGGATCACGCCGTATAAGGCGTTTATCAAAACACCATGAGGCCGCCGCGGCCCTCTGGCGTTGCCGGGCGCGGGCTTTGCCGGCGACCCGCGCACGGTCGCACCGGACTGCAAGCTTGCATTATCTGATAAGACCGACAGGTCTTCGAGGCAGCTTTCGTCCGCCATGCGGACGCCCACGCCAAGGCTACAATGCGTGCCGATGCAGCAATCTCTGCCGATTGAGATCGGACCAAGAACGAGCCAACCGTTTTCGACTTTGTAGCCGAGAAGATGGGTCTCTGAACCGATGCTGGTGTTATCGCCGATGGAGACGAGGTCGAAGGCGGCGCAAACTTGTGTGCCGATGTTGACGTTGCCGCCAACCTTCGCACCCATCGCCCGATAGTAAAGGCTCATGAGCGGCGTATCGATGAACATCTCAGACCAGCTCAAGGCCTGAAACCGCGTCACCAGCCACCAGCGAAAATAGTAAAAACCCCATACCGGATAGCGGCCCGCCTTGAACCGCCCGATGACGAGCCATTTCAGGGCGATACTCAGCAGCAGCCAGGACGGCCATAACGCGAAGCCGCCGATGGTCGCAATCTGCGCCGCTTGCTGCCAAATCAGATGGCCATCGCGAACCCCCAGAATCAGCATGAGACCGCAAGCGGCCGGAAACGCAGTCGCGCCGTAGAACGCCAGCAAGCCGAGCGTCTGCAACAGCACGCAGAGCCAGCGCGTCCGCGACAGCGGAGCGAAGTCGGCCGCCGATTGCAGCCCCTGTCCGCCCGTTGCCGAAATGCCCGCGCGCGCTCTACTGACGCGCCGCTCGGTAAGTGCCGAGGCGAGCTTTCGCAAGGTACGGAACTCATAGAAGTCGCGAACCGAGACCGGCACATCGGGAACGCAGTTGCGGAATTCGGTGACCACGCGCGCCGCCAGGAGCGAGTGACCATGCAGATCGGTGAAAAAATCGTGATCGATCGAAATCGCCGGGAGATGCAGTATGCGTTGACAAACCTCGACGAGGCTCAACTCCAGATCGCTTTCCGCCTTGGCCATCTGACAGTCAGAGACGTCCTGCAGCAGATGTTGAGGCGGGGGCAGCAGCTTACGATCGACCTTTCCACTCGTCATCGTCGGCAGTTCGTCGAGAATGTCGACGTACTTTGGTATCATGTAGTCTGGAACACGTTGACTGAGCAGCTTGCCGAGCGCCTGACGGTCCAACAGCGTCTGTCCGGCCGCGAGCACGACATAGGCCGCGATCTCCAGAAGACCGTCGGACTCGACAGTCTTCACCGCCGCCTGCCTGATCTCGTCCGCCTCCAGCAGCACGCTTTCGATTTCACCGAGCTCGACGCGGAATCCACGTATTTTGATCTGCGAGTCCGCGCGGCCTATGAACTGCAATTGCCCATTGTCGATAAAACGCACCAGGTCGTGTGTTCGATAAAGGCGCCCCGCCGCTTCGAGGCCGCGAACGGTGAGGAATTTCTCGGCATTGAGGTCCGGCCGATTCAGGTAGCCGCGCGCGACACCGGCGCCGCCAATATAGAGTTCACCGGCCTCATCAGCCGCGACCGGTTTCGCATTCTCGTCCAGAACGTGGACGCTATAACCCGGCAGAGGCGAACCGATGGAAACCGGCTGAGCGGGGTCGCATTCGAAAGCCGTGGCGACCACCGTGGCTTCAGTGGGACCGTAGGTATTGAGGATGCGAAGTCCGGGCCGCGCCCAAGCCGAGACCAGTTGGGGCGGACACGTTTCGCCGCCAAGAATGAGGGTCTTCAGATTCGGCAGATTGGGCGTCATCAAAGCGAGGAAAGACGGGACCGTCGAGAAGAAGGAAATGCGCTCGCGGTCGATAAATTCGGCTGCGTCGAAGACCGAACGTGCGACGTCTTCCGTCGGGACGACAAGCGTGCCGCCAAGGGAGAATGCGGCCCAGATTTCCTCGACCGACGCGTCGAAGGCCACGGAAAAGCCCTGATACACACGTTCGTTTTCATCTAAACGATAGACTGCGCGAAGCGCTTTGATGAAATTTGTGGCGTTGCGGTGTTCAATAACGACGCCTTTGGGCTTGCCGGTCGAGCCCGATGTATAGATGACGTAGCAGACATCGGCCGCAGTCACGACGATCGGTGAAAGTTCCGGAGCGTATCCGTGATCGTCTTTATCGATCACAATTGTCTTAGCCTGTACGCATTCGGTTACTTGCGATTCAAGCGCCCGATCGGTCAGAACGATTTCGATGCCGGCATCCTCGACAATCGCGTTGACGCGGCCGACGGGAAACTTCGGGTCCAGCGGAACATAGCCGGCGCCTGCTTTCAGGATTCCGAGCATTGCGGCGAAAAGATCGCAGGACTTGAGCATATATAGCGCGACCAGGGAGCCGGACTGGACGCCTTCGGCGCGAAGCCTGAACGCTATTTGATCGGCTCGAGAATTAAGCTCCGCATAGGTTGCGATCTCGCCGTCACACTCGACGGCGGCATGATCCGGCCGCTGCTGCACCTGCTCTTCGAAGCATTCGTGCAGCAATCGAGATGTGACAGGAGCGTACCCGAGACCCGACTCGGCATTTACGTACTTCAAAGTGTTCCTCCGGAATCTCTCCGCCTAAAGGCAGGCCGCCGAAAGCGTCACAGCGGCGCGGCCAGGCAAGACCGTATTCATGAGTTGAATGTCGATCGGTGGCCGGTCAGTCTTCCGATCGACGGCTAAAGTGGCGTGATAGAGAGAGTGATCGACTGAAAAGTAGAAATCTTCCACATGCGCGAGCGCCGTTTCATCTTCGGCTCGCTGCGTCTTGAGAGCACTCAAGGATTGGAACTCAAGGGCGTGCCCGAGCCCGAGCATCTTGGTGTACGCTTCCTTCCCGGTCCAAAGCTCCAGAAACACGCGGCGGCGTTGCGCCGACGGCAGCGTATCGAGAATCCGCAGTTCGGATGCATGGCAAAACTGATCGAAGACCTTGTCTTCAAGCGGCTGGTCCACGCTCTCGACGTCGATTCCGACGCTGACGCCACGGCCGATCGCGGTCATCACGACGTTATCGACATGAGAGACGCTGAACTCGAGGCCTTCATTGTTGTCTTTGATAAGAGGTTTGCCGAAATCGTTGCGTAAGAACCGCCATTTTTGCGGCGCGACGCGGCGGTTCGTCATTGCCGACAGAGAAAGCCGCAAAAGGATGCGTGCAGCCGCGGCGCTGTCCCTCGTCGATCCGCAAGAGAGCGCCTGCAATGCAGCCTGGTCATCATCGTTCAGGAGATCGAGGTTGGCGGCGGAGGCGAGAAGAGTTTCGACCTTGGACGCCCAGACATATATCGGCGAGGCGTTTGTGGTAGCGAATGTCGCGTCCGGCCTGTCGCCTGGAACGCGCTTGCGCCAGCCTTCGCGAAATTGCGGCCGCAACGGTGAACGGCGCTCGCAATGCGGCGCAGCCAGGGAGGCAAGCGTTTTTCGCTTGTCCAAGCCGGACGAAAAAATTCGGCGATTTAGATTCGGCGCCAATGTCGGCGGGGGAACAGGGGACCCAAAATTCTTCGATATTTTCGGGCCTAATCCCGATTTCGCCCTTGATGCCGCTCCCAAAGCCAAAGGTTGGCTCGGCGGTTTTCAACTCGGTTACAACTACCAGATCGGCAATTTTGTCGTTGGGGCTCAGGGCAATTTCGACTGGGCCAACATTGCCAAACACGATTTCGGATGTTTTTCGTTCGGCAATCAAACCTGCTCCTCGACCGATGAATGGATTGCCAGTCTGACGGGTCGCGTCGGACCGGTCATCGGTCCGGCACTCTTCTATATAGACGGCGGCCCTGCTTGGACCAGGAACACCATCTCCAACATCGCTCACAGCGCAGCATGTGTTCCGTCGGGAGGAGCGACCGTCTGTTCGGCTCCGGGCGATCTATTCATTGGCAGCAAAGTCATGCCGGGCTGGACCCTCGGCGGCGGGGTTGAATATCGGTTCTCGCCGAATTGGTCGGCGTTTGTCGAATACGACTACTTCGATTTCGGCTCACATCCGATCGGTCTCAGTGACGGCGGCACCGGATTTTTCCCCGAGCAAGTGCAGCAGCAGTTGCAGGTGGTCAAACTCGGCTTCAATTATCGGCTCGACGGTCCACCGGTCAGCGCTATGCCGCTGGGTTATGCACCCGCACCGTCTCTGCTGTCAGAGGACGAAGACGACACCGGCAAAAACATACGGGCGTTTTCGATTGTCGATGTCGGCAAGGACAGCGTTGATGCGCTGATGGGCGGGCTGTTTGCATTTTCGAAAGACATCGACACATCGGGTCCCCGCCTTTGGATCACGGGAGGAGCCGGCACTTATAGTTTCCCATCCGACAGTGGGCGGATCCGCGGTATCTATTCCACCGGTGATTTGTTGGCCGGCTACGGATTTGAAGGCAACAATTACGAAATCAATCTTCTCGCCGGCGCCAGCGCCGAGAACGACATGCTCAATGCCTACGACGCAACGGATCCCGTGAACGGAACCGCGGTCGGTCCGAAGGTGCGCGGTGACGTCTGGATCAATCCGACATCAAGGTCTCTTATCTACGGCGAAGCCGAATATACGACCGCGTTTCAAACCTATTACACCTCCGCCAAATACGGCTATGACCTGTTTAATAAGGGCTTTTTTGTCGGCCCGGAGGCTGCGGCTTTTGGCGATCAGCGCTACGATCAATGGCGCTTAGGAGCGCACCTTACTCAGCTTAAATTCTGGTCAATCGATTTCGACCTGTCCGCTGGCTTTGCGCATGATAGCGTCGTCAGGAACGGCGCTTATGGGCATCTCGAAATGTCGAAAACGTTTTGACGCCGTCCGCCATGCCCACGAGGCGTGTGACTCAATTGCCAAAGTTCGTGGCCAGATAATCGGTGATGGCCTGCGCTTCGTCGGGCGAGGCAGTTCCACCACGCGCTACCATGTTAGCGACAATGATCGGCCAATCGCCTTTGCGCCTGGGGACCGTCGCTATGCGTTCGAGGTCGTGGCATAGATTGCAGCGCGTCTCGACCAAACGCTTGCCCTGCCCGTCCGGCAACGCAACGGGTTTTTCCGGCGGCAGGTTTATGCCCGGACCCAAATTCAATGCGAGATAATTCACGACAGTATCGATTTCACCGTCTGTCAATTGCGCGCCGCGAAGCACCATGTTGTTGACAAAGAGCCTCCAGCCGGGAGCTCCGTCGCGTATTTTCGCGATTGTGCCAAGGTAGTGGCACTGCGAACACACGGCCGAAACGAGATCGCGTCCGTCTCCTGCCGGCAAAGGATTGGTATTTTGTTGCGCACGGCTCGGTGAAGCCGCCGCGGCTGCGGTCACGAATGCGATGAGGAACAACACTGCAGCACGCATGATCACACCTTCCGGGTACGCAAATTGGCGAGCGAATAGGGCGGATGCCATTCGGACACCGCACCGAGCCCTTCGCGCTTGATGTGAATATCGAGTAGATAAGGGCGTCCTTCCACCATGGCGCTCTTGGCGCGATCGAATGCGCCCTTGAGTGCAGACGGCTCCTTGACCGTCTCGCCCTCCACACCGAATGCGCTCGCGGCCTTCGCATAATCCACGTCGGGATCGCCAAGGTAGCAAGTCATGTCCCGGCCGGCCTCGAATTGCCGGCCGGCGCTGTTCCAAATGCGATTGCGCTCGTTGTTGTAGCTGTGGTTGTTGAGCACGATCACCGTGACAGGCGCCTTGTACCGCGCCATGGTCCATAAAGGCTGCGGCCCGCTGAAGCAGAAGCTGCCGTCACCAACGACGGAAACCACCGGGACGTCGGGCCGCGCGAGCTTCACGCCGAACGCAGCCGCCATACCCCAGCCCAGCACGTCGGGACCGGTGCTGAAATATTGCTTGTCGCTGCCACCGAAAGTCATCAGCGATTCCATGGCTCTTCCGGAATCTACGTCGGCGACGTAGCAGGTGTCGCGATCGAGATTAGCCTCAAGTTCGAGCCCGAGCCGCTCCATGCTGATCGGCGCGGTGTCGGCAAGACCGCGCGCAATGGCCTGGCGTACCTCGAACATTTGCACTGCGTAGGCGCGCGTGCGTGCCGCGCGTTCCTCGGCGATCTCCTTGAGCCGCGACGCGGTGGCCATGGCTCGAATCGCCGCGGTGAGATCGGCAATGGCAAGCCGCAGGTCCGCCACGATCGCGAGGTCGACCGGCGCACCACGAGCAAGACTCGTCGGATCGAGCCGGATTGAAATCAATTTCGTACCGGGAGATGCCTGCTCGCCGAAACGGTTACCGAGGTTAAGCAGAACATCAGGCTTACCCGGATAACGCATCGTCCTTACCAGCGTGCCAATATAGAGCGGGTGTCGGGTCGGAAAGGGCTTTGACCAATAACCCAGCGCCGAACCCTGCCCCCCGTCGCCGGCAACCGGCAAGCCGAGGAGCTCGGCGAGTTCGATCAACTCCTTTTCGCCGTGGCACATGGTGATCTCGTCCCCGACGCTCACCAGCGGATTGCTCGCCTCGATGAGCATACGTGCCGCCTTGTCGATATCGTCCTTGTCGGGACGAATCCGCATCGGCACGTCGAATTTGCTGCGTTCCCAGATCTGCGCTTTGGCACGCTGATCGAGAGTATTGCTCGGCAGCGACAAGAACACCGGCCCACAGGGCGGCGTGGACGCGAATTTGAGACCTCGCCGCGTTGTTTCCGCAATGGCTGCGGCCGACTGCGCCTGCCAGAACCATTTGGTGATGGGCTCCGTCATCAGTTCGTGATGATCGCTTTCCTGGAATTGGTCGCGGCCCATCGCATCTTGATCGACCGAGGCGACCGCTACCAAAAGCGGAATCTGGTCCTTCCAGCTATTGACCATCTGCGTCATTGCGTTGGGCAGTCCGATATTGGCGACGACGACGATGCCGGTACGCCCGGATGCGCGCGCATAGCCGTCAGCCATGGCCACCACGGCGCCTTCCTGAATGCCCTTGATCAAGTGAATCCCGGGCTCGTCGACCAGCGCGTCGAAGATTGAATGGTCGCCGGTCGAGGGATTAAAGAAAATGTGCTCGACGCCGGCCGCCTTGAGCTGGGCCACGAAAAGGGCGCCGCCATTGCCTTCGACTTCCCGGATCGCACCGGGCGTTTCGGCTGACGGCCCACCCTGACCAAGAGGCGCGAGATTTTGCGCAACTGACCTTGCGGCGACAGTACTCATCCCAAGCGCGCTTAGCCCGGAGACCAATTGCCTGCGGGACATCCCTTGGTCGAGATACTGCTTGATCAACTCCTTCACGGAAACCTCCCTTGCGCCGATACATATAAATCGGCAGCCGTCGACGCCTTCGCGTCTTGTCTTGCGAGAACACTAACACATTGCTGACACGCAGAGACTGATTGGCTGAGGCGGCAGTCCGTATCGGACCGGTCTCCGCCCCAAATTCCCTGCCAACAGGGAAAAGCAGGGAATTTCGCGGTATTAGGTAGTAGTCAGGGAGCAAGCCGTGACGATCGCTTGTCCGCTTAGGAGGTAAGAGCGAACGCCACCAACTGGCGTCGCCGCGTCAGCTAATGACCCGACGCAGATATAATTCGGCGACATCCTCTGAATATTTTTGTCACGCTGCACGGCTTAAGGGAATTAATGAAGATCCGGCTTGTTTTGGTAGTTTCGGTAGCGCTCCCTTAACCTGGCCCGTCGCCGCGATCCGCCTGACTCAGGGGTTACCTTAATGTTCGACTGGGTTTATCTTTTTGCCGCTGAAAGTAAGAGCCTGGAGAACTGAAGTCGGGAGGACCAATGAACACCGCAACGAAGGCCAAGGCAAAGATCGACGTCGTGCCACTGACGAAACATATCGGCGCGGAAATCCGCGGAATCGATCTTCGCGAGAAACCCGATGAAGCCACCGTCAAGGCGATTTATCAGGCGTGGTCGGACCACTTGGTGGTCGTCTTTCCCGGTCAAAAGCTGTCCCAGAAAGATTTAAATCGCGTCACCGAGTATTTTGGCGAACAGGGAATGCCGCGTCGACCGCCGAAATTTTTTCCGAAAGGATATGCTAATCTTCTGCCGGGCATAATGATGATCTCGAACATTCGCGAGAACGGCGAGCCGATCGGGGCGCTGCCGGACGGCGAAATGATGTTCCATCATGACATGATCCATTCGGAAATGCCGGACAAGGCTACGTTGCTGTATGCGGTTGAGATACCGTCGTCAGGTGGAAATACTCTTTTTGCAAGCGGATACGCTGCTTACGACACTTTAGATCCGGAGATCCGCAATAAGCTTGATGGTCGTCTTGCCATCCATCATTACAATTACGGGTCGACAATAAAGGGGGATCGTAAGGGCACTGAGGCATTTGGCGCGTGCAATCATCCAGTATTCCGCACCAACGAGGACACTGGACGAAAGGCAGTCTATGTCAATCGGCTCATGACGATTGGCATCGTGGACATGCCCGAGGCCGAATCCGGCCCGTTACTAAAAGCGGTATTTGACCACGCGGAGAGAGGTGAATTCGTATATGAACATATCTGGCGATTGGGCGATCTGCTCCTCTGGGACAATCGGTGCTCGTCGCATGCGCGCACTGATTTTCCGTCGACCGAGCGCCGCCTCATGTTCCGCACCACCGTAAAAGGGTCCGTGCGGCCGTACTGAGCATTCAAGCAGCGAAAATGGAGGCCGCACCGCTCAGGCCCTAACTCGGTGTCAAACTTGAAAACGTGAAAAACGAGCGGGCCGATTGAAATTTGTTCAGGCGCTGCTTGATACGAACGGTTGGCATTTGAGCTTTATTACGCCGAGCAGTCCCACGGGAGACAAGAGCTGACTGTCCGTGAACGCAGTCGCCCTGGAAGGGATGATTGCCGAGCTTCTGCATGATACTCATTACCTTCGCACGATGCCCAGCAGAGAGGCGATATGGGCGACTTGCGCGTATTGTTCCTTAAGCGCTGCGGTGAACGCGTCGACGCCCATGCGCGCGGCCGGCTGGCCGGTGAGCGCCAGTCTTTCATCGATCATCTTGTCGTCGAGCGCGGCGAGCACGTCGGCCGCGATCCGCCGGCGCAGGTCGAGCGGCATGTCGCGCGGTCCGAGTAGCCCCAGCACGGGACTGGCAAGTAGGGACGGGTATCCGGCTTCCACCACGGTGGGAATCTGCGGCGCGATGGGCGATCGCTCGCGATCGTTGATGGCAATGATCTTGATCTTGCCGGTCTGCGCGTAGGTTCGCATCGCGGCGTAGGATTGCATGGACAACTGGATTCGGTTTTCGCCGAGATCGACCGGCGACTTGGTGATGTCGCGGTAGGGAACCTCGACGATCGTCAGCCCGTTTTCCTTGACGAAGCCGTTGAAGACGAATTCGGAAAATCCCGGCGCCACCGAATAGCTCGTCTCGTTCGGCTTGGCGCGCGCCAGCGCCACGAATTCGGCCAGTGTGGAGATGCCGAGACTCGTCGGCACGGCGACGGCGATCTGCACCTTGGCGACGCCCGCGATCGGCGCGAGGTCGGTCTCGGGATCGAAGGACATGTTCTCGTGCATGTAGCGCTGGACGACGAAGATGCTGCTCGGTCCGAAGAACAGCGTATGGTCATCCTTTGCCGACACCACGGTCTCGAGCGACAGCAGGCCGTCGCCGCCAGGTCTGCCGTCGATGATGATGGGCTGGCTCCATTGCTGCTGCAGCTTGTCGGTGATGAGCCGCGCGCCGGCGTCTGCGCCGGAGCCCGGACCGAACGGCAGCACAAAGCGCACCGGATGTGTGGGCCAATGCTGGGCGAGGCTCGCCGTCGCGGCGACCGCGTAAATCGGAAGCGCAGTCGCGGCGACCATAGTGAGGCGAAACCAACCGTTGAGCATGACCCCTCCCATGAATGTCCGGTGTTGGCCCTTAGCGTACATTCTGGCAGTCGCAGCTAATGTCCGCTTTCAGGGGTAAAGCGAACACAACTTCCATCAGCTAACGCGGCACCCAACGACCCGCATGCGATGCATGCCGACGCAACAATGCGTCTCGCACCGATTATTCGATCAAGTAAGCATCGATATAATGGCTTGAATCTGATCCGACGCCGCGGCCACTAAGCTGTCGTGGCTTGTCAGGCCTTGCGCAGCTGCCTGCAGAATGATTTCAGCCAGATGTGCCTTAACTCCCGGCGTTGCATGACCCGTTGGAACACTAGCCATCACCGCCTCAAGGGCGTCCCGCATCGTTTGGATGAGTTGTGGGCTGTAGTGAGGCATGCTCAGCTCCTTAAGGCCTCGACCTCAGAATCAAGCAACGCATCGTAGGACGAACAAGACGTCACTAATGTGCACGCCTCCCGTCAGCAGAATTAATTTTTGGTAAGACGGCTCTTGCCGAGGATCACCCCAGCCGAACCGAGCTGCGATTCTACCATCCACCTATCGCGCTGACGAACCTTGATTGATCGGAAATATCGCGCTTCGGCGTGACCGATCCGGAAGAGATATAATGCCGCAGTCGATGCCGATAATGTGAAGTGACGCGGCGCGACCCGCCGACCAATACAGTACCCCATGCAAAGGCTCAAACTCATCGCAATCGGCGCTATGGCGGGCACAGCGCTGGTCCTCCTCGCCAACACACCGGGGCTAGCACCACTCATCGCGGGTGCGGAAGCTTCATCAAGCACCGAAGCAGCGGAGACTTATCGGCAGCTGGAATTGTTTGGCCAGGTCTATGACATCGTGCGGCACCAATATGTCGACAAGCCAGACGACACCAAGCTGATCGAATCCGCCGTCAATGGCATGGTGAGTGGGCTTGACCCGCATTCGAATTACATGGACGCGAATAACCTGCGGGACATGCAAACGGAGACGAGCGGTCAGTTCGGTGGTCTCGGAATGCAGGTCACGATGAAGGACGGACTGGTGACGGTGGTTGCGCCGCTTGATGACACACCGGCTTCACGGGCCGACATTCGCGCCGGGGATGTGATCACCAAAGTCGATGGTCAGCCGGTTGCCGGCCTCGGCCTCGAGAAGGTTGTCGCCAAGCTGCGCGGGCCGCCGAGCAGCTCCGTCGCGATTGAAATCACGCGGCAGAACGAAGCTCAGCCGCTCGAGAAGACTCTTGCGCGAGAAATTATCAAGGCGCGCCCGGTTCACGAGCGGGTCGAAGGCGATGACGTCGGTTACATTCAGCTGACAGAGTTCAACGGCTTGGCGGGCGATGAACTGAAGGAAGCGATCAATCATATCTCTTCAAGTATCCCGGCAGACCGGCTCAAGGGTTACATTCTGGATCTTCGCAACAATCCCGGCGGCCTCCTGAATCAGGCCGATGCGGTATCCGAGGTGTTTTTGGGCAAAGGCGAAGAGATCGTATCGACCCGGGGGCGCAACCCCGAGGGGTATGAGCGTTATAACGCAAAATCCGGCGATCTCATCCACGGCAAGCCGCTGATCGTGCTGATCAACGGGGGGACCGCATCGGCAGCGGAGATCGTTTCCGGCGCCTTGCAGGACCACAAGCGTGCGACGATCGTCGGAACTCAGTCCTTCGGCAAGGGATCGGTGCAGACGATCATTCCGCTGGGACAGGGAAATGGCGCGCTGCGTCTCACCACGGCGCGGTATTACACGCCGTCAGGGCGCTCGATCCAAGCCGAGGGCATCACCCCGGACATCAATGTGAGCCAACAGATCCCTCAGGATTTGCAGGCGCAAAACGTGGCAATCAGCGAAGCGGCGCTCCGGGGGCATCTCAAGGCGTCTGGAGCCGAGGAAAAGGGCTCGCAAACTTACGTTCCCGCGGATCAGAAGGACGACAAGGCGCTACAGACAGCGCTGGCCTTGCTGCGTGGTTCGGAAGCAAACCCGGCTTTCCCGGCAGCCCCCAAGGAGGCTGTCGCGAAGTAAGTTTGCTCCAGCTGTGTCCGCTTTTGGCGTCATCGCAGACATCAGCATTTTTACCTGTCGCACCTGCCAATGACCCAAAGCGGATATTGAGCGCGGAGTTCGAGACGAACCTCAGGCGGGAGCGACAACTCGAAGGGATCGCTAAGACAAAGGCCCCTGGCGTCTACAAGAGAAGGCCTGCTCAGCACCACGCGCAGTGCGACCGGGACGCTTGCCGTGTCGGTGCGGGGCTGAGCAATCGCTCCGCTCGCGCGCCCGCCTTTTGGGCAGTTTTGACAGAGCGATCCATGACTGCCTTACGGCTGCTGACCTATCACTAATAATAGGTTCTCCTCCTTTGTGCAGACGGTTCGCGAGGGATCGGATGCACTGCGATCAATCCACCTGCCAAACCCGTCGACATCGGGGCGCGGCTTGTGGCGTAATGGGTTCAATGACCGTTCGAGGCGTGCGCTGATTCTTTGGGAGCATTGAACTTGGATGATGACCAAAGCGACGACTCACATGATGAGGTCGTGCGTCTTGAGGGGCTCATCGAAGACCTCGCTGCTAGGATTGAGAGCTGTCGTAAATTGATCTTGGTTTCGCGGATCGCCGTGGCAGGCGGCAGTCTTGTGCTCGCCGGGATGCTGTTCGGCACCATCAGGTTCGATCCTGCAGTAATGGCTGCCGCCGTCGCGGCGTCGCTCGGGGGTATCGCCGTATGGGGCTCGAATAGCAGCACTGCACAGCAAGCGGCGAAGAAATTGGCCTCGGCTGAATCGGATCGGTCAGTGCTAATCGAAGAGATGGATCTCGGTGATGTTACGCCGCGGAGAGGATTCTCTGCTCGATCAAAGGCGGGCACGACCACCTGAACGCGCGCGCTCGGCGGGTGCCTGCCAGGTCCGCTCTTGACCCGTTTCCGGACTTAATTGCGACCTTGCGCGAGGTCGCTTATGTGCCAAAAGGCGACGTGGCGGTACAATCAAGTCATCATTTGCGATTGCGGCTACCTGGTTGCCGAGAACCTCGGCTGTTGTGTATCATCAGTGTGAGGATTGTCTAACAAAACGAGCGCCCCGCCAAATTGTCCTCTCATGAACGTTAGAATGCCGGGCAGGCTTGATACAATCACAGACTAATGCCGCGAATTGGCCGCAAGTTGTCGCCGAACTAATTGAGGCGCTCGCGTCATACCGCAGTTTTGTCGAATGAGCTGCAAATACACATGTGTGAGTTGCAGAAGAAATGAAATTGTCGCTGTACACTTTTGCCGACGAAGCATTCGTCCCCGGAATTGCCGCGCTGATCAATTCGGCTCGCCGGCGCGGCTTCTCAGGAAAGATCCATGTCGGCAGTCCGGAGCCGCTTTCGATCTCGACGCAACGAGCTGAGGGAGTCGAATTTCACGCACTTGGCCCAAACGGCTATTGGCCGGGAAACCGAAAGGCAGAGTTGCCGTTGAAACAGCCGAGCGAGCAATGCGTGCTGCTAGATGCTGACATAATAATCACCGATCCAACTTTTTTCCAGCGACTAGAACAGTGGCTAGAAGTCGCTCCGGTCGTCGCAGTCTCGAATCTAATCTCGTCGATCGATTATCGACGATATAATTGGGCAAAACGATTGGGCCGGCCTGCACGTCCGCAACATTGGCCGAGCCGCTATTACCATGCTGGTTTGCTCGCCTGCAATTTTGAGCGCGACCATATGCTACTCGAGCAATGGGATTCGCTCATCCGCTCTACGCTCGTCGCTCCCGGTGCACTGTGGACCGATGTTGACTTTCCGTTGTCCGACCAAGACGTCCTTAATGCTTTGCTGCAGGACTGGGAAGCACCCCTCATCGGCATAAGCCCCCCTGATTTTTGGGCAGCCGTGGCGCCACATTACCCGTTCCTGCGGGTCGGGACATTCGGTTCGCCTGCCCTCTTGCATTGCTCAGGTTTCGGCAAGTCGTGGCAATTGACGACACCGCCGCCCCGACCACCGCACGCATATGATCTTGCATGGTATGATGAAGTAATTCGAAACCCTGCGCCAACAAAATTGAATATCACCATGTCTGCGACGCTACACGACTGGTTTGAGAGAGGTTTCATCCCTCCTTTTTGAAGCACGATACGCGCGGGCGCAATTTCACGCCGCCAAAGCGGAGCTCGCCGTTGGCAAAGCCCGTTGCAAAAACGCGAAATGCCAAAAACAGTTCGCTCCTGTCGACAACGAATTGCAACGTGCTCTCAGTTGCCGACGAGGTGGGGGAAAGGTCACGTTGCGCCAGGCATTGGTCGGCGTCGGCGACAATATCGATCACAAGTTTGTTTGTTGGGCCCGGTGCGACACCCGTCGCGGCAAGATTGAAAGTCGCTTCGTAGTTTCCAGCCGGGTACCAGAGATATGGACCAAAGACGAGGTGGCCGTCGGCGGCCTTAAGATCGAAGATCAAGGTTTGGCCATCGCGGACTCCGCCGTGGTGGCTCAGAATGTCGACCGAGACCGCCGCGGCGTCTGCATCGGCACTTTCGGGTCGGCGATCGAGATCCCGGGCGATCGACTCGCTGGCCTGCGTCGCCTCAGGAAAAGATCGGTATCTTTCCGCGTGCGCGAGAATGTCGCGTTTGCACAGTCGCGGCTTGCCGCCGGACAAAAGGACACTCGCCGGCTGCAGCTTGGTCAATCCGCGCCGCTCGCACGTCTCCAGATAGGTCCGCACCAAGAGCGGCAACACCGGCGATTCCGCGGCCTCCTGCCAGAACCGGCGATTCCAAAATGCGATCCGCCGCCCTTCGCAACTCCAGGGCTTGTAGGGGCCGGCGTAGTGTATGATCCACGGGTCGGAATGGCCCAGAGCCGCAAGGACGTTCCAGCGTGAATCCAGCCTGACAAATGCACCATCGATCACATGGTTCAATGCCTCCTGGTCGACAAACGGCGTCTTATAATTTGTCTGTTCAAGGAATTCTTCGGCGGCATGAACGAGGCCAGCGTTGCGGAACCTGTTGAGGTCCATCACCAGTACCCCCGCGTTGAAATAGGTTTTCCAGTCGGCGAGACTGACGACCTCACTCAAAAATTTGTGCCACTCCCCGACGTCCCAGCCGGGGGGAGCGAAGGGGGGAGCGCCCGTGAGCCAGAAATCCAAACATGCTGCCAATGGAAAGTCCAATAGATCCGTATCGTAGAGCGTCGTGATGTCGTTGAGAACAACAAGGTCGCAGTCGAGATAGATGACCCGATCAATGCCGTTGAGAACCGAGGGCAACCGCAGCCGGAGTAACGACGCCGCCGTGAGATGGCTTGGCCAGCTAGCTACGTGGCGGAACCGATTCTCGATATGCCGCAATCGAAGCTCAAACGTTGCGGAATTGAGCTCGGCAAAATAAGCCGGGTGCGCGATAGGTTCGGAATGGAAGGCATGCAAGACGACCTTTCGATCGCCCTTCAGATGTCTTTTGAGTGAGCTGCCAAGAACCAGAAACGGCAATTCCATTTTCCGGTCGAAACAACAGGCGACGTGGACTGTAGCCGCCGAGCCGGCTGGTTCCACCGCGTCGCCAGCCTCCGCAGGGTCGAAGTCGGCGAACGTCGCTTGTCTAATTTTATCCGCGGTCGGCAGCTGGCGCTCCTTAATAAGGAAGGGCAAGAATTTTTAATTCGGAACGATTGCCCTGGTCCGAGGCCACCTGGCAGATGGCCCGCTCATGCACTCCCGCATAATTGTTACGAGCTCCCGATCATAAGTATCAAATCCGTGGTGATCCCGAAGCGACGACATGCAGGCAGCGGAAATTTTCTCGACACGAGCTCTGTCCGCGTCAAGATCAGCGATGATTTGCGCCATCGAGGCTACGTCACCCACGGTAACGATAAAGCCGGTTTTGCCACGCGTGATTTTTTCCTTGGAGCCGCTCACGTCCGTGACAATAGGCACGCATCCTTGTCCCATGCTTTCAAGCATGGAAATCGACATACCTTCAAAGTCAGAGAAGAGTATGCTGATGTCCGAACTTGCCCATAAATCCGTCATCCTTTCGTGAGCAACCAATCCCAGGAACTCAATCGAGATATTTGAATACTCTGTCTTCGCGAAATGCTCGGTAAGTTGGGCCAATTGTTGCCCATCGCCCACGATTTTGAAGTGGTAGTTGCCCTTTTTCAATGCGAGGAGATCCGCCAACGCAATCAAGTCCAATATTCGCTTCTGCCGCTGCTGTATTCTCCCTCCATACGTAATTGTAAGCGGCTGTTTATGATCGTGCCTTCTCGTTTCGTTTCGAACTGCAACCGGATACGTGAGTTTGCAAATATCGCCTAAGCGAGAAGGCAAAAGACGCCGGAGGCGTTGACAGGTTGTTTCGCTCACACCGACAAATTTACTTATGATCGGCTCGTAGTAGCTCAAAAGCTCGTAATAATGGTCTTGGTCCGAATGGGCAAAAGCGATGACACGTATGTCGCAAGCCTCATCAAGACTCATCAGAGAAACCGTCCCATAGGTTCCCCATGACCAGTTCGGAATGAAGATTTTCGCTTTGACCGCCGCGTAAGTGGGGAGAAAGCCGCGAATTGCTTCGATGCCGGCAGCCCATGCCAGTCCGTCGCAATAAATAACATCGCTTCTGTCGTCAGAATTGAATGTGTCGTGACCCGGCCACGGACTGTGACAAATCAGTTTGGATGGATGGTTCTTTTGGTTCAATCTCTTTGAAAGGGCAAGAGCCCATGTCGTGACGCCGCCATTGGTCAAGCCAGCTGGAAGCGCAAACGCTACCGAGGGCCCGTCTTGCGGCGTGCTGTAGCCTGCTGGGTTTGAAGGCATAAGTCAGTTTCCGGTCCAGCCTCGATAATGCCACGAAAAATCGGGTCAAATGTCGAACATAACATCCGATTTCGATACTGTCGCAGATGTGCGCAACGGGGCTCTGCTCGGAGACCACGTGTGATCAATCTGAAAGCCGCACCTTGCGACGAAGCAGCGATCCGGTCGATTCCTCCGGCGGCCAATTGCGGCGCCAGACAAAAGCCCTGGGTTCTGTTGGCCACCATTCTCGCCTCCAGCATCACCCATATCGATCAATCCGTCGTCAATATCGCGTTGCCTGCAATTGAAAGCAATCTGGCGACTTCCGTCGCTGTGATTCAGTGGTTGGTCAACGCCTACACGCTGTGTCTTTCAGCACTTTTGCTTGCCGGCGGCGCCGCGGCAGATCGCTTCGGCCGCCGAAAAATGTTTATCATCGGCATCGCTCTGTTTGCAGCCGCGTCGTTGTGGTGCGGATTTGCTCCGAGCATTGCCCAATTGATCCTCGCCCGCGCCGTGCAGGGTGTCGGGGCCGCTGTTCTGATCCCCTGTTCGTTGGCATTGATCGGGGCCTCCTTTGACGGAGACGAGCGCGGCAAGGCGATCGGGACTTGGGCCGGGGTTTCCGCCATTGCGGTCGCGATCGGACCGCTGCTAGGCGGCCTGATCGTCGATCACTTCAACTGGCGATGGATTTTCTTGATAAATCCTCTGCTCGCCCTGCCGACGATCTGGATCGCCTATAAACACGTTCCGGAAAGCCATGATCGCCAGGTCACCGGCAGGCTCGATTGGACTGGCGCCGTGCTGGCGCTGCTCGGCTTGGCCGGCGTTTGTTTCGGTCTCATCGCGGCGCCGGAATTCGGCTTGTCCGATATCAGGGTTGTTATGCCCCTTGCTATCGGTCTTCTGCTGTTTTGCGCTTTCATTTGGCTGGAGAGCCATAGTAACATGCCAATGTTGCCGCTTGATCTGTTTAAATCGCGCACCTTCGCGGCCGTTAATCTGTTGACACTGCTGCTTTACGCCGCGCTCGGTGCGACCTTATTTTTTCTACCGTTCGCGCTGATCCAGGTCAGCGGCTATTCGGCAGTGCGCGCCGGCGCTGCCTTCCTCCCCTTCACGTTCATCATCGGATTGCTGTCGCGCTGGTCGGGCGGATTGGTCGATCGTGTCGGCGCTAGGTTGCCGCTGATCATTGGGCCCTTGATCACAGCGCTGGGCTTCGGCGCATTGGCCTTATGCATCGGTCGGAGCGATTATTGGGCCTATCTGGTGTCGATGACGGTCCTAGGTCTCGGGATGGCCGTAAGCGTCGCTCCGCTCACAACCGCCGTCATTAACGCGGTGCCGGCGCGTCAGACCGGGGTGGCGTCCGGGGTCAACAATGCCGTTGCATCATTGGCAGGTCTACTCGCGGTTGCCATCTTTGGTGCGGTAGCACTCGGACTATACGACCACGGGCTCGATCGTCGCCTCCAGACCTCCTCGGCCTCGACGGAGCTGAGTCAGATAATTCAAAGCGCGCGTGGGCAATTTGTCGCCACACCGGCCGCAGCGATGAGCCAAGGCGACGATCGGCAACTCGCAGAGATGATTATCAGCGGGGCGCTGGCGGAGAGCATCAGGGACATAATGCTGCTCGCTGTCATTTTAGCTCTCGGCGCTGCCGCGAGCGGGGCGCTGCTGCCGCGTTCACACGAGGCGCCGAGCTGATCGAAACATCACATGCACCGCAAGGCTGAACTGGCTGCCCGGGAACGTCAGGATTCGAACCCGTCTCCGATTATTTTTGCATCAAAGCCACATTCGCCCTAACGCCAAAAGCGGACAACGCTGGGCTGACATTGATCGAGCGCGCCTATTCCCCTCCCCCGTCAAGGATGCAAGCAGTCAATCAGGCTGCGGCGCTCCGCTCCGCCAGATGATCACGCTCTAACCGGCAAGACGTATCGGCCCGGGCTTCTTCGGCTCAAAGAGAGCAACCAGATCATCAAGAATCGGCGAATAAGCCGCGTGGGTGCGCATCATCCAGCTCCGCAAGCCCTCGCTGTTGTGATGCTTCTTCCGCTCGTTGGGCAGATCAATCCACTGGTTCTTGGTCTCGTCCCGAATTGTCGCCATCGGGTCGAGCCCTTCCTCGACCTTCTTGATCTCCCGACGAAGAACGCGCCGATACATGGCGATGCCTTGATCGGACGCCCCTAGATGTTCACGCGTGCGATCAGCGATAGGTCCTTGGGTGACCCATGCCATAATGTCCTGGCTTTCGACATTGTCGAGAATAAACTCGCCGTCCTTGTTTTTGAACGGAACCTCATAGAGGTGCACTTTTTCGATCAGCTTTGGATCAATCTCGGCATCCTTCGGCAGCACGTAAGCCGAGTACCAGAAATGCATGGTGTTGGTGTCGTCGATAGGCACGCGAATCTGGAACGCGTAATAGCGCGAGTTCTCGTCGCCGTTTCCGACCGAGAGGATGTTCGGGAAAACCACCGGGTGGCCGACGCGCCAATCGTCGGAATCCTCGGAATGACCCGCCAGCAATCGATGCTTCGTTATGCCGTATTCGAATTCGCGGAAAGCGATCTTCTCATGCCTGGCGCTGATGGCAACCTTGACGCCTTCACTCTCCTTGATGAACTCATAATGGTGACCGTGCAGCCATTCGGTGTGAATGGGATCGAGTGAATTTTCCATGATCTGCAGCCAGTTCACCGGAACCACCGTCCTGCCGAGCATCTTGATGGTCCCTTCCGCGACGAAACCGTCATAATGCGGAAGCAGCGGACGCGGCTCAGGGCCGAGATAAGCGAAGAGAAGGCCGCCGAGCTCCTCGACCGGATAGCCCTGGGTTCCGACTTTGTCGCGGAATGCCGTTTTGTCGGGTTCGTTCGGCTGGTTCAAGCATTGCCCATCGCGGCCAAACTCCCAGCCGTGGTAAGGGCAGCGGATGCCGTCTTGGGTCGGGATGCCGTATCCGAGCGAGGCGCGACGATGCGGACAAAACTCGGCGATCAACCCGAGCCGACCTTGCCGGTCCTTGAAGAGAACGAGATCTTCACCGAGCAGCCGCACGCGCTTTGTCCATTTGTCCGTCATTTCCACTGCAGCGGCGATCGGCTGCCAGTAGCGCCGCAGCAGATTACCAGCCGGCGTTCCCGGTCCAACGCGTGTCAGCATGTCGTTCTGCTCGGCAGTCAGCATGGATCGTTCCCTTTCGCCGTTTTGCCCCGCCCGATCGCGACGCGGCATCGCTTTGCGACCGTCAACAGAATCAAGTCTCCATCCGGTGCAAATCGAACGTCTGAATCCTTCGAAATTCGAATTTGACGAAATTACATCTGGTAGTCCAAGACATTGAACGGCTGGCTGCCATCATCAAAAGTGATAGGTGCCCCGAAGTGGGCGACCGCCAAGGAGCGCGAAAGTCGTCCTAGCCGAGCCCGCAACGTGCGCGCTAAGATGATGCAGCGACAAGAAAAATTGGCCTGCCCCGGGCTCGGGAAGGCCGCGATGGGTGGACCGCGTCCATGGACTTCCGCCAGTTGAAATATTTTACGATGGTCGCTGAAGCGAAGAGCTTCACGCGGGCGGCGGAACTGCTCGGACTGGCGCAGCCCGCGCTCAGTAATCAGATGCTAAAGCTCGAGGAAGAGTTGCAGGAGCAGCTATTCATCCGGCATTCGCGCGGCATCGAGCTCACCGACGCCGGACGGCGCTTGTTGAGCCATGCGCGGACCATTCTGCATCAGGTGGACGTGGCCGTGGAGGACGTACGCGGGGCCCGCGACGAACCCGAAGGCCTGGTGCGCGTCGGGATGCCTCGCAGCATGGGCGAGATCCTTGCCGTGAAACTGCTTCAGGAAGCGCGGCGCCGGGCGCCCGCGATGTCGGTCCGCATTGTCGAGCATTTCAGCGAAAGTCTCTACGCTTTGCTCCTTGAGCGGGAGCTGGATATCGCCCTCACCTACAGCACCGAGAACTCCGTCCGCGTTGTTGCCGAACTCATTTCGCTGCAGCGCCTCAGCCTCATTTCGCCGGTCAATTCAGACCTTCCGTCAACGGATCAGATCGCGCTTTCAAGCGCCATGGAACTGCCGCTGATCCTCGGGTCGCCGCCTCATGTCGTGCGCAAATTGCTCACCGCGGCCGCTATGGAAAACGGCACGCTGCCCAACGTCGTGCATGAGATGGATTCCCTGCAGACGACGTTGAGCATGGTGGAAGGAGGCCTCGGACACACCGTCCTTCCGGCGACGCTCGCCGCGAAGGCCGCCCAAGAAGGCCTGGTCGAAGTCCGGACAATCGTCAGTCCCGAGGTGACCCGCAAACTTCATCTGGTACGGCCGGCGCAAAGCACGCCGACGCGCGCGCAGCTCCTCATTCGCAATCTGCTGATGGAGCTTTTGCAGCAACTCCCGCCGGAAGCACGTGAGGCTCGCTATTCCGATGCCCTTTCATGACGTCGAGAAGCGTCGGCATATGTTTTGACTATTGCAGCCATCACCAGATTGTATTGTGAAGCTTTCGGGCTGTCGGTCATGATAACAGATGCGCAAAGTGCAGCGCGGTGACGGACGGGTATGACAGGACACGCGAGATCGGAAAGGCTTCGTCTCGGATTGGTCGGCTTGGGCGCGGCAGGTCGGGCTTTCTTGCCCGCGGTACTTGCTCACAACAGCTTCACCTTGGCCGCGGTGGCCGATCCCGACCACCAGGCGCGCGCAGAGATCGAACAGCAAACCGGCGCAGCCGGCTTCGACAGCCTGCCGTCGATGTTTGCAGGGAGCGATCTTGATATTGTCTACATCGGTACTCCTACCGAACTTCACCGCGACCATGTGATGCTCGCCTGCGCGGCACGCAAGCACGTCCTGACCGAAAAGCCTATGTCGACTTCGATCGACGGCGCCAAGGCCATGGTCGACGCCGCACAAACGGCGGGCGTTCTGCTCATGGTCGGCCATTCCCACAGCTTCGATCTGCCCATCCGCAGCATGCGCGAGATCATCGCCGCCGGCACGTTCGGACGGGTGCGGATGATCCAGACCTGGTGTTTTACGGATTGGATCTATCGGCCGCGCCGATCCGATGAATTAAATCCCGACCTCGGCGGCGGGGTGACCTACCGGCAAGGCGCGCATCAATTCGACGTCATCCGCCTGCTCGGCGGCGGGTTACTCAAGAGCGTGCGCGCCACCACCTTCGATTGGGATCCGGCGAGGAAATCCATAGGCGCGCACGTTGCTTATCTGCAGTTTAGCGACGGGGCCGCCGCGACCGCCGTGTATAACGGCTACGGATACCTGCCGAGCGCCGAGCTTTGTTTCGACATAGGCGAATGGGGACTGCCGCAGAAACCTGAAGATCGCACCCACCGCGTTCGCACAGGCACGCAGGTCAGTGCCATTGATGAGCTCGCGGCCAAACGCAAACGCGCAAAGACCGCAATTCCGGCCGCAGCACCTTTTCAGCCGTTTTTCGGACTTACGGTCGTGAATTGCGAGCGGGGCGATTTACGCCAATCGCCTCAAGGCATCTATCTGTATTCCGAGAATGGGCGTGAAGAGATCGTCCTGCCAACCGATCGCAGTCCGCGGTCGCTCGTGCTCGATGAATTGGCGGATGCGATCCTCCGCGACGTCCCGCCCATTCACGATGGACGGTGGGGCCTCGCCAATCTTGAAGTCTGCGCGGCCGCGATTGCATCGTCGCAAAGCGGTCGCGATGTCGAACTGGTCTATCAGGTGCCCGTTCCGGCGCTCTCGCGCGCCAAGACCGACGAACTGACCCTCGACCTGTAGAATGCGCCCGGCGCATCGGGCCGAATGGAGCCGCTCATGCAATCTCTTGCGCTGCAAACTCTTGCGCTGGAAGTCTCGGACGATCACCTACGCCTGACGATTTCGCCGGCCGACGGCCGGATCGGGCGCCTGGAACTAGAGGCTGCCGATCTCGACGCCTTCATCCGCAAACTGACCGAATGCCGTTCCAGAATGCTTCCGGTGCACCCCGCCGAACCGCCGGCGGACCCCGACCGGCTTTATCGCACCGATAATCTGCTGCTGGACGTGAGCGCGTGCGAGGCTCTCCCGGCAATTCAAATCGCGATGCAGCATCCCGGTTTGGGTTGGACTGTAACCACGTTGTCGCGCGATCAGGCCGAAGACCTTCAAAGCGCGATCGATTTTGCGCTGCAGGATATTCCGCGCGACTCAATGCCGCGTACCGGTCAGGCATGATCTCGTAATGTTCGTTTCTGCGCGCCAACGGCGCAGGCGAGACTATCCGCGCTCTGGTCCCGTCGCGGCGGGTCGCGATGAATCCGCGCTCCATGCCGACCAGGAACCGACGTAAAGCGCAGGCTTGAGACCAGCCACTGTCATCGCGGCAACGGCATGCGCGGCGGAATTGCCGCTGCCGCAATAGACGCCGATCTTGCCTGAGGCATCCGCGCCGAGCGAAGCAAAATGCGCGCGCAGATCATCGGTCGATTTAAATTTGCTGTCGGCGATATTCTCGCCCGCAGCCGCGTGGATAGCGCCCGGAATATGTCCAGTGCCGGCTTTCGCCGGGTCGCCGACATAAGAGGAGCGCGGCCGGGCATCGAAAAGCTTCCCCTGCTTGGCGAGAGTTGCCGCTTCGTCGGCCTCGATAGTCGGCATATGGCCGGGTGTCAGCACCACGTCGCCGGCCTGCGCCGCTTGAGTTACGACGTGATTAGACGACGGGCGACGTGCCGCGGCCCAGGCAGCATGGCCACCGTCAAGAATGCGGACATTGTCCAGGCCCGCCCAGCGCAGCGTCCACCAAGCGCGGGAGGCTTGCGCGCCGCCGGCATTGTCGTAAACCACGACGACGCTCTCGCCCCGAATGCCCCAGGCGCGCGCTTTGGCTTGCAGCTCGTTGATATCCGGCAGCGGCCGCCGGCCGGAAAGCGCGGTCGGCTTGCCGGAAAAATCCGCCGCCAGATTGACCGACAAGGCACCGGGGATTTTCGGCCGATCGTCCGGCGCCGCGCCCGCTTCGTCCAAAACATCGAGCAGGACGACAGGCGTTTTCGCGTCGAGGAGCCGTGTCAGCTCCTCGACCGCGATCAGTATCTTGGCACGAGCGTCGTCCACCAGGAACGACCTTACGCCGTCATGGTCGCGCGATAGAGGATGCGGCGGCCGCTGCCGTAATCCTTGATGCCCTTATGCTGCACGACGCGATTGTCCCAGATCGCCAGAGCACCGCGCGTCCAGCTGTAGCGGGCGGTGGCTTCCGGCGATTTGATCATGTCGAACAGGATGCCGAGAATGTTCTGACTCATTATCCGGCTAACGCCTTTGATGTAATTCGTGTAGGATTCGTTGACCCCGATCCATTTGCGGCCGGTCGCCGGATGCACGCGAACGATCGGCATTTCGAAGGGCGGCATGCGCATGCGTGCATTCGCAGCTTCCTCCGGATCGAGATAACGGTCGGTGATATGGCCGGTCGCGTCGGCCGACTGAATCACGGTGAGCGATTCAAGGTAGGCCGCGAACAGCGGGTCGAGGTGTTCGTACACCCACGCCGTGTTGGCAAAGATCGTGTCTCCGCCGCTGTCGGGCAATTGATGAGCAAACAGCGCGGTGAAGGCTGGCGCGTCGGGACGGAAGCCGCCATCGGCATGCCAGATATGATTGCGCAGATTCTTGTCCTTCATCGAATCGATCATGGTCGCGTCGGGATTTTCGGGCGCGCGCGGCGTGTGCGGTCCCGCATAATGGAAGAACTCGCCGAGGAAACCGGCAAACGCGGTGAAGTTTTCCGCCGTTACTGTGCCGGGTTCGAAGACCGCCAGGCCGCGATTGTGGAGAACATCGCGCAAGGCCGAACGGAATTCATCGGTCAGCGGCTTGCCGTCGAATTTGAACCCCGAAATGATAGAGCCAAGCGCGGGCTGGATTTGCGTGACCCGCACACCCGCCGGCATTGCGGATTCCGAAATCAGTCTGACTGCTGAAGTGGACATGGGCAGTGACCTTCCCTTGCGACCTTGTTGTTCGAACCGAGGCGCGATTTTGCAAGTTTTTGGAATGGTGAGCAAGTTTGGCGCCCTGGCTTAAAGAGCAGGGCTCGTCTGCGTTTGCTGGCGGATTCTTGGTACTGGAACGTGTCTTACGGCGCCATTGCGCGCAACAGCAATTCCGGCGTTAACCGCTTCAAACGGCTGTCACGGCGTCTTGCTGCGCGATTGACGCCCATCTGAAATTGCCGCTAGGTCGATGATCAGGCGGCAAAAGCCGCGATGAGATGCTGGAGAATGAAATGTTCGGCTTACGGTATGCGTTCAGTATCTTCTGTATGCTGATCCTGTCGGCCTCAGCCGCTTTTTCGCAAGGCGCTAATTATCCCGACAAACCGGTCACGATCATTTCCGACTCGCCGGCCGGTTCGTCACCGGACGTGGTTGCGCGTTTTGTCGCAGAGGGGCTCAGCAAGCTCTGGGGGCAACAGGTCGTCGTCCTCAACAAGCCGGGCGCGAATGGCAGCATTGCCGCCCACGCCGCATCCGAAGCCGCAACCGACGGCTACACCTTATTTCATGCGACGCTGTCTACCTTTGTGGCACTGCCGACAATCGCGCCGAATCTCCCGGTCAAACTGCCACGCGACTTCGTGCCGGTGGGTTACGCCTGCGATCAGCCGATGTTCGTCGCCGTCTCGCCGACACTCGGCATCTCGACGCTGCCGCAGTTGATCGAGCTCGCCAAAAAGGAGCCAGACAGAATCACCATTGCAGCCACCGGCATTGGCCGGCTTACACATCTGACAGGCGAACTTTTGCAGGAGCGCGCAGGCATCAAGCTCGAGGCGGTGCCGTATACACGCGGACCGGCATCCGCCATCGGCGATGTCGCCGACGGCCGCGTATCGATGATCATCGAAGGCTATTCTGGAATTGCGGGCGCGGTGAAAGCCGGTCAGGTGAAATTGATCGCCACCGGCGCACCGCAGCGGCTGCCGGAATTTCCCGATCTGCCGACCGTCGCTGAGACGCTGCCCGGCTTTCTCGGCTTGGGCTGGCAGGTTCTGGTCGCACCGGTCGGCACCCCGGCGCCGATCATCGCCAAGGTCAGCACCGATCTCACCAAAGTTCTCAACGATCCGGACCTCAAACAGAAATTCGCATCGTTCGGCAACTACCCGCGGCCGATGACGCCGGATCAGACGCTCGCTTTTGTTAATCAGCAGCAGGAAACCTGGATGCCGATTGTACAGAAGGTCGCCGCACAGAACGAGGGCAAGTAAACGCGTCACATGGCCCGATAAGCTTTCCTTGGAAAGAGCCCACAGAGACGGCACTGGCTGGCTGAGGCGGCAGTCCGTATCGGACCGGTCTCTGCCCCAAATTCCCTGTTAACGGGGAAATAAACAGGGAATTTCGCGAAATCGAGCCTTGTGCTGCGATTCAGGCGCCTGATCACCTTCTAATTTCAATGGCTTGCAGACAAATTCCCTACACAGCTGAACAGGGAATCTCAAAACGTGGAGCAGGGAAATTGCTCCGATGATCAGGGATCAAGCTGTGACGGTAGCATGTCCGCTTACGAGGTAAGAGCGGACGCCACCAATTAGCGTCGGCGCGGCAGCTAATGACCCGTAGCGGACTCACGTTGATACAGAAGATAACGCCCGCACATTGAGATCGACCGTGATCCGCTCAGACGGCGAGCGCCTGCAGGATCAGGTCCGTAATCGCATCAGGGTGTGAGATCAGCGACAGGTGGCTCGACTTGACCTCGATCGTCTTCGCACCCATCCGCTTGGCCATGAAACGCTCGAGGTCGGGATTGATCGTCCGGTCTTCGGTGGACACGGCGTAGAAGGTGGGCTTGGTGCGCCAGGCGGCGTTCGTTGTCTTGTCTGTGTTCAGCGACTTCTTGAAGGGCTGCTGAACCGCGTAGAGGACGCGTGCCTCTTCCTTCGGCAGGTCGCCCGCGAAGTCGTGCAGGAAAGCCTCCTCGGTCAACTGGCCCCAATCGTCGTTGAACACAACGCCGGCTGAGGCAGGCGGCGCCGGGTAGTTCTTCGCCAGTGCCGCATAGTCCTCACCGGCATCGGGTGCCCGCGCGGCGACGTAGACAAGCGCGGTGATCTTCGGGTCCACCCCAACCTCCGTCACGATCATTCCGGAGAACGAGTGGCCAACGAGCACCGTCGGGCCCGGCTGCAATGCGATCGCCCGCCGCGCGGCCTCCGACGCCTCCTGCAGCGAGGTCAGAGGATTCTGCACGCTGGTGCAATTGATGCCCTTCGCCTGGAGGCGAGGGATGACCTTCGACCAGGAGGAACCGTCAGCAAACAGTCCATGGACGAAAACGACATTCTTTGTTTTCAGGGACGTCTGGGCGCTGGCGACTTGGTTGAGCAGCGGAAGGGCGGCGCCAGCTGCGGCCAGCGTGCCCACAAAGGTGCGACGGTCCATAGAGATTCTCCTTTGCAGTTAGCGGGTATTTCCAGTGAACGACGGAAGTGCCCGGCGCGGCCTCGAAACGACGTGTTTGACCCAAAGCAGGCAATCGGTTTCAGCAGCTTATAACGCTGCGCCGGGTTCGGAGATTGTTCGAGTCTCCCGATCTGTTCCGTTACGCAGCCCGGAGTGGCGAAGTCCTCGTTCCTACCTTGTCGGTGGTCTCGAGCGGGACCCGGCACCCATTCAAAAACAGGCTGAGCATATTGAACCAACCGATCATAAGCACGACCTTGCGAGAGATCGTCTCACCGTACCTGTCAAGAAGTTCGCGTAAGGTCTCGTCGCGCAATGTGCCGGTCTTTGATAACTCATCGGTCGCTTTACACACGAGAACATACTCTGGATTGATACCGGATACCGGTCCGTCGGTGGCAGCGGCGTCAATCTCAGCAGCAGACAAGCCCGCGTTCTTAGCCATCACGACGTTGGCTTGCGCCTCGTAAGGCGTATTCAATACCTTTGCCGCACGCAGAATGATCATCTCGCGCGTCCTGGGATCAATACCTTTCGCCTGGAACATTGCTTTGACTATGCCGATTGTCGCCTCGTGCAGGTCCTCAGTTCCGGCGAACATCTTCAGGACGTTCAGGGTTTTATCCGGATCATAGGATTTGCCGATGACCTGCCGGACGGCTTGCTCCGAGGGCAATGGGATCGCGACGGTGGAGGTATAGGCGGTGGGATATGCCATGGTTCTCTCCTGGTGTTGAAGCCCGATGCACGAATTTCGCAATCCTGTACGGAACAAAGTTGCGCCAAATTGGTTCCGACAGCAGCTTTCGGAGGCAGCTCTATAGAAGCCCCTTAACATCGACTTCATCGTATTGATTGTTCGAGCAATTCGATTTGATTGTTCGAGCAATTCGATAATTTTGCCAACGGGCTGCGAATGGGATCTCACCGCCATGGCACAGACCATTCTGAGCGCACTGGCTCCGATCATCTTTACCCTGCTGCTCGGTTTCGTAGCTGCTTGGCGTCACGACTTTGGGCCGAAGGAAGCGTCGGTCCTCAATCGCATGGTGTTGTTGTATGCCGTGCCACTCGCGCTTTTCGTTGGCACGGTTGGCACGCGGCGCGCCGATCTGGTCCAGGATATTGCGTTTGTTGTTGCGATATTCGTGGCGATGGTCGGCTTATATGCGCTGGTGTTTCTGCTGTTCCACTTCGTATTTCGCTTCTCGTTGAGCGAGAGCGTATTGGCGGCACTGACTGCGTCTGCGCCGGCCGTTCCGTTCATGGGTCCGGCTATCCTCGGCGACCTGTTCGGCAAAGCCAGCGCCGTTACTATCGCGATCGCCGCTCTTATCATCAATCTCATCGTCGTGCCGATCACGATTCTCGGCCTGGCATTGGGAAAAACACCCATTGGAACGACGGGGTCGCCGACGACGCGTCACCCGGCCTTTACCGAAAAGCTCCTGGAAACGGTCAAAGAGCCAATTGTCTGGGCCCCCGTGCTCGCTTTTGTGCTCGTGCTGTGCAATGTCCGCATTCCTTCAATTGTTGACCACGGACTTTCACTTTTTGGACAGGCCACGAGCGGCGTCGCGCTGTTCGCGTCTGGCATCATGCTTGCCGCCTACAAAATCCAAATTGATTGGACAGCAATATCGTTGGCGTTGTTGAAGAACATCGTTCAGCCCGCGCTGGTCCTGGTTGGCCTGCTCTCGCTCGGCTACGGCGCCCCCATCGTTCCCGAGGCGGTGCTGACGACGGCCATCCCAGTTATGCCGATCGTGATCGTGCTTGCCGTCCAATACCATGTATCCGAAGCGCGCGCTGCCTCTGCCCTATTTCTCAGCGTGATTGGTTCGATATTCACAATGGGAGTTTTCATCGCCCTGACACAGTAAGCGATGCAGCAGAAGGAGACTCGCTATGACCCAAGTCGAAGCGCTCGCCAAATATGCCGCTCGCGCCTCGTTCGCCGATCTCTCGGCGCAGTCGCGCAAGCAGTTGCCGGTCCACATTCTGGACTCGCTCGGTTGTTGTATCGCCGCCTTGGGCGCCGGCCCCGTCGATGCCTGCCGCGGACAAGTCGCGGATTTCGGGGGCGACGGCCCGTGCGCGCTGATCGGCGGGGGCAAGGCCAATCCGATCTTCGCGGCGTTCTGGCATACCGTGCTGGTGCGCTACGTCGACTTCATGGACAATTTCCTAGCGCCAACCGAGACCTGCCATACAGCCGATAACTTCGGCGTGGCGCTGACTATTGCCGAATATGTGGGCGGCAGCGGGCGCGACCTGATGCTGGCAGTGGCGCTCTCTTACACAGTGCAGTCTCGTTTCGTCGATCACGCCAACTTCATGACGCGCGGCTTCGACCACACCGCGCAACTCGCTTTCTCGCTCAACGCCGCCGCGGGCCGGCTGCTCGGCTTGAGCGAGCCGCAGATCGCAAACGCTATCGCCATGGCGGCAGCCAGCGATGCTTCCTTTGCTGTCATAAGAGCAAAGCCACTGTCGCAATGGAAAGGTCTTGCCTCGGCGCAATCGGCGCTTGGCGCGATGAACGCGCTGTTTCTTGCGCGTCGCGGCGTGGCGGGACCACTGCAGGTGATCGAGGGCGCCAACGGCATCGATAACCTGCTGCATATGCAGATACGCATCGACTGGGATAAGCAAGGTTACGAGGGCGTTTTGGAGAGCACCATCAAGAAGTACAACGCCATGATCCACACGCAGTCCGCCGTCCATTGCATGGTTGAACTCGCCAGGCAGAAAAAATTTGATCCCGGCAAGGTGGTTTCGATCGAGGCCGACGTGATCCGAATCGCCTACGACTTCGCCGGCGGCGGCCTCTACGGCGTGGACAAAGTCATTCGCACCAAGGAGCAGGCGGATCACAGCCTGCCATACTTGCTCGCGGTGGCGTTGCTTGACGGCGATGTGATGCCGGCGCAATTCGCGCCGGACCGCATCACGCGGGCTGATGTACAACAACTCCTGAAGAAGGTGTCGGTCCGGCCGGACCAGGAATTCACCGACCAATATCCCGCGAAGATGCCCGCCAAGATCACGGTCCGGTTACAGGACGGTCAAGTGATCGAGCACGAAGTTCAGGATTTTCCGGGGCTCGCTTCCCGTCCGTTCACATGGGAAGACTCCGTCGAGAAGTTCGATAGGCTCGTCGCCGGCCGCGTCGACGAAGGGCTGTGCCGGGAAATCAAGGATGCCGTGCGTTCGCTCGAAAGCCTCCAGGTTAGGGACCTGATGCAACTGCTCGGGCGCGCAACTGACGGTAAACGGAAGACATTAGATAAAACTGCCGCCTGAACGCTGCATATGGCGGGGATATCGCCGCATGTAAAACGCGACCTCCACGGCATTTCCCACGGCAGACATTCGCTCAGGCTCTAATGGCGGCGGACGACGTGATCGATGAGCAGGCGATGTCGCCTATTGGCCCAAGGCGGACACGATGGTCGGCGACAGCGGCAGCTTTCGGGGGCAAAGCGGACGTCGCTCTCCGGTCGCGCCGCGGCAGCTAATGACCCAAAGGAAACATTCATCCGCGTGGCGCGCGTTATTTCTTGGAGACAGTAGCTGTCGGCAACGATAGGAATCTCACAGTCAACAAGACCTATCTTTCATACAATACGACCTATCTTTCATACTTTCAGCACCTGTCTTTCACACTTTCCGCAAAATCGTCAGGCGGCATACTGGCTATAGGCGGCGAAGGCGTGCATCGGCGCAGCACCTGAACAACAAAGACCGTTTTATTTTCCACTTCCTCGAAACTGACTTTTTCGGTCGACGAACACAGTTTCTAGATCAAGGGCGGCATGGCCTCGGCCTTAGACGTGGAGGCCGATAATTATAACCAGCATGAGAAAAAAGACCGACAGCCTCGGCGTCGTGGAAGTGCCCGCTTGCCATCGCCAATCACGATGACAACTGACTTGAGGGTGATCGCTGCAAACTAATTATCAGCTATTGCGGCGAAACACACAGGAGACGAGCAATGCCAATCTTCGATGCTAAATCCATTCCAGCAGAAGTTCACAGCAGTACCAAGGATCCAGAGGTTGCTGCCTTTCTGAAAACCGGGCCAGTACTCGGGGCTCACAAACCCATCCATGTCCAGCGCGTGGAACACAACGCTTTCATCGACAAGGTCAAGCCTCCGATCGGAAGGATTGAGCACCTCGTCCTGGATGGGCCTCACGGCAGTCTGCCAGTGCGCGTATATCATCCATCCAAGCGTGGACCGGCAGAGGGCGGCGCTCTTATCTACATTCATGGTGGCGGCTTCATCGTCGGTACGCTGGACCAGTTTGACACCGCAATGCGCCTGTTCTGCGAGGTAAGCGGAGCCCAGGTTTATAGCGTGGACTACAAATTGGCCCCCGAGTACCAGTGGCCGACCCAAATCGAGGAGGCTGAATTTGTCGTTCGCTGGCTCTTCGAGCACGCCTCCGAGCGCGGGGTCGATCCCAACCGCATCGGATTGGGTGGAGACTCGGCCGGAGGCAACATCACGTGCACGGTCTGTCTCAAGCTGCGAGATGAAAACGGTCCGAAGCTCGCGCTGCAGATGCCGATCTACCCTGAAGCCGAGATGCCGTTTTTCACCCGCGCGGGCGTTGAAAACGTGTCCGGCGGCTATGTGGATACGGCAGGCGTCCTGCTTTTTGTATGGTGTCTCGTGCCGCAGGGCGTCGACTACTCACAACCGTACATCACGCCCATGAACGCGAAGAGCCATGCCGGGCTTCCAAAAGCGCTCCTGGTGACGGCTGGGTTCGATATGCTCCGCGATGTCGCACATCACTACGCTCAAAAATTGGCCAAGGCCGGTAACGATATCACGTATGTGCACTACCCCGAGCTGTCGCACGCTTTTATCCAAATGACGGCGCACTCCAAGCGTTGTCTTGAAGCAACGCAGGAAGTGGCCCAGTTGCTCGGTAAAGCTCTGCAAAAGGTAGAAGCCACGCCCCTTAGGCGAACGGCCTAAGGCTTCGAGGTCAGAAATATGAATTGGGACGCCATCTCCGGCGCTGCGCTAATGCAAAACGCCGACGGTGGCGTTCGTCCGCAGGCTTCGACAAGTGGAGAACGCGGCATGTCCGCTTATGACCCGAAGCGGAGTTAGGAGCTAAAGTTCGTAGCTCCAGTGCAACAGCTGACGCATCAATCATGCGTAAGAGGAGGCATGATTGTGACTAGAGCCAGTCTCCAAATGCTGACCTCTGAAATTTAGTGTCATAGTTTTTTCCTCATCTTCGACATTTTGTTGCTCAATTTGAGAAGGCTGTTGCGGAATTTGGTCACAGGCAATTCACAATCCTTACAGATATGCTCGAGCTTTATGAGGGAATCCGCAAATGTTTAGCGGCCAGGAATCCAGGAAAAATAACGATTTTCTGCAATCAATGAAAGCGACATGCCCGTTTATGGCACTCAACTGAAGTGCGGTCCTGTCTGCCACGAGTCCGCAACTAGGAGCGAAGCCGACCTCAATCGGACGTCATCCGAAGTCTCGGTTTGACCCAAGGCGGACATTATTCGGCCCGATGCGTCACAGCGGTTGAAGCGGCTTGCCTTTGCTCGGTCGGCGCTTTGCCTTTCCATCCCGTTGCGTTTTTCCTGTTGGGTTCCGTGGAACTTTGTGTGTCTTAAATATCGCGCGGGACTGTTTTTGTCATTTGATGCGCCCGATAAGGGAACGAACCAAATTGGCCGTGTGTTTCGCTGCCGAGTAGTGCGTCAAAAAATGGTGGCCGACCATGCCCACACTTTCGTATTGCCTGCACCAAGCGCAGGTTTGCCTGTCGATGGCACGGAGAACTGAAGACCCGAACGTCAAACGCCGTTATGAGGAACTGGCGGTCGACTTCATGGAGCGCGCTGGTGGAAGACGTGACGCGGAAGTGGAAGTTGGAACCCGCAAGTCAACGGCCACAGTTTTCACGGACCTGGATTCGTAGAGGCGGGTGGCGGCGAACCCGTCGAATTTGATCACTTAGCGGCTGGTAGCGCGTCAAACAAAACCGTTCGCGCGGCGCGCGCGGAATCGAATCCGCAAATCAGTTTTCGACTTGCGCAAGGAGATACGGATGACCATGAATCGATATGCGTTGGCTCTCTGCATTGGTCTTGTCGGACTAGGACTGGCTGGCCGTGATCAAGCCTCCGCTTTTCAAATTGCGGGAAGCGCGGTCGAGCAGGCGGCAGCGGCGAGATCCGGCATCACAGAGGCGCAGTTCTACGGCCGCCGCACTCGTCACGGTGTAGTGAAGTGCTACCGGACTTTGGTTATCGGACGATACCGCTGCCACCGTTATTGATGAGATGATCCCGGTACGACCGGCGCCCCAGCGGGCTTCGATACGCACTCAATTTGATGGTATCATTTTGATCGGCATCGGCAGAACGCCGGCAGGAGTTTTAGGTCATGCGCGTGTACGTTTACACGATTTGCTGGAACGAGAGCCGCGTCATCGACTATTTCCTGCGGCACTACGAATTGATTGCCGCGCGCATCGTCGTCTATGACGAGGATTCAACCGACGGCACCAGGGAGATCCTGACGACGCACCGGAAGGTCGAGCTACGCCGTTTCGTTCGATCCAATCCCGACACGCTCGAACTGTCAAAAATCGCCGTCCAGAATCATTGCTGGAAGGAAGCAAGGGGCCTCGCCGATTGGGTTATCATCGTCGATTCCGACGAGCACGTCTTTCATCCACGCTTGACCGACTATCTCGCCGAGCAGAAGCGCGCCGGCGTGACATTCGTGCCGACGCTCGGCTTCCAGATGATCACCGCGCAATTCCCCGAAAAGGGCGAGCATCTCGCCACAACGCGTACCATGGGCGTCCCCGAGCGCAATTACAGCAAGCCGTGCGTGTTTGATCCCACCGCCATCGTCGAGACCAACTTCGGCGGCGGCTTGCACAGTGCGTCGCCGGTTGGCCGACTGTCATTTCCGGCGCGCGATGAGGTGATGCTGCTGCACTACAAGTATCTCGGACTTGACTATGTGGCGCAGCGCTATGGCGCGTTGAACGCGCGCCGCGGCACCGTCGATATACGATACAACTGGGACTATCATTTCGGCCTGCCGTCCGACCACTGGGAGCAGGAACTGGCGGACGCTGCAAGCCGCTCGACGAACGTGGCGGCGCGTGGCTTCTCGCCGAGCATTGCGCATGCGCTGCCGTCATGGCGGCTTCCGCCAGCCGAACGCGGTTCCGAACCCCACATTATCAAGGGACTGTAACGGCCTCGCGGCTCCCTTCATACCATCTCGCCGCGCATCAGGCGCGGTAGCCGGCGGCCACATGGGTGCTATCGCATGTGCAGGCCGGTCAAGCCATCCATTCCGGTGCCATATTGGTAAGGATATTATTCTACTTGAAAAGCCCCACCGGCTTGGTCGCAGGTCTCGTCTCCGGCATCAAGAACCAAAGGATCAACACGGCGACAAGAGCTGACCCTGCAATGCTCAGAAATACGACGGTGCGCCCATAGCTCACCGCTATGACACCGAACAGCGCGGTGCTCAGTGACGCACCGACCCCGGACGCCGTTCCGACCAGACCTTGCGCCAGATTGAAGCGTCCGGTGTCGTTCGTCAGATCGGCAATAACGAGTGCCGTCAACACGCCAACCACTGCTCCGCTGACACCGTCCAGCAACTGAAACGCGACGAGCGCTCGCGGCTCGGGGATCAAGGCGAACAGCAACGCGCGGACCGGCAATGCACCCAATCCGACGAGCAGGAGCGGCCGCCGGCCCAGGTTGTTAGCCTCTCGTCCAACCCAGGGAGCTAGCACGGCAACAACGATCTGCGGCAGGACGATCAATGCCGATACGATGAGGGACGAACTGCCTTCTCCCTGATATATCAGGGACTCTCCGGCAAGCGGCAACATTGACGCGTTGCCGAGCTGAAACAAGAACAGGCAGAGGGCAAGAACGAGCAAGCCTGGGCTCTTCCACAGGCTCGTGCGGCCGGCTCTCGTAGGTTGCTCGAGGGTGTGGTGATGAGGGGCTCCGCAGGAGCGACCAAAGTGAATGTCGGTTGCATGGATGCGAGAGAGAGAAACAAACACAGGGAACGTAAGCACGATGACCAAGAGGAATATCGCCTGGTATGAGAAGGCATACCCAATCAGGCCCATGAGTCCCGCTGCGGCAAGACTTCCCGTTGCAGCAAAGCGTTGATTGCGTCCAAGCCGTTCAGGGAGGGCCAAATGGCCGACCAGCCCAAGACTAATCGCGGCGATCGCCGGGCCGAGTATCCCACCGGTGACGCCCTGTAACGTCAGCCCGATTAGAACCAGCGGAAAGGTTGGTCGGAATTCAATAATGATAGCGCTGAGAGCCACGACGAGGACACCCAACGCCAGGATCGCCCGCTTCGAGCGGGTAGCATCCAGCAATTCGCCTCCAGGCACCTGACTGAGCAAACCGGCGAACGCACTCGCGCTCAGAACGAAGCCGATCTCCTCTTGCGTCCATTTCTGGTCAGCCAGATAGACGGCCACGTAGGGACCGAAGCCTGCCAATGTCCCGGCAAGGAAGAAATTGACCCAGTCAAGGCCGCGGAGGCTCACCGTGGCAGGCGAAAAATCTGCGGTAGCCGACGGCATGGTCGCCAAAGTCAATATCGTCCCTCCTCATCCAGGATTCGCGAGGCCGGTTTCTTTTCCTGCCCACGCTGCTGCGCTGGCTGACATGGTTGACGCCTTGAGGATGACGCCGTGCGAGTGCTTCGACCGCGAAAGCTGCCGTCGAGCCGCTGCCAAGCCAGACAACCACATTATTTTCGACCATTTGGACCGCGGCCTCGGCGCCGCGCTTGAGAGCGTCCATTTCAAGAGGGGCTAAGGAAGGAACCGTAATCATGATATCACGGCCGCCGCGGCCTTGGCGCGAAGCTCGGCAATAGCCCTGGCGTAATCCTTGGCGCCAAAAATTGCCGAACCTGCAACGATTGCCGTTGCGCCGGCGCCGGCAGCTTGCGCAGCCGTCGTCGCGTTCTCGCCGCCATCGACTTCGATCACTGGGCGCAGGCCGCGCTCCGCGCACATCGCGCGCAGGCGTAGAATCTTGGGCAGCATTTCGGGAAGGAAGCTTTGGCCGCCGAATCCCGGATTGACGGTCATGACCAGAATGACGTCGCATAGATGCAGGACATATTCGACAAGCTCCGGCGGGGTAGCCGGATCGAGCACCACGCCTGCCTTTTTGCCGAGCGTACGAATGCTCGACAGCACCCGATGCAGATGGATGGTGGAGCCCGGCTCGGCCTGCACGAGCAGATGATCGGCGCCGGCGCTAGCGAAGGCGGCGATATAACGCTCCGGCTCGACTATCATCAAATGAACGTTGAGAGGCTTTACCGTCGAGCGGCGGATCGCCCGTAGCACAGCCGGTCCCATGGTGATGTTGGGAACGAAACGGCCATCCATCACGTCGACGTGGATCCAATCCGCGCCGGCAGTATCGACGGCGCGGACCTCTTCACCCAATCGGGCGAAATCGGCTGATAGAATTGAAGGCGCTATGATGATCGACGGCATCCCCTCGCGCGGACTGACAAGCGCGGCGTCGAGTATGGAGGCTGTTCCAGACCTCATCGCGTCCGCGCCGCTGTGCGACGAGGCACTTTCTCTCTACCGGCCGCCGCTTGATCAACAAACCAAAACAACTCACCAACCGGTCGGACGCGCGCCGCTGGGACGTGACTGTTGCCAGTGCGTATCGCGCTGAATATCTCTGCCTTTTCTTCGCCAGCCACGAGGAATGCGACGCGCCGGCTGCTCTCGATCGACGGATAGGTCATGGTGATACGGACCTCGGGCCGGCCATGTGAGACGGCGGCCACCCAGCGCTTGCGCTCATCCAGAACAGGTTCTCCGGGAAGCAGTGATGCGGTATGTCCGTCGGAACCAAGCCCGAGCAGTGTGACATCGAAAAGCGGGCGATGCGGGTCAAAGGTTGCGGCGCCGTAGGCGTCCTGCAATATCCGCTCGTAGCGGCGCGCGGCGTCGTCCGGAGTGCCGTCGGTCGGGATCGGATGAACGTTCTCCGACGGCACCGGAGCTTTGGCGAGCATGGCTTCGCGGGTCATTCGATAATTACTGTCGGGATGATCGTACGGGACGAAGCGCTCATCGCCCCAGTACCAGGAAACGCGCGGCCACGGGAAACGGGTTCTAAATTCATCGGACGCGAGCAGCGCATACAGCATCTTCGGCGTCGAGCCGCCAGAGAGCGAAACGCGGAACGAGCTGGGCGCCGCCAGCGCCGCCTGTGTCATCCACTCCGCCACCTGATGCGCCAGCGCCAGCGGATCCGGCAATATTTCAATGCATCCGATCGCACTAGCCATGGGCCTGTTGCCTTGTTGAACCGAGAATGAAGCTCTCCATCGCCTTGGCAAAACCTTCATCATTGTAGGAAGCCGTGGTGGCCGCAGCTTCCGCCTTGACCTCGTCCGAAGCGTTACCCATGGCGATGCTGAACCCTGAGCGCTTGAACATGAGCACGTCGTTTGGTTGATCGCCGATGGTCGCAATCTCCGCCGCCGGCACGCCGAGGTGCTGTACGAGATATTCCACCACGGCGCCCTTATTCGCATCCTTGTTGGTGACGTCGAGGTAATAGGGTTGCGACCGGTTGGCGGTCGCCCGCTGGCCGAATGCAGCCTGCGCCTCGGCCTCGCAGCGTCGAACCTTGTCAAGGTCGTCGCTCACGCCGACGATCTTGGCGACTTGCTGCAAATGTTCCCGAACGTCGGACACGACTTTCGGCTGGAATTTGACAGTCCAGGCTTCGCGGGCGACATGCGGCGCGACGGCCTTGGTGATTAGCCAGTCATTACCGCTATAAACCCAGGTATCAACACCGTGCGCGCGCATCAGATCGATCGCCTGGCGGGCGACATCGGCCGGTACCGTCTTTTGTTCCAGGATGGTGAGATCGCGTTTGACAAAGAGCCCGCCGTTGAAGCCAGCGATCGGCGTTTCGATGTCGAGCACATCAAACAGCATGGACATGCCGAGCGGCGGCCGGCCACTGGTTATGGCAAAGAGGATGCCCGCGTGTCGCAGCGCGTTCACGGCGGCGCGCGCCCGCTCGGTCAAGATCTTCTCTTCGGTGACGAGTGTGCCATCCACATCGGCGAGCACCAATGAAATCCGGCGATTGCCTGCCATGGGTCTTCTTCCTGTCTGGCTCAGTCAAGCGGCCGCCACGCGCGGTAATCGCGCGCCAGCAGTTCGTCGGCCGAAGCGGGACCATCGCTGCCGGCGGCGTAGTTTGGAAAGTCTCGCGGCGGATTGTTTTCCCAGAAATCGATTATCGGTTGCGCGGCTCGCCAGCCAGCTTCGACGGTGTCGGCGCGCTGAAATAGGGTGGCATCGCCAATCATGCTGTCATAGATCAGCGTCTCGTATCCGGTGTTGCCCGTGACTTTGAAGTAGGTCTTGTAAGCGAAGTCCATGCTGACGGTGTCGAGCGTGACAGTGCGCCCGGGATGCTTCGCCGCGAATTCGAGCGCGATACCCTCGTCCGGCTGAATGCGAAGGATCATCCAGTTGGGATGCATTTGCTCCACGTTTGTGCCGCGGAAGAGCGCGTATGGTGCTTGATGAAATCGGATCGCGATCTCAGTCGATCGTCGTTTCATATATTTTCCGGTGCGCAAGTAGAACGGGACGCCGGCCCAGCGCCAATTGTCGATGTTCAGTTTGCACGCGACATATGTCTCCGTCGTCGAATTCGGCGCGACATCAGGCTCCTGCCGATACGCCCGAACCTGTTTGCCGAGAACCCGGCCGGCGCCATACTGTCCGCGCACGGCATCCTTGAGCACCCCGGCTGGGTCGAGCGGCTTGATAGCCTGAATGACTTCGGTCTTCTTGGCGCGGACGGCGTCGGCGTCGAAAGAGATCGGCGGCTCCATCGCCGTCATCGCCAGTAGCTGAAACACGTGATTGGGCACCATGTCGCGCAGCGCGCCGGTCTTCTCGTAAAACTTGCCGCGGTGCTCGACTCCGACCGTCTCGGCTGCGGTGATCTGAACATGGTCGATCTGCTGCCGGTTCCAGAGCGGCTCGAACAAACCGTTAGCAAAGCGCAGCGCCATGATGTTCTGCACTGTTTCCTTGCCGAGGAAATGGTCGATCCGGTAGATCTGACGCTCTTGCAGCGTTTTTAGGATCTCGGCGTTGAGGGCTTTGGCCGAAGCGAAGTCGTGACCGAACGGCTTTTCGATAATGACACGACGCCATTGACGGCCGTTTTCGGTTGTGAGGCCGGCGGCTCCGAGCGCGGCGACTGCCGGGCCGAAGAAGCGGTCGGCGACCGCAAGATAGAACAGGCGGTTGCCGGCCGTACCAGCCGTCTTATCCAATCCCGTCAGATGCTCATCCAGCCGGCGATAAGTATCCGGATTGTTGAGATCACCCGGTAGATAACTCATCCGCTCGGTGAGCCATTGCCATGTGGTCAGTACGAATTCGTCGAGATGAAACTCGCCATCTTTCGCGACGTATCCTTTCATTGCATCCGTGAGGTGCGCGCGCCATTGCTCCGCGCTCATGTCGGTCAGGTCGACGCCAACAAGACGAAATTCTTCGGACAGCTGGTGGTCGTTTGCCAAGTTGTAGAGCGCAGGAACGACCAGACGCTTCGTCAGGTCGCCGGCCGCGCCAAAAATCACCATCGCGCAGGGCGGCGCTACGATGGCACTCGCGGTCTGTTGCGTAGCTTTTGATCGGGTGCTGCTGTCCGGTCTATCTAGCATGGACGCCCTTTTCCTTGTCCGCTGCTACGCCGCCGCCATTCGCGCGACTCATCAGTGCTGCGTCAGTCGCGGCCGAGTAGCTCCATAGCGACAGAGACGACGTGTTCAGGTTCGAAACCGAACTTTCGATCTAATTCCTTGAGCGGCGCTGAGGCGCCGAAGGTTTTCATGCCGATGACGCGGCCGTGAGGGCCAACGTAGTTAGCCCATCCCAGCACTGATCCCTGCTCGACGGCGAGGCGGGCCGTCACCGCTGCCGGCAACACCTCCTCCCGATACGATTGCGGCTGATGCTCGAAAATGTCCCAGGACGGCATTGAGACAACGCGCGATCGAATCCCCTGAGCTGTCAGCGCTTCATGGGCTTGGATGACCAACGCAACCTCGCTCCCCGAAGCAATGAGGATGATCTGGGGAGAGCCATCCGGAGTGTCCGCCATGACATAAGCACCGCGCGCGACGCCCGCAGCCGGTGCATATTTGCTGCGATCAAATGTCGGCAGCGGCTGGCGCGAAAGCACAATCACCGCCGGCTGGTGACGCAATTGCAAGATGTAGCGATACGCTTCGACGACCTCATTCGCGTCCGCCGGCCGAAGCACGACCAGGCCGGGAATGGCACGCAGCGAGATCAATTGCTCGACCGGTTGATGCGACGGTCCGTCTTCGCCGTCGCCCATGGCATCATGCGTGAAAACGAAAATGGTCGGCAGCTCCATGAGCGCGGAGAGCCGAATAGCCGGCCGGGCGTAATCGCTGAAGACAAGGAACGTCGATGCGAAGGCGCGCAGCTTCGAAAGCGACAGGCCATTGACGATCGCCGCCATCGCGTGCTCGCGGATGCCAAAATGTATATTGCGGCCATCGGGGGTGCCGGGTTCGAATTCGCCGGCGCCCGGGAATTTGAGTGCTGTCCTGGTTGACGATGCGAGATCGGCCGCGCCGCCCAGGAACCAGGGAATATTCTGGCCGACCACATTGAGCACCTGGCCCGAGGCATCGCGCCCGGCGATTCCCTTCGCATCCGGCGGAAAGCTCGGCAGGTTGCGGTCCCATCCGGCAGGGAGCTCCCGCATTTGCATTAGATCTATCTCTGTCGCCAAGTCGGGGAAGCGCGCACGGTATTTGGCAAACATCGCTTCCCAGTCGCGCCGCGCCTTGCCGCCGCGTCGGCCGATGCCGTCGGCGAAGTGCTCCATGACTCCGTCAGGCACGAGGAACTTGGCGTTTTCCGGCCAGTGATACGCGCGCTTGACGAGCCGCACCTCGTCCTCGCCCAAGGGCTCGCCGTGGGCTGCGGACGTATCAACCTTGTGCGGAGAGCCATAACCGATGTGGCTGTCGAGAACGATCAGCGTCGGCCGCTCTTTCGTTTTGCGAAAGACCGCGAGCGCCTCGGCGATGCTCTCGAGATCGTTGGCATCGCCGACCCGCAGCACATTCCAATGGTAGGCGAGGAAGCGCGCGGCGACATCTTCGGTAAAGGTGATGCGGGTATTGCCGTCGATGGTGATGTGATTGTTGTCGTAGATCCAGCACAGATCGTCGAGGCCAAGATGGCCGGCGAGCGAGGCGGCCTCCGAGCCGACGCCCTCCATCAGGCAACCGTCGCCGCAAACAGCGTAGATGTTGTAGTCGAACAGATCAAAGCCGGGCTTGTTATATCGGCTGCCGAGCCATTTCCGCGCGATGCCCATGCCGACGCTGTCGGCGATGCCTTGACCGAGCGGGCCCGTCGTCGCCTCCACCCCCGACGTCAAGTGATATTCCGGATGCCCCGGTGCTTTGCTGCCGAGCTGGCGGAAATGGCGAATGTCGTCGAGCGTGACCGCCGGCTCGCCAAGACGCTCGTATTGCGCGTTCACGGCGCGCGTTTGCGTAAGATACAATACAGACCATAGCAGCATGCAGGCATGGCCGTTTGACAGGACGAAGCGATCGCGATTTGGCCAGATCGGGTCCTGCGGATCAAAGCGCATGACCTCGTTCCAGATCACGTAGACCAGCGGCGCCAGCGCCATTGGCGTACCGGGATGGCCTGAATTTGCCTGCTGGACTGCGTCGATCGAAAGCGTACGAATCGTATTGATCGCGAGCTCGTCGAGCTCTTGGCTGGTCAAACCTTTCAGCTTTGTCTGCTGCATCGGCGTTCAGCTCCGTTATTATCCGGCCCGCTTCGCGGGCGGCTTTTCGATGTGGCCACCGAATTGGTAACGCATGGCGGAAAGCAGTTTGTCGGCGAAGTCCGCCTCTCCGCGTGAGCTGAACCGTTCATAAAGCGCCGACGAGAGCACATGCGCCGGCACGCCCTCGTCGATGGCCGCCTTGATCGTCCAGCGGCCTTCGCCCGAGTCGGACACGCGGCCCGAAAATTTGCTCAGCGCGGGGTCCCGGATCAGCGACGTGGCAATGAGATCAAGGAGCCATGACGCGATCACGCTCCCGCGCCGCCAGACTTCCGCGATCTCGGGCAGGTTGAAATCGTATTGGTAATGCTCGGGGTCGCGCAGCGGAGTGGTTTCTGCATCGATCGCGCCGGTTTTCTTACCGACATTGGCGGCTTTGAGGACCCCAAGGCCTTCGGCATAAGCCGCCATCACCCCGTATTCGATGCCATTATGAACCATTTTGACGAAATGCCCGGCACCATGCGGTCCACAATGCAGATAACCCTGCTCGGAGGTGCCGTTGACCTTTTCGCGAGCCGGCGTGCGCGGAATATCGCCGCGGCCCGGCGCAAGCGCAGCGAAGATCGGATCGAGGTGCTTCACCGCCTCGACCTCGCCACCGATCATCATGCAATAGCCGCGTTCCAATCCCCAGACGCCGCCGCTCGTGCCGACGTCAAGATAATGAATGCCCTTGGATGTCAGGTTCTTGGCCCGGCGAATATCGTCGATGTAATAGGAATTGCCGCCGTCAACCAGAATGTCGCCGCGCTCGATATGGGGCAGCAGATCGGCGATGACATTGTCTACTGCGCCGGTCGGCACCATCAGCCAGACCACCCGCGGCTTGTTGAGTTTCTTGACGAAGTCCACGAGAGACGTGGTGCCGATGGCTTTCTCCTTCACCAGTTCCGCCACCGCTTGCGCGGATCTGTTGTATACGACGCATTGATGGCCGCTCTTCAATAGGCGCCGCACCATATTTCCGCCCATGCGGCCAAGACCGATCATTCCGAGCTGCATGACTCTAGTGCTCCATGTCCATAGCGGCACGATGGTCCGGGCGGACGCTCGACGAGGCGGCGGAGGAGAGGCTCGAGTCTCTCCGCTCGAACACATCTGCAAATTGATGATAACGCCGGGCGATCTCGGCAACGGTCTGATCGCGTGTCGCTTGTTTGCTCCGCCAAGCGACCAGCGGATCCCAGAAAACCGTGCGGCCGATCGCAAATCCGACGAAACCCGGGACAGCCGCCGCGATTTCGAGCCATTCGCGTACTTTCCGAGTGTCCGCGCCGCGACCGAGAACGATGCAGCGGACATTATTTCGCCCGCCGGCGCGGGCCGCCGCTGCGACGCGCTCGCAATCCTCGCGCCGTTCGAGCCCTTCGACTTTCCACAAATCCGGTTCGACGCCGCTGTCCTGGAGCTCCTGCATGGCTTTCACCATCAGGCGCGGCCGCAATTCTGCGTCGTACGCCTTCCTGTCGCCTTTGAGCATGTCGAGCTGCATCTTCTCTGGCGGAACCAGCAGCTCGAACATGAAGCGGCTTCGGCCATGGCCGGCGAGGAAATCGGACAGCCGCTTCAAGCGTGCCGCTTGTCGTTTATTCAATGGGCGATCGCCATCTGGGTTGTAACGTACCAGCACTTTGCAGAATGTCGGATCGAACGTTTCAACGTGACCCGCGAAATCCTCGCCATATTCAAAGTCGAATTCGGACTGTCCGCTTTTCTCCGCCGGACAAGCGGTGACAATGCCCTTGGAGGCAGCGGCGCGCAGAATGGCGGCACCGAATTGTTCGTCGACAAGAATGCCAGCCTTCTCCCTCGGTACGCCGTCCGCGAGCGCGGCTAGGAAGCCCTCGTAGATGACTTGCTTGGCGCCGGCGATCTCCGCCGTCTGCGCATCGCTCAAGGGCGACTGCCAGCCAAACATTTTGGTTTGGAACGAGCCGCGATGATCAAACGGCAGAATGTAGAGGGGACGATCGTATCCTCGCGGCATCAGGCGGCTCCCTTGAGCTTGCGATAGCGGCGGATCAGTGCATTCGTCGAGCTGTCATGCTCAAGCTTTGGCTCCGTCGCGCTTTCCAGCTCGGGAATGATCCGCTGGGCCAAAGCTTTGCCGAGCTCCACGCCCCACTGATCGAAGGAATCGATCTGCCAGATCGTGCCTTGGGTGAAAACAATGTGTTCGTAAAGCGCGACCAGCCTGCCTAATGCCGCTGGCGTGAGTGCATCGAGCAAAAGGGTATTGGATGGACGGTTTCCCTCGAACGACCGATGCGGCACCAGCCAGTCGGGCGTGCCTTCCGCTTTGACCTGATCGGCCGTCTTGCCGAACGCCAGTGCCTCGGTCTGTGCGAAGACGTTAGCGATCAGCATGTCGTGATGCGCGCCCAAAGGATTAAGCGACCGGGTGAAAGCGATGAAATCGCAAGGTATCAGCCGCGTACCTTGATGGATCAGCTGGTAGAAAGAATGCTGGCCGTTGGTTCCTGGTTCGCCCCAGAAGATTGGCCCGGTGTCGTAATCGACCCGCGCGCCGTCGAGCGTGACGTGCTTGCCATTACTCTCCATGGTGAGCTGCTGAAGATAGGCGGGAAACCGTTTCAGATATTGTTCGTAGGGCAGTACAGCGACCGTCTGGGCGCCGAAGAAATCGTTGTACCAGACGCCGATGAGACCCATCAGCACCGGCAGATTGCGCGCGAATGGCGCAGTGCGAAAATGCTCGTCCATCTCATGGAAGCCGCCGAGCATTGCCCGAAAATTGTCAGGGCCGATGGCCAGCATGGTCGAGAGGCCGATCGCCGAATCCATGGAGTAGCGACCGCCGACCCAGTCCCAGAAGCCGAACATGTTGGTGGTGTCGATGCCGAAATTCGCAACCTCCGTTGCGTTGGTCGACACGGCGACGAAATGCTTGGCGATGGCGTCTGGTTCGCCCCGCATGCTGGCCAACAGCCATTCGCGCGCGCTGCGCGCGTTGGTCATGGTTTCCAGCGTGGTGAATGTCTTGGAGGAGACGATGAACAACGTCTCGGTTGGATCGAGATCGCGCGCCGCTTCGACGAAATCCGTACTGTCGACGTTGGATACGAAGCGGAATGTCATGGCTCGGTCGCTGTAGTGCTTGAGCGCTTCGTATGCCATGACCGGCCCGAGATCGGACCCGCCAATGCCAATATTGATCACATTACGGATGCGCTTGCCGGTCTGGCCTTTCCAATCGCCCAGGCGCACGCGGTTGGAAAAGTCAGCCATCCTGTCCAGAACGGCGTGAACGTCGGGAACCACGTTGCGGCCATCGTGAAGGATGACGGCCCCGCGAGGTGCGCGTAGCGCGACATGCAGAACGGCGCGGTTTTCCGAAACGTTGATTTTGTCGCCGCGGAACATGGCGTCGATGCGATCGCGCAGCCCCAACTCCTCGGCGAGCTGCAACAACAACTGCAGCGTCTCATCGGTGATCCGGTTCTTGGAATAGTCGAGATAGACCCCCGCCGCATCGATAGCCAGTCTGTCGCCGCGTCCACGATCTTCGCCAAAAAGTTGGCGCAGATGGACGCTTTTCAGTTTCTGGTAATGCTTCTCGAGCAATGCCCAGGCGTGCCGTTTGCGCAACAACGGCACGTTTCCGGACAGAATGTTGGCAGAGTGGGGTGCGTGCTTACGTTGACCGGACGCGACTACCATGTGTATCAGCTCGCTTTGCGCACGACCGCGCTTTTTGATTCGATACGGGACATTAGGTCGTTCCACGACTTGTCGAAGGACGCGGCGCCTTCGTCCTGAAGCCGCTTCGCCAGCGCATCGATGTCGATGCCGGCTTTGGCGAAGGCAGCCAATACTTTCTCGCAATCGCCTCCGTCCGGCGCGAGCGTCGCGCCAACTTCGCCGTGCTGCGCGAAGGCCTGGAGCGTGCCCTCGGGCATGGTGTTAACCGTGAAGGGTGCTGCGAGCGCCCTCACATAAAGTATGTCTGACGCTTTGGGATCCTTGGTGCCAGTACTGGCCCAAAGGAGACGTTGTGCGCGGGCGCCAGCATTGGCCGCACGTTGAAAACGCGGTGAAGTCAGCAGCTCGAGATAAGCCCGGTAAGTTTGCTGGGCGACAGCGATGCCGAGCCGATTGGCCAGTTCGGCTGGGACCTCTCCGGCGACCGCGACATCCCACCGGCTGACAAAGAGCGATGCGACCGAGGCGACGGCAGGGTTCATGCCGGCCTCGATGCGCCGCTCAACCCCGCGCAGGTAGGCTTCCGCCGCGGCGATATATTGCTCCCGCGAGAATAGAAGCGTGACATTGACCGGGACGCCGGCAAAGATCGCTGCCTCGATCGCCGGCAACCCTTCTTTGGTTCCTGGAATCTTGATGAAGAGGTTGGACTTCCCGCTGCGCCGGCTCAGATCGCGCGCCGCCGCGATAGTACGCTGTGTGTCATGCGCAAGAAGAGGCGACACTTCAAGCGATACCCAGCCATCGACGCCGTCCGTGCGGGTGAAGACGGGCCGCAGCAGGTCGGCGGCCCGGGTCAGATCCGCCAGAGCCAGTTCGAAGAACAAGTCTTCCGCCGGTTTTGCGCGCGACGAGAGTCGAGCGATGTCGCTGTCGTAGTCCGCGCTGTTCTTGATGGCGTGATCGAAGATCGTCGGATTCGAGGTGAGACCGGTCACCGAGAATTCATCGATGTAGCGTTGCAATGTGCCGCTGTTCAGGAGGTCGCGGGTGATGTTGTCGAGCCAAAGGCTCTGGCCGAGATTGTGCAGCATCCTTGTCGGGTTCATCGTGCTGGCTCCAACTTTGATGCAGGCATTGGCGGCGTTGGTCGCAATCGCGGCAGGTCAAAGCTGAGAAGATCGCCGATGCGTTCGATCGTGACATCAGGTGGGGGCCAGGCGCCGACAGTTTGCGCATCGCGAGCATAGCTGCCCTGCCGCGCAAAAACGGTCGTGACGCGGTCCCGCCAGAAGCGCTTAACCGCCGCCAGGATGCGCAGTTTGTCGTCGACAAGCACGTAATGTTCGGCTGGAAAACGCCGCTCGACGTCATCGAGGGCCTCTTCCTTATGGATATAGATGAGTACACGCCCATCGACCGCGTCCGACAGGCCGGCCCGCTCGACTTTGCGCGGCTGAAAAACGACGTCTCCATCGGATAAGATAACGGTCGGCCCCAAGCCCTTTAGCCGCCTCAACACCGTGAGGGCGGACGGGAACAGCCGGCTGGCGAATGGGTAGTCGATCAGGTAGGCAGACATCGACAGAAGTTCCACTTCGAGTGGATGCTCGGTGCGAAAGCGCTGCAAGGCTCCCAGATAGTCGCGGTAGCCGAGTTCCGAGAACAGATCCTCCAGGATCCTCCAATAACGATCGCGGGCGTGATGTCCGTAGGAGCGTTCGAGGTGGTCCTTCAAATCCTGCTGTACGCTGTCGTTATCGAGCAGCGTGTTATCGACGTCTACCAGGAAGACAATTGGGCAAACCCGTACCATTCAGAACTCGCGCAATGATGCTTGCGGTGCGTGACTTGCGGTGCGTGAACCGACACCCCGGGGAGGACAGTCGGCAGGCCTTCAAAGAGTTCCCGTCAACGGGGCAGTTCTCGTAGATTTGATTAGCCAAGCCATCGGCAAGCGTCCCAAAGAGTTCCACCTCCGTAGATTTGATTGCGAATTGTCCTTGATCCGCCGTTCACCGTTCTTGCGCTTACCTTTGAGGCCAGACCTTGCCGGCGCCGGAGGCGCCTCTGCCAAATCAGAGATGAACCCCGGCGGCTGTTCCTGTGGCTGATCTTGGACTAACTAGGCGAACCAATGGCGTTGCGAATTGAAGACTACGCCGTGATCGGCGACTGCAAGACGGCGGCCTTGGTGGGCCGCGACGGGTCGATTGACTGGCTCTGCTGGCCTCGCTTCGATTCGCCTGCGTGCTTTGCCGCGCTTCTCGGGACGACCGATAACGGTCGATGGCTCATCGCCCCGAAACATGCGCCCGCCAGAGCAACGCGACGCTACCGCCCTGGTACTCTCATTCTTGAAACCGAATTCAAGACCGATACGGGCAGCGCGGTGATCGTCGACTTCATGCCTCCGTCAGACGGCGCCAATCTGATACGGATTGTCACGGGTCTGTCAGGTTGCGTAGATTTTTGCTCTGAGTTGGTGGCGCGCTTCGACTATGGCGCGACGGTGCCATGGGTGAGTCGAGTTGAGGACGGCACGATAGATGCGATCGCCGGTCCGGAGCGTCTGGTGCTGCGAACTTCCGCTCCACTTTACGGCGAGGATTTTAGAACCGTCGCTGACTTCACGGTGCAGGCCGGCCAATCCGTTCCATTCGTCCTTTCGTACGGTGCCTCCTTTCAAAAATCACCTCCGGCAGTCGACCCTTATGGCGCGCTCGAACAAACAGAGGCCTCTTGGCGCAAATGGAGCGACCGGTGCCCAGATGTTGGCCCCTGGACTGAATCGGTCAGGCAATCTCTCATTACATTGAAGGCTTTGACCTATCATCCGACTGGCGGCATCGTTGCCGCGGTTACCACGTCTCTTCCAGAGCGCTTGGGCGGTGAGCGCAATTGGGACTATCGATACTGCTGGCTACGCGATGCGACCTTTACGCTGCTGGCGCTGATGAATCTCGGCTACTACGAGGAAGCGCGGGCATGGCGCGATTGGCTTATCCGGGCGGTCGCCGGCAGCCCGCAGCAAGTTCAGATCATGTACGGCGTTGGCGGGGAGCGCTGGTTATCCGAATTAGTCGTGCCGTGGCTGCCGGGATATGAGAAGTCATCGCCGGTACGGATCGGAAACGCCGCATTTCAGCAATTTCAGCTCGACGTATTTGGCGAAATCGCCGACGCAATGTTTCAGACGCTCAAGGCGGGAATGGAGCCCTCCGAACGCGGCCGATCATTGCGGCCAGTCGTGTTGGAGTATCTTGCAACAGCATGGCGACAGCCCGACGAAGGCATTTGGGAGGTCCGCGGGGGGCGGCAGCACTTCGTTCATTCGAAGATTATGGCCTGGGTCGCATTCGATCGCGCGGCGAAGGAATCCGAAACGGAGAGCTTCGCAGACTCCCCGAACCGGTGGCGTGACATTGCCGACGAGATCCATGCCGAAATCTGCGACCGCGGGTTCGACCCCGATCTTAACAGCTTTGTGCAAGCCTATGGGTCCAAGCGGCTCGATGCCAGTCTGCTATTAATCCCGCTCGTTGGGTTTCTGCCTGCGACCGATCCGCGGGTGCGGGTAACGCTTCGCGCGATCGAAAACAGACTGCTTATCAATGGCGAATTCGTTCTGCGCTACGAACCCGATAACCCCGCCGATGGTTTGCCTGCGGGCGAAGGTGCGTTTCTCGCCTGCAGTTTTTGGCTCGTCGACAATTACATACTGCAAGGCCGCTATGCGGAAGCGCGCGAGCTATTTGAGCGTTTGCTCACGCGCTGCAACGACGTGGGTCATTTGGCGGAGGAGATCGATCCGGTCACGGGCCGCATGCTTGGTAACTTTCCGCAGGCCTTTAGTCACGTTGGTCTGATCAACAGTGCACTTAATTTAAGCCGGCAAATGGTGCAACAGCCGCTGCGAACCGTTGGCGCTCCGTCGCGTTGAGATATTTTCTTCCGCCGCCAGGAACATGCAGGGTCATGACCCCGCGCGAGGCGTCGTGTGTTGAGGCGATACCGTTTGCCGCGGACCTTCCAGTTGCCGCTTGTTATTTCTATTATTCTCTACGGTCGCGTGGCGTGCCAAGGGATGAGCGCCAATGATGGATGTCAGGATCGTGGCAATCCTTGTTGGGGTCGCGATCACGTTCACCCTTCAAAACGGACTGGACACACGCTGGTACGTCTCCGTTCCTGCGGGATTTATCGGCTACTTCGCCGCCCGCCTTATCGGATGGGCGATTAACCAGCGTAAACGTGACAGCCGAGCGAAGCAGAGAGACCCAATCGTTAAATAGCGGGCCGCGGACGGCAGCGTTCGGGGCGAAAGCGGACATCAAGAGTTCGGCGGGTCGCGGCAGATTATAACCCTTAGCGGACGTCGCTTGGCTCGCTTCCTCCGGTGACGGGATCGAGCTTTAGCACCTGCGAGGCTGGTCTGGAGACTGGCTTATGTCTTCAAACTCAACAGGCTGCGGCACACTACCTGGCGGCCCTTCGGAACGCGCCTCGGAAAAGCAAAAGGGCGGCCGATGAGGCCGCCCGTGTTCGCCAAGACAGAGTTATTGGCCGCTGTAGCCGTTGTGATTGCCAAGCACTTTGTCGTTGCTCGACACGGAGCCTGTCCTTTCGGCCCCAACATGCGTGCCCGGACCGCCGCTCCTCGCCGCATTGGTTGCCGTGTTGCCAGTGCTTTGTTGAGCGAACGCGACATTCGATAGCCCGATCGACAGCGCGATTATTGTCACAACGATGGATGTTTTGATCATTATGTTTGTCCTTTCACCGAATCAAACGGTGCGCCTCACTGACACCTCCTGAGAGGCTCCCTCAAGTGAAGTTTTAGCAACCAAATAAACGAACTAATAAAAGCCCCATAAACATCAGGCCACCACCTGCGTCAATTCAGGCAAATGTCAGACCCGTCGGTTTGGCGCAGCCTCGTCGTCACCCCGACGCCAACGCGGCGGGCTGCGTAACTAGTTTGGCATCCCGCTTTCAGGTATAGTGCACGCTATGGATGACGACACCTCCGCCAGTGAAGGCCACTTCGGAAACCGAAGAGTCAAAAAATACAGCGGATGGGCGAGTGCAGTAGCCATAGCCATTACAATCATCGCTATTGCACTGGTCTTTTATTTTCGAGCAAAACTCACCGCTCTGTGATTGGATTCGCGGACGACTAACGGCGATGAGACATTAGGCAACAGCCGCTCGTTGGCGCGGTGCATCCCGATAGCCCTGATCAATGTCCGGCGGTTCATTCATAGTCTCCCATTGAAGCCGATGGTTTGCCGCACTTCCGGCCAACTCGTCGAGTTCGAGACATCAATTCGACCGAAGCGGGATGACTTTCTTTGGCAGTGAGGCCAAAAACAACACGATACAAACACACAGAAGAACGACGTCTTTGTACAAGAATTCCCCGGCGAGGTTCCACGCTATTGGGTCTGTGGATACGCTCCATTTGACGACACCCGGTGTCGAGAAGAAAAACGACCACGTAATCGCAAACGTACCAATTCCCATCAATGAGCCGAGTGCCGATAGAATGGGGATAAACGCGCCGGCAGCGAGAACAGCGGCTGTCGTCAACTCTATCGTCCCGAGCAGATAAGCCTCGCCTCTGATCCCGAAGATAGATAGCCACGAAACCAACGGACTGTTGGAAATGTATAATGCAATGCCGTCTGCGGACTGGGGCGTGAATTTCTGTATGCCGAACGAAATAAAGATAAGAACCATAACCCATCGGAGAATACCGAGCGGCCAGTACGAACCATGACCTTTTTCCGAAACATTAAAATCTTTGATCATGATGTCCGTTTCCATCGCCCGCCGTACCAACGGGAATAGCCTGACTCGTTGCGCAACTTGCCGCAGCCCCGTCGCTTGGGGATCGGCATGCCATCCGATGCTCCGGTCGCAAGCACCCTACCCCGGCGCCGCGGGGTTTCCGCGCGCGCCGGTGACTTGTCGCCTCGCGATTGGAATATACGGAACGTTATCCCGTGATCACTTCGGCGATCTTCTTATCTGATGGGTTCACGATCAACAGCTTCCCTTGTACCATGACGAAATCGTAAGGCTGCAGTGACGGAACGGATCGTGCGGCCTTGCTCGGAACCGCCGCCGCTGTAACGCCGTCGGGGATCACCGCCCCAACTGTGGGGCTAAATCCCGATGGCGCTTTCTGATTCAGCGACGGCATATAGAGGTCCTTCCAGGCGGTCTTTTGCTGCGTGCTCGTTAGATTGAGCGTGTCGCTGGGCTTCGTATGGCTGGACATGGTTGCGGCAGATGCCACCGTGACAGTCAGCAGCAGTAGAGCCGCGGTTAGCGCACAAGATGTTTGTTTCTTCATGGCGATCTCCTTGAGGAGTATCGCCCTGAGAGGAACGCCGTACAAGAATTGGGGTTTCGTTACCATCTGGCAACAATACGCGTCGTGTCGTCGCGGACGGCGCAACTCTCGATCGCGCTCATAGGAGGGTGGCATCTTCCAGCGATCCTGCCGCAGAGCGACAGCCTGCATACGCTGCTGTGGGACGCGCACTTCTATCTCGCCTTTGCATTCTTTGCACCGATCCTGTTGCATGTCGCGGCCGCCCTGTTCCACGCACTGGTTCGACGCGATGGCGTGTTTGAAACGATGGCCTCCGTGTTGACCAGCGATGAGGCCGCACCCGCCGAGTGAGATGGCACGGTGTGGGCGGACGCCAAACGCGACCAAGTTTCGATGCCATCCGTTTGGCCGCATACGTCATCTGTGGTCATTGGCTGCCGCGACCGCTCCAATTCTCGATGTCTGCTTTGCCTCCAAAAGCTGCCGCGGGGGACGTCGGTCGGCGTGTCCGCGATGGGCCATTAGCGGCCTCGTGCATCGCAAAATATCACTGTAGCATTGTGTCGGGGTGATCACTTTGGGGAGCGAATGACTATCGGCATCGGACGACGGAGATGATAACGGGGTCATTCAAAGGGTGAATTGGGCAAGAAAATGCAACGTGGACGAAAGTCAGAACTAGAAAACCGACGATGTGGTTTGATTGTCCTGGCCGCGATTGCCGCGATCACGCTCGCAGGCTGTGGCTCCAGAAACACGTTTCAGGCTCCGCCGCCTGCGAAAGTCGTCGTCGCGCGACCCTTAGAGAAGCCGGTGACGTTGTATCTCGAATTGACCGGCAACACTGCGCCGTTTCGAACCGCGAACCTAGTCGCGCGCGTTCAGGGCTTTCTAGAATCGATCGATTATGTGGATGGCGCGCCGGTCACAAAGGGAACGCAGCTTTTCGGCATCGAGCGCGATACCTTTCAGGCGCAGCTTGATCAGACCAAAGCGCAATTGGCGCACGACCAGGCGGTGCTCGCAGAAGCGCAAGTCGATCTGACCCGCTTCCAAACATTGGCGCGGCAGCAATCAATTGCGTTGCAACAAGCGCAAGACCAGGAATTTGTCGCTGAGCAGGATAAAGCCACCGTCGGAATTGATCAGGCCAACGTCGATACCGCGAACATCAATCTTGGCTTTACAACGGTCGTCGCCCCGTTCGACGGCATCATGACTAATCATCAAGTCGATATCGGCAATCTCGTCGGTGCGTCCGGACCGACCACACTCGCAACCATTGTCCAGACTGACCCGATCTATGTCAATTTCACGGTGAGCGAGCCGCAGGCTTTGGCGCTGCGGAAAAGTACCGCCGCGGCTGGCACGAAGATAGATTTGGCGCACCTTACCAGCATCCCGGTCGAGATCGGCCTACAGGATGAGGACGGCTATCCTCACGAGGGACATCTCGACTACAGCTCGCCGCAACTCGACTCCGCGAGTGGCACACTGGCAATGCGCGGCATATTCGAGAACAAGGATCAGGTGCTGCTGCCGGGACTCTTCGCGCGCGTCCGGATCCCGATCGCGCAGGAGAACAAGGCGCTGCTTACGCGAGATGACGCGATCGGGACGAGCCAAGAGGGCAGCTACGTGATGGTGGTCGGCGCGGACAATGTCGTTGCGCGCAAAATCGTCAAAACCGGACAACGGCAGGGACCACTCCGCATCATCGAATCCGGGCTCGATCCGGGTGATTGGGTCGTGATCGAAGGTGTTCAGCACGCCTTTCCCGGCGCCAAGGTCGAGACGCAACAATCGGAGCTGACGTGGGATGCGGCCAACCCATCAGTCGGCCCCAGGACGAGCGCGCCGGCCTCGACAACCAAATGAAAGGCCGTGGGGGACCTGCATGATCTCGCGCTTTTTCATCGATCGACCGGTGCTCGCCAATGTTCTGGCCTTGGTTTTCGTCCTGATCGGCCTAGTCGCCCTCATTCAATTGCCGACCGCCGAATATCCCAATGTGGTCCCCCCGACCATACAGGTTACGACCCGCTACCCGGGCGCGAGCGCCAAGACGCTGGTCGATACTGTCGCGCTCCCGATCGAGCAGCAGGTCAACGGCGTGGAGGACATGCTGTACATGCAGTCGACCAGTGCGAGCGACGGCACCTATACACTCACCGTCACTTTTGCGATCGGCACCGATCCGGACAAAGCGCAGATCCTGGTCCAGAACCAAGTCTCCGCCGCGCTTTCGTCATTGCCCCCGGCGGTGCAAAGCCAGGGTGTGACGACGTTAAAGAAATCGAGCTCGATACTCGAATTCATCGCGCTGACTTCGCCCGACAGCCGCTACGACAGCCTTTTTCTGTCGAACTACGCCGTCATCAGCGTGCAGAACGAACTCGCGCGCCTAAAAGGTGTCGGCGGCGTGACGATCTTTGGCGCCGGGCAATACGCCATGCGTATTTGGATGAATCCTGACCTGCTGCAGACGCGGGGCCTGACGCCGCAGGATGTGATCAACGCCATCCAGGAGCAGAGCCAAGAAGTCGCCGCCGGCCAGGCCGGTGCACCGCCTGCGGCCAAAGGCCAAGATTTTCAATATACGCTCGACCTCAAAGGTCGCCTCGACGATCCCACCGAATTCGAGAACATCATCGTCAAGGCCGCTGGCACGAACGGCGGACAGATCACCAGAATCCGCGACATCGGCCGCGTCGAGCTCGGAGCGCAAACCTACAGCGAAGCTTTCAATCTTGACGGCCGGCCGGCTGCCGGCATCGGCATCTCCCTCTTGCCGGACGCCAATGCCATTGCGGTCGCCGACGCTGTCAAGGCGAAGATGGACGCCCTCGCTAAGAGCTTCCCTCCGGACCTTGTCTATGTGACACCCTATGACACGACGAAGTTCGTGAGAGCCGCGATCACTGAGGTTTATAAGACCCTGATCGAGGCCGCAATTCTGGTTCTGATCGTCATTCTCGTCTTCTTGCAGGATTGGCGGGCGATGCTCGTCCCGGCAACAACCGTTCCCGTGACGATCATCGGAGCCTTCGCCGCGATGGCGGCGCTTGGGTTCAGCATCAATCTCGCAACGCTGTTCGCTATCGTGCTGGCGATCGGCATCGTCGTTGACGACGCGATCGTCATCGTCGAGGGCGTCTCGCGCTATGTCGAACAGGGAATCCCCGGCCGCGAGGCAGCGGGCCGAGCGATGGACGACCTGACAGGTCCGGTCATCGGGATCACGCTGGTACTCATGTCGGTGTTTATTCCAGCGGCTTTCATTCCGGGGCTGACCGGACAGCTCTACCGGCAATTCGCCCTCGTCATCGCCGCCACCGCTTTCATCAGCGCGATCAATGCGATGACCTTGAAGCCCACCCAAAGCGCGCTATGGCTGCGACCACCGGTCCCGCTCGAGCGGCGCAACCGTTTCTATCGCGGCTTTAATGCCGCCTTTGGCGCCACCGAGCGGGCCTATGTGCGACTTGTCAGCGCGATGACGCGCCACAGCGCCGCCATGGTGCTCCTTGCGCTCGTTCTGGTCGGTATTGCGGTCTGGGGATTAACGCGCGTGCCGACCGCGTTCCTGCCGGACGAGGACCAAGGCTACTTGATCGTTAGCGCACAACTGCCCGACGGCGCTGCGCAGGAGCGCACAGACGCTGTGATGCAGAAAATCTCTGAGATCGCCAAGAAAGTGCCAGGCGTCGACCAGGTCGTCACCGTTAGCGGCGTTTCGATATTGGACAACTTCGCAAGTCTCGCCAATGCCGGGGTCGCCTTCGTGGTCCTCAATGACTGGAGCACGCGTCTCAAGCAGAAAGGACAGGACATACGCTCCATTACGCAGAATATGAATCGCTCCCTGCAAACGGTCACGCAAGCCGTCGTGTTCGCGCTGGCTCCGCCCCCGATCCAGGGCATCGGCAATGTTGGCGGCTTCACGACGCAGGTCGAGATCAGGAATGGCGATTTTGATTACACGTTGTTGCAAAACCTGACGGACGCAGTCATCGCGGCCGGCAACGCGCAATCGGCTCTGCAGAGGCTCGGCACAACGTTCCGAGTCGGCGCGCCTCAGCTCAACGTCGTCGTCGACCGCACCAAGGCCGAGACGCTCGGCATCACTGTCGGCAACGTCTTCTCCGCCCTGTCGACCTATGTCGGATCGGACTTCGCTGCCCAGTTCAACAAGTTCGGACACGTTTTCCAGGTTTACACGCAGGCGCTGCCCAACTACCGGGCGAGCGCCGACGACATCCGTAACCTCAAGGTCAAGGCGGGCAATGGCACCATGACGCCGATCGGAACGGTGGTCGACATCAAGGAGGTTCAAGGTCCGCTCCTGATCAGCCTTTACAATCTTTATCCGTCGGCGACCGTCGTGGGGAGCCCGGCTCCCGGCTTCAGCTCGGGGGAAGCGCTCGACATCATGGACCAGATCGGCGCACAGGTGCTGCCGCCGGGAACAGGCTACGACTGGACCGCGATGTCCTACCAGGAGAAGTTGGTCGGCTCGCAGATTTACTTCGTTTTCGGCCTCGGGGTGTTGCTCGTCTATTTCGTGCTGGCGGGCCAGTACGAGAGCTGGATCCTGCCGCTTTCCGTGATCCTCGGCGTACCACTCGCTCTTCTCGGCACAGTCAGTGCGCTGACTATCCTCGGCGCCGCCAACGATCTCTATACACAGATCGGGCTCGTCCTCCTGATCGCGCTCGGCAGCAAGAACGCAATTTTGGTAGTGGAATATGCGCGCCAGAGACGGGCCGAGGGGATGGAGATCGTCGCGGCGGCGGTGGAGGGAGCCCGCCTCAGGCTCCGGCCCATTCTCATGACATCCTTCGCCTTCATTTTGGGAGTCTTTCCACTTGTCATTGCGACCGGCGCGGGCGCCGGAGCACGCCGATCGATCGGCCTGGCGGTGTTTAGTGGCATGATCGCCTCGACCTGTCTCGTCGTCGTGTTCGTTCCCTCATTCTATGTAGTGATGCAGCGTATGCAGGAGCGATGGACAGGCCGGGCCGCGCGGAACGACGCCGCGGCACCTACACCTCCGTGACTAGTCTCATCCCCGTGCTGGACCGACAAACAGCCGAGTCTAAAAGCATCATGACTAGTGAACATTGTACTAGTTCCCTTGCGCGCGGGAACGTTGCTCGCGCTACTCGCTTTCACCGACGTAGTTCTGGGAATGAACAGGCTTTGAATCATTTTGCATGTCTTAGGCAAGCTCGATGCTCACAATGACTGAGCTTGGCCAATGATCGGCCCCGCGCCGCACCAAACGGTCCGGCCCATCTCGGCTTGAACCGACACGACGCTGACTAAAGGAATATCTGAAGACAATGGGTTCTCGCCGAAGCGGGCGATCGTCTCGAGCGGATATGAGCCGATACAAGCTTCGACGGTCCAGGCCGTTATCTTGCCGGGAAAGCTATTTTGTAACGCCTTCAAGGCCTTTGCCGCCGAGCCTAATGTCAGCGCGTGCTGGAAAGACTGATCGGCGGCGGTGAACGCCGATTGCTGCTCTGGCATTCGGGTCCACGTAATGGCTCGCCGCACCCAAGCTCCCTTCAAAGAGAGCGAAAGGCGAACTACAAACTGCGCACCGAGAGCACCATCAAGACGATCGCTATGTAGAAAGGCGCTCGGACGCGCGAGATCGGGATTGACGCCGACGAAGACTTCTTCGGCACCAGCAAGCCGCGCCCGCGCCTCGATGCCAGCCACCAACCGGCGCGCGTCACTACTGCCGTCGATTGCTTCCAGACAATCGCGCGCCAAGGCGTCGGCGCGGCGCACAAGGTTGATCTCGGCGTCGTCGACGTGAAGACGGATCGAGCGGAACAAAGCGGTGGCGTCTTCAAGAACGATAGCGTTGTCGTCGCCGGCAAGCGCGCCGGCCTGCGCCGTTGGCAGCAGATCGAGCTCCAGAACACCAACTCTGCCGACGGCGGCTTCCATCAACTTGCGCCGAATGGCAGCGGCCGGTTGCGGCGTATTCTCGATCGCGCCGATCGGCATGACCGATCGTATCCATTCGGCGACGCGCTTGGACAGCGCGGTAGCGAATATCGGTTCGCCCGCTGCAGGCACAAACAAGAGGCCTTCGGACCAGTACGGCGTGAAACCGGACAGGAATGTTGCCGCCGCCGGACGGGCGATATTGGTGTAGACGATCAGTCCGCCGAGACCCTCGCGCTTCAGGCCGGCCTGCAAGCGCGACAGCCGCTGCTTCAAAGCTGCAAGCGGCAGATCAGCCTCGTTCCACCCCATCAATCCACGGCGCATAACGGCCTCACGCTGAAAGCAGATTGCGCGGCATCGCGCCCAAGGATTCGTGGCCGTCCGCTGTCACGATGATCGTATCGCCCAGCACCAAGTACCCGACATCGGGGTGGTAGGTGTTCGGATGCACAATGATCGTCATGTTGGCGGTCAGCGGCGTGGTGACGTCCTCGAGCACATGCGGCTTCTGATCCGGGAACAGGCCGATGCCGTGACCGCGCACGCGGGTAAATTCCGAGGTGACATATTGGCCGAGGCCGTGGGAGCGGAACACGTCGTTCTCCGCTCGCGCCACCTCCGATGCCGTGACGCCGGCGCGCACCGCCTTCAGCCCAGCATCGAGCGCCGCCTGGAACACGCCGAAGCTCTTCACTTGCAGCTCGCTCGGCTCACCGACCACCAGCGTGCGGCAGATCTGCGCGAAATAGCCGTCGACGCAGGGCGTCAGTTCGGTGGTGACGAGGTCGCCTTCTTTGAGGATCTTGCCAGACGGCGGCGCCATGCCACGCACTTCGCGGCCGCCGACGCCGATGATCATGAAATTTTCAGTGACGCCTTCAGAGCGGTAGAGCCGCTCGATCTCGGCGATCAGCTCATAGTCTTTGCGGCCTGGTCGCGCCGCGGCCCGGAAGATCTCGTAGCCGCGGTCCGCGAGTGCGGCAGCGCGGCGGACGTGGACATGCTCCTCAGTCCGCTTATCCATGAGCAACTGTTCGATCAGCTTGCCACCATCGGACAGACGAAGCTCTTCCGCATGGCGCGCTAGCCCATAGGGAAGAAGATCATAAGGAGCTGCCGCGACCCGGCGATTGCCAGCTCTGCGCAAGAGATTCTTCGCCTCTGCGACGAGATCGCGTGCTGAAACAACGTCGTGGGCCGTCTCGGCGCGGGCTCGATCCGCCTCGGCCGGGTCGTCGAGCAATAATGTCACGCTGCCGTCGCGGCGAAAGAGCGCGAGCCCCTGTCCTTCGACGATGCCGAAATCACTGGCATAGCGCAGGTAATCGGCGTGCCAATTGTTGCCATAGAGCAGAAGCGCGTCGGTATCCGCCGCCTCCATAGCTTGGCGCAAATCGCCGATCCGCACGCGATAGGCAGCCGAGACAGCGGCTTTGTCGGTCGTGGTCATACGATGAACCCGTAATTCCTATCGGCTTCCTCTTTCGACACAAAACCCTCGGCCAAGTCGAACAGGATCGCCCCGCGTGACCGTTTGCTGGGATCGCCGTAGCCGCCGCCCCCCGCAGTATAAAAAGTCACGATGTCGTCCGGCCGAAGCGGAATTTGTGTGCCTTTGAGAACCTTCTCTTCCGGCGAACCGTCGGCGCGGCGGATGATCGCGTAATTCGACTGGCCCTCGGTGCCACCGTGCAAGCCCCACGGTGGAACCTTGGTCCGCTCGAAATTGATGTTGACTTGGCATGGAACCAGACACCGATAGCCGAGCGCGACCCCAAGTCCGCCGCGGTGTTGACCGGCACCACCACTGTTCTCGCGCAGAGCATGCGTCTCGATCAGAAATGGATAGCGAATCTCCTGCAGCTCGATCGGCGTGTTGCGTACGTCGCCTTGGCAGACTGAAACCGAGGCTGACTCGCCGTCTTCGTGCGGACGGCCGCCCCAGCCGCCGCCGAAAATATTCATCAGCAGAAAACGGCTGCCATCCTCGCGTGCGCCGTAGAAGGAGCAGCCGCCCATGTCGCCCTTATGCGCGGCCGGAATCTTGTCCGGCAGCGCCGGCGCCAGCGCCTTGAGGATCGTGTCGATCACGGTCGGCAGCGCTATGCTCCATAGGCCCAGCGCCGCCGGCGGCTTCGCGCTCAGCATGGTGCCCTCGGGCAGAACAACATCGAGGGCGCGAAAGCATCCTTCGTTGACGTCCAGATCGGGCGAGGTGAGACACTTGAACGCCACACGGGCGGCCGCGATCCCGCCGGAGCGGCCGGAATTGATCGGGCTCTGGGTCTGCGGGTTCATCTCGGAAAAATCGACCGTCAGCTTCGAGCCCGTCACTTCGACGCGCACCTTGATGCGCAATGGCTGAGTGAGATTGCGGCCGTCGTTATCGAGTAGGCTTTCGGCCGTATAGATCCCGTCGGGGATATTCTCGACCACCTGACGCACCGCCTTGTCCGCCTGGTCCCAAATCTGCGCGATACAGGCCTCGACGGTCGCGCGCCCGTAGCGATCGAGCAGTTCGCAATAACGCCGGGCGCCAAGCTGGCAGGACGCGATCTGCGCGCGCAGATCGCCAAGACAGGAATCCGGAAAGCGGACGTTGTCATTGATGATCTGCCACAGCGTTTCGTTGCGTTGGCCTTGTTCGAAGATCTTCAGCGAGCGCATCTGAATGCCTTCGGCATAGATCTCGGTCGTCGCCGAGGAGCCAAAGCCGATGCGGGCGCCGCCGATATCGACCCAATGCGCCCGGTTTGCGGTGAAAACGACGAGCTCGTCATTGTGGAAGACCGGGCAATAGATCACGACATTGTTGAGGTGCTGCCCGCAAACCTCGCCGTAATTCATGATCAGTACGTCGCCAGGCTTGAAACCGTCGAGACCCCAGCGCTTGATGCCGTCTTCGACAGCGACGCCGAGATCGGCGAGAAAGATCGGCAGCCCGCCGCGGTTCTGTGAGATCATCCGCCCCTGGAGATCGATCAGGCCGCAACAATAGTCGCGCACCTCGTAGATCATCATGTTGTAGGCGGCCTTGCACAAAGCATTCGCCATCTCGTCGCCATAGGCAACGACGGCGTTGCGCACGACTTCGACGGTGATGGGATCGGCTGCATCGTTGCGCATACGGCTCAGGCCTCGTAGGCAAGATCGATAATAAGGTGACCAGTCGGGCTCATCGTCACGCGATCACGGGGATGAATGAGGATGGTCGAGTTCGGCTCTTCGATGACGGCCGGACCGACGACGACAGCGCCGGGCCTCAGAGCGGGGCGCCACAGCACGCGCGCTTCGACCGGCGCCGCGGCATTGCGGAAGATCACTTTCCGGCTTGTCTCGGCCGCTTGTTCGGCCGGCCACCATTTCTGCGCCATCCATTCTTCGGCAATGGTGTCGGCGCGCGCCAAGGCCAGGATGAGCCGCAGGTTCACGATTTCGATCTGCTCTTCGACGGCAGCCTGGCCGTAGCGTTTGTCGTGCTCGAGGTGAAAGAGGTCACGCAGCGCCGAGGTGTCGCCGATCAACATGCCGGCGTCGTCAATCGGGATCGGCAATACATGCTCCTGCCCGACATAGCGAAGGTCCGCAAAAAAACGGAAGTCGGCGCTCCGCCCGGAAACGCCGTCGCGCTCGAGCTGGGCGCGGCCCTCGTCGGCAAGCTCGGCAAGGACCGCTTGCGTCGCTGCAGCATCGAGTGAGCCGATGCGGCCAATGAAAGTGCGGACGAAATCTTGGCGCCACGACGCCATCAGCATGCCGAGCGCCGAGAACGTGCCCGGCACTTTGGGGACGATAACGCGCGGAATGAAGATCTGCCGCGCAATGTTCACGGCGTGCAGGGGGCCTGCGCCGCCGAACGCGATCATCGTCGTGTCGCGCGGATCGACCCCTTTGTTGACCGACACGGCGCGCACCGCGAGCGACATGGCGCTGTCGGCGATAGTGGCAATGCCGAGCGCGGCTTCTTCGATGGAGAGGCCGAGCGGCTTGGCGACCTTTTCATGTACGGCCTTGCGCGCCGCCGCGACGTCGAGCTTCATGCCGCCATTGAGGAAACGGTCCGGATTGATCCGGCCGAGCACCAGATCGGCGTCGGTGACCACCGGATCGAGCGAGCCCTTGCCGTAGCAGGCGGGTCCTGGATCGGCGCCGGCGCTCTTTGGACCGACGTGGAGGCCACCGCTCTGATCGACCCAGGCGATCGAGCCGCCGCCCGCGCCGACCTCGACGATATCGACGACAGGCAGTTGCATCGGCTGGCCGCTTGCCGGCGTGCCGATGACATAGCCTTCCTCGACGGCGGGCATGCCGTCGGTGATCAGGCTCGCCTTGGCGGTGGTGCCACCCATGTCAAAGCCGATGCAGCGGGCGATGCCAAGATGCAAAGCGAGGCGCCCCGCCCCTATCATGCCGGCGACCGGGCCCGATTCCATCATCGAGACCGGCTCCTCTTGCGCCTTGCGGACCGACATGATGCCGCCGTTGGAGCGCATCATGTTCACCCTGCCGTCAAAGTCGGCGCGGCGCAGATAAGTCTCGAGCGTGCTGAGATAAGCCCGCACGCGCGGTCCGACATAAGCATTGAGCACCGTCGTCGACGTCCGCTCATATTCACGAAACTCGCGCAGAATTTCGTGCGAGAGCGTGACGAACATATTGGGATTGATGCGCCGAAGCACTTCGCCGGCGCGGCGCTCGTGCGCCGGATTGGCATAGGAATGCAGGAAACAGACCGCGACCGCTTCGACTCCTGCTTCACCCAGCCGGTGGGCAATGACTTCAACCTGCCGTTCGTCGAGCGGCCGTATCACCTCGCCGGCGGCATTGAGCCGCTCCTCGATCTCGAAGGTCATTTCGCGCCGCGTCAGTGGCTGCGGCCTGTGAAAGAACAGGTTGAACGCCTCGATACGGTTACTGCGGCCGATCGCATAGACGTCGCGAAAGCCTGTGGTCGTCAGCAGCGCGGTCCGCGCCCCTTTGCGCTCAAGCACCGTATTGATGGCGATGGTCGAGCCATGCAGCACTTCGGCGAGCAGACGTGGATCGCAATCGGCCAAGCGCAGACTTTCGGCAACGCCGGCGGTCGGATCAGCGGGCATGGTCGAGGTCTTTGAGGTTACCAACTCCCCGTCAATGACGCCGACCAGATCAGTGAACGTTCCGCCAATATCAACGCCAACAATGTTCATCAATGCAAATCCGCCAGTTTGTATGCAGGCTGTCTGGTATGGTCACATGCCGGCTTTAACCGGCACGAACGCGGTCGTGAACAAGGTTTTGTCGTCCGGAATCTCTTTCAGCAAGCCCATCTCGATATAAGATTGTTTGAGAACGGCGACCGCCTGCGGATCGAACGTGCCGTCGGTCGAAAAATATCCGATCTGCTCATCATAAACGCGCGCTGCCACGGTTGAATTGAGGCCGAGTACTTTCGCCGAAATCTCGATCGACTTGTCCCTGTTTTTCTTCATGAAGGCGATCGTGTCGAACCAGCCCTCGAGAAAGGCGCGCACCGTTTGCGGCTGCCGTGCAATAAATTCATCGCGCGCGAAAATGACGTGGGTGATGAAATGATCGACGAACTCGGTTGCGGTGGTGATGACGCGCCATTCCTTGGCGTCCTCTAGCGAGTAGCCTGTTTCGAGCGCGCCGATATAGCCATCGAGCTGATGGGTTTTGATCGCGGCACGCGCCGGCGGCATGCCGCCGATCGGGACGACGTCAATGCCGTTGCCGTCCCAGCCTTTTTTCTCGTTGATGCGTTGGCCGACCCACGCCGTGAGCGAACCGACGGTGGTAACGCCGAGCTTTTTGCCTTTGAGGTCATTAACGGTTTTGACGTCCGAGTCGTTGCCGACCATCACGGCTATGTTGCGCGGCAGGCCGTACATGGCCGCCACCGCCTTCGCCGGCACTCCCTTGGCGCTAAAGGCCATGCCCGGTCCGCTGCCGATGCCCATATCGACGCTGTCCGAGACCAGCAATTGCTGCAGTTTGGCATCCCCCGAGGATGCCGAGACCTCGATATCCAGCCCATGCTCGGTGAAGATCCCCGTCTGAATGCCAATATCGAGCGGCGTGAATGCCCAGGCAAATGGTACCACCTTGGCGACACGAAGCTTTTGGGCGGCCACTGCGGGCGACCGCCCCGCCGCGAGCGGAATCGCTGCCAGACCAGACAACAGGCTTCTGCGGGATAACCCTTTCATCGCTTCCTCCCTGCATTTTCCGTCGCGTGATGCTTGTAACGATCATCGCAGAGTTTCCCGACTATTGCACTGCGGCACGAAGCGGCCACGCGTTGACCGGGAATGACCCGACGACTAGACTCTCCACAAAAGACGCTGCTTCGTCAGGAGTGCCTCGTGCATATCATTGACTCACATTTCCATTGGTGGCCGCGTTCGATCTTCGACAAATTGTGTCAGCGTCGGGATTTCCCGAGAGCGCGCGTCAACACGCGCGGCGGCTACGACTATATGCGGCGGCGGGACAGCAGCCAGCATCTTAATTCCTGGGCCGAATGGTTCGATCTCGAAAAGCAGTTCGAATACATGGACAGCCTCGGCCACCAGGTCGACGTGGTGTGCTCGATCGGGCCCTTCTCGGTGGCATTCTCAGACATGCCGCTCGCCGAAGGCCGCGACTACGCGCTGATGTGGAACGAGGAAATGGCCGGCGCGCAAAAGAAATATCCCGGCCGCCTCTGGGCCAGCGCTGCAGTACCGCTGCAGGACACCCGCGCCGCAATCGAAGTGGTCGATGACGCGGTCAACCGTTTGGGACTGATGGGCGTCAATCTGCCAGGCAGCGTCGGCGACGATGCGCGGATCGATTCGGAAAGGCTCGAGCCATTTTATGCCCATGTCGAAAAACTCGACCTGCCATTGTTCCTGCATCCGACCGACGTGATTTTCCAGGACATGCTCGACGGCTACGATGGCGCCCTGCATTTGAGCCTTGGCCGCGTGATTGAAGTCAGCGTCGCAGCGATGCGGCTCATTCTCTCCGGCACGATGGAGCGGCACCCCAAGCTCAAGATCGTGATGTCGCACACCGGCGGAAGCCTGCCATACCAGGCCGGCCGCATGGACAAGAACTCCAAGGCGGCGAAACTGCCGCGGCCGGTGACGCGCTATATGAAGCGGATGTTCACCGACACGGTGTCCCCGCACTCCGCCGGCATCAAGTTCGCGATCGATTATTACGGCATCGACAACGTCATGTACGGCACTGATTATCCATGCTGGGATCCGGCGCCGTGCCTCGAACTAATCGACGCGATCGAACTATCGGATGCCGACAAGCGGAAGATCTTTTACGACAATGCGCGGCGCATTCTCCGACTCAAGGATCCGGCACCGGCGAAAGAACAGCGCGAGCCGGCAATGGTGTGATCCGCTCGCCTATTGGCGGGCAGCGACGGCCTATTGGGGCGGCGCAAACTGTTCATCGATGCTTTCCCATTTGCCGTAGCCGACCAAGTTTTTGTAGTCTTCAAAATCCATACCGTCATTGCGGTGGGCGAATTTGCCCGTTTTCATGTCGATGAGAACAGCTTCGACCGCCTTGGCGGCATGCATGAGGGTATCGAGCCCGAGCACCGCGCAATTGAAACCGAGTGCGGCCAAGTCCGCCATGCCGAGGATCGGGGTGTGGCCGCCCATCAGCGGATTGCAGATTTGCGGCACGTCGAAAGCTTTGCCGATGATCTCGAGCTCCTTCACGCTGCGCGGCGCCTCGATGAAGATGCCATCGGCGCCAGCCCGGATATAGCGCTCGGCGCGCCGCATGGCTTCGTCCAGATCGTAGACCGCGCGCGAGTCCGTTCGCGCCAAGATCCACGTCTCGGGGCTGAGACGCTCCGCGCACGCAGCCCGAATCTTGGCTTCGGCCAATTCGGTCGGCACGACTTTCTTGCCGACCATGTGGCCGCAGCGCTTGGGCCATTGCTGATCTTCGATCAGGATCGCGCTCACCCCCATGCGTTCGTAGCTTTGTACGGTGTGGACTACGTTCTTGACGTCGCCGTAACCGTCATCGCCGTCGACAAATACAGGCAGATTGCAGACCGCCATGATGTCGCGCACGCAAGCCGAGATTTCACCGAAGCCCTTAAGGCCGATATCAGGCACGCCATAGCGCGCCCCGACCGCCGGGAAACCGCCAATGAAATAGGCGTCGAAACCGATCTTCTCGATCAAGCGAGCGCTCAGCGCGTCGTGCGCGCCAGGCACAACAAGAAAGCGCTTCTCCCTCACTGCCGCGTCGATGATCTGCCGAAAGCTTCGGAGCATTGAGCATCTCCCGCAAATATTGGTTGGACTCGGTCCGGCCCGACTTGAATGCGAAATCCCAAAGCAAAGCTAGCATACGGCTCTGCAGCTGCCATGATTTTTGTCGATCCGATTGCGCAACCGATGTCGGTGGAACGCTCACGAGTTGGTTAGCCGCAACGACGCCAAAGCCAGGCTCTCATCCACACCAAGACGCTGATCACGTCAGCCGAGCTGAAGGCCGCGATCAATCGCGAGATCTGAGATGGGTCATTAGCGGAAGTCGCGCCAACGAAAATCTACGTCCGCTTTGTCCCCTAGCCGACATTAGAGAGCGACGGAGCTCTAAGAGCCAAAGAATTCAGAGTATCGAACCAGTCTCTGCGCTTTTCGAACCGAGTCTCCGACAAAAAAACGGATATTGAAAATTTACGGCCCGAGACTGACCACGCAAACCGACCCGTGGACACCGTATCCGCCCTACTCTTCGGCCACAGAGACCACGGTCAGCCGCCTAAGCCGCGGGAGTGCGCGCATTTTCCGCAAATCGGAAACAGCCCACAGAGACGGCACTGGCTGGCTGAGGTGGCAGCTCGTATCGAACCGGCCTCCACCCCAAATTCCCTGCTAACAGGGAAATAAACAGGGAATTTCGCGAAATCCAGCCTTTCGCTGCGATTTAGATGCCTGGTCACCGGCCAATTTCAATGGCTTGCAGGCAAATTCCCTACACAGCTGAACAGGGAATTTCAAAACGTGCAGCAGGGAAATTGTCCCAACGATCAGGGATCAAGCCGTGACGGTTGCATGTCCGCTTATGAGGTAAGAGCGGACGCCACCAATTAGCGTCGCCAGTGTCGCCGCGGCAGCTTTTGACCCAAAGCGGACATGCGGCAAGCAAAGGTCCCGGCTTTATTCGCGTCGTGCGGCGCGGCGTCTCGCTGGCCGGCGTCCTAGACCAGCCTGGCGCGAAGGCGTCCGTACTCGGCCTCGGTTATCGATCCCGACTTTTTTAGCTGATCTAGCTTGGTAATTTCGTCTGCGACACTAAAACCGACGATGCTTCGCAGTTCATCGCGCGCCTGCTGAGCTTGCTGCGCATTGCGCTCGGCCATGCCTCTGCCCTGAGTGATGAGGTAGACGAAGATGCCGATGTAGGAGGTCACGACCAACGCCAGCACCCACACCGCCTTAGCCCAACCTGAGATGTCATGACGTCTGAACAGGTCGCCGTAAATTACAATGAGTAGCCAAAACCAGACGACGAATGCGAACACCGAAAGCACATCCATCAGGAAATTTCGATAGGTGAAGCCTTCTTGAACAAAGAACATTGTGATCCTCTTTTGCGCTAGAATTTGTTACGCCAACGAGAGACGTTTTGGCCGCTCTCACTGCTAAGCTGCGGTGACGAATCTCCGTTCGTCTAGGCGCTCAGCAATACCGGTGGGAAACCCGGTACCACCTGCCGCTACGGCCATGATAGTAGCAGTTGCCATGCCACCAGTAATGGCGGCCGCGACTACGCCGACCCTGGCTCGCAATGAGTGCCCCAGTGCCAGCTCCAACCAAAGCGCCGATTGCAGCGCCACGACCGCCGCCGGCCAATCCGCCGATAAGCGCGCCGCCGGCTGCGCCTCCTAGCGCACCGCGAGCAGTCCGCGCCGTTGCCGGCTGCGCTAACAGGGTCGAGGCGATAATCATCAGTGCCAAACAGAGAGAGTGTGTAACGCGAAGCATCATTTCCGCCTCCACGTGGGCTCATATGTGCGAGCGAAGAACGACAGTAAATGCACAAGTTTATGACTGACGCCGGGGATTGTCAGCGGCCGCGGTAGAGGACGCGACCAGCCGGGCGGGGCAACGGATCCTCCGACAAAGAGGCAATATCCGCTCAAAGCGACCATGTGTGACGGCGGTCACTTCGCAGCATTCCTTCCCAGCATAATGTACTTGCGAGTTTGGAGCGCGGGCGATCCGCGGGGGGTGGACATGGCTAGAGCACTGAGGATCACCAAAACGCGGTTCGCGCGCTGGATCAGCACGTTCCGGGAAAGACGCTATTACGACACCATCGAATAGCGGTTTTATCGAGTACCAGTTGGATTTGCCGTCGGCCTCGGACTGTCCCTCCGGGGCCCTTTCTTTTGGGTACCTGTCCTCTCAGAAACGGCAACGAGATCGCAGGTCCGCCCAAGATTCTCCAATGCGGCTCCGATGAGGAAGCCATCGCGCTGGCCTCAACGCTCATCGACGGTCTCGACATGGAGATATGGCAACGCGCGCGCGTCGTGATCCGGCTACAGCCGAACGACCAGTAGGCCGCCTCAGTTGGCGGCCTTTTTCATTCTATACCAAGAGCCGAATGTCTGTTTATGGCCCTTAGCTGCCACGACGACGCTTCGCGTTCATGTCCGCTTTCGGGGGTAAAGCTGCCCCGCGTCTAAATGCTCGGCGCGGCAGCTAATAACCCATAACCTCACTTTGCCACGACTAACGAACAATTTTCTTTTTAAAGATCGTTGCGCCTTGCCTGATCAAATGTCTTTTGTCCTCACGTTCGCTCGGAGAGCGTTTGTCCTTGCTATGCGGAACAGGGATCGTACCAATTTGGATGAGATCGCCATTTTTGGCCTTAGCGTAACCCCGAAGGACTTTCCTCATAACATGCTCCCGGGACGGCGCCCCAAACTTAGGGTTGCTTCACATCCTCGTTCAGCGCGCAGATCGTGTCCAGGACCGGCTCGATGTTTTTTGGGTGCCAAGAACCGGTATTACACTCAACTTTGTTGCAGCGCACGAGTCCGTTCTTGGCCCTTAGCGGACATGCCAGCGAGCGACTGTCGCGGCAGCTTCCGGGAGTAAAGCGGACATGATCGCCGGCCAACGGCGCGGCAGCTTTTGACCCGCAGCGGACTCACGTTGATACAGAGGATAACGCCCGCACATTGAGATCGACCGTGATCCGCTCAGACGACGAGCGCCTGCAGGATCAGGTCCGTGATCGCATCTGCGGCGGCTTGAGGATATAAGCGGTGGCCCGTATTTACGACGCGTTTATCGCGACGTTTATTTGTTGCGAAAATTTCATTTGCCAATCAACAATCTTCCAAGAATAACGCGAAAGGAGGCGCGCAAAAGGAGAACAGTTCATGAAGCACATGAACATCATCATCAACTGCTTACGATATGCCACGTTCGCAGTCGGCTTTGCGGTGGCAGCAACATCGGCTGTCGCACAAAATCTGGAAGGCCCCGGCGCATCGAACTACGGCGCTGGATCGTCGCCGCAAACGGGCGGCGGTGTGTCGTCGACTACGAATTCGCAAATCAGGACGCCGAACGGTCAGACGCCAAAACTCCATAACGCTGCTCGGCCACAGCAAGGAGCGCATCCCGCCGCTCAAGGCCGAGCGTTGGGCGGATCCCAAGGCTGAGTTTTGCGCTCACAAATAAAAGCGAGACAACCCGGACTTGCTCCGGGCTGTCCCGCAGATCTGCCTTGAAGTTGTCCCTCGGAGATGCTGGCCGCTGGTCTGCTTTGACCAGGACAGCAGCAGCTTATGGCCCATAGCACACACGCCGGTCGGCAACTGTCGCGGCAGCTTTCTGAGGCAAAGCCGACACCAAGAGTTCGTTTCGGCGCGGCAGCTGATGACCCACAACGGACATACGCCTTAATTGCGATGCCGTCGCCCAATACGGTCCTTTTAGTTGCGCGATCAGAGGGGCGGCGGAATGAAGGGAATTGCTCAGGCGACAGCTCTAATATTGTTTTCTGCGGCTGCTTCGTCCGCAGGGGCACAGGATCAACCTGCTCCTAAATACTCAGCCAAGGTCCCGTCTTACATCACGACGCCTGATACGGTGCAGACGCGGATTGGCACGCTGAAATTCTTCGACGGCCTTCCCGATCAAGAGACTGTACAAAAAGTTTACGACAACCTCGACTTCACGCGCGGTACCGAAGCGTTTCTCAGCGGCATACCAGCTGCATCGCTTTACGCAGTGTGCGAGGGGCTCAGCCAGGCAGGCGTCAAACGCAACGGCGGCATCGGGATTTTCCAAGACCTGATGGACGCGCGTTCCCTTTTCCTGACGGCGAACTCCACCACCATCTACGTGCTTCAGTGCTTGGACCTCAACGATGGACCGATAGTTGTCGAAGTGCCGCCCGGCGTTCTCGGTCCGGTTGACGACGCTTATTTCCGCTGGGTGACGGATGTGGGGCTAACCGGGCCCGATAAGGGCAAGGGCGGCAAGTATTTGTTCGTTCCTCCGGGCTACACCGGAACCGTTCCAATGGACGGCTACTTCATCGCCAAATCCCTGACGTTCAGTAATTTGATTTTCTATCGCGCCTTCGTTCAAGGTGGCGACATCGCTGCCGCGGCGAACGGTGTGAAGGCCAGCGCGCGGATATATCCGTTGTCTGCCGCCGCTAATCCGCCGACGCAGGGGTTCGTCGATCTATCAGGAAAGCAGTTCAACACGATCCACGCCAATGACTTTCACTTCTACGAAGAAATCAACGACGTGATCCAGCACGAACCGGCCGACGCCTTCGACCCAGAAATCGTCGGAGTGTTTGCGGCGATTGGCATCAAGAAGAGCCAACCGTTCGCGCCCGACGAGCGCATGAAGGGCATACTCACGGATGCCATCGCGGTCGGCAACGCAACCGCACGAGCAATCGTATTCGCGCCGCGCGACCAGCGAGTGAAGTTCTATCCCGATCGCCAATGGGGCACCGGGTTCGTGGGCGGCAGCTACGCGTTCTTGAACAACGGCGAACGAATGCTTGATGCGCGGACGCTGTTCCACTACTACGCCACCGGCATCACGCCCGCGATGGCCTTTGCCAAGCCGGGCACCGGTTCGGCTTATGCGTATGCCGCGCGCGATTCGATGGGCCGCTATCTCGACGGCGGCAAGACTTACAAGATCACATTGCCCGCTCCGATACCCGCGGGCCAATTCTGGTCGTTCATGGTCTATGACGGGCAGACGCGTTCGATGTTGGAGACCGACCAGAAACTCGCTGGCCTCGACAGCACCAAACCGGACATCAAGAAAAACGCTGACGAATCGGTGACCGTGTGGTTTGGCCCCATAGCTCCACAAGGACAGGAAACCAACTGGGTGCAGACCATGCCTGGGAAGGGCTGGAACTCGCTTTTTCGCCTCTACGCCCCGTTAGAACCTTGGTTCGACAAGACCTGGAAACCGGGGGATTTCGAGCGCGTGGACTGATGTCCGTTCCTGGCGCTTAGCGGACGCGGCGCTCGGCGGCTATCGCGGCAGCTTTCGGGGGTAAAGCAGACACCGAGAGTTTCGGTGGTCGCGGCAGCTAATGACCCGAAGCGGACACAGCGGTCATTGTTTCGGTTTGTCTTCGGCCGAGTAGTTGATATCGGCCGCTGGGACCAGGGCTGCCGTAC